>Ga0065711_1002257_pt1 | contig 35195 bp, 20 predicted proteins | sample Hoacrofraction12_FD_59098 | JGI IMG/M metagenome (GOLD analysis project Ga0065711, IMG submission 59098) | Hoatzin crop microbial communities from Cojedes, Venezuela - Epithelial fraction 12 v2 (version 2) | ecosystem: Host-associated > Birds > Digestive system > Esophagus > Crop | place... | reverse complement strand
TTTTTTTTTTTTTTTTTTTTTTTTTTGTCATACAGAACCAGTATGTCCCTGACTTTAGATATAACACAGCAAGTGCACTAAATCAGAGAGAGGGTATAATATAAAATGCTAAAATCGGTTCTGTGCTTATTTTAGTGTGAAAATGTTTCTTGGGAATTCAGAGATGAATTTCACATAGGTAACGGAAATTTTATTGGAACAATTCTCAGAAGGAGTCGTTACAATGTTTAGTAGAACCACAGAAGACAGGATGATTCTACCTACAAGGCACCATTTAACAATTAATATATGCAATACCGCAGTATAAATTTAATGAGCATGAATGACTTTGAAACTTTCCCACATTGCTGTGTTCAGTGCAGCAACAGAAACAGGGTGCAGGGAAGAAACCCTTCACTCCTTTTATGTCCTAACCAGCAATTCAGGGAAAGGTGCTTCCGTGCTTATTTATCTCCAAAGAAAAGCTTTAGTGCACAAAAACATCTCTTTTTATCAGTTGATGTAATGAACAAAATTACTTTTTTCCATAACTTCTGCCCCCTTGTCCCTCTTCTTCCAGATACTGCAGAGACCAGAGAAAGAAAAGGAAGAAAGGTTATCATTTCCCTTACTTTCTTTTCCTTATTCATACAGGTAAGCAACATATAACCTCAGTTTATTACAAGAATCCTCAGCTATTTCCATTAATCCTTTTTCTGTAGTATGAAAGACATATTTATACCTTTTGACACTAACAGATGTTAACGAATAGATAAAATGTGTAAGTACTAATGTCACCACTCACAGAAAAGTCAAACCCTTCAAGTAATAACCATTCACTTTATTGTGTGCCAATACAGGAAACAAGGGGACGCATGAAACCATTTTCCTCTAAGCAGACTACTTATCTTGGTCACTTGCCTAAGTGCAGGCAGACACAGAAAGAAATCCTTATTAACACAGAGCTAAATAAACTGTAAAGCAGAAGTGGGGAAGAAGCTGATCATGATGGAGTCAGCCTGATCCCATCGCTCCTTCGGAATGGTGCTGTGCACAGAAGTTGAATTTTAAACTTGTACTCTAATCCTAAATTTATTACAAAATGCTATGTCTTATTGACTCCATCCAAAACTACCTACTAAGAAGATGTTATATTGACATTTGGACATCTTGAAATATTGGGGGGGGGGGATAGCATTTGTCATGTATGTGCTAACAAGTAATGAAGATTTATACCTTAGGTGGGAATGGACTAGATTCCATTATTTTTCATCTTCTGACATTATAGCATTTTGGAATTTTTAAACAGGTGAGTAATTCTTGCAGAGGGAGAATACTGTTGATAATTGGAGTCGGATGAGGTCCATCAAAACACATTTTCAACCCTGCACTGATTTTAATGAAGTTTATACTTCAGGAACATTAGGATATGCATGTGCTTCGTGACTTTGGAGAATGTGTCCATTTATCAGTGCAGTCTCCCCTCAGACACACTCAGAGATGGTGTAAAATTGTAGCAACTTTAAAAATTATTTCTCAGAAAGGTACATATTGAATAAGACTACCATTTGGTAGATTTAATAATGTATGTTTTATACCTTTAAATTTTTGTCACTCATTTTATTACTAACTCAGTGAAATACAAGTTATTGAGCACTGTGCCCCCTTTTCCATTGTCTTATCTATAAGGGCTGTTTTTTAATCAAATGAAAAATGAAAGAATTAGAAAAATTCAGTTATAGTAGATTCACAGGCAGATGAAAAAGTAGCTACCCAAAACCATTAAAATATGCATAAAAAATCATTCTCCTTTTTCCTAGGGCTGCATTATTCCTTCTTTCCTTCTGTCCTTGTGTGCCTAACTTTTCACTATACGGTATGATTTGGATGTACTTGATCTGAAAGACAACCTAAACTCCTGCTTCAAGTTGTATACTTGGTTCTAAAAATACCTTTGAAACAAATCAGAGAGTTTCTGAATGATGTTGGTTCTGCTGAAATCTTGTCAAGGGCACCTCAAGTCCTACCTAATTTCTAAAGAGCTGTTTTGTATGTGTGGATACTTTTACAATCCTGCCTAAGCTTATAGTCGTCTAAAGGATTAGTTGACACCTTGAAGGCTTTCACACATTTTTGGAGGTATTTATTTTGGAGGCATGATTATCTATTTCGTACTTCTGTCTCTACTTGAGTAAGGCACAGCTAAACAGGCACCCAGATCAGCAAGGGCATTCTTAAGAAACTGCCATAATTCTGGTCACTTAGCTTGTAGTGCGGTTCAACTAAGTCATAATCACTTGCAGCTTGTAGCACTTGTCAGAGAGATCTTCCTTTTTACGTTTTAATCATCTTGAAATCAAAAAAATTCTTGTCTTCTAAATTCTGGAAAGCCAGCTTCGCACTTCTACTGAACTGTATAGAAACATGGTACTGAAAGAAACAGAGGCTGTTTGACTCCAAATAGTTAAATATCCTCATATAGGAGGGTCTACTTTCAACAAATAGTTCCTTTTTTTTCTTTTTTTCTGTGGTGGCTTAATACAATACAAATATGTATTACATTGAATAGTGTACAGGCTTCAGTTTTTTTAGTTTTAATCCCTTCCAGACAAGCATCTAGCTCCCTCTTATTCTAGTCTGTCCTCAGGGATTTTGCATTTCTGGCTACACACGAAAAAAAAAGAGATGGCTTAAAGTGTCAGGCTTCTTTCCCTTTCAGCTCTTTCAGTATTTTCTGAAGATATAAGTTTAATTCCCTTGCAGCTGAAGCAGACACAAAACCCACCTCTCTAAATTCCTAGGAAAGTGCTCTAAGTGTTCTAACATAAAGCATTAAGCAAAAGGTAAAGAACACTGCTACATGTCCTTTAAAAGAGCCACCCTTAGGTATCCATCTCAGAAGAAGCTGAGGCAGATTAGGTCCTGAACAGAAAGAAATGCCTGATGAAAAAAGGTAGCTTCTTAGCTTAGATACAGTGGATCATATCATTGAGATTTTTCTGAACTTATTATAGGTGTGATGGGGATTTTCAGAAATGCCACCCCTCCTTTGTTGATGAAGTAGGGAATTTAAGCCTTATTTTTTTCTGAGAACTGGATTTTTCCTCACCTCTCTCACAGAGGTAGGCACCTAGAATTTAGATCTATCCATTTAAAGCAGTCAATCTGGCTTCTAGCCTCTTTTTAAATTTTCTTTGTTCTTCCTTTATTTCCTTTTGAAAGTAATTTGAGCTTGAACTTTGAGAACAATGATCCTTTCAACTTTCATAGCCATAGGATAAAGCCTTCAATGATAACACAACAGTTCATTTCCAAATTTTCTCTAAAAAGCCAGGAAATATTTCAGTATTCTGCAAGAGTTATACTAGACACTTTTCTGATGTTAATACATGACATCTCTGTTTTTCTTAAAACAGAGTAGTAAGTGCAGCTATCTATCTTTCATTTGAAAATCAAACCCAGTTCTTATCTAGGAGGAGGAAAAGTAGGATTTTGTAAAACTTATCTGTATACATGCTTAAAATACCTCAGATTAGAAGAAAACAGCTTTTTGAAGAAATAACATATGCTATATAAGTACATTTTAATAGACAAAAGTACCATTGGCTAGGTTAAATGTTGGAAAAAGCTCCATGAAATTTGAATCATTTTCCCCTCCGCAGTGAGTATTTCACTCAGCACTAATCTGCATTGCTCCAACATTTCTGATTATCAGTTTTCTGAAGAACTGGAAAGAAAAAGGATGTAATTTGTGCCATTATTTTCTTCTTAGCATAAGAAAAAAATCCTGGTCTTAGTTAAAGCTGAAGTCTGGGCTTTCCTTCTCTGTTTTATATCCTCTAGTGACTTTGTGTTATTATGCTTCATGTATAAGTGTAAAGAAATGTCTTATATTCAGGTACACCCACCTACACGAAAGGTGTATACACACTGAACAATTTCATAGGGAATTTACTTCAGTTTTTTTCCTTTGTTTTTCCTCTTTAAATATTAATAAGTTCATCTTTTATAAACAGAGTATATAACTACTCTCTAAATATTGAAAAGGATTACATTTACTGTCTAAGGGTATAGACTTTCAAAATCAGTATGTACCTTGAACCAGTCACAGGCGGCTCTTTTCTTCAAAGTAGCTGGTTACCTTTTTTCTTTGTAATGAACAAATTCCTTTCAATAAATTTTACATTTATCCTATTTTCTGCTGTTTCAGCATTGACAGCTCTAGGCAATTTCTTTCTTCTTTCAGTCACATTAAAACTCAGTGACGTCTATGTTTATGGCTTGAGTTTTGGATCTTGAATCACATGCTAACATGCTTATAGTCTGAGAAAGCTTACTGACTGACTTTAAAAAGACAAAAGGAATTTCTTGTATTCAATAGGTTTTCAGCAGTATCAGAAGATAGCATCTTGTTTATCTGATTCTGTGTATGAAAAGCTTTCCAAAATAGGTGAATATTAGGAGCAGTGATCTTCATAATCTTAAATCAAGAAATAATGGCACATTTCTTTAGAAATAGCAGAACAGATAATTGAATGTCACTGTCTGATTCTCTGTGATGTTATCCCTTTTCAGGTCATTATCTTCAGCAAGAGCTTCGCTGTTTTGTCAGCTGCAATTCAAAATAAGGGTGCTTCTAATGTTCTTTCAAAGGTTTAGCTGATAATATCAGGTAAAGTGAATTTGGGGGTAGGTATAACTGATTCTTGTTACTCAAACAAACATTTTTTAAGAGATACAAATCAAAATGAGAGCTAGAAATGATGTTCAAAATGTGCCAACTTTTTGTTTAGTAGTAGTGTAACTCCAGGAAAAAAATGCTGTTTTTCTGTTAGTATCATTGCACAGTTTCATCGATGGTACCATTAGTAGCATAAGACATGACACTGACTAGACAAGAAGAAGGATGATAGCTCAAGGAGCCATATTTTATTTGAATGTGGAAAAAAAAAAACAGTCTTGTACCTTGAGTACAAAGCAGCTGTATGTGTGGCTAATGTGTCTGGAAGCACTTCCTAGCCTTTATGGTAAGATCTTGACCAGGCCAACTGGCCTATATTGATACTACCATCCTTCAACAGGGCAGCTCTGGCTCTTTTCAGCTCCAAAAGGTCTTGTACCATGTGGTACTGTCTGCATCTCTGTACTTAGAAAAGACATTTTTCGCAGCATCCCTCATGCTTTAGGGCTGAGTGATCATCTATGGGTCTTTTAGAGATTTACACAATTTTATTTAAACAGAAGATGTCAGACATCACACCATTTATTCTCCACTGAAGAAGTATAATGTAGATTAGTTTAGTTCATAAGTTTGTACCTTCAGATGGCTCATGTTTCATGCTTTACAACAGAACTGTATGATTTTATTTCAAGATTGAACATAGCAAAAAAAAAAGAAAAAAAGCAGATATTTCTTTATACTATTGGAATGGTACCTTTTATCTCTAACATGGGATGTTTTTGTTGTCCTAGAAAAATAATTTCAACTCATTTCTTTGGTAGCAGCATATCTGGAGATCTTGAAATCTGAACTGCTGAGGACTCTCAGCTGCAACTAATACAAGATCTGTTTTGAATGTGTGAGGTACCAGACAACACAAAGCACTCTGAAATTCATGTAATGAACATCAGATTTAACTACCTTAGATTTATAGAATCTTCTTAAATTTTGTGTTTCTTTTCCCTACTTGACAACTGTCCCTGACCTTTCATTGCCTCACATAAGTGTTGCGACATTATACTAATAAATATTTGTAAAATATTCATTTAATTTAGAAAAGCCAATATGTAAATAAATAATTCTTCCTTTGGAAAAAATCAAAAAATCAGAAAAAATCATTTGTCTGCAGTAAATAAATCTTTAGGTCATTCATTTGAGACACAGAAGCGAGCTCTATTAATTTTGTATATTTAAGAGCTTCCCTGTTCAACCTGCAGAAGTCTTTGTTCCCTGCTGTTTCTGGTTTTCCTCTGCTGCAGTTTCCAGTCAGACTGGTACAATTCTGTACTAGGTCTGGTTGAGATGGAGTCAATTTTCTTCATAGAATCCTATATGGCGCTGTGTTTTAGATTTGTGACTAAAACCGTGTTTATATTACACCGATGTTTTAGCAGTTGCTGAGCAGTGCTTGCACAATGTCAAGGACTACTCTGTTTCTCACTCTGCTCCCCCAAGGGAGTGGGCTGGAGGTGGGCAAGAGGTTGAGAGAGGACAAAACCCAGACAGCTGACCTCAGAGGACCAAATATTCCATGCCATATGATGTTGTGCTCAGCAATAAAGCTAGCAGGCTGGGGAGTAGTTTTTCCAAAGCAGCCGTTGCTTGGAGACTGGCTGGGCATTGGTCTGCTGGTGGGAGGTAGTAAATGACTGCCTTTGCACCACTTGTTTGTTTTTCTTTTCATTTCTTTTCTTCACTTATTAAATTGTCTTTATAATGACCCACGAGTTCTTTCTCTTTTTTTCCCCTTTCTGATTCTCTCCCCCATCCTGCTGGGGTGGGAGAGTGAATGGGTGACTGGGTGGGGGCTTCACGGTAGGCCAGGGTCAACTCACCACGAATTCTCTGTCAATTGTTCCTGTCTCCACTTCCACTAATAGTCCTGGAAGACTGTAGGAGGCTAATGTCTTCTCCAAGACAAATCCCCAGCATATTTGAACTGATACCTGTAAACGTAAAATTTCCACTTACTAGAGTGATTGTAATTAAACTAAACTAGATCCTTGCTGTTTTGAGAAGACAAGAAAGCTTTAAGATAAAGAGGTTCTTCAATAACATTACTTAGACAAACTCGACTTGCTCTTTTGAGAAGGCAGGAAAGCTCTAAGATAGAGAGGCTCCTAAATAATTCTACCCCAGACAGCTCAGCCTTGGGAGGGCAGATGTACCAAGCTACAGAAATAAAGAGGCACCAGGAGGGCAACAAGACCGGAGCAAAACAACCTGGAAGGACACGGTATACGTAATCTTAGAACTGAGTTTGCACAGAAACAAAGGTCAACTAGCGGACACTGTGATGAGGAGTATAAGCCTTCATCCTGAGACCCCCAAAGACCACCTGAGGACGCTAACAGACATGTGTGAAAGACATTAACATATGCTAATTTGTTCTTGGAAAAGTCATGAATATGCTAAGCATTTCTCAGAAATATTATGAATACGTATATTGTGATTGTATGCAACCTGAAATGACAGGGTGTTTGGCATGCACGTTTGGAGGAGAGATCCCCCATGTGCCTCGTGCCGTAATAAAGAATACCTGTTTAATAGCCCTCTGACTATTGAGTCTTCAACTCCGGCTTTTCATGGCATCAGAATCAAAGGGGTTAATCTTTCATAATTTCTTTTTATCAGTGATGTGGATGGTAACTGAGGTACAGGAGAAGCAGATCCTCACCTTTTAATTCAACCATTTGGGCTTAATCTGGAGCAGCTGAGAGTATGAAAAATCCTCCTGTTCTCTCCTACCTCTGAGCTGGATGTTCATTTCCTGCATATTTTGGTATATGCGTAGTCTCATCACACTTGGAGGTGTGATAAGAGCTTATTTATTGAGGGAGAAAATAATCTGAAGCTTACTAGGTAAACACTGTCAAGTACTTAGCAGCATGGACAGTTATCCTTGCATGCATACGAATTTTCCAGACATGGCAGAATTTGTTTTCAGATTTATATCTTTGCCACAAATCTCCATTCCCCCTGCCAAATTCCAAGACCCTGTTCCAAAAGAGGCAGGAGCTAGCACATTATAAAGAAAAGATGTCAAGAGTATTTTAACACTAGCAAAACAATATACGTACTTACCATTTTCCAGAAAAATACAATGGAATTGTCCCACTTTATTTCGAAAGAATACTGAGGATCAAAATATCGCCATTTCACAGGCTAATACGTGTCTCTTAATAATATCTTAGACCAGGAAGTATCCGAAAACTTTAATGCTGGATCCTGTCAGTTTTGAAAAAAGACTTCTTATGAAACATACTCAACTGATATTGCAATAACCAGCATTCCAGAGACCCTTCTGAAGGCACTGAGCGTCACTAATTCAAGCCCAATAGTGAGATTGGGCTTGTATTTTTGGAATTGTATTTTTACTTTCTTCCAGCTGCTCCATGGCTGCAACCTACATTGAAATTTTACAGTTTCAGTTTAGAGATCTTCTTTAGTCATTACAAAATATCACATGCAAAAAGAGCATTTACAATATATTAACATTAAACAAAATTTTTGATTGACATATCTGTTGCTGTTTGTTTTACAAAGAAAATAAACCAGCAAACAGCTTATTAGTCACCCAAATGAAATACAATTTTTATCTCTCCACAGTATATCAATAAGAAGTTGCAAGACTAATCCCCTAAGCCTGACAATTTGTATATTTCATAATTTATTTAAATTTTTCTGCATCACCTGCTCTTACAAGCTTAGATTTGTATCTGGTTTTCTAATAAGTAAAAAAACAAAATTAGTATTCGGTTCAAGAATCAATGATCTCTTCCTTATCTGACACAGGTATTGAGGTATCAAGGATCATGCAGCTTCCTAAGGTTGAGCACAAGCATTCAACTATCAATGTTTTCCGTCTGCTTATACTTCTATTGCACTGATAGGTAAACATAAAGTATGGATTTTAAAATGTTCAACATCAATTTAAATCTGCTCCTCATGATTAACGGATTTCAGAGCTATATACATGAAGAAACTGCAGTGTAGCAATGCTAAATTTTCTCTAGTTCAATATCCAGATATATGGCTTGAAGGATAAATTTACTGTGATTCCTTAAATGCTACTGTCTTATTGTTACCAATAATAGACACAGAATATTTCCAACATAATGCAACATTTTATCCTGGATAGAAAAAATAATTTCTACGATATATAATAATTTCAGATTTTAGTCTTGCAAGGAGAGCCACTAGTGTGGATCCCTATTCCCATAAAAAATTCAATTAAAAATATAGTGAAAAGTGTGAAAAGTGATTGCTGTGTCTTTTTATTATTTTAACACAGTACAAACATCTCTTTTGTAGTTTTATTACACAGTGATTAAAGGATGAAAATAGAATTTAATTTGCAAATTATTAGTATACAATGACATTTTTGTAGTTGTCAGGGTAAAACTATAATTGCTTAGAAATTAGTTTTTATCTTCAGGATATTAAGTGATAATATGTACGTTTAGAATTAAAAAATGGCAATAAGGTATAAAACCAATGCTGTGAACAACAAGCAGCTGTAATTCAATGTAAGTAAAAAGTAACGAAACCAAGCCAAACAGTGTAAACTTCAGTGGAAAAATAATCTCCTGAGATGCAATCTTTTTGCAGAGCTCGTGAATGATTAATGCAAATGATATTTCACTTGTGGTTGTTTTTCGAAGTGGGTCAAGAATACAGATGTTTATATCACACACAGAAATGATGTTAAATTTTAAAGCTCTAATAAATTCACAAGAGCCAGACATATTTAGGATTAAAACTTTGACTATGTCCACAGTACATTCCCCCTGCGCCTTCATAATTGCAACGCTGTTAAAGCTTGAAATCAGTGCTTTTATGTTACAAGTTAAAGATTAATTGGAAGACTTATCTTTGAATTTTCTTACTTCCTTGGGTTAAAGGCAAATCATTAAAACAACCTTAATGTGATTTCCTTTTATTAATAGTAGTTAAAATGGAAAAAAAATAAAAGAAGAAAAAAGACTCAGAGGGAGACTTAAACAAATGTATCCTGTATGTCTTCATTGGGGGGGTATCCTTATTTTATCATTCAGAAGAATCTGCAAAAAATGCAGTGCTGCTGGAATTTGGATAGGAAAAGCCACTTTCCCATTACACAGGTAAATAAAACCATTCTTGAGGCATGTCTGTGAAACCTTTTGCAGAAGATTGCACATGTCTCCATACACATACTTTAAATTTGTACAGATGCAGACTAAATTTAAACTAAAAACTGTAGAGTCATGGCTGTGGTCTTGCTGGGCTAATGAAGCTATATTGTGAGTGAGCCTTTAAAGGTATTTGTAGCTACTGTTACTTATGCAAACTAGCACAACACTCTGCGTAGTCAGGCAAAGATCATTGAAGGCATGTTTGCAAACATCCTTTTCTATGAATATTACATGATTCAGTCCAAGGTTTAGTCACATTGATTTGAAAAGCACACAGACAACTGCTTTGCATATGTTTGAATTCAACAGAAATCTTCATCTCACTCTTGCTTTTGACTTTGTTGTGGGTGCCAGTTATTACTGGTCAATTGCAATTGCAATTATTGTTAACTAAGAAAAATAAGACTGTAGTGGAGTAAGGTAATTTTGAACTATTTCAATATTATGGTCAGTTTACTTTTAAAAAAGAAATATGTGTATCCTTGGATCATGATTAAATATTTTTTTTTTTTTTTCAAGTCAGGTAGCAATCAAATGTCCTGGAAAAGTACTTTCCTTTAAGAAGGCTACACATTTTTTTTGGATACGTATGTTATCTTGTTGGTGAGCCAGTGTTCCATGCTTAGAGATCCTCTAGATAACATTTATTCCCAACATACCAATATAACTATATCCTTTTGTGTTATATTTATTTGTATATGTAATTATCTTCCAGTTATATTGAATTCTCACCGTTTCATTAAAGTTGAGATGAATTCATTACTCTAATTAATGTTGTATTACTCTTTCTTGAGAAAAAGTTTTGAACAAAATAGAATTAATTTGGTAATATAATATAATATAATATAATATAATATAATATAATATAATATATAATTTTGTAATAGTTTAGCTCAGGAAGGTTACTCTCATTTGTAATGGCAATTAGCACACACTTGTTGTTAACTAATATTTATTATACCATCACTTTTTTGCCCTATGGAATTTCACACATTATGTGGAAAATCTGGAAACATGTAAAGTATCATAAGGATTGATTGAGGAGCAGATCAACAATCATCTGAACACAAAAGCCACTATAAAAGCTGTGGAAAGCTGACTCTATGACTTTATCAGTTTATAGCAGCTAAAAACTTAGCCCAAAACAAAAGGCTCACTCAGATAACAGATCTATCCTGCAGGATGGGATGTGGGGGAGCTGTCAGTGACTATCCTCTGAATGAGTCAGATGGATGATAAATACAGCTGAGAATCATAGCAGGAATATGGGTCTAACAGCAAACCAAAATGGAGACAAGGCTAATTGTATCTTCGTCTAGATGTAGAAGGAAATGCCAAGAATAGGCAGGAGAGTACATATATGCATTTTATTTTTTTCTCAGTGAATATCCCCTCTGTGTGCAAATAAATCACATTTTGTTTTCAGAAAGATGCATTCTAACCTTTGGATACTCATACTGCTTGCAGAGTAACAAAGGGAAATTTCTACAGGTGCTAAGTCCTGAGGCTGGCTGATTCTGTGTTTGGAAGACTAAGTGGTATATATTGGAAGCTCATTTAAAGAATGTCTGGACTATGGAATTGTAACCCAAAAATAAGAAGTGCCTTTTAAAAGGATGCTTTCACAAAAATTTGAATTAGGTGTTTTGGATAGTTTAGCTACAGGTCATGACAAAACATTCAATTTATCTCTTCATCAACATATTAGAATGACCACATAAAAAAACAGAAGATGGTTGCTATTTTGGTATGTCGAAACAAAAGGACATCCTTCTTTGGTCAAAGGAAACATATCTAGTTTCCTATACTGGCCACCTTCTATCAGATCAAGATCAATTTCTGCAGCTGCCTGCTGCAGAGGAAGAGAAAGGCCTTTAGACATTGCAGTTGAACATCCTTGAGCTATTTTCTGACTAAAGATGCTGCTCTTTCCTCAACTTTTCAGGGCTTCACAAAAGACAAGTTTTTAAAAAATTTTTCTATAGACTGGAGGGGGACAAGAGAAAGGCAGAAAATACAAGTTTTAAGACAAAATAGATAGAGACCCTTTAAACCTGAGAGAGACTTAGACATCGCAGAGCTCAGTGCCTAGACTGTGAGATGATCAACGTGTAAAACTCTTCATAATTAATCAGCAGGTGAGACCAGATCATGTATAAAATAAATACTGGTGATGTATGTTTTGTTATAGGAATAGGGACCAGAGTCATCAAGGTCACTTCACCACTTTGGTAGGCAGCCATGGACTAGATATTTTAATCATTGTGCAATATTTAAAATGCATCTTAAACATAATTAGATCTGATTAACCTAGAAATAAATAGTAAATTACTAAATAAGAACTCCCACTGTAGCTCTTCCTCACAGATCATTATTTTCTCGTATTCTGAAATAGACATGCTATGCATAAATGCTGTGAAGCCAGTGAGATTTATGAGTGTTCAACAGCCTTAAAATCAGGCTACTTAGATTTAACATGCCTACAAGACCCTTTTCGTCCTCGTGTATATTTCAGAATTGCCCTAAAAGTCATGTTGGCAGATGTTTTTTAACCTCCTGTTTTTTTCATCTTTTTAAAATTTATATTTAGAATATTAATTATCAGCTTCAGAAGATGTTGGATCAAACCCAACTGTATTTTTTTGTGTTGCATTTAATATTATCTTGAATCTCAGAAGTTTCCTTCAATGTGGACCTCCAACTGATTCATAACCAGCAAACAAATATTAAAAAAACCCTATAGTCTCAACATGATTAGCTTGCTTTACACTAGGTGGCAGACAAGGCAACCAGGAAGATCCTTGAGCGAGCTATACCTACCTGTGTGCTCTGGTGTGGTTGTGTGGATCCTGCTAGTTTAATGTCTCTTGACAGACAGGCAACAAGATCAAGGAGTTAGTACTGCAAATATGCTGCTTGCAGTACAGGCTTCCTCCACACACTATTGACTGACTGTACATTTTAGTGTTTGTGTTTGTGTTTTGAAGAATGAATAACACTTTGAGAAGCCGTTGTCTGTGAAGCCATGAAAAAATATATATTGATTAAAACAAAATGATATTATATTAGCAGTGTAATTGTGAATATATATTTATATACACATAAAAGAATAAATATTTTGTAATAGATGAGAAACAAAGCCTAGCTAAAACTTCTTGATATCTAAATATATCTATTTATCTATATGTATGTATCATATAGATCTATCTATAGGTAGATAGAGGTAGGTATCTATATATCATGACTTAAAGTAGTAGATTGTATTCTTGGCTTTACTGCAGACTTGCGCCGTGACTTGTAGAAGGTTGGTAGCGTTCTCTGCTTCAGCCGTACAAAATGTGATGTAGAATATTACTTTCTTCTTTTCTTCCAGATCTGTAGAAAAGTAAATTCATTAAAAAATATGAAATATATATGCTCAAAAATGGATATACGGAGATATATATATATCAAGAAGTTTTAGCTGGGCTTTCTTCCATATTTTCATTGAATGAGTGTGTAACACTTTTCCTCTATGGGAAAGAAAATGTCTGCCTATTGCTTCATTTTTTATTCTTTGTCAAATTCATCATTGTGAAAGATCTGTTATTCCATGAAAATATACAGAAATGGTGTAATCAGGTCCTACTGAATCGAACAAGAACTTTGCTATAAGCTTAAGAGAAATAAAGAATTTGCTTAATATGAGCAAAAATCTAACACAAACATGATTTACACATGCACAAAATTATTATCAATAATGGTCAATTTATAAAGGAAGAATCTTGAAGAGGCAACAATGTGATCCTTCCAGTTTATTTTGGATTTTTTTCACTCCAGGAATGCAAAGCTGAAAGTCACAGACTCAGGGGCCTAAGTCTGTAATGTGATTTCCAGTTCTTTAAAAACTATATTGGGTCAAAAAGTTGTAATGAGTAAACAAATAAACAAATTAAACTCTTTAAAAGGCCTGATCCTTCAACAGATTTTTTTTTTAATGAGAAAAAACCTGTAGTGTGAAACTTGAATTTTCTTACCCTCTTAGTTGTGAAGATAACTTTTCAATGTAATCACTCACAATATCACATCCTTCCTAGTTGTCAGCAAATGCAGCTAAAACAGCAGCAATGATAACTGAATTTATATAAAACTTATCTTCCCAAGTGATCTAAGACTTTCGCAGAAATACACATAAACAAACAGAGAAAAATTTGAGTGCGGGCTTTTATTCAGACAGTTAAAACTGAAGATTGTTGCAAATTATCTAAAAAATGATGTCTTCAATTTTCACTTCTAATTAACTGTTAAATATCAGGAATATTACGAATGTCAGTCCATAGACAAAATCACTGAGAAGGCTAGGTGAAACATAAACCAAAGAGGAATAGGAGGTTTTCTCGTCGTTTATTACTTTCTGGACTGACCTCATTACCAGAGACATCAATCAGGAAAAGGTATTTATCCAGTGAAGCTGAACGTGTTTGTTGTATCCTGACATACATTCATTCATTTTAAAATATGTTGTATAAAGAAAGGGTAGAAGCTCAGAATATACGGTCTTGAGTACTGGGCTCCTGCTGTGCAGCTTGCGGGATTCGGTGCCTCTGTCTGTGTGTGTATTTGTAAAACTCGATCCAGCCACAGATGCAGCTCACTATAATAGTATTGAATTAGTTATCTCAACACCCAGGACAACTTTTCTCAATTTCCTCCTTTATGCTGCAGGTGCCAACAATGTCATTGTCTGCCATAGGCTTGCTTTACAAACAAGCTGTGCTCTTATGTTTCGTTCTGGCTTCCAAGTGGAAGTGGTACTAATGGGTTTCTTAGGTACTTCCTATGAAAACAATTTGTCTTGTTGGCAGTTTCAGATACTCAAGAATTCTGTGTACTTGTCTTCACTTTGCAGATCATCTTTTTTGGCACTTAAATATCACAGGAGGGACTTCCTGACTGGAGACAGCACTTAACATATTAAACAAGCTGGGCATTCTTTTTGGCTCTAGGGCTACACACAGTGACAAGTGTTTGGCTCTAGTAGGCAAAAAAGAATACATTATGTCAGCAGAAAAATTCAGGTCAATATAGTTTTGAGTTGCAAGAATTCTCATGTTTTCTAACACCTTGATGAGGTCCATGGATCCCATATTTTGTAGTTTAGTCTTCTATAATTACTTACAATTTTAGCATTAGAAGACATTTATTTTCATTACAAATAAATGCATATTTATTTCCTCTTATGAATATACTTCAGCTTCTAGATCTGTCCTAAATGTTTTTAACTATCATTCCTTTGTTAAAAATAATAGATTTCAAAAATAAGGAATTTTCTTTCAGATGTCATGTTTCCAATGAATAGAAACCTAAAAGGAAGCAAGAGCACTGAATTTTACAATCAAGGTTTTCAATGCAGATAATTCTAATTTAATATCACATATTTTGAAACTATCTTCTTTTTTTTTTTTTTCATATCCAGTCTAAATCTACCCTCTCTTAGTTTAACGCCATTGCTCCTTGTCCTATCACATCCAGGGATTTACAAACTGAACCTGGACTTCATATAGACATAGAGTACCTGTTACAAAATAATTATACATAATTTATATGTATTTATATTTGGTGCAGAAAACCTTTCCAATATCAAGTGGCTAAAAATAATCAATTACTAAAACATCTCTGTAAAACTCTTTTTATCTGTGCCTTCAAAGTTAGCACTAGTGTAACAATATTGTTTACACTTCTAGTTGCATTTTAAAGTTATTAGAAATATTGTCTTATGGAAGTTTGATATTAATCTGAATGCCAGAAGAACAGAAGAAAATATTTCTCCTATTGAGAAGATACAGAGAGAGTCTTGCACCTCTTACATTTATTCTGGGGCTTGTACAACAGGACAAAAAGGTTGAAAATGAAAATACTCTCTAAATTTTTTAATTGTTAATCCCACAGACTTAGTTTGATATTATCTTTAAAAGCACCAATTATCATTCAATATAGACAGGAGTATAAGATGCTACAAAATCTCAGATTATTTTAATAGTACAGTAACCTTTGTTTAAAGGTCTGTATGTCTACAACTTGTGAGTGATTATGACAATACATTGACAAAAAGCAGGTGATCACAGCAGGTACAAGGAGTATATATGTCAGTATGAAGAAAAGGATGTTATGGTTTACTCAGAAAGTAGGTGGATTTAAATTTTTCTAAGGTAATTTTTTCTCAGTAAGGCTCTGATGTTGCATGTTCTGCCACAGCGCTAAAAACTATACTTTTTACTGAGGACAGGGAAGTCAGGTAGTTTAGTAAGAATACAGATCCAGATTCTAATCCTGTGTAGAGTTGGTTGTACTTATCTTCCAAATCCACACTGATAAAATCCAACAAGCTTCTTTCAGGGATCAAAGCAGCTTTCAGGATTACATATATCGCAACTGTTTGAGAAAGAATATTGTAACTATGAGCAAGGTATGAAGAGAGTGACAAAGAACTTTTTGAAAGCTGTATTAGAATATGGCTTAATATTGAGATAAATATTTACAAACAAAGATCTGCCTAGGGGAAACCAAAGAGAAATTAAAGTGAGGAACCACTGCAAAAAGAATATAATTCATCCAAAGTATATAATGCCTTGAATAAATAAAAGGTCTCTAAACCTCCCTTGAAAATAGAATGCAAACACGAAATGTAGGTACACATACCACCCATAACCTTGTTTTTTAACTAAAAATACAAAAATGTTTTTCTAAGTTATACTGCCAGAAGAAGTTGATAGGAAAAGATATCATAGAGGTTGTGTATATTTTTGTTTTGTCTCACTTTGCCTTAAAATATGCTAGCTGCCACAATCTACTGTATGAAGAAATAAAAACCTGTTGCTGACATCATTTCACTACCTCCATCCCATTCAATAGTGACATTTCATTCTCATTTGGACCCATTCTGCTACTCTGTTTGACCAGGTAGGTATGTAATGTCAGCTGAACAGTACAGAATGCACATTTTTGTTTTCCTTAGAATTCAGAAATATATTAATGGAATAATATACTTCCAGTAATGAAAGCAATACTGAGCAGATAGCATCAGGACTGCAACTCTAAAGCAAATTCCTGGTAACCATGGAGTTTAGATCGAGTATTAGCAGTGCCCTGCATGACAGAAATACTGCAATGCTCATTTTGGCTGTTTTGAAAACACAGGGAAATACACTTTAACTTATAAAATTTTGGAATGCTCCTAAATAGCTACTTTTTGAGCACAGGCTTGTAAACTTAATTATGCCCTATACTTTACGTAATTGTAGGTAATATCTCCTCAATGAAAGACAGGATGGTCCATAACCGTGCTTTGTTTCTAGGAAAAAAATATAGCAGTAGAAAATTATGATGGCTCTGATTCTCCACACTGATTAAGATCCGAAGATACCTTTCTAAAGCATGCTGATGGTAGATCTAAAATGGAAGCAGGCTGCCTCATTGATGGATGTAACTTTCAGGTAGGTGGAACTTGAGGCTAACTACACCTTGAATGGAAAATGTGAGTGTGTTTTCAACATCTTGCAATGAAAATTTTCAGTTAGAGAGAAAGAGATATGCATTGTTGTTCCCTCCTGTGTTTCTGTCTTCTTTATTAAACTGTGCATACACAATAATCTGTGCTAAACTTCCTTCACGTTAAGTACTTGGTTTACTAGTGAGGTGTTGGCAGCAGGGAGGGGTTGCAGGGGTGGCCTCTGTGAGGAGACAACCAGTTCCAGCTGGTTCCAGCCGGCTCCAGTTGACGCACCACAGGACACAGCTGAGCCTGTCAGCCAAATTGGTGACACCCCTGTGAAAACATGTTTAAGAAAGGGCGGAAAATGCTCAACAGGGAGAAGAGGGTGGAAGACAAAGAGTGAGAAACAGCAGTGCAAACACCAAGGTCAGAAATAGAGGAGAAACTGGTACTCTGTGGCGAAGATGATATTCCCCTGCAGCCCGTGGAGGAAGTGCGCTGGCACAGATGGGTATTCCTAAAGGATTGTAGCCAGTGGTGGACCCACACTGGAGCAGAGGACAAGCATAGGGAAAAAAAGATCAGCAGGGAGAGACATTGACTGTAACCACCTGTCCTGGTTTTGGGTAAAACAGAACCAATTCTCCTTTAGTGAATCTTCCTTTCAGTTAAGTTCTTCTAAGTAATTGCATTTTTCTGATGTTAGCTGCATGTTTTACAGACAATGACCGCTCCAAAGCTGATAACACCTAATGTTTATAGTTTTACTGAGCTAATGGTAGGAATGGAATGCAGAAAAGGCTGATGCTTATAATTATTACTATAGCAACCAAGGTTGTTGATAGACCTCTTAGCTCCCACAACTGAGGAGTAGTAAAGGGTCATACCTGCGGGGAGGGGCTGACAGAACAGGTGACCCCATATTGACCAGCTAGGTATTCCGTGCCACACATGTCATACTCAGTTTAAAGCTGAGGGATCACGAGGCTCTCGCACTCTTCATCCGTGGTTGGCTTCTGAACAGGACCCTGCTCCTTGTTCTGCCTGCGATTCTGATCCAGATTCTGATCTGTGCATTCCTGAGTCCAGTTCCTATCTGCTGCTGGGTCCAGTCCAGGACTGTCTGGTGCCTGCCTGGCAGCTGCTGGTGGGACACCAGCACCCATGGCACCCAACTCTGGGAAACTCAGTATTGGTTTTGTACATTTTGCGTTGTTCTCTCTTATCAGTAGTATTATCAGTAAAGCTGTTTTCATTTCTAATTGTAAGTCCTTCTCCCTTTTCCTCCCTTTTCCGCTCCCCAGGTGGGGAGGGCGGTGATTAGTAGAGAGCATCCACCACTGTTTATTGCCACCTTACTCTAAATGGTGATACCGCCATGCATAGCCCCTGTGCTTATCTGGGTGGAGAAAGGAGTTGGGAGTTAAGAAGAGGAGCTGAGCCTGGAATAAGGGTAAGGAAAGGTTTTTTTTTTAATGTCTGTCCTTTTGTTGTTCAGATAAAAATCTATTTTTATATAAATACAGTGAGTTTAATAAATGTAAATGAAAATTGTTCTATGTGTTTAAAAAATATCTACCTGTTCACAGATGGAAAGTAGTAACATTTGGGAGAATTCTACCCAATTTAGACTGCAGGGGAAAATACATTTAGCCAGGCTGAATGAAGACAAGTTCATCAGTATTTACTACCTCAGGATAATAAATCTTTTATTCGGCTAAGTGAAGCCAGTACAGGCTTTCTTAACTTTAAAACACTTAAACTGCTGTTGACTTCTGCCTTACACCTGCATGTATAAAATAAAGAAGATAAAGCAAAAGAAAAAAAAAAGTAGATTTTTGTTTTTTCACCTGAGATATTCTGAGTCCTGCAGTTCTGTCCTCAATAACAGGAGGTGAAAGGAGGCAACTGTGTGACAAATGACAAGGGACTAAGAGAATATTAATTCTGTTGCCATTGTATGCTGTCAGATACTGCAAGGCATGAAATCCATCTCAAAAACTCTTAACAAATTTTATAGTTTCAGTACAACAATTCAAAAGACTCAAAAACATGGTTTTCCTGGGTATTCGCAAAACTTGGGATCTGAATATTTTCACCTAGAAGGCAGACGCATATCAGTAGTAGGCTTTGCTCTCAGTCTGCTCTTCCAAAGTCTTCAAACTCAAAGTTTCTCTTAATATTATATTGCTAAAATTATTACTGATACCTTTTCCACTGTTCAGCTTAGAAAAAGGTGTGAAAAAATACTGGTGGACAAGAGAAGCCTCTTGTTTCTAACTGTCATCTATATTTGATGCTTTAGAGACAAGTGAATGGTGGCTAAAGGGCAAAAAAAATACTGCACTGGTCAGCAGAAATTTTTAAAAACCAGTTAACTAAAAATTATGCTAAAACTCTTGTTATCAACAAATCAGACACATGAAGCGTATTTCACAAACTTCAGTTTCTAGGATTGCCTTTATTTTGCTGCTTCATAATCCATACCACTCCATATGACTCCACATGTAAGTGTAATGATTCAGACTTCCATTTGGAAAAACCTAAGATCCTTGTCTCCAAGATCCTTATTCCATTATTCTTGTCTCATATTCAAAAAGATTTTTGGGATATTATTCAGCAGTTTAGAAATGTTCTTTCATATTTTATGTGGGTTTTGACTGTCAGTTTATATTGAAGGTAAATTTGATACTGGATGACAACGATCCTTTAAAGTATCTCCTGGTTTCCTGTTTTTGCCCAAACATAATTATAAACTCAACACTTTCATCACCTCTGTTTTACCAGCACTGTTGGGCCTCAGGTCTTTGGAACAAAAATCCAGGTTCATGCAAACACAGACCCACTGTCAATGAAGAGTTGGTATGTGAACTATTACAGGATCTTGACCCCTAGAGTTTTGTAGATGTTATCCACCTAATGGTGTTAAGAGACCTGGCTGAGGTTACTCTCCATAATCTTTGAGAAGCCATGGAGATCAGGGGACATCCCAGAAGACTGGCAGAAAGCTAATGTCACCCCCATCTACAAGAAGGGTTTAGAGGAGGATCCATGAAATTATAGGCCCATCAGTCTTACTTTAGTCCCTGGAAAAGTTATGGAATGAATCTTCCTGGGGGCTATCACAAGTCAAATGAAGCACGAGATTGGGAAAAGACAGCACAAATTAACCAAGGGCAAATCATGCTTGACAAACCTGATAGCCTTCTAAAACAAAGTAAATGGCTTGGTTGATGTAGAGCAAGCAGTGGACATTGTCTACCTGGATTTCTCCAAGGCTTTTGATACGGTTTCCCACAGTCTTCTCCTTGAGAAACTGATGCATTACAGTCTAGACAAGTGGTCTGTGTGGTGGGTGGGGAGTTGGCTGAAAGGATGCACCCAGAGGGTGGTGGTAAATAGCTCCTCTTCAAACTGGCAACCTGTCACAAGTGAGGTCCCCCAGGGATTGATATTGGACACAACGCTGTTTAATATCTTCATAAATGATCTAAATGATGGAATGAAGTATACCCTGATGAAGTTTGCTGATGATACCAAACTGAGTGGGGAAGTGGACACTTTGGAAAGGACAGCCACCAAGACCTGGATAGGTTGGAAGAGAGGACCAGCAAGAACCTTGTGAAGTTCAACAAGGACAAGGGTAAAGTCTTGCATCTAGAAAAATAAAATGCAGCAGTGCAGCACAGGCTGGGATCATCTGTCTGGGGAGGAGTTCTGCAGAAAGGGACCTGGAGGTCCTGGTGGACAACAGACCAGTGAATGGTGTGCTGCTGCGGCAAAGAAAGCCAACAGGATGCTGGATTGCATTAACAAGGGCATCACCAGCAGAGATAAAGAAGTAATTATCCCACTCAGCGCTTGTCGGGCCATACCTCGAATAGTGTGTTCAGTTTTGGTCACTGTTGTACAAGGATATTGTGAACATCCTTGGGTCCAAAGAAGGGCCGCAAAGATGATCAAAGGACTGGGAAGCCTGCCATACGAGGAAAGCCTGAGAGAACTGGGTTTGTTCAGCCTTTGGAAAAGAACGTTTAGCGGAAACCTTATCACCATCTTCCAGCATTTAAAAGGTGGATACAAAGAAGATGGAGAATCCCTTTTTACAATGAGTCACATAGAAAAGGCAAGACGTAATGGGTACAAGTTACTCCTGGGGAGATTCTGATTGTCCACAACAGGACAATTTTTCACAATGAGAACAACCAGCCATTGGAATAATCTCCCCCGGGAAGTGGTGGATTCCCCAACGTTGGACACTTTTAAGATTCAGCTGGACAGGGTGCTGGGCCATCTTGTCTAGACTGTGCTTTTGCCAAGAAAGGTTGGACCGGATGATCCTTGAGGTCCCCTTCAACCTGGTGTTCTATGATTCTGTGATGTTATGATGTAGGTTTATTTTCTGCTTCTTTAAGATTTTTTTTCTTTGTGCAAAGATTTCTTAATGTTCTTTTTCTTCAAGTTGTCTCAGCAATCTTCCTCTGGACTTTGCCAGTTAGAATTTTTGTACTTATTGGTCACAGAATTCTAGGTGAGGTTTCAGTAGTGGCTTGTATGATAATATTACTGGTTTTCTATCTCTACTAGAAATAATTCTTATCACATTTCCATGTAACGTTTTTTTTTTCTAAATTCTGAGTCATGTAAATATCTCATAGCAATGCAGTGATTGAACAGTGCTTCCAGATCTTTCTCCTTTTGTCATTTCCAAATCATGGCATATGATCTAGTAGCAGATTTTCTTCAATTATTCAGCAGGTTTATGATCTCATACCTTTCACTATCATATTTCTGGTTTCTAAAATCAGCCAGATTCAGAAATTTTCTCAAAAGAGCTCAATTCAACACTCCAAGCATAATTAATGCACACTGATCTTTTCAGGTACCTCAGAAAATGCCACTTCATTGTTGTCTTCATTAAAAGGTATACACAATATGAGTACACTTCCTTCTGAATCCTTTCTATTTTATTTTGTCCTTCATATTTAATCTATTCTAAGCTATAGTCTTCAGATGTCTACGTGTCTCTTTCAGGTTTAAATTCCAGTTCACAAGATCCTGCACATGGGTTGGGGCTATCCCAAGCACAAACAAAGGCTGAAAGGAGAATGGATTGAGAGCAGCCCTGCGGAGAAGGACTTGGGGATGTTTGTTGATGAGAAAATGAACATGACCTGGTAATGTGCATTTGCAGCCCAAAATATCCTGGGCTGCATCAAAAGAAGTGTGGTCAGCAGGTCAAGGGAGGTGATTCTGCCCCTCTGCTTTGCTCTGGTGACACCCCACCTGCAGTACTACGTCCAGGTCTGGAGCCCTCAGCACAGGAAAGACAGGGACCTGTTGGAGCGGGTCCAGAGGAGGGCCAAAAAGGTGATCAGAGGGATGGAACACATCTCTTATGAGGAAAGGCTGAGAGAGTTAAGATTGTTCAGCCTGGAGAAGAGACGGCTCTGGAAGGACCTATAGCAACCTTCCAATACCTGAAAGGGACCTACAAAAAAGCTGGAGAGGGACTTTTTACAAGGGCATGTAAGGATAGGACAAGGGGTAATGTCTTTAAACTAAAAGAGGGTAGGTTTGGACTAGATATAAGGAAGAAATTATTTACTGTGAGGGTGCTGAGGCTCTGGAACAGGTTGTCCAGAAAAAATGTGGCTGTCCGCTCCCTGCAAGTGTTCAAGGCCATGTTGGATGGGTCTTTGAGCAACCTGGTCTAGTGGAAGGTGTTCCTACCCATGGCAGGGGAGTTGGAACTAGATGATCTTTAAGATTCCTTCCAACCTAAACCATTCCATGATTCTATGGTTCTATGTTTTCTTACCTGGAATCAAAAAATGTGTAGTTTCATTAAAAAGTTAAGAGTAGATGAAGATCTTTGAAATCAAAAGAAATCCCCAAATCTTATCAGGCAGAATACATGTACAATCTTTCACTATCTTTCCCTTTAAAATTAGTCATCCCTAGATCAAATGAGATCCTATTATTTATTTAGATAATTTCTTGATTTTAAAACACTTTCTTTTTTGATTTTAAAACATTATCATTGTTCACTCCTACAGATTCTGAAGTATTCTTAAAAAATTACTGTGAAGTATATTTGAAAAATAATTGGTAGATTTGTGCAAAGCCGCTAACATTGCAAAAACTTAGGATGCAAAATTTGTTGATAATACAACATTTTCCATCTGGCATGTAGCCATCCAAGTATTATGAAGGTTGCAGCTTTCCTAAATAATTTATTTCATGCCTTGCACTTGGCCTTTAAGGTAGGGCCTAAGTTCTTTAGGTGAATAAATCCTTGCTTCTGTAAAAGGTCTTCTTACCAGTTACAATGAATTTCTTAAGCAAATTATTTAATTCTGGGACACTGAGGCCTAGACCTTCAAAGGTAGTTGTTTAGGACTAGATTATAGTGGAGGGTAGTATTATTGTGGAACTAGCTTTAACTGCAGCAAAAGTGACTCTAATAATGCCTGGAAAATAGATCCAGAGTTAAAAGTGTCAGAGAAAAGTGATTCTTCAAAAAATGTGTTTAAATGAATAAAAATGAGATATTAGTTCTGACATTCATGACCATCTTGCAAATATCTTTAATAACAGAGTGCTAATTACATTAATAGCCTTGATGCTGTTACATTTTTTCCTAAAAGGACAATCTTATAATATGGAACACATTTAAATGTATAGTACAAAATTTTTATCTAGCTCCTTCATAGTAATTCTACATCTAAAGGTATTCTATTTTTTATAAATATTCAGTTGTAGCCAAGCATCTTTTTTTTTGTTTTACTTGACTCTGCACGCGTATTAACATCCACTCTCTCATTACTGTTCTCAACAGCATGAACACTGGCTATATTTTCCAAAGGCCTCCTGGTCTTGTTCATTGCAAAGCATTCTTCAATATATGACCCATGTTTTATTCAGTTCAAATTCACACTAGTAAAAACCTGCTCTGAATGGGTTCATTAACAAGCTAGTTAATTTTAACATCATCTTTTACGGTAGTCATAACTTTATGGTACTTGGCTGCCCCACAACATATTATTGAATTTATTTTCAAAATAAATTGGAGAGGTGAAGAGATAGAATTATCCTAATTTTATGACTAGGACAGTGAGATGCATTATCTAATAAATATAAGACTGGTTTGAGTTAGAGTACTTCGCCCTTCAGTTTGGAGTACTGTTCCCAGCATCTTCAATTGCTACTGCAGGCATCCTGTGGTTCAGCAGTTTAGGCATTCATGGTATTAACTGTTTGTCCAGAAAAGGAGGAACTCGGAACTTACTGCATGAAAAAACTTTGCTGTAAATGGTGTGGTTTAACTGTTCTACCTTGTATTGCAAAGTTTTTGCATGGCTGGCCTGTGATAAACCCATATAGAGGAGAACCTTGAGGGGAGTAGATCTCTCTGTTCCTTTCCTTAAAATTGGTACACCAGAAGACATCAAAGGCTCTCAGTCTTTAAAGCTGGGTTATTTAGAATCTGAACAGACATAAACTCAAACAAGGTAATCCTTTTCATAAAAAAAACAAAGAAACATCGCCGGTAAACCCCAGATGTAGTCTGTTTCACACTTCAGAATTACCTGAGAAGGTTTGAAACAATTCTCCCTTACTCCCGCTATATACTTTGTTCCAGGTTTTCTTTTTATTGAAATAACTCCACGTGTTCTGGGTGAACAAACTCCGTGCATTCTCTCCAGGCCTTTAAGAAATCTTTTCCCTCCCAGGCTTGGCTTTTGTTTCTCCTGAACAACTGGCTCTTTGCTTCTCATAAGGTCTCAGTCTCCCTCATCCCTTAGTGACTGCCTGCCTCATCTAGTATTTTTCAAGTTGACCAGATGCTCACCCTAAGAGAGCAGTCTTCTCTTCCCCATAAGCATACTTTTTAACAAGGAAGGCAGTAGCCTGGACAAGTAGCCTTTTTCTCTGTTGTTCAACCATCCACTGTAAACAGAACATGAAATGGGGTACACATGCAATGAACTATCACACAGTTCAGTTCATCATACAACGGTAGAAATCACAGTCTTCCTAATCTTAGAGTGAGCGTTTCACCTCCATAATGCGAATAAAAATCTCTTTGGCTTACACTGATAGTTAGAAGAGTAGAGAGCCCTAGTTTGTCTCTTTATAATTTGGTCATTAACTGAATTGCCTTTCTACCCTCTCCCAGTTCTCTCCTCCAGCTCATCTTATTTCACTTATCTCCTTTATTCTTTCATCTAGGCTCTCTGTGCAGTCAGTAAGGGTTTACTCAAATACATTTGCTCTTCTCCAGTCATCTCCACTTCTTTTGTTCTCCTTATTCTTAGATCTTTCCTTATCATTTCTGTTTACCAGCACAAGTTCAATGCTTTAGCTTTCCACCTACCTACTAACCTCTTCTCTTTCAGTCTTTTAATCCTGTGCTCCTTCTCATGAAAAAAGTGAGAACTGAACCCAAAATTCCTTGTCCACTATGTTCCTAGCTCTGGTTCCTATGTCCTTCTTTCTAACTTATTGCAGGTCTATTTCTGTCTCTACATTGAAAAAGGCTACTTTTCTATTAGAGTAGTGCAAAAAAGTGAACTTCCTGAATTTACTACTAGTATGGCTGACAGGAATTCCAGGCAATAGTAGTTATCTGAGAAAAGATTCAAGTAATTCCATATGGCTTTTATTAGCAGTTCTGTAATGATGAACATGTGAAAGCTTTTCAGAGGCTTATAATATGAGCAAAGAAGATTTTAATGAGGTAACCACAGACACATTCTTGACAAACTTTGCAAAACTTTCTATTCCAAAATATGTGGCATTGCAGATTTTTTTGATACAAGGAAACTATATCTAATTTGATTTGTATTCTTTTGACACTTTCTTGGGAATACAAAATCTGTTTTGTTGAACAGTTATGGCAGAAAAAAAGTGCAAATAAATCCATCCTGAGTTGTTCACTCAGCATGGAAACTTTGAGTTCAGATTCTTGAGCCTAACCAAAGTTGTAATCAACTGAATATAGGAACCACTGGCCAACCTTAATAATAGGTGGTGCCAGCAGTCCCGCTTAAAATCTTTATGATGTTCTTCTTGTCATGGAAGCAACCATTCCAGCACAGATTCCTCTAGGACTTCATTCTTTGCTGATAAGAATAATAAACTGCATTTAAATGCACTTGTGTATGACTCAGTTTCTCAGAATGAGAACAGCAATGCTTTAATTCTCACTTTATCAGTGTAAAATCTCATAACTAGATGAATATTCTAGAGATAGACATAATATGGATGTGAAATGTAGAGAATTTGTGAAATCTCAACATAGGGTGGCTGTGCAATCTGTAATACATACATATACATACATTACATTTTGGTAACACAGTGTGATTTTACAAAATTCAGAAGAAACAACTCCACAGGTATAGTTGCATTTACTCCTACACTACTTTTCTGGTGAAGTATATTGATTACTGTTAGTATTTTTGTAGCGACTGATGCAGGCAATAATCAGCTTATTTCTCTTGCATATCTGTGCAAAGGAACTTTATGTCTTCTGGCACTTGGGAAAAAACAACGGTTTTCCTTTGAGGACTTAAGTATTCCTGATACTCCTCCAAACAGTCATTGTACCAGAGCTTTGAGGAAAGAGGGAAAGTTTGCCTGAAAGGTAAATAAAGAATATAGAAAAACATGTGAAGGACAAGTGAAACTGAGTTTAAACACAGTAATACTTAAGTTTGTTATTAATTATTATTGCTTTGTAAAAAACCATATTGAATTTATAAAATCACCTCTTTTTACCCTTAAATATAAATTCATTATCATATTTCTCTATGCAGTCATAAAAACAGTGAATACAGCAGTGATGCAATTTAGTTTTCTATTCAGTTCTAATGTTTGACATTCCTTACACCGTGCTGCTGACAATAGAATTTACCTTAACTTGCCAGCAAAGGAGAAATAAAACCAATAAAATCAATATACATCGAGTCCCTTGGCTCCAAAAATTTTCATTTGGTTTCCAGAAGTAGTACACATTGCTGGAACAGATTCGTTTTCACGTAAGGTACTTGTTACAACTTTTAGTATTACTCTTCAGGAAAAAAAAGGGGGAAAAAAAGCCCTCCCTCATAATATGCTCAGTGATGCCTTCTTGAAATGTCTGTTCCTAATTTGCTGGGATTTAAGTTTCTGTTACTGAGAGTTACTGTGGCTATGAGACATATCTTATTCTTTCTACAGTAAAATTTGCTGCTATAACTTTTAAATTGTGCTTTCAAGAAATGGTTTATGAACCCTTGTTCACTTCTTCCCATCAGGCTGCTAAGAACTTATTCCAGACCAGAAGTCCACCAGACTTCACAGGTTTTTATCTTTGCTAACACAATAATAAATAAATAAATAAATAAATAATTTACAAAAATTAATGCATGGAAGAGGAGCTTCTATCTGTAGTATTCAGGGATATTTCCATACTATTTTTACAGAAAGACAAAACCAGTCCACACTTAGATATTTACTGTAATGTAGTCACCAATTTGATGGCTATTTGAACCTCTCTGAAAAACCTTGGGACCTCCTTGGAACCCATATCTACACTGAAAGCTGACTGTTCTAAAGATGTCATAAAGGACTTCCTCAAAAATCCATGCAATTAAATCCCATATGTCTTAGAGTTACCAACATGATGCTTATCAAGGGTGTCCAAAAGGGCTGCCCTACCAGCAAGTAGACTGGGAGTGGGCAAGAAGATGGGACGGGACACAGCAAAGACAGTTGACCCCAACTGACCAAAGGGATACTCCATACCCTATGATGTCATGCTCAGCAATAAAAACTGGAGAGAAAGTTTGCCAGGGCTGCCATTGTTTGGGGATTGTCTGGGCATTGATCGTGTGGTAGTAAACAATTTTTTATTCTTTTTTATAACTTTTTTTGTGGTTTTGATTTTCTTCATTGTTTTGTTTTGTTTTTAGTTATTAATCTGTCTTTATCTAAACCCACAAGTTTTCTCACTTTTACTCTTCTGATTCTCTCCCCGATCCCACTGGTGGCAAGCGAGTAAGTGGCTATGCAGGGCTGAGATGCCTATTGGGACATCTAACCCACAACAGCTTAGTGAGATAATAATCCGCATAATAAATAAATATTCATTAGCATATTAGCTAATATTTTCACCTTGGAAGTGTCTGGAAGTCCCTGCTAAGGTTGAGATTTCATAGGCTGGGTGACAACAGAGCAACATGAGGGAGAAAGGATTTCCTGCGGGTATGCAGTGTATATAGTACAGTTCTCAAACTTTTTATTCTCATCACAGAATCACCGAATGGTTGAGGTTGGGAGGGATCTCTGAAGGTCATCTGGTCCAACCCCTCTGCTCAAGCTGGATCACTAAGAACCGATTGCTCAGGACCATGTTCAGATTGCTTTTGAAAACCTGCAGTGACAGAGACTCCACAACCTCCTTGGACAACCTGTGCCAGTGCTCGGTCACATTATTAAATATGATACACAATATCAAATATAATGAAGTATGATATGCTATGTATAATCTATTATAGGATCATATCACATTACATATATTTACATATTAAGTGTTTACTTTCAACATATCTCATAGACACAGTCACTTTCCTTCCATTCATTCAGTGTTTTAATGTTTTATACTCAATAATTCTTTATTAATTATGGCTTGCTCTCAGACCTTCCAAGGCTGTTGACTCCTTACTTGTCTCATTCTAAGTCCCTTCTCCTATCCATTGTGCATATGCTGCACGTTCACTGACACATCATTTGCCTTCAGTTCTGTGTAGAAATGATTATGCATGAGGGTGTGTATGAGTAAATAAATACAGGAACAGGGGGAGCAGACACATGGATAAAGGCATACAATTAAATAAATGTATAAAGTGCAAAGAAACAGAATCAGAAATAAGAATATGTTTAGAAATCAGAGGGTTATGGTAGAGGGTCAGTGAGCAAGATGATGGGTGGCTCACATCCAACCACTATTTTCAGTATCTTCAGTCTTTCTCTTTGGCAATGTGCTGCCTCATTCTCTCTCACACCTCCTGCTTGCTTCTTGAGGTCTTTCTACACCAAGTAACCACAAACAGAAGAGCAAGAAGAGTAGCTTATGAAAGATCCCTCTGAAAAAGAACAATTCTCTGAACTCAGCAGGAGCTGAGGAGAGTAAAAATAATGCTTTCCTAATCTATAATCCTCTCATCTTGTCCCTTTAACCCTTGCACTGATGCTGCAGAACAAGGCAGAATCAGTTAACCTTTTCAGGCATCCTGCAGCACTCCCAGACTCTATCGCATTTTGTAAAAACTTGTTCCCAGACTAGTCTTGTGCATCCCCTGTGTGTGTTCCTGCCTTTCCCAAAATGATGTGTGCATGGCAGAAGGTGAATTCTCCATGCAGAGAAATGATGTCTTACAAAGTAGCACAGTATTTTTAGCTTTTATACATGATTGTATCTCACACAGCCCAATGGTTAAAGAGTTTTTTGTTTTTTTTTTTCCTTCTCTATGCATAATTGCAAACTCTGATATGGTGTGATCAGCAGCTGGGTCAGTCTCCAAGCTCACTTAGCCTTTGGCATCTTTGTTCAAGCTGCAAGAGCAAAATCCATTAATGTCAACTGCAATGCTGCTCTTGTGGTATGGTATGCGCATATACTAAGACCTGAACAACCTACAGCTTTCACAGAAGTCATTGAACTATACTGGCTTTGATCATGACCTAAAAGGTCATAGTACTGTGGAGCCCTCTGCTAACTCACTGCCATTTCATTCCACTTTTCTATGTTTCCTTGTGATCCAAGGTCTTGTTTGAAAAAAACCATTCTCTTTATCAGTGAGTTTGACTTTTTCTTTTTAACCAGATCTATTGTTTTGCTTATATTTATCTTCCCTTGTTAGAAGGTTAGTAAAACACATCAGAAGAAAAGACCAAACCCACCAAGTAAGAAGCTATTACTGTAATAAGTGATCAAATAAAATTCATAAGAGTAACAAGCTTCAGTTCTGGTTCCAGTTACTCAAAATTTCTTCCAGTGTCTGCAGAAAGAAAACTAAGATAGGAACTTAGTTTGCTGCAGCCTGCAGGTCTGCTGACAGGAAGTTCTGCTGAGTCTGGAGTTCTTCATGTTTCTCAAAGATTCTCTTATAGGAATAGATTACAGTAGACATGTAAGCTGAGTACTAGTTGATTCCTGTTATAAAAGAAGATCAAAAATGAGGGTGGCTTCAAAAGCTAGTGCCACCAGCAAGCTAAAACTGAAAAAGGAGCAAAGAAGCTGCTGGACAAATTGAAAAATCTATTGGATAATATTGCTTTTGATATTAGAGCATAAGTATCACACTTCTCAAATTGCTCATTATCACTGACTTCTTGTAGCAAGGAGACTCTAAAGTACACAGTCTCTGGCCACTTTATTCAGTCTTAACAAAGTTAGAAAAAACCTTAAATAAGCTACTCTTGTAGCTGAAAAACAATTTGCCACAGTATCAGCTGAAAAAAAAAAAAAGAAGATTAAATTCATTGGTACTGCAGTTATATGCTTGAATAACTTTTGCAACAAAGGAATGTTGTGCATGAATTCAGAAACAAGTAGAAAATAGGGCAGATGTTACACTGACCTCTGCCCATTAGAATCTGATAGGTAGTGTGGTTCATCCCTTTTTGACCACATAATAATGCCTCTAGGGGAATCATTATCACGAATGCATCTTTAAGCCAGGTGTTGTCACACTTTGCATATCTGTATTTCTTAGGGGAAAAAATGAGTTCAGTTGAAAACCAAAACTGATATTGATACTGCTGCTAGTGTATAACAATAAATAGAAGTTATGCATAAATGTACATACATAAATATGCCTTTGCACATAAATATACACATGGTCCAGCTGTAAGAAATGACTTAGTAGACATTTGAATTGCTATTTTTCAAAAAATGTATCTTTCTGCTTTTCTTAATACTTTTACTGACAGCTCATCCTCCACTTCCTACTTCTAGCATTAAAAACAGAACAGAAAAGAGAATGAATTGTTGTTCTAATGAAAAGATATTCTATAGATTATTACTCCCAAACCTCCTTGGAGTTGTGAAATAGCATCTGAATTGAATTCTTGTCTACAATTTTTGACCCTCATGTAAAGCAGCGATGAGATGTTTTATGAGATTTATTTGTCTAGCTGATGTCAAAGCAATGTGTGTTCCATTTAGAACACACAATAGCAAAGCACTAGTGAAGACACATTTCCACAGCCTTGTGGAAACCTTGAAAAAAAATCTGTTCTACTGTCTCCTCCACAAACGGAGTTTCATCTTACCTATATTGATTTGTACTAGATGAGACAGTGGAAGAATTTTATTTTTCCTTACCGTTACAGATCTTGGAAATCAGGATCATTAATTCTCATAGTAATCTAAGAAAATCAAAGGCAGCAACAAAAAGACATCAGTAGGGAATATTTCATGTTCTATTAATGAGGTAGGATTTGAGAGTTTTTACCAGTCTACAAAGAGGGAAGTTTAATGAGAAGTCTAGGGCTGTTCAATTAGAAGGGTGTCATTGATAAATAAAAACTAAAAAACCCCAAATATATCAATTTGTTTCTGGATGAACAAGAGATCTTGGGAACTTTCAAACTGTTGCTCTAGGCACGGTATACGCAGATTGGTTTTACACATCAGAGGAATGCAATGTAGTTGTCTATCTGGAATCATTAATAATTTTCTCTATTATCTGTCTCCTTTTATCATTAATGGTACTTTTTTAGATACAATTCTGCATGATCCTCCAGATACCAATACGTATCTCTAAGTGGATAAATTAGTCTAATAGACTATAATATTGGCTAGCTGTAACAGAAAGTGCAATGTGAAGTTAAATCTACTCATATTTTAATTTCTCTCACAAAACCCAGTAAGATTAAACAACTATACAACTAACAGATCATTTCATTCACAGTTACATAATTACCTATTAAATTGAAATATAGTTCTCACACTTATGTCTAAGCCATAAGTGTATGCAGTTTTGCTGATTTAAAATACTTCATATACAGTGGTTTTTGTACACATATACCATGTTCAAAGAAACTGTCAGTGGATACTACAAAGTCTATCTTTATCTTTCAGTAAGTTTAAGAACTTCCATTTCATGGTTCACTTAGTAAATTTAGTTCATAAATATCATCAGTGTTGGGAACGAAATAGTATTTCTCTATGATGTATTTAGCTTATTAAATTTTTTTTTTGTGGGTTGATTAAGATTAAAATTAAAAAATTAGGTAAAAGAAATAACTTACTAAACTTGGTCAGAAAATCTCATTTTTATTTTCTGTCTCCTGAGTTTAAAACAATAAAAATTAAACCCACAGAAATACTAGGACTACGCATTTCAACTGTCCTCCCCACATGCAAGTAACAATACAGATTTCATAATGAAACAAAGTAAATGTACATTTTTATATAGGCATTTATTTATCTATTATGCTATACAATATGAAAACCACATGAATTTATCAATCTGAATAGTTTATTTCTATTTCCTAATTCTATCTTGATCACACAGGATACAAAGACAAACTTTAGTCTCATTCAAATATCATTTGTTCTTTTTCTGATACACTTTTATGTTAGGGATATAAAAATGATATTTTGTATCAGAAAATATTGTTTATTGGCTCACAATATTTTAAATTATGTTTTCTAGTTAGTTCTTTACACATATTTTTATTTTATTGTAACTGAACAAGAGTTTCCATTTAATAGTCCATGATGATACAGTAACCTAACTTTTTAAGTAAGTACAATTCATGTAAGACTGAAAGTTATTTATGTCTGTGAAATAATTTCTTCATGTGTTCAGTAATTTCCATTTGCCAGAATTAAAATTCAACTGCCATTATGCAAGTAAATTTCAGTTTCTCTGGAAATCTTACACAATTTCTGCAATTTTCACTAATCTGAACATGCTTTTAGCGAATATTACCACCTTCCTCTTCATCTTCTTTTGCACATCAGCACTGAGTGTATCTAACAAACACATTCTAAGTATATCTAACAAACAGCCACATTCCTCATTCAATCCAGTTATTAACTTTTTTGTCATGCTGCAAATTGATAATTTGTTCTTACACGTTATTTTCTATGTCTAAATCTGTTTATAATTCATCACAGTTTTTTACCTTTCATGACATGACTAGGAAGTTTTAGTGAAAGCTTCTGTGAAGGACTTTGTTAAAGACTTCTTAAAGGTCAAACTGTATTATATACATCTGTTCTCTTTCATCCACGCTTGTAAATTAGAGGGGCTTGAACTTCCTTTGCGGAAGCCATGCTGGTTTATCCTGCTCATAATGAATTTATTGAGGTGGCTTGTAATTCAGTCATTAACAACAAATGCAAACCTGTTTATCTGGAATGTCAAGGTGCAGCGTGGGCTGGCAACTCCCTGGGGGCCAGGAACTGCAGGTGGTACCTGTGGGGGGGCTGGCAGGGCAGAGGCCTCACCAGCAAGAGCTCATCCTGCTACCCCAGCAAGGGAGCAGGGCAGGCTAAGGGGGAAGGCAGCTGGAGGCGGCCCAGAGACCAGATCACCGAAAATGTCCATATTGACAAGGCAGGTCTGAGGTTAAGCCAAGGAAGTGAGTCCGTGGGTCAGGGTTAGGATCTCAGTCAGTGGGGTTACATGGTCAGGCACAGAGCCGTGACTGCGATGCAGATACAAAATATTTAAGTGAGGCAAAGGGCACCGGTTTAAAAGCAGCTCCTACAAGAAGGAGGTGTAGGGCTTCACTGGAGCTTTTTCCTACTTTTTCTTCAGAACAGTTCTCGTCAGCTGACCTTGAGTGCAGTCAGCTAAACTCCTAAAAGTGTGTAAGCTAAGGACTCTGAAATAGAAATGAAGTAAGGCTTACCAGCCTATATCAAGGAAATCCAACTTAATACATTTTCATTAGACTATATATTGGTATTAATACTTAGATTACTTTACTGAATGCTTATATGCAATTAAACCAAAAGAAGAGTGAAGGCTTGGTCTTAAGGAGAAACGTAAGAAGGTTCCTGGGTGTATGGGAACTAACTTAACTCTATTCATATAGAGGGAAGCAAAGACAGTCTGAGGAAAACATCTGTGTAAAATTCAGAAATTTCATTTGATAGTACATGCTGCAGATCCAGTGCTATATTTACAATTCCTTTTTGATTCTTTGCAACTTTTCGTCTCCATCTCTATCCCACATTTCCAAAGCAACAAATGAGAGATAATAGTGGATTTCATTTCTCTGTGTTGATAGGGAATCATCCTTGAAGATAACTTGTAACTTCCATTCAAAGTCTAGTGATCCTCCCTGGCAACCGATTTATTTGTGTATAATTATCTGGAAAGGTTGACTGGGTGTTACCTGACAGTTGGTGAACATTTTGTGCAAGGGTGGTGACACAATGATTCTGTGATTTAGAGGAAAATAGGAAACAATAAATTATATCGTATTCTCTGAAAGACTGTCTTGAGTCCAAGAAAGCTTCTGAGGAATGTGAGGAAAAAAATGTGAATATTTTTCTGTTTACAGAACTATATTTGTGTTTTTAGCCACACAATAGCTGTATAAAGTTTGGACATCTCTATCTGTCTCATAGTATATACCTCTGGAAGGAAGAACTGTAAAAACAAGATAGTTCCAACAAAACTGGAGGTCTGGAAAAACCTTGCATTTAAAGAACATGAATGATATTGTGAGGCGTCAGTTCTGGAGGCAAAGAACACTTAGATCTGGAAGCACTGTTCCCGCAAAAATGTAAGTGTCCCCCCCCCCCGCCCCGGCGGGGAAGGCTCAACTGTAGTTACGG
>Ga0065711_1029690_pt1 | contig 35197 bp, 22 predicted proteins | sample Hoacrofraction12_FD_59098 | JGI IMG/M metagenome (GOLD analysis project Ga0065711, IMG submission 59098) | Hoatzin crop microbial communities from Cojedes, Venezuela - Epithelial fraction 12 v2 (version 2) | ecosystem: Host-associated > Birds > Digestive system > Esophagus > Crop | place... | reverse complement strand
CCTTGCCGGCGCTCCCCCGGACCGCCTCAGGGAGGAAATTTCCCTTCGCCGCGGCCTGGGGCCGCCTCCGACCCGCTCCCCCCCTCCCCTCCTCCCCTCCCGCCGCCATTTGCTGGGCGGGGGCGATGCGGGGGTGGCTGCGGAGAGGGCGATCCCCGGGGCCGTGGACAGCGCAGGGCGCGGCAGGGACCCTGTGCGTGGTGGCAAAGGCTGGGGAGGGGCCTTGCGGGGAAGGCATCAGCGCTGCTGGGGCAAACCCCGCTCAGGACTCGCAGCAACCCGCTAAACCCTGGCCCGGGGGCTGATCGGCACCGAACCGCGTAAAGGCACCCCGAGAGCGGGTTTATTTCTATGCACGTTATCGTTAGCTTCAGAGGCGGCAGCTGTCCCCGCTTCCTGCGCTTGTGGTTTCCCTTGCGCTCGCTCTCCGCTCCGGCTGCACGGAACCCTCAGAAACAACAGGGCAAAGAGAGCGAGCCCAAGGGAGCGAGGAAGCATCAGGCTGGGGTAAAACCCTGAGTGCGGGCTAGTTATAGCTGCATGCAAAGCAGTCAGTTGCTAAGGCAGCAGTCTGCCGGGGCAGATGAACCGTGGCCCCGCTGCTCGGGCCTGGGAGCCAGGGTTCCGCCCTTGTTTGGTCCCGCTAATGGAGGCAGTGGGGTGAGCCACCCCTTCCCAGCAGCCAGGACGGACGCCTCAGCGGGTCACCAGAAAGCCCGGCCGCACGCCTGCCTCTCAACCACTTGTCCCCAAGGGAGCGAAATTCAATTTTGCCTTCCCATTAGAAAAAACTGGCACCAGCGAGGGGTAGCTTGGCCTTCATTTTGTATACGGTAGCCTTCAGCTCGAATTTAACCATGAATTAATAGTTGATAATGCTATTTATTGCCTGTGTTTGAAAGCTAGCCTTGAAAGGAAAAGGATCCCTTTCTCCTGCATTGTGTATTTGTGAGAAAAAAGCTCTAGAGAATAGTTTGTGCATTTTGCTATGGAATATCAACTCAAACTAATTCTGTAGATTTCTGACTAAAATACTCCTTAACCAAGAAATCTGTGTACAGCTTCAAGTCAGTCCAGTACTGACGTAAGTTTTGTCTTCGGATTGTGTAGGAGTCTATAGAAGGATGTAAACCTTGAGGGTAAGACTATTTAGATATGTCCTGTGCTCAGAAGAAACTTACCCCTAGCTTTCTGAATTTGTCCTGCGTTTTCAACAAAGCAGTCTCCAGGTCACTGGGAGAAAGAAAAAAGTGTAATGAGCAAAAGAGAGACAAAGATGAGGGAGAATGCTTTGTTCATGATAACGGAGTAATGAGTCTACTTTTAATTAGTTGAGTTTTGAAATAAACAAGAAGGATCCATGCTGTGGAGTGACAGCTGCCAAGGGGGTACAGGTGTCTCAGTTCACTTAACACTAACTTGCTGGTAGACTGCCTCTGGGGAAAGCCAGAGCAATTATACCTCTTAGTATTGATCAGACAGGTGGAAAGACTTCTAAGACTCCTGTGCTTTCATATAACCTACATTTTACTTTTGTCTCTTTGCTCTGTTAAGGAAAACAACAATGATCTTCGTCTGGCCATGTAGATCTCAATAATAGCCTCATCAGTTTTGGAGGAGATTAAAAGAACCCAGATTTTCCTCTATTCAAAACTCGTGATATCTTGAAGATATTTTTTTCCAGTAACCCTAAAATGAACACATCCATAAGTACAATCCCACTGAGGTCTGTAAAGCTTTACCAGCAATTTCTGTGGGCAAGCTAGGCCAATTTTGATAATTTAGAAAGCATTTCTGTTAATTTTAGAAGCATTAGTTCTGACAGACAGGAAACATCTTGGTGCACCACTTAGTCCACTGTTTTATCTCCAGCAATATTTTTTCCCCTGGAGGAAAGTGGAACAATTGGACAAAAAGCAGCATTTTCTGTTAAACCCTCTTTGGTTGAATTATCTTTCATTGGTGTTCATTATAAGTATGAGCTAATAAGCTAGCGTCCACCAAGAAAACAGGAAAATTAAGTATTAATTGGTAGGGGGCAAAGAATTTTGCCTAGAAAAAGGGCAAGATAGTAACTCACCATTAAGCAAGGTAGTTCATGCTTAGTCTTCTGCATTCTTCTTTCCTGTTTTCCACTTTGTAAAGCTTTTGAGTGAAAATGTCTGGTCTAAGTAAGCTATCCTAGAAAAAGGAGACAGGGGTTGTAAGAAAGAAGTCTCAAGAGTTAATGTTTTAGGAGTCATGCTTATTCAGCAGGAAGAATTAAACTGGGCACTGTCTTCTCATCCAGCTTTTGAAAGCAGGTCTGGCAAGGAGCTGTCTTTATGCACTAAAAAAAGTGCATCTAGGCCACCACAAAACGTTTTAGTATCATGAAATCAATTGCACAGGAATTGTAAGGAATGAGGGGAGAAGAAAAAAAATACAATCCAGCTCATGCACATACACCAGCAACTCCCCTCTCTGGAATGGAAAGGACATTCAAATGTCTTAGGAGATAATTTAGCCCTAGGAAACTATTCAAGTTTATTGAAGCAAAAATACTTCTTTTGTCTAAATACAATGGTTCTTTACTGACTTGTAGACAGCCCATGTTTAAAGATAAGAAGTTATCTGCCCAGTCAACTTGGTTGTTTAGCATCTGGTTTGTAAGAGAACTGAAATTTCAACCTAGGTGATTGGCCTTTGTTTTTTTCCCTGAGTATGAATACTGATTGTTATTTCTGAATAGTATGAGTGGCCATCAGAAGCTTAAAAGTTGTCTGATATGAATGTGAGGCTGGAATGAAACTAGATGATCTACAATACTACAGCATTTACCTGACACAACATTGCTGTCTCATTAAATAATGGAGATGAAAATTACCTGTTTTCTACAAAGCTAAATGGAATTTGGGATTGTGGTTTCATCTGGGTACAGACTGGGCAGTGAAAACAAAAGAAAGAGCAGAGACAATAATATTACTTTTTTTTTTTCCTCTCTACCCACCACACACCTTACCCCACCTCTAACACAGAAAAACTGCACTTCTAATAAAAAGTCTGGTGGTTTCACTGCTAAAAGCATTGAGACCAGCTCAGCAGAACCAAGGCTTATTAGATGAGAAAAGACCTGATTTTTCAGTACTCTAGCGTACATTAACAGCATCAGTGAAATCAGCAAATCCATGATCTCTTCTCTGATACATCATCGGGAACTGCTTTTTAAATTGTTTATTACCTAACAAGTCATACAAGCAAAGACACAGTTCAGTTCTTATTCAGTAAGCCACTGGGTATTTGTGAACTACTTTAGGTCTAAGCTTCCAGCGGAAAGGTCAGTACGCTTCTACAGGAAACAACTATGCCGTTCGACTCAAAGTAAAAGGTTGTATGAGTCTTCTAGCAGGGTAGTTTGGTAAACTGCTGAAGACCCTGATATAAATCTTCAGGGCAGGCAAGCAAGGTCAAGTTTGCCTTGAACACTTCTTATTACAAGTGACACCACTCAAGCATTAAAAAAACCAGCTTGGCTTTTACAGCCCAGCACGAGAGAGTTACAGCTGGTACAGAAACAGACTGGACTTACACGTGAGAGGTGTTTCGTCCCTTCTCTGACAGACAGCAATTCACAGGTTCTCACGTGGCCCTCATACAGTCCATCCTAGGAGAAAGTGAACATACAATTAATACCAGCATTACTGATCACTTGTAAGGATATAGTAGAGGGAACAGCCTGCCTCAGCCCTCATGTACGTGCATTGAACACCCTTGTAAATGAGCTCTGGAGTATTGTTAGTTTATGCACTTGCAATGTATGATGTTAACATCAATCAACCAACAAGAAGTAACATTGTTTCAGCTTCTCAGTGAAAGCAATTTGGCGTTTGTTTAAGGATAGAAAGACCCAGCATCTGAAACTGTGTTTGTAGATAGCTTTTCTTGCCTTCTTCCTGAATTTAATGGGAAGATACCTAATTTTAAACAAACTAGTTTGTTTTTTCTAACCAGGAAAGTCAAGACCAAGCAAAAAACATTATCCTTAGAAATAAATACGTCATAAAATTACAACTGTGATTATTTTTTTTTTTAATTCATCTGTAAAATTGTGTTGCTTCCAACATTGTTTGGAGTGCTTTAACATACCTCAGAAAGCTTTGTAGAAAGTTTAAATTAATTTTCTCTAAATGCAGCTTTGAAATGCCTCACTGGTGAAGTAACTTACCCACTTATTGCTGTCACTGCTGACCATAGTGTTTATGTCCCCAGGCAGAATACCTCCCCAGCTTAGAGGTATGTGCACAGGATGCACTGGCCTAGAAGCCTGAGAGATAACATCCATAACACTCTTTATCCAAAACACGTAAAACCTCTTAAGTAGAATACCTGCATTCTGATGTTGTAGGCAATAATCATATTGTATCTCTGTTAATACAGACAGGTAAATTGCTTCTCTCCTCTTTGTAAATGGGACACTTATGCTTTGAAACCATGGAAAACTTCTAAACCATATGATATGAAAAGTATTTCTGAGATATCCTGGATCATTGATTTAGTAGCAGAGTAGTGGCCCAGAAAAAAATATATTCCAGTTAAAACAGAAATAAGATTATTGGTTAAAGGAAAAGTTTGCAGATTTATAGACAGCATAAATATAGTAAAAAAAACTCTGGGAAACTGAAACCTTGCTCCGTTATCTCCCATGCAGTTAGGCACAAAGCCCTGATACCTGGAAGAATTAAATACTTTCAGTTTTTAAAGCCAACATGTTTTTAGAAAGCATAAACACAGACATTTAAAACTGTGTAAAGAGAAAGGCTGGGATATGCACAACAGTGGTTCCGTAACTATTATTTATTGTTTTGAAAGATTTTTTCCACTGGAGTGGAACCTGGGTGACAAATAGCCCAGAGCTGACCATCAGAAAAAAAGAGAACAAAACTTGCCACTGCCAAGGCACAGCTTCCCTGGACATGAGGCTTGGCAGAAATTATGCAGGTTCATGGCCAGCATTTCACCACAGTGAACTTCTGTTTTCTCACATTCTTGCCTCTCCACGTCCGAGGATCACACCAGCCCTGTGGATGAAGCAGGCCGGAAGCTGGCAACCTGGCTGCAAAAGTTTCTCGGCCAACAAAGATCACGATCTATTTCATCCATGACAAAGACAAGCACTTGCTGAAAGAGGTCCTTTGGAGAGGACCACAACACCTACATCCACATGTCAAGAACTGGGGGCAGAGTAGTGAGAACTTCTGGGAGTTGCACTGTGCGATCCTCCATATACCGTTTCCAAGAGAAAAGTCAGGCAAGGAAAGGTCACATTATACTTGTACGGGAGCTTGTACGCTAAATGCAACTGAAAATTTTGCTGTCTTTCTCTTAGAAAAGATGTCACAGGTTAGACATTAAAAGACCACAAGAGGACACCATGGTGCCACTTATCTTCAAAATTTGTTTCAAGCATCTTCTGTCTTACTTGTAAAATTAGTCATAACTGTACTTGCTATGTGGAGAAGCCATTTCTATCAAAGATGCCTTAATCTCATCGTTAGATACTAGAAAGTTACCAAGTCTTTGAGCTGTCGTGTCCCGTCCACCCCCCCAATTCAGATTCTGTAAATTCCAGTAGGAGCTGGATGAAAGTTTTCTCCACTAAACACGATAAATATTGCAGTAATTTTCAGGGTAGGATTAAGATGCTGGAAAAATACTACTCAGAGGTTTGTTGTGGGTTTTTTTATTTTTTTACTTTTTTTTTTCCAGGGTTCAATTTGCAGTTCAATTTTTAGCATGGATAGATTTGTCATGGTCTATTTAATTTTTAATAAAGGGCTTAGAGAAGAAACTGAGCACAGGCTTAGACAAGATTCTTTGGATGTTCCGAGTTAACTACAGGAGAATATTCAGGAAAATTAACCCAAACAGACTTTTCAAAGCTGTATCAAACTTTTTTCTGTATGTTTATATCCCGGACTAAATGGACCTTCTTTTGATTTGTCTGACAAAACCTGTATTATCTTCAGTTTTAATCTTAGCATTTTAACCTTTATTTTGTTCCTCAGCAACAACCCACAGGGGAACTTGAATTCTTGCTTCCTGGACTCTCTGCTTTTCTTTCATTGCAGAACTGCAGATTCTGCACGTGAAAGAAATGGTTTATGAAAACAGTGAAACCAGGTGCTGAGAAAGGGCTTCAGAGAAAAATACTTGCCCATTATATACCAGAAAGAATCATCCTAGTGAAGTTTACCAAACAATTTGGGGAGAAGCAACAGAAACAGAATAAAATTAAGTGCCCTGTGATTTGACTTCTGATCATTAAGGCTAGAGCCTCGACTGGAAGCAGCAACATTTCTGTGATGTAAACTAAATGCTGAACTTTGTTTACTTAGCTGTTTGGGTTGTTTTGTTTTTTTTTTTTTTACTATTTTTTGACTCATGACAGAAGCAGCTGAACCAAGTCTAATATATCCTCTGAGGTCACAGCTTTGGGGAAGATGGGTAGGCTGTTGCTTTCATTTTGCAATTAAAAAATTGACATTTATAGGTTATAATAATTTCTCAGACAGTACAGACATTGGAGAAAGAATTGCCACCATTGCAATCTGAGTGTCAGGAAGTGAAACAGGCTATGAACATCTCTTCTGGTAATATTGGACTAAGAGACTGAGAGCTTCTAGTTCAACCATTGAAGATCCTGGACATCTGTGAAATACAGAAATGGGATAAAAGTACTTCCCATTTCCACATAATTTTGTTTTTCCTCTGACAGAAACTACATAATTAACATAAATAAATGTGAAGGTTATTAAAATTTTTTACATTTTCTCTGGTTTGAAAAGATTAAAAAAGGAAAATTATAGGAGTACCAAACACCCACTACAATCTCAAGTTGTTCTGTGTAGGTGTAAAGTTCGTAGGTAAGATACCAAGACAAAAATCAAGACCAAGTTAAAAAAGAAAAAGTTCTTGAAATACTGACTCAGGTCTTCTGAAACACTCCAAGAAGGGTTATCTAGCATCACAGTCTGTCCTGAAAACAGTTCAGCAGATCCACTAACATACTGCTCTGGGTCTGCGAGTCAAATCCAAAAAATCTTAAGAGCAAATGAAAGTCACTCTTAGTGGGAAGAAACTTTTGGCTGTTTAATTTTTTGCAGTTTAGACATGTTACGTTTTCAGAATTTGAAGCAATTTGATCATTTCCATGTCTGTATAAATCCAGAGAAGAAAGCTGCTGCTTTCAATAGCAAATGGAAGAAATCCAAGTTGCTGCAGTCTTACTCTGCTTTTGTGCTCCTCCCCTCCACTAACACTGAACATGGTTAACCCAATCACTGACATGATCAGCAGGAAACCCACTACTTTAGGGAGGAAAACAGTTATTTTTCAGCTAGATCAGCTCCCTGAACCAGCTTACCATATAGTTACACCAGCGGTGTCACAAGGGACAAGGGAGGAAGCATGCAGTGAAGAAACAGGGTAGGACTGCAGCAGCCAAAGTTAACGCTCACATAAATGGCTAGGGCACTGCACCTAACTCCAAAAGGTGATGGAGATGCAATGATACCCGGCTTTTCAAAGCTGATTCTGTGATGCAGATGCCCACTGAACCTTATGTTTAAGATAAAGTAGAAGTTAACAAACTTATAGAGGTGGTTCAACTTAAGGCATGATGTTTACTGACCTTGAAACATAGAAATATGCTGGCATATTGCTTGAACAACTCAATGATACGCAAGAAGGAATGCAGATGTTTAGCACCAACCAGCACAGCTCAGTAGTCCATATCCAATGTAAAACATGCAGAAGTCCTTCCATGGCCCAAAGAGGTCAGAAATTCTGCTGAGCAGAAGTTAGACACATGAACTGAACTACTCAGATTTTACAGATCAGCTGTATATATTAGACCAGCAGCAGACTTTGTAAGGCTTGGTTTCTGGCATCACCACTTACCTAGATGAGACAACTGAGAAGTTTTTTTCTGTGGATGCTACGGCCCACTAGTCTGGAAAGGGAGAGTACTAGGGGAAGGGCACTGGCATCAACCTTTTAGAACCAAATCAATAGTCTGCATCAATATTATGTCTGTAGTTTTTGGCTGTTCATATCACACGTGTGAAAGCATGAGCCTTGGATTGTTAAAGATGCCTTGAAGTTTGAGTCTTAGAAAATCAGCCTAAAGTACATTGATTTTGAGATTTACAGAAATAGTAATAACTATTTTCAGAATTCATGTTAGCACAGCTCATTATTTAGAAGAGGTAAATAATGACTTGCATCCTTCCATTCGGCAGCCAACAAAGCTTATTACAAAGTTGGTATCTCAGTTATATCTGATAGCTCACTGACACCACTAACCAAAATAGAATCTGTCAGTTGAGCTAGCATACATTTCAAATTAACAATGCAAATTGCTTTTATTAATTTGTGCAGGGCAAAGTCATTCAATTTCAGCATAAATCATCCTCTCCATCAGGTGGCAGAAATCAGAGTGCAATCATTTTATGGTTGAGCTGTTAGAAATGCAGTATTGTGACGCCTACTACAAGCTGCCATCAGTAGGACTGGAGACACTAGCACTCAGACTGAAGGGTCACTACAGTTTTTCGGCCATCAGTTACAGCCGTATCTTACCTGATTTTACTTTTGAAATGGAATTTTAACGAAATGCCTTTCTGCCATGTTTCAAGCTGTGGGATTCTGACAATCTGAGAAAAATAAACTAGCTGCATCCACTAGACAAGCTAGATATCATGTGCATAATCATTGCACGATGCACCAGATTCCATTTCTTGTTTGATGATTTTGCACTCTGATGTTGGTTTCACACACACAGCTTCTTTGAAGTGTTCTGAATTAACACTGTAAGTAGTAATGGCAAAAAGGGACTTCTAGATCATCGCATATCTGTAAGAAATGCTGTGAAGTAGAGGTTATCCTAACCTTGTGCAGCCAACCTGTCTAGTTCCCTACAAGCCTTGTTCTCTATGAATTGACTAGCTTGGCAAAGCGATTTGCTGCAGGTAACATTGTCATCATGGGCGCACTGCAATGACTAAGTCATCCATGTTCCCTTTCCATAGACAGTTGCTTGGACTTCTCTACAGGTTAGGCAGTATCTGAGTGACAATGAGGCTGACTGCCTACATCCAGGATGCTCTAGGGTTAAACCTACCTGACTTTCTCCTGCCTGCCGTTGGGGAGGCTACCTTCCCTGTGAAGAGCAGTCACAGAGCCCTCTTGATACCCTGGCCTTCCTTCTGCAGCAGTGGCATGGTTCTTTCATCGTTTCCTGGAGTTCTAAACATTTACATAGTTTTGTGAGATTATGCTAGTATCTATACACAAATTTAAACAATATTTTATTTAAATTTCATGTATGTTTTTCTACAAGGTTACAAATTTTTCATTGCACAAAGCAAACAAATAAGTGCAATATACTACAAATAAAACAAGGAAATAAACTACAAATATCTATAGTATGGTAGAACCAGTCATATAAAAGTATTATCCATATCTGAGAAAAAAAAATATATTTTTAATCCATGCTGTAATATAGAAAAAAAAAGTAGAAATTAGCAGGCAGGAAAGTGACTACACAGTAGAAAAAAAAAGGCTGGAAGGAATAAGGAAGCATCTTACATTTCAGATGTGTAATGAAGTTACTATCAAGGTACTAATTCAGTGAAAAGGGACCATGGATGGCAGCTTTCCAATGGCCTATGAAGCTATTAGCAGCAGTACTGATGGGAAGCAAATATTTGCCGTACTGAATTCATCATTTTACCAGTAAAACAAGTTCTGATGCCAGTCAAGCAGTATCAGGAAGGCAAGACTTCAGAGTCAGTGCAGTAATTCCCCATTGTAGATGCATAACCAGGATCAGTATTTATTGAGAAACTGTACTTAAAACCATGGCTTGTATGCAACTAGGTTATTCAACAGGATTTGTAAACAATTCAGTAAGCGGCAGTACTATATTCAGAATATATTTATCATGGAGACCACATTATGAGAAGAATTAGTGAAGCTTCATTTTGGAGCAATAGAACAGTCTTCTTCCAGAAACGTTACTTGTACACGGAATGCTGGAACGCATGGCAGGAACAGTCTCAAGTGACTAGAAAACAACTATCTTGCTGTTCCATTCTGTTCCTGCTTAGCCTTGTCTTTCAGTTGTTAAATACTTCATTTGTGTGTTTACAAATTCTGTCCTTAGATCAATTACAGGACTTCTATTTTATACTAAGGCTAAATTCTGCGGATGTCATATCGGTAAGCAAAAGCACCTATCATGGGATAAAAATCACAATCAACAGCAAGTACCACGAGAAGGCATTTACCAGCAAGCACTGGGAAATAACCCTCCAAAGATATAGTGCTGCCATCTTACAATTTCATCATCAATCTCCAGAATAGGCCTACTGCAATATACGCTCTTCTGTACAAGAGTAGCTTCTAACCTCACTTACCTTGTGTATTTGAAAACGTGTTCCAAAGACTGAAACAGCAGGAGATTTATAATAAAAAGCTTGCTTTCTAACCTCATGCCTATGAATCCTTTGACAATGGTCTGAATTTAGGTAACTAGAATAAAATTAAAATAAAGCCTGTTCTTGATAAGGATCATTGTTTAAATGTGACAAAGATTCCCACAAAGCTGTGGAACATTCTAACATTTTTATTTCAATGTTCATTTTATACTGTTCAGACTGCAACACCCTCTCACCCTCCGAGTAGCCAGAATTTCTGCTATCTATCTGCTTCTGCTATCTTCTGTATCTACAACATTATCTGGTCGCTTGTACCTGAATGCAAGACATCTACCTCCACCCTTCAGTAGCTCTCCAGTTGCCCACTCTCCTGGTCAGTGTTCACAAATAAGAGTTTAGTACTGCAGGATGGGTCCCTAAAGCTAGCACTAGGCATGAAATCCAAATTGAAATAGCCATGTCATCCAACTTGTCATCTTAAAAACAAAACAAAACAAAACCCCACTCTTCTACACATACCAGGGAGGTAGTCTTCTCTGGCTAAGCCATTGACTGATCATGAAAGTTGTATGATTTAAAAAGAAGTAATATCTGAAAACATCTGAGAACAGCTGTCAATCATATTCTCTCATTCCTGTGTGGAACTGCTGATTCTGGACTCCAGTATTTATACCAAGTGCCACAATATGGGTACCAAAACCACGGGTCGTGTATTAGAGAATTTATTCATTAGATGTGAATACTTTCCATTAACAACGGTGGTCCTGGTTTAGCCAAGATGACACAGAATTTATCACTTCAAATTCTAAATGCTTTTGCTACAGTGTTTAAAATCGACATTAACCTTCCAGTATGCAGATGAATTTATAAAAATTATATAAAAAATTTAGCATAGCCTTACATTAACAAAACCCCAAAAAGATGACTAGTTGCATTGCAGATTACTCCATACACCTCTCTCTAGACTCCATAGGTCTTATGATTCCTAACACAGTATCAAATATAATACAATTACAAGTGTCAGCCCAAAAGGTTGTGGCACAGTAGGAAATCCACAGGACATAGCTGTCTGAAGCTGATGATTCCGTAGGTCCAAGCGACAGGAATTTTGCGCTGCTTCTTGCGGAATTTCACTTTCGCCTATGTCCATTAGTCGACTAATGTTCCGCACCTAGAAAAATTCAAAAGATTGCCCCTGAAAGCCAGACTGGCACAACAGAAAACAGCTTTACGCAGCTAGCAAACTCAATGCTATTTCAAGTGAACCAACACAAACTGTGTTGCAAAACCACATCTGAATGTGAAGAAATCAATATAATTATCCTGATGTTTGCATTCCTATGAAACACTTCCCAGAACTCAGAATTGATACATTACAGGCTAGGGTCACGGGTCTGGCTGTTCTTTCTCTTGGCTCCCTTGACATATGGATGGCATTAGCTGGAAAGCCTTAAGCAAACCCATAAGTTTTCTTCCCTGAAGTCAGCTCACAGTCTCAAGACAGAGCTTCAAACATCTCTAATTTAGAAGGAAACAAAACTTACTACATCTCACAACTCTGTTAGGTGTAATGAATTTCAGCCTCTTCGTAATGGTAGTCTGCCACACATGCAACTCGGCATAAGGTATATATTTTGGCAGATAAACTGGAACAGTACAAAATTCTCTAACTTCTGTTCATCTAACATACACCAAAAAGGCAACTGGAAAAAGATCACTCTGAAATATGTGTTGTCTAAAAGGCTTTGTGTGTAGTATCTACTTACTTGTACCTGTAAATACAAACAGCAGGAGGCAAGCATTTTGCAAGTTTCAACAGAGGCTTTTGAAAACGTTACCATTTAGGTGGTCCTTACTCTCATACAATCTCTCTCCTTCCCTCCTCTCCTCCCTTATCCCTCTGGATTAGCTTCTACCATTTACACATAAAGCTCGTTGTGATCTAGTTGTGTTTATGGGTTGTTAGTGATCTGGTCATGGCAGGAGCCTTTTGGATAGCAGCCTAGTCCCATGACAAGAATTAAATTGATTTGCAGGAGTCAGCATTCCTTACTGCACCAGCAAACACAGCCAGACTGTGACGTTGGTACGTCCACAGTTTCTCCAGACCATGAAGTAATTCTATTTAGAAGTCAGTGATGTGTACTTATCAGATTAACACAGAGAGACAAAGTTCCCAACAGCTTTGTCCGCTCTCTCTCACTTTCCTTTATTCTGCCAACACTCTCTTGCCATCTTGGTTTCTTTCCCAGCATTTGGAATTATTGCATTAAGTGTTTACATTCCCTCACAGCTCTCTCACTGAAACAGGGGAAGAAAAAAAAAAAAAAGCAGCAAGGCACCAGCAGTTCCTCTCTCCCTCTTAGTAAGAGTCAAGATTCAGTTTAGTTTTTAATCTTACATTTTCCACTTCCCTGAAGACACGGAGAAAGTTCTCCCTTAAGACCCCTTTCAGTTCAGTTTCATTCCATCCTCTTCTAAGAAGTTCCTCAATCAAAGAAGGGTATTTAGAAACATCTTCCAATCCCTCAGGGAAACTGTTGGCAAGAGTCATACAAGAACATTCAACACACACCACTGAAAAAACACAGAAGATTTTTAATTAGTCTTTTGCACATATTCACTTTTGGAGTGAGCTCACTTTGGACCCAGTTCATCACTGAGAAATTAAAAAAATAATTAAGAATTCAACTGACAAACAGAAGCAGGACTGGGGCACAATAAAAGGCCTTTTCTGCACAGAGGATCCCATTAGCAGAACAAAACTGTGTATTCTGGAATGAAGACGCACTTGTGTATAGGAAGAACAACAGCATGGAGGATATTAAAACTAAACAAAAGGAAAAAAAACCCAAGCTCCTGTATACATTAATCCACTCTTTATATCTGGCCTTTAAAGTAAGAGGAAACAGTTCCATCGCAGAGGGAGTTGGCGCAATGTGCTTGTGTAACTGAGAACAGAAGGGAACCTGAAAACACATGACAAGCTAAGGAGTTGCAGGCAATCTTGTGTACTCTGTTGTTACAAAGTCATTTTTTCCAAAGCAAATAGAATAATAATACTGGTTTGAATTCAGCAGTTTAGGCAGTGAAAAGAAAGCTATTCAGAACCATCTACTGCAGGAACTGCAATAGGCAATGTCTTGTGCTAGTTCTTATCAGAATAAAAAGGAATTAGAAGAAGCTGCAAACCCTGCATTAAACAGCTGTTTTAAATTGTATTTCCATGAGTCTTTGACTTTGTTTTGAGATAACTAATATTTTCTGTTAATTTTCTTTTCTGGGGGGGGTGTGGTGATAAGCATCTCTCAAGAAATCTGTGCCATTACTTTCTACCAAGAGTTAGGACCTTAACAACTCCACCACCAATTAAACTGATGGTCTTTGTGAAAATGCAATGTAATAAAATGTGTCCTTTGTTGCAAACCGTGTTTTTATTTTGGATATTATAGTTTCAGAGCGATGATGAGCTAACACACTGTTTTTGTGGTCCTACTTTACAGATGTGAGTCAGACTGTTTTTCATACCCAAGTGTGTCTTGCCTCAGGGAAAAAAAAAAGAAAAAAAAAAGAGGAGATGCAAATTCAACAGAATGATGAAAAGCAAAAAAAGGTTTAGGGTTACACCAGCAAATGCCACCCAATCTGCATTTATTTCCTGTGCTGTAACAGCACTAGCCCAGGAGTTAGCAGGAGAGGTTACGCTGTAGGCTGTTCACCATGCTCTGCTTGCCTCAAACCCTTCCCAAGCCCCGAAAGCAGGAACAGTTTCACAGCCCCAAAAACACTTTGGGCTTTCCCCACTGGAAAGTAATAGCGGTGGAAAGAGTTTTGCAGCATCTCCCCAGGCTAATCCATTTACGATGTAAAGGCTGAAGGAGCTTTTCTGTCATTCATCTTTGACTTCTGGAGGAAACCCTCTGTCACTGTTTTTGTATGCAAAAACCACTGCCTAGAACACACAATTGCAGGGTTCACAAGGCATTAGGATCCGTTTCCATATTTGTAGCACTGCTTCATACAATTCTAAAAAGGAATCATTGTGCCCATCTTTCATAAAACTTATTTTAGTACTCATAACTAGACAACTTGCCACAACTCTTTTAGTCTGCTGCCTTTTTTCCCCTAAAAGGAATCAAAACCTTCATAATTTAAAAAGCAGATGTCAATGTATGTACAATTTTACTAACCGTTCCACTCCATCATAGTCACCACCAATTCCTATTGATTGTGAACCTGCAATTTTCTTTATATGGTCAAAATGATCTGAAAGAAAATACCAAGAAAATGATATGTAAGCATTCGGTAAGAAGAAATAATACAATTCAGACACATTGGCACGAGGCAATTGTTCTCCTTAGTCATGGACTCTGAACCAAATCCTTCTAAAAAAAAGTCAAAAGACATCCTGATAATACAGGTTAAAATTTAATAATACAGTTGACATTCTGGATATTCACTGATGCTTAACTAGATGTTATCTGTTATTAGGCGCATCAGGCAATCTTAAAAATAACAGCTACACTGATGAGAAGCAAATGAGAAAAAAGGCATGATCATCACAGCACATTAATTCCCAACAAGCAGCCCACATATACCTATAGATTTTTCATTACCCATTACATACTGTGTTTTCCACTCTCAATTACAAAGATTTAAGACGTTTTCCAGAAAGTAAGAACTTCCTTTGGGATTAATGGTTCTTGGCTCCATTGGGGAGCATCATGTCTTCCAGCTACGTACCTTGTACCTCTTGTTATTGTTTAATGAATATTAGCTCCAAATATAGAGCTGGGGTAAGGAGTGGAAGGGAATAAACAGTGTAATTTACATGATCTCAAAAATGACATAGATACCAGGAAACTCATAGAGGCCACCCACAAAAAACTACAGTATATTAACTTCAAACCTGCAAGGGTAGAAATATTAACAACTTTCCTGCCACAGGCCAGCACATCTGCATTGAAAGTCACCATGATAATTCCCTTGTTCTTTTTCTGAAAGATATGAAGAGACAGGTGATGAGCGGACACTCTTGTGTCCTGCAGACCTCACAGGCATCTCATAGATCCTTCTACATCCATGTATCAGTGAGCACAACACCACTCTTATTAGTCAAAGCTTAGATGGCAACCCAAGGCTTTGCCTCTGTCCTGTACCCTGGATTCATTACATTCTCATGTAGCCTGAATCAGCAGAAGTCCCATGATGATGTCAAACTCGCTCAACCAGAATTTCAAAGTATTTGCAAATACCTAATTTTTGTAGCCAAAGACAAAATACAACCCAAAGAAAATGTCTCAAACAAATGTGTAACTTGCTGCTCAGGGATCTGCTTATAAATCCAATTCAGATATGAGAAGATGAAAAGTAAACACCACAACTTGAATGTGCAAGTTTGCTTCAGACTAGCCAAACATTGCCATTAAAAATAACAAACCCCCACACACACACCAAGCCACCCAAAATACCAAAACCAACAAATCCAAACAAATCAATCCCCAAAAAAACATATTGCTCACCAATTGCTGGAGGATGTCATCAGGAACATTTCTTGAATGATTACAAATAGAAAATGCAGAGGAATGGCTGAAAATTACTGGTGCTTTTGAGATACTCAGTGCAGCTTTGGCTGTAGAATATGAAGTATGAGATAAATCTATCAGCATACCCAGGCGATTCATCTCCTTTACCACTTCCTAGAACAGATTTACAGACAACAATATCAGTATAATGTTTCCTTAAAGGAAACCATCTAGCTCATATATGTAAACAGATAAATAAATTCTGTAGCTGTCAGCTAGTCGTAAACACACTGTGCCTGTATAGGTTTCTATTTACCTATTAATTTAATAGTAATTTATTCACTCACAATTAACTAGCACACCACCACAAAACTTAGAAAACTTAGTCAATCTAAAATAAGTCATTTTAACCATTATTCACATCCCACTACTGCATGTTAATTCATACATCTGATCTGCATTAAAACAAGTGTTTTAATTAAATCTAGCACTTCTTTTACCTTAAGGAACATCACAGGGAATTTGCTTTGACTGAACCCTGATCACCTATCAATCAAGAACTTCCAGTAATTAATTTTTAATGACAAGTTACTTTTGAAAAGATAAGGTCAGTAGTTGTTAGTTACATGAGTGATTGCTTAGATTAGCATTCAAACGAGATCCTTACTTGGCCGAATGCAGTCAGACCAACAACACTAGGATAAAAGTTGTGCATTCCTTTAGATGATGATTCAGACCTTAAAAAGAGGAGTGAGGGAGGAGAAACACCATATTATTCTGGAGACTAGAACACCAGCAACTGAAACTTCTTATGCTATACACAATAAAAATCATTACCCAAGTCACATAGCCAAATGTAGGGATAATGAGTTACATAATACATATGTTGTTCACACAGTGCTTCTTAGGTTCATAATTTTTCTGGACATTATGCCTTCAGGTTCAGCACTGTTGTATGTTTATGAAGCAATGCGAGACAAGCAAAGAGATGCTTGTCAGAAGTTTTCTGATTCAACAAACCTTCATCAGAGAACAAAGACACACTGAAATGTCAGTTACCTGTCAGCCAGAAAGCCTGCTTTTCAGCCCTCTCTGCACACAATTTCCCTTTCTCTGATCCAGTACAAGAAGGAATTCTGTCAATCCAGCAAAAAATAGGTGCTAATATTCTGATACAGGAACCGAGTACCCATCCCTGTAGCTGCAGATGGGACCTGCACATTTGAGCTGGCCAGAGAGGACAGCATTGCAGGTTGTTGACTGCTGACTTCTTACACAGCATTTACCCTCTTTTGTCTACATCATAAGCATTTTTAGTACTTTTTTTTTGGTCTGTTTTGCCCTATGTAACTTTACTAATAAACCAAAGGGGATAGCAATTTTACCATCTTTGTGTTTTTAACAAGGTTTACAAGTTCCCAAATTGTCAGCATAACAAATATTACATACTAGATCCTTCAGTCTCCCACATGACTCACGACAAGTGATTTACCCCAGAAACCTATCATCCTTGACTTGGGTCAGAGTCTCTCATAGGGGAAGTCTGTGCCTGAATCCATATTTTCTCCATCTTGGAGCTGCCACCAGCTTGCATTAGACAGTCACACAAAAACATGCTCTTTATTTACCAGGGTGTATTGCAGGAATGTGTTAAAGTCATGTAACGAGCACCCAGGTCATAATACATCCTCAGTGTGGCCAAACTGCTGTCAATGGAGTGACCACCTTCTATTCCAATCAAACACGCGATCCTTCTACTGTCAGAGATACCTGGAAACAACAAAGGAAGATAATTCCAAAGTAATTTCAGGATAGGTAAGAAGCCAGCACAACTGAGAAACAATTGTTATTGTAAATTGCAAGCAATAATACTGACGTTTTCATAGAATAGGAGCTTATTTAGTGAATGTTTATATGGCAAAATTTATCATGAGTGCAGCGGGCCAGAACTGTGCACAGAGTTGGTTATTGTGGTTCAGTGGAAAAACTGAAGTTAAAGTTATTCTTTAAACCAAGATAACTTGCCTGCTTGCAGCTGTCTTTTGCACATGCCTCCTGCAATCCCATTTTAAAAAATGTCTGTTAAAAGAAAGAGCATCACCTTGCGAAGTTGTCACAAGTTCAAGCTCTTCATAGCTGTTACACATCCTCTTGACAACATCAATTTGCTCTAAGGTCAGACGCACAGCATCCTTGTTCTGAGCGCTGCAAAGAACATACACTGACCAAAACTGAAAGAGACATTGACAAGTAAACTAGATAACTTGTGTTTCAACTTGGAAACTTTCATTTGCTAATAGTGAAGTTCATGAACATAGCCCAAAATAATTTCCTACAGTTTACAACAGAGTTGCCACTCTAGTTTCTGCCCCCCAAAGGAAGAGTAATAACATAAGGCAAGAGCATCCACTCTAGACATGATTAAAGCCTCCTGACACACTCAGCTACTCCACAGTACATGCAGGAAAGTGAATGTAAGTTTCCTTTATTTATCACAAAACAAATGCTGCTGTTTTGGTAAAGGGAACCTGGATTATAAAACACAAACATTTGAAACACAAATGTTGTGGAAAAGTGCCTGTGGCTTCTCAGTTTCATTGGTTTTTCTTTTTCAACAGAAAGAGACAAAACCAAAGCCAGGAGTACGTTTGTGATTGGGAAGGAGGCAAATGTAAAAGTATATTCTCAGACTCACAACCATGGCAGTACATACCTGAGCTCCCACATAACCAGCCTGAAGTTTCGCAAGGTTTGTGTGGGTTTTGTTGAGTTCTCTTAAGTTGACTCTACTGAGTCTATTTTGGTAAAATATTCTCAGCTGCAGTGCAAAGTCATTGTGGCTAGAATTGAAAACAAGTAGGGCTTGTGACAGAAATAAGTCATTCCTTTCTAACCCAAACATAATTTCTTCCACTGTCCATAGTCCCATAGACCATTAATAGCCAATAATCCTTGCAATAACCTAAGCTTAGAAGTCTCCCGTCTTCTGCAAACAAGCTTTATTTCTTAGTTAGGACAGCAAGAAACTTTATTTGATTCTCCCATTTTCATAGCTGTTGTGTTTCTGTATCTATTTTTCTCCTTATCGTTTCTGAAGGAATAAAAGAACTGAAATCAGCCACCATGCTCCTTAGAAGCGAATACTTGTGGTAGAATAATCGGTTCTGCCTGTGCTAGAATAATCAGTGTTTGTGTTCCCAGGTCAAAACATACTCACCACAGACATCATTCCTTCAGGTTGTAAGTGTACCTTTTCAAGGTATGATGCCTGCTTTCTAGCTCTGCTCAGAAGTTATTGCTAATCAAAGATGCTATTAAATTATGGGAAGGAGACAAGGACATTATGTAAAGGAAAACAACAGTTAAGTGGTGAAACTTGACCAGAAAATTACAGATGCATTTATAATAATCGTATCCTATAGTCAGTACCCTCTCAACCAAAATTCCTTCACGACAAATCACTGCAACAGCAACTAACTGCTGTGTACTACTAACAGCCTATGTCTCTACTGGTCCAAACATACTTTAGCATTTCCTCCTCATTTGTTAAGATTCACAAAGAGGGTTTAGCTGAACATATTTTGTATACCCATCAATTAAACGTGCATCTTGCATCAGCTCGATAGCTCGCTCTCTCATTGATTTCTCATAACTGAATGGCACAATATCGGAGAAGAACATCAACAGCCAGAGCAACTCAGTTGTATTTCTCTTCATTTCCATTTTCCAGTTAGCTAAAGCCAAGAGATACCACAATTATTCACTGATGACAATAAAACAGCAAAGTTTTCAGTCTGCGGAGGTTGTAGACTTAATTGTATAGGCAGAGCCGAAATGCCTCTCCTTCTGGTAAGGCTGGGGTGAATTCTGCAGGAGGAAAGGAAGAAATAAACAGAAGAGTAAACAGAAGGGAAGGTAGCAGCAGAAACTGTAAAACAGCTACCTTCTCCCAAAGATTAAGGGCTCTGGCTATCGTGTTTTTGCACATATAACCACTCCTAAAACTCTGCTGCTGCCACCAGCTGATTGCTGAAGGGAGCCACCTCCTCAGTCGGATCTGGCAGTGTGAGCCTGATTGACCCTGGACTCACACCTCCCAAAACAGCGTAACAGGAGAGTTTTCTCGTTGCATTGACTGGTTTGTTCTCATTATTTGGGAAGCCTCACACTGAAATGAACACAAACTCTTTTCGAGAAATTCCAAAAACCCGCTGCTTCTGAGTAAACTATTGTTAAACACACAGTACGTTGGAGTATTTTCAGAGCAGAGCTATTGAAATGCAACACTCTTCCATACCTTCGCAGGACAATATGTACCAAACTTGAAAGGGTCACTTTATTTCCATGAGGAGGTGGGTATGACAACAATTTCAAGAGTAATCCAAGCACCCCCTACTCTTTTTTAAAATATAGTACTCAAACACTCAGACAACAGCCATTCAGGCGTCAGTTAAAAAAACATTTTTACAAACAGGAATACTTCCTCTTCTATGTAAAGTGAATATAACATCTGCTAGGAGCTGAAATACCTTTGCAGGGAAAAGGTTGGGGTTTTTTTCCCCCCCCCCACATTCAGAGTTACTGGCACTGTTACCTATAAAACTGAGGAGCAGTCGCCTCCTTCATTCATTGGAGTGACATCCTAATTAGATGCATGTGCCCTGTGAATTCTTTCACATCAAAGAAGTTGGGCTACAACTCTAATATTGCAGAGCCAATTTATAAACTTTCTTCTCACAGCACAAAACTTTGTTTTTACTAATAAAGGAAGTTGGGTTTATGTATTCCTTGTCTGCAGAGGTAAAAACAAATAGCAAATATCCAAGATATGATAAAATTAGAAGACAATTCACCTTGCCTGCATGCTTTGCTTCTCTTTAAGCAATTTTTCTAAAGCAACAGGAGGTAGACATAAACCCAGGAAATAGTTTCCTGCTATAAAGCCACATATTCATCAATAAAGTCGCAGATATTTCAAGGAGATCCATAGGTGACAGTGGCATTGGAAGCCAATTGAAGTCACACTAAGCAGACTACCTATTGTTCTAAATACCTGTTTTAAACACATTTCTTTCTTTCTTTGATTATAAAAATCAAAGCCAAAATAAGAGTAGGCCTGTAACTAGGATATTGAAAAGCAGCACAGTGAAAAATCATATTATTAAGATTCTTATATTTCCAGCCTATGTAGTAAACCATTTTCCTGTAATCTGCATAGTGTAAATCAAAGGAAAAGTTAACTGGCTTATTTGCTCTGCCTATGCCTGATAACATAAATACGTTTGCAAAGAAATTATATTTAATAAGCCAGTGTAAGTTTAATGAAGCTGTGCAATAAAGATGTTTTAAAATAAAAACTAATCCATTTTGTATGTATTTTATCTCTAAAGCAAAATGATGTATAAGTTAAAGCAATTAAGACATAACCTCACAAATTGGGTTTAGAAAGGTGCAAACTGCTATTCTGAAAAAATCCTTTAACTTTGACAAAAATTCATAAGGTTCATCTTTGGAGAAACTGGCTCAGGCCTTTTTCATTTCACAAGATTTGGGAATGCATTAAATTGTGCGACCATCTGCCAGGAAGTACTTTTGAACAGCTGGAACATACAAGCTTGTACACAGGGAGCCTAGATGGAGAAGCAAGTTTAAAATCAGCCCTGAAGTGGTCTCAGAAAGCAGCTCTAGGACAGCTGAATAAACACAGTAGTATGCAGGCACAAATGATGATCCAGCATAAATACAATGCCAGGGGGGCTGTAGCACTAAGTAAAGAAAATTAATAACCCTCACCCCTTAATGTTTTCTACAAGAAAAAGATAACGTAAGGAATGGCATAGAGAGTATTCACGAAGCACAGAAATGTAACACTACATAGGGGAAAATACTCTAGAACTAGATTTGTCCTTCAAGTATTCTTCACAGTCTATGTTCTCATTCATTAACACGCATAACAGAAGTGACTGACTCCAATTTTCTTCTCAAAAACTTACTAGTTTTTGGCTAGGCCCTCAGGACAAGATGGGAATCAATTTATATCACAAGTCTGCAGATCTGGGTTTTCTCATGACAATGGTTTCTTGCAGGCCCAGCTACTTCCTCTGGGGTCAGAATAAGAACCCACCTTCCAAGACTAAGATGATACTCTCAGATTTTCCTTCACCAGAGCACAGTTGACTCCCTGGCAACACTTTAGTTTGTCCAGGATTCTTACCATAGCTGATGGAAGAAGCCCTTATTCCTCTCATGTCTGCACAATAACCAAGGGAACCTTCTGTGTTCTTCCCATATTGACTGATTGGAAGGGAGATTTTTCCGCTTTTATACATTGCCATAGCTTTATATTTGTATATAGGGAAAAAATTGTTGAGGGTCATTTTGTATCTTTTTTTTTGGTAATACTGCCTTTAGCAGAAAAATATTTGAATTGTCATAGACTCATAGGTTGGAAAAGACCGCTAAGATCATCAAGTCCAATCATCACCCCAACCCCACCACGCTGGCTAAACCATATCCCGAAGTGCCACATCTACACGTTTTTTTAACCTCCAGAGATGGGGACTCCACCACCTCCCTGGGCAGCCTGTGCCAATACCTGACCACGCTTTCAGTAAAGAAATTTTTCCTAATATCAAATCTAAATCTCCCCTGACGCAACTTGAGGCCATTGCCTCTCATCCTATAACTAGTTACCTGGGAGAAGAGACCAACACCTGCCTCACTACAACCTCCTAAACAGCCCCAGCTCCTTCAGCCACTCCTTGTAAGACTTTGTTCTCTAGACCCCTCACCAGCGTCATTGCCCTTCTTTGGACATGCTCCAGCACCTCAGTGTCTTTCTTGAATTGAGGGGCCTAAAACTGGAAACAACTGTGATGTGTCAGTGCTGAACAAGTTGACCTCTACTATTACTTTTACTCAAAGAAACTGAATATTTATATATTATGTATTTGGGAAAAAATGAGGCAGGTCACAGATACATGGGCTTACACATTATATCTAGGTACAGCGAAATCCATGTTCAAAATGAGCCCTGTTGTGCCACTGTGACATGGTGTTTGATTTCCTTCTCTTACTTGTTTTTAATAAAATCCATTTATACAAGAGGGCACATTCCAAAAAGAAAAGATAAACAGAATCCTACTGGAATTTTACATGCATTTAAAACTGCAGTGGCTTGCTTACAGTTATTTTAATTAACCTCAAAAATTGAAAGGCACTATGCAGTGGGAATATAAAGTAAACGAGGCCCAACAGCCTGTTATGTCTCTTGCCAGGGTCATCTCTTGCAGCCCTAGGGTACGTAAAGCAAAGCACATCATTAGTCCCCACAGGACAAACCAAGAGGCAGTTTCATGATGCTGCTCCAGGAACTGAAATACATCTCCCGAGTTCTGTTAGGCACCACAGCTGAGTCTCCTGCATACCAAAAGTCTGTCCCAAAGAAATATGTGTAACACTACAAGGGACAATGAGCACAAAGAGAAAATTTTCTTCTGATTTTTAGCTCCACTCCAGCTACATCACAGGTTTGCAACAGACAGACACACAGTGTGGAAGAGATAAAAAGGGAGTTGCAAAATGCAGCTTTATCTGTTCTTCCACACTGCACTTCAGAGCCAAAATATCTCTTTATATATCTGCCTTTGCATCTCTCATTGAGAGCATAACTGCTTTTCATCCCCACTATAGCTCTGCACACAGGATAGGCACAGCAATCTGGGGGCATCAAACTTAGAAAAGCCGTCAGCCCACAGCCCAAAATAAAATAACAGTCCCTGAAGAGCTGCAGTGGGCACAGAGTGAGTCTTTGCAGACACACACTACAGAAATAGAGTTCTACTACTTCATGATAGTTAGCTGCTACTATTGGTTTACATTCTCCAAGCTCCTCATGAACAGCTAGGAAGTTACTATTGACAAAACACGAATGCTGAGAAAGTGTATGTTACACTAAATGTTCCCACATCAGGGAGGACAGAGCTATAATGAGGCAGGATAGCCATATCTGCCATATAAGGACGCAACAAGGAGGGGTTTGCTCTTTTAAAATAGATATATTTTATTGGAAAATTTCACAGTAAAAAAGGAAAGTTGCTTTGCATACTGCTGTCATTTACCATCTTCGGAAGTATGGGCAAGCTGCCTGGCCCCTCTTCTTTCCAGCAGGCAGGCCAAACCTCGCTGCAGAAGGTTCAAGTAAACAGCTGCTATTTAAGTGCAGCAAATCTCAGTTAGGAATGGCATTCCTTTCATCCCATTTGAAGTCGTTATTTTCCATCTTATTCTTTATTAAAACACTTCATGACAGCCATTATATTAATACTCAAATTTGGTGAATTATTGTGCCTAATCAAATATATAAAGTGGAATAAAATAGACCTCACAGCTCAAGATAGTAACACACCCTGAAAAATGAAGAAAGTTCACCCCCCACCACCCCCATCCAACTACGCTGAGAGCTCATGTAGACAATCCTAGTGTAGCTCTGAATTAACTACCTGAGATCATGGCAGCAGCTTAATTTCAACAGCACAGACAACACAAGGTGATCAGGACCCTAGGTAAAAACTCCCTTGCTGACTGCTGGCAAAGGCATGGGTTCTCCCTATACTTAAATAATAACTAAACATAATTAGTAATACAGAAATAGTAGACATGCTTTTAGGAGCAGAACACATGCATCATACTATGAAGTACGTTTTTAAGAAAGATATCAATCCCTTTGAAATTATTGTGTCATCAAGATGGTCTTTGAAATCTTTCTTCATTTTTGCTTGAAATTCCTTCCGCCATCACCAGCCCTGAATCATGTTAGGTTTACCTGTTCCCCTGCTTACAGACCTCTTTAGTGCTGTATTACAATTTATAATTTCCAACTTGCTATTCTTCTTCTGCCTGTGCAAAGGTGCAACGAAGTGCCACCAAGCAATGAGAAAACATGGTGCTGTTAAACTTCTTGCTTAAAACAGGGATAAAAGGGAATAAATACAATAATGATTGGAAGGCGTTTCAGGATCTCTAGGGAAGAAAAAGAAGCTTGTCCCAAAGTTCCTAGGAAACAGGAACACACTAGGGGCAATTTTAGGACTTCCATATATCAGGAAAGTCACTGTTCACTTTCAGGCTTGAATTTAAGTGCATCCTTGAATATTTCACATTATTGACCGCACGTGTAGACTGCGAGTTTTTCAGATGCAATATAACCTCAGCTGGCAAGACTTCTTCGCACCTGAAGTGTAGGACATTCATTACTTTCTCTTTTAAAACAATCCATAACAAAATTATTACAGATAACAATGATGTTTTAATTCCAGAAAGGTTTCTCAACTTCTTTTAGGAAAAGGACAGCTACTGAATTTCTTTCCTATTAGGTTCTCATCCTTTACTTCAGTGCAGCTTTTTCTGTGTCCGCAGTTTTTAAGACTTTGACAAATTCAAATTGCTGAATCCAGTAATTTTGAAGTAAGTAGGAGCTCTGCTAATGCTATGCATTTTTTTTGCCTAACCACTAATAATGAGGACTATTTTCACAGAAACTCTTTTAACTTCAAGACAGATACACCTTGTGGCATAATTTCCTACAGGCAGAACAAACCAGAACAGCCTGACAACTACTTCTATAGCACTGCAGCAGACCACACATTATCAGGCAAAACTGTATCCAGCTTAAGAGTGCTGACCTCAGTAGCAGGGCTGGCCAGGACTGTTGACAGAGGGAGTCAACCAGCTTCTTTGTTAATGCGCAGGCTCCTCTTTCTCAGATCTGGCGATACTACTTTCCTGGAATGCAAACCAGAACCTGTTGAACAGCACATGCAGACTTGAGCAAACAACTGCTCCAGGGTTCCCCTCGGCGAATGTACTCCATACTGTATGGACCACAACAGGTTTCAAAGCTATAGATAGCAGATTACATGGAAGAATTGCTCTTCCTCTCAGTCACCCTATTTGGGCCATCTGTCCCACACTCCTGTTTAACATGTGCTTATCACCATGCCAGGGTCAGTGCAAGCCATGCCCCCTCCAGCCCCTACTCCTGACAGATTCATTCCTTTTGGCAGGGTTTTGCCCACTTCCCTATAATTTCTAATATAACATAATATAAAAATAATAGAAAATAATACAATAATACACAATATAATATTTCAAATGTTCTGGAAACATTTGGATACCGCTTTCAAAAAACAAAGCTACAAAACAGCGAGAGACACAAAGGCCACAAGGACGAGCATTACTGAGCATTAATAACCAAGTTTTACCTGCAGCCTGTGGAAATATTGCTTTCATAGGAGGTAATGAACTTTGCCTTAGCACGAGAAAGCCTGTCTGAGTACTTGTGCCACAGTGGAGTTTACGTGCCTCTCCCTCACAGCTGTGTTAAGCAGCATACTCAAGCAAGAAGTCTCAGTACAGATGGCCATGAACAGTTTTAAAGAGAGACCATTTTCAAATACACCATGGGCTTTTTCTTTTTTTTTTTTCTCTTCTTTTTTTTGTGCTTCCCACATGTTTCCAATTTAAAAGAGAACACTTTGTTTTCTTCTGGTCATAGCACGCAAATGAAATACTTCGAGGAACAGCATTTATGGGAAACACAATCATCCTCAAAATCCTTCCTCAGATGCGAGTGCAGTCTTGAAGAAGAATTTTTTTCTTCCATGAACATGCATCAGAAATATACATGCATTGTGAGACCCAAAAACTTTAGTGAAACAGCACTTCTACAGAACTGTAAAGGACAGAAAGCAACCAAAAGATGTTTCTTTTCTGCTTTGTGGCAACCGTAGAGATTTCCCCAAAATGCCAAAGCACAGACTTACCTTTTTACCACAAATGCAGACTTTGTTACCACAATGAAAAATCCTTGTATCTCTAATCTAGAAAATGTTAAATTTCCTTCTGACAGCTGAGCATGCAAAATGTTAAAAATGAAAGATCAAAAAATTGCCCAAACATCAGAATTCTGGCAAGTTGGCATCACAAAGACATATCAATTTCTGCATGCATTTTTTAATTTCAAATTCCTCATACCAAAATATGTATCAGATCCACAATCTGTATCTCTAGAACTCTGACAGATACTGACAAAATGACTCTAAAGGGAACATTAAGATTTTATAGCTGACTACATACTCTGTGACACAATTGCAATTCCAGAAATCCACATAATCTGTTAATTGAACATGCTTAATGAGAAAGTAGCAAGCCTTGTCCACGCAATAACACTGTTCTGATGCCATAGAAACTGCTACACATTGTAAATTTTGGTCCAAATATTTACTAGTTTTCCATCAATGTGAAACACATTGTTATTTTCAGGACTATTTTTAAGCAGGAAGTGTACTTTCAAGCAGTTTAACTGCTAACATAAATCATACTTCTCTCTACATTACCAAAACTCTGTTCTGTGTATCTGCACAAAAATGCTGTTCATGGTAGCTACAAGCATTTCCTGTAGATTTGCTACATAAAAGTACCTTCTAGGTCTAATGCAAAATATTCTTTATACTTTGACGGTAAGATTCATTTGCCTTTGAAACTGCTTAGGTAAAAAAAAAAAATTACATAAGCATACCCTCATTCAGAAATCAGTTCTTGAAAATTGAAGGTGTGATGCAAGCACTACACAAAATCAAGAACATGGTATATTAGGCACTCCTGATTAGAAAAAAGCCTTTAAAATACAAAACCCACACAGCTTTTTTCCATGCTGACTAAGCAGAGTTGAAAAGTGGAAGCTGACATGAGATTTATAGCTTTTTCTTGTATATCTAAAGGCTCCTCGGAGCCGTTACCTTCTTAGGAAAATGCAGCAGAGTCGAAATCCGCATTCCACTCTGTTGGATGCAACAGCTAAGGCTTGGCACCAGGTCCTCCTGGCATCAGAGCAGCAACAAAGAAACGTCCTCTATTTCTTTAGCTCACATCACGGGCTTCACACTCAACTGGCATTTGGGGATTGCCCTGTTCAGAGATGCGAGGTCTGTGAGAGAGCTCTCAGCTCAGCTACCACCCACGCAGAAGCCTGTGCCATGCCCTGCTCAAAGCCCGGCATCTCCTCCCTCTCGTGGCAGGCTGTTTGTGCAGCCCATCATGCAGCTGGTCGCTAACGTATGATGTGTTTAACACTGCTCCGTTTACATTGTTTAGAAATACGTGCCCTTCACCACAGAATCATTTAGGTTGGAAGGGATTTCTGGTGGGATGTAACCTAGTCCAGCCACCTGATCCCAGCTAAGGTAACTTCAAAGTTAGATCAGGTTGCTCAGGTCCTCATCCAGTGGAAGTTTCGAGGTCTTGAAGGGAAAAGATCATGCCACCTCTTCAGGCCCCTGTTCCAGTGCTTGCTTATTCACATTGTGATTTTTTTTTTCCTTGTATTCAACTGGAATCTTCCTTGCTGTAGTCTGTGATGGTTGCCTCTCATCCTTTTGCTGACCTGCTCTCAGAAGAGTCTCTTAGATTTGAACCTACAGTAAACACAGTTACAGGTACGCACCTTACTGCTAACTTGATTTTGCCACATTGACTATACTTCAGCAAATAAATAGCTGCCCCTTGTTACTATATCTGCTGGATTTTAGTCAGGACTTGCAGTGCCATGGTATGATATTTGTAAAGGTCAAAATGCTCACAAGTTACATGTGACCTTTTCAAAGATACTTATGCCTCTGAACCTATTAGGGCTTTTCATGCCCTTTGTGAGAGCTGACAGTTTGGAAACAAAAAAAATAAGTGCAAAAACATGATCCTGTAGTTTCACAAGAAGTAAAGTTTGCTTACCGTAATTTTTATTTTACTTCATACCTTGCACAAAAAACCAAAAGGGCATCATGCTTTTGTTTATGATTCCATTGCAGAGAAATAACCAAGTCTGACAATCAAAATTCCTACAGAGCTATTGTGCAAGTTATTTCTTAACTAGAACATATGTCTGTCACCAATCCTCTAGTTCCCAGTAGTCAGAAAACTTAAACAGAACTCCCCACATCACTTGGAATTCTGCTGCACATTGCTAATTTGGTGAATTTCACTTATAAACATTTACCATCAACTCAAGTGGACTAAATAACCTTAAATTATACAAAATAATATCAAGAGAAAAGACAAATATTTTCTTTAGAAAATATTTTCTACCTAATGTGCAGCTTATCCAGGCCAGGTCCATTTTTATGCCTATGACAGGAAACTACCTCCCAAATTTAATTTAAAGCAACAAATAGCAGGCTCAGATTAATTTTCTCACTTGTGATCTAGTTGTAGTTCACACTTCCTTGTTCATTTTCAACTTTCCAAATTCTCATCCCCTTCTTCCAAAGTAAGTAATATCACATAACCATCAGCACTTGCAATTTATTTTTCCTGTTTTCTCTCCTTGCAAAGTCAAATTTAATCTCTGATCTGATTTCCACCTAAAACTCTTTGTTTCTACAGGAAAACTAAGCTCATCAACTCCTTGTTCAAGAGCAATTTTTGCTGAGCCACTAAGCTCCTGCTTGGACTTCTAAGAGCTCACCTCCTTGCAGATTCAGAATGCAACTGATTTTTAAAGCTATTAAAACTCAAATTCTTCCTTTGACTCACAGTCAGGTTTCTCCTATCTTTTTATTCCAATAGCCCTGAATGAGACTTAGCAGCTGTTTGTGTATAATAATTCTTATAATGTGGCATTTGTGATGTACATCCTTCTTGCAGAGTCCATCTTGCAGGACTGTTCTCTTAAGAAATATCCCAAGAGATATCTTTATTGTCCAGGATGTTGTTACACAGCTGTCTCTCCCTGATAATAGCTATCCCTATGTTTATACCATGTTGTACTCACCTCAGACATATTTTGGAGCAAGCTGAGAAGCTATGAAATATCTGCAGCACTTACACTCATGCCAACTGCTGCCAGGACACAGAGGCATAACTTTATATGTTGGAACTATTTTTCACACTAGGAAGGCTTGTTCCAGCCACAGAGCAGCTTCACTAATTTCAATACTTACATGTCCAAAGTGCTAGTGTTTTTACAACCAGCACAGATTAAACTGTAGATTACTAAAGCTGGGAAAGTAGGCTTTGCAAATGCAGATGCCTGCTGTGGCAGCCATTTTTAACTGCAATTTGGTTTCTCCATAAAATCCTTATACCAGCTCATGGCACCATCTACCCTACATAATAGCATTTGGCATGGATACAGCTTTGTGTGGGAATCAGCTTTAAAACCAGATACAGTGAAATGGCCTAGGGACAAGCCACATTAACATAGTATTATAAATGCTGCGTATGAAGTGTCTGAATTCGGTATCTTATGCCCATGTAAAGATTGCAATCTCCAAGACTGTCAGTACGGCATTTCTCAAGCACAATATGTGCTTCAATATATCTTAACTGGAACATATCAAGATTTCCATTTGCATAAAAAGAGCAATACAGGCAGTCTTAACTATTGTGAATTAAATCCCATCTGTTTCTTCTACTGATCTCAGTATTAGTTTCAGTTCCTAAAATGGAGAGTTCTCACTTGGAGGGTGTGGTGATGTCAGGTTCGTTGGTTGTTTTATTCTGTTTAAATCAGCATGGTTGCAATATATTTGTCAGACAAGACCTTGTGAGAAATACTAATCTTAGCTTGGGAGATCAAAGAGGTTGCAAACCAAAGTTAGTAAAAATCTTCTTTTTCACATGTTACTGTCTTGTGGATGGCTGAAGCTGCCAGTTTCATGACCCTAGTTTGCCCAGCACCCATGAAAAGACTTCAGATAATGCCATATACTCTCAGGATATGTACATACCGAACCGCATGAGTTGATGCCAATTACCAAATGCAAAAGAAACAGGAAGGAGTACAAAGATGAATGTTTCTCTTCACAGATGTTGGTTTTATTTTCCCGTGTTCTGAACAGAGAAAAGGCTTCATGAAGCACATCAGGATGTCACAAAAGCTTTGTTAGTCACTAAGAAGGAAACTGTAACTGAACATTTCCTGCAGTTGAAACCAAATAGTGCCATAATGAAAGCAGATGACACGCAGGATGAACACAAATGAGTACTACACTGACACCCATCAAAGACTCTTGTCAACAACTTTTCATACAAATACCAAAGTTGTTGTGGGTTCTTCTGGCTCCATACTCTACTTTCAGAATTAATTTCTGTAGTGTGTTGGAAAGAAAGATGGACGAAGCAACTGCAAAAACAAGTTGCAATAACCTTATATATGCATTTAAATTATGCTTATTTTACAATACTAGTAATATTTTAAGTGATAATGCCCAAATAGTGAAGCAAACCAAACAAAGCATCTGGTCTCCCTGCTTTGTTTAGCTATATGTTTGTTCTACAAAGGTATTAGGTATCCAATTTAACTCTTTTGTTTCAAGAAAGGTGAAAGTTCTTACCACAAGATGGCAGAAGCTTCCCAGTTAAAACCATACCTAATCTGATCTAATGATAGATTGCTAATTATCAGGACTATAGACCATTTCTGCAAACCAGGATGCAAACTAGCTTGCTTCAGACAGATGGGGTTTTTTGTTCTGGGTTTTTTTTCCTCCCATAACAAAAAAAAAAAAGAAAAATCTTCTTAAAAAAGCAATAGAAGAGATCACAACAGCCTTGAGGACAGCAGCAGCTGTTGCTTACTTAGTTCAGGAATTACAACTAAAAAGGCTTCCAGAAACAGTTTAAAAAAACCCCTCAAAATTACTTAGAAAAATTGTTTTCCCATTCTGGATTAATTCCTGTATAAGCACTCTTTCCTGTTTAAAAGCAGAATTCTCAAAGTTCTATTTCTGCCACTTTCCACTCCAATTTTTCAGCAAGAGCAAAGCCATTCATCTCTATTTAAAGTAGCAGCTGCCTTTGTGACATTAGGCATCCACACCCATGCAGGGCAGCAAGCTCTGCTGAATGCCATATTTCCCACACAGCACAGGTTTCTGAGAAGAGCCAGTCCTTTTGGTATCAACGAGAAAACCCGATTTCGAGCAAGTCTACTTAGTCAGCTTCATTTCTGCCATCTAGTAATGGGTTGTTTTTTTATTTGAGTTTCAAAGACTTGACTGAGTTTTCAGGGGATGCCTAAACATCATCATCGTCTCTGATCTGCAGATGATGTGCGGATAATCCTTGACCCAGGCCTGAGTCCTCCTTATACCTTCCTTTCCTTCCTTCACTGGAGCCCATGCCCTGAAATATAGCCGCTACACTGGTTTTGGAGATGTTTTACCCCTGTGCTCACAGCAGACAGCTCTGCTGGTATAAGTACAGACCTAGCCTAAATCTAGCTAGTGATGTAAGCTCACCAACATTCATGAATGCAACATTGCAAATTACATTTTTGTGCCTTGGCCCATGTAATATTTGCATTTTTTACCAATTTTTCCTCTTATTTTTGCTTGTGTTTACTTTCAAGATTATTCTGGGGAAACGGAAGATCATACCGCTCAGGAAGGACAGGAGTGTTTCATCCACTCACACTGTGCTATCAGTAGCAAGAAAGTTACTAGGTGTGACCTTCTGGTCACAGTGTTCACTGGTGCTTAATCAGCACAGAATGGTTTGGGTTGAAGGGACCTTACAGATGAGCTTGTTGCAATCCCCCTGCCATGGGCAGGGACACCTTCCACTAGACCAGGTTGCTCAAAGCCCCATCCAGCCCAGCCTTCAACAGTTCCAAGGAGGGGACAGCCACAGCTTCTTTGGGCAACCTGTGCCAGGGCCTCACCTCCCTCACAGTAAAAAGTTTCTTTCCCATATCTAGCCTAAACCTCTTTCAGTTTAAAGCCATCACCTCTCGTCCTGTCACTACATGCCCCTATCAAAAGTCCCTCTCCAGCTTTATTGTAGGTCCCTTCAGGTATTGGAAGGCTGCTGCAAGGTCTCCCTGGAGCCTTCTCTTCTTCAGGCTGAACAGCCCTAACTCTCTCAGCCTGTCCTTGTACAAGAGGCCTTCCATCCCTCAGAATCTTTGTGGGCCTCCTCTGGACCTGCTCCAACAGGTCCATGTCTGTCCTGTGCTGAGGGCTCCAGAGCTGGACACGGGACTCCAGGTGGGCTCTCACCAGAGCAGAGTAGATGGGCAGAATCCCCTCCCTCAATCTGCTGCCCATGCTGCTTTTGATGCAGCCCAGGATATGGTTGGCCTTCCGGGCTGCGAGCATACGCTGCCAGGTCACACTGAGCTTCTCACTATCCAACATCGCCAAGTCCTGCTCCTCAGGGCTGCTCTCAATCCATCCTCTGCCCAATCTGCATTTGTGCTTGGGACTGCCCCGACTTCAGATTCTCTCCCCAGAATGCTTCAAATCTCTTGTCATGTAAGAACAGCCAGATTATGGCAGCAGAGAGGATGGTATCTTCTGGATGTTTTTTGATTTTTTTTTTTTAATAGTAGAAAAGTATGAGAAATTATTCAAGTATTCTGTCTTCTACTGACTTTAAACTTTTTTCCTGCATATCGTTGCTTTAGAGCTCTTATTGTTTGCTACTTGTTCTGCTAAATCATAATTATTATAAATTGTGCTCTTAAAACACAACAAAATCCCAAAGATACTTCTGTATAAACATCATTGAAGTTGTACATAGCATTATTTGTAGATGACAACATTTTGTTAACAAGAATAATTATATTTAGTTCGTGATAGATTCCACCTTAAGTTAGAGCTGAGGATATCGCCCTTCTCTCTCCTCTTTTATCCCAAGCAGCTAGCCAGCTATTTTCAGCAATTTTTTTCAGTTTTGAGAAACAGGCATTTCCACCAGAAAATCATTATGAGTAGAAGCTCCCAACCACCTTTAACTGCAAGCTTGTCCACATACCCTAGGATGTTGGAAGAGTCTAGGTTCTACTGATTTTAATTTTAGTGTTCTCTCCTCTATTTAACACTTCAGCACACACCCATCTTTTTTTTTTTTTTTAAATGTCAATGTAAAATGCAATTCCATGGAGAAAGCCAGAAGAAAAATTCTCATTAAGTGAATCCACATCCACTTTCCCACACTTCTTGGGAGGAAGGGAATCCCATCCACAGCAGAGCACTTCAAGTCAGCTCCAGCTTGCCTTTTTGGTAGACAGTGAGAATGTTTAAGCTCAGACATCAGACCTCCTGGCTTGCCTCCTTCACTCCTCTTCCTCCCAGGAAATCTTATAGACTGTCTCCCAGTCTGTGGTCACACACGTGCATTGGAATAGCAAGAACTGCCCTCAGATGCCTTGGGGTCTCTGAAGCTAAGGATTTACCAGAAAGAGGTCAAACTTTTGAAAGCCATTGAATAGGTCTCACATATGTCTTTCTTGACGAGACTCAGTGTTAATAACAGAAAAATATCAGCAAGGGACACAGACAAAAAGTAATAAGCCACTTTCATCTTCAGGAGGTGACTGATTATCAATATTCTAAATTTCATGACTGGTTTTCAACCCTGATAGATGGTGAAAACAGATGCATTTTACTTCCTCCTCTCCTGTACAGAGCCTGTTTCAAGCCTCTGCAGTGGCCCAGGGATTATTACTTATCTATGCTGTTTGAAGTGGCCCCTATCCAAAACAAGACCTTTGGACTCTACAATAGCGATGTATCTACAAAGTCACGTGCCTAAGCACAAGTTACAGCACAAAGAAGAACAGCAAGCTAAACATGAGTAGGGCTACAGAAGGTCTATTATTGACTGTTATACCTCGCCATACCACAACATAGTTACAAATACAACAGACATCCATTATGTGACAGATTTCTACTGTATTTACACTGAAACACATTCATGTTCTTATACCAAATGTCTAGATAATAATAAATTGTGTGCTTATCACTTCATTAGCAATTCCTAAACGTTTATGCAATGACCATGAGCCAGCAGTGTGCCCTGGCTGCCAAGGCGGCCAATGGCATCCTGGGGTGCATTAGAAGGAGTATGGCCAGCAGGTCGAGGGAGGTTCTCCTTCCCCTCTACACTGCCCTAGTGAGGCCCCATCTGGAGTACTCTGTCCAGTTCTGGGCTCCCCACTTCAAGAAAGATGAGGGGCTACTGGACAGAGTCCAGCGGAGGGCTACGAGGATGATGAGGGGGACTAGAGCATCTCTCATATGAGGAAAGGCTGAGGGAGCTGGGCTTGTTCAGCCTGGAGAAGAGAAGGCTGAGAGGGGACCTTAGAAATGCTTATAAATATCTGCAGGGTGGGTGTCAGGAGGATGGGGCCAGACT
>Ga0065711_1004688_pt1 | contig 35200 bp, 15 predicted proteins | sample Hoacrofraction12_FD_59098 | JGI IMG/M metagenome (GOLD analysis project Ga0065711, IMG submission 59098) | Hoatzin crop microbial communities from Cojedes, Venezuela - Epithelial fraction 12 v2 (version 2) | ecosystem: Host-associated > Birds > Digestive system > Esophagus > Crop | place... | reverse complement strand
CTCCAGAGGAGTGGAGTAGTCATGGTGGGGGAGGGCACGGGAAGCTGAGCATCCCTCTGAACAAAAGGTCAGACCCATCCTAGGCCATGTCCACTCCCTGGGGAATGCTTGGGACCACTCCCTCCACCTCGGCCTCTTCACTATTAAAAAACCTCATCTTGTTGCCTATTTGGTTGCAAATGCCCGAGCAGATGATCAGGAAGCAAAGTCATTACCCAACATAGTGGTTCATCACCTTAATCGCCCTCAGCGAAGGTTTCACAGCTACCAGCCCCAGCTGGTTTCAGTGGCTACACCTGGAGAGCACAGCATTTCTAGGTGTAGAGGGAACTGCACGAGCTGCAGGCCAGATGCTGAAGGCTTACCCAGGTGAGCCTCCCTGCTGACGGAGGGGACTTTTGTCCCAGGACAGACTGCCAGTTAGTCCCACTGCCAGCTTTGTGCAGATGTGCCCTAGGGCTGTGGAGTCCCCATGCAGGACAGCGGAGGTATTTGGCTTCCCTGGTAGGTAAGTGCATGCTGCAGCTTGCAGACCATACCCTCCATGGTCGCTGCTTTCTGGGGGAAGGTGAGTGTTAATGCAGTCTGCGTAAGGCGTTGGGGTTTGGAGGCGGTTCATAGCCTGCTCCACCCTTTCTCCTATGACTGGTCCAGCATTTGACAATGAAAATTTTAGCTGTGCTTGATTCAATTCTCTAACTCAAGATTTAGAGGGCTTCCAGCAAAAAGGAGAGAAGAGTGAATCTCAGTTCAACTCCATTTGTCATACAACATTTTTTAAGCCTGTGTCCCTTCAGAGTCCTACCCACCCACTCAGCCCAAGCTGCCTGAAAACCAGAGCAAAGCACAGGTACCTCTAAGGCAAAGCTGGATCAGCTTCCAGGAAAATGCCCTGGTTAGCCTCGCCCAGGGGGATGGAGAGGAACCTCGGCAACCTGCCGTGAACAGGCGGCCCCAGCTTGTTTCAATATGAAAACGTGCAAGGTTTGGATGACCAGAAAGCTGCCTTGTCTGTGTATTGACAGATGATTACATGTGCTCATCAACGTTTCAAGAAAAAAAACAACAGCAAAACCTGTGGCCTTCTGTTTTGGGTGCCTGTGCTGTTCAACCTGCACGTTAGGGAGCAAAACACCAGCAGAGCAGAAATCCTCCCTAGCTCACAACCAGAGGATCTCGCACCACTTCATGCAGGTGCCACAGACCCAGCAAATGAGAAGACAAAACCCCAGGAAGACAAGATCTGTTTAGAAAGCCAAGCTTCCATGTTCCTCTCCCAGTTGTACTACCTGAAGGCTAACTTTACAAAGCCACCCACTGAAACACACTCTTTTCTTCCCCGCTCCAAGCTCTGTTCCATTCCTTATTCCAGGGACGAAGCTGGAAGAGTAAGGAGTTTGCAATTACTCCTTTCCATACCCTGCACGGGTTGGAGCAGCTTGTGGGTACTCTAGCTCTCTCCCTTCCAGTAAGATAACTGAAGGACCTCATGCCGGTGGAGAATGAGGAGAATTAAATGCTAATCTACAACTCAGCATGGTTTTGGACTAGAATGCCAGTGCAGCACAACAAAGCAAAAATAACAGCCATGTCTGTCACCTTCGCAACAGCAGGCAGCTTTTCAGTCCAAGTTTCCTGTGTCATCATTTATAGCAGCACAGAGCAGGTGGAAGTCGTTGCTGTTCTGATCCAGTGGCAGTTTAGACCCACTCTGGATCGGGGGAAATCACTGTAAAGCTATACAGTGTAAGAGAGGCAAATACACAGCACAAACAGCCTCCTTAAGGCAAACCTTTGGCAGCAGCTAGTTTCCATGCTCGCCCTCGCATACCTGCAAATAAAACTAGTCTGTAATTGTGAGATGCTCTGGAGCTCTGACGGAGGAGAGGAATCAGCCTGGATGCTAACAAGCACCCATCTGCGGCACGGAGCAGGTAAGGATCCCAGCTCCAGCCCGCACACCCCTTCCCGGGTCAGCTCACCGTTCGCAGGTTTTCTCCCTCCCCAGGGAGCAGGGGAGGCAAACTCCCTCTTCTCACTCCCAACAAATTTGCATCTGCCATTCAGAATCTATGTTTTCTTATTACAGAGCTGACAAAGTGACAGCGATAATTAATCTCACTGTGTACAGAGATGATTGATCTCAAGCAGCATTAAAATACTGTAATCAAGTTAGTCCGTTGCAGATATGTGAAGTGCTACAGTTTATCAAATTCTGCAGGCACACAATTCGATTCTGCGTAACGAGAGAGGACAATACCAACAAGATAGCAGACAGTCAATAATATGATGCAGGATTTCATGAATGCCTTTTTTAGCTCTTAAGAAGTGCCACACTTGTCAGCTGTGCAAAAGGTGCCATGACATGTTAATACACGTCACATCAAAATTGTCACAGGAGGCTGCCCGCTGCCTCCGCGGGGATGTGCTCGGTGTTCAAATCAACGTGTGCCTGCACAGCCCTCTTGTCAGACACCAGAACTTCCCGAAGGCTCCTGAAATCAGGTAATGGGAGTAAGCGTGCAGATCTATAAAGGTATGATAAGGTGCTGCTGAGGGAGATGCTGAAATAGAAGCAAGACTCAACAAGGACGATTATCTCTGTCAAAGGCTTTCGGTGATCGATGTCAGCTGCCATCACAGTAGGAGCAGGGAAAACCACAACATGAATATTTGATTAAATTAGGCCAACCTGAAGTCTCTGCCAGAGCATGCGACGCGACGTGTTGTCTGTGGGATGGCAGGGTTTTTCTTTCACAATGGGTTATATCTTTGTCTTGCTTCACCAGTTTCTTCTTCAGCTGAAGCGCTTTTAGCACTGGTAACAAAAGGTACGGCTTGTCAGTGCTGGGGACATCTGGCATCCCGCGCCAGCTCAGCAGCAGACCCGCTCCCTCCTCAGCGTGCTCCCCACTAACCCGAGGTGCAATTATCTCAAACAGGCTGGCGGCACGGCCAGAGCAACGAGGCAGGCCGAGCTGATCCGGCGACCGGCCGCCTGCAAAACCAGGCAGCCCTGCTCTTCCATCCCACCTCTCCCCCCAGGTTTAGGTCCGTGCGTCCCTGCCTCCTTTCTTGGTGCTGGCCCTTATATTGCCCCCCAACCTCCTTCGAGGTGATTCAATGCACGAAGTGGGCAGATATCAAATCTGAGGGACAAAAACAAGTGAAGTTTCCTATGCCACAGCCAGTACAAGGCCAGGGGACAAGAACATGAGCGAGGATGCCAGAAGGGGAGAAGAGGCATGACCTCGGTAGCAACAGTAAGGAATTGGCTCAGATCTCCCAACAGCCAGAGAACCTGTTGTATTCAGAAGTAGCAAGTGCTGTCAGGCCGCTATTTGATGCACCTCAGGCAGCTGAGACAGCCCGGGGACTGTCTACACAGAATTTACTAACCCCTTGGCATTTATTCCTTTTTCACTCACGGTGCTTTACATCTAACCTAGATGATAAATCTCTTGTACTCAACCCTGTTCTTCATTCCCTTTAGAGAACAAAGCTGCTCTGCACTCTCTTAGGCCCTCCATGCTGTTAACAAATCATTTGCAGTGTGGATGTTTGCTTGTGAGCACCAGCCTGTAGGGATGGGCTTATTTTCGTTAGCAGCCTGGCCTATTGTTCAGCACAGACCCTAAATCTGTAGTAAGAAGCATCCTGACCTGTTCACTCACTCTCCTGTTCCAAAGACTTTTTCCCAGACCAGACAATTTTTTCTGGCAGATGCCACCAGAATAGGAATCCCTTGGTACCTCAAGCAACTCCACAAACCATGCTGCCAAGCAGTCACCTTCCCCTGCCCCAAACATGCAACCGCAAAGAGGGACGTGTCCACCTATCCTGCTGACCCCTGCTCCCACAGCAGGGATGTAGATGTTTCTGCTCCATCGAGGCAATGAATAATTAGCAAGCGGGAGTGGATCAAAGAGGGAACTGGATTTTTCCCCTCAAGGAAACACTGTACGTGATGGCATTTACTGCATGTGTCTCTGACTGTAAAAGCAACACACCAGTGCTGGAAGAGACCTTCTAGGTTGCTAAGACTCACTCCTGCTCTCACAGATAGCTCTTCCATGTAAAATTGCACATAAATTGATCAAACTCTCTCCTTAAACTAATTAAATCTGTGGCATCTGTTGCAAGGCCATACTCCCCTAATGCCTAAAAGCTCTCTGCCAATTTCCAGGCTCTCTTCATTTTGTGGCTGGTTTATACTCATTTTCTCTGTTTACCTCCTATCAATTCCATTGACTGACTCCTTGACCTCGTATTATTTAGTGTTTCATTGTGTTACTTCATGCTCCAACACCAACAAAAGGAAGCACAAACACAGGGGAAAACATTCAGAGCATCAGGAAGAATCATACAGCTTTAAACAATTATGAAGGGATGGGGCAAAAGGCAGGGAATAGCCCAGAGCTGAATCTTGCAGCTTTCTGCATAGTAAATAAAGAGGGACTAGAAAATTGGACCTATGAATTTGGAATGAAACCAGATTCTCCATGCCGCACACAAATGGAACAGCATTAATAATCTCATACAATGGCCACTTCTGTGTTAGAGCTGTATTAATGGGGCTAAGCAAGCACAGCTGGGGAACCGGCTTTGGGGAAGAAGGAAGCCTTGAGAAAAAGAAACTTCATTGCTAGAAAGGGCCAAGAAGGCAAATTCACTGTTCTTGGAATAACATGGTAGAACTCACCAGACAGTCCTTGAAAATAGATGTGGGAAGTTACGCTTCCTCTGCTCTGCAGAGGGAAGGTGAACATGAAGAGTTTGTGTCTTGCCTCTAAGCAAGCACGAGCTACTTTTAGGGTTCTTTGATTCCACGGGAGAAGGATCGAGGTTCAGGAGCTGGGTGGTGCATGGGCTGGAGCCGGCCAAAAACATGCTGGGGTATGTGAGAGAGAAGGGTCCTGCAACAAACACGGCTTCCTCTTCCCAGGGATTTGCTCCGGCCTGGTAGAAGGTCAGTCTTTATTCACGCGTCTCCCTTCTCTCCAATTAATAGCAGTCCGCTCCCCAGGACTGCCAGAATGGCCAGTACACAAGAGCAGTTAAAAGAGAGAGAGCGCGCTCTTAAAATAGAGCAGTTTCATTTCTGTGAAGCTCTCGAGGTTATCTTTCTTGGCTTTCAAGACGCTGGTTCGCAACACCTCCTCTTTCAATAACCAAGATTCAAAGTTTCCAAACTTCTTTTATGGAAAATCTCCTAAAAATATATCACATAATGGCCTTTCAGAGAGAACACCTTGAACTCCGGCAAAGGAAAACATCTTCACAGGCAACAAGCAAAGAGGTAACTTAACAAAGAATCATTATAGCAGTGATCAGGCTTTCTGCTGGTAACATCAAAGCATTTATTTACTTGATGCAGGACTGGAAAATAGACCAGAAAATGTTATAAAATGTTCCAGCTCATCTGAGAGCAAGCACAAAAGCTTCATGTACAGTTGTACCACCCTTGCTAAGCTGAAAGTGAATAAAAGCCTTGTGATGAATTCCATGAGTAGAAAACCAGGAGCAGCTAGGGACTCTGATCACAGTGCGTTAAGTATCTACAGAGATGGAACTTAGTTTCAGAGAAATTCTTGTGAACAAGTCAAACCATTTTCCCTTCTATGTTTAAAAAAGTCTGAGGATTTTTGATGTTGCACTGAAAAACTCAAAAATCAATCTTTTTTCATTTAAAATCACAAAAGCTTTGGTGTTAGCTCCTGGAAAACATTCTTTTCCATATTTTGTTCTCAAATAAAAACTTTAAAACAATCTGCAAAGATGACATTTTGGGTGCAATTTCCATTTCTGTCCAAGCTTTTGCCACTGAAAATTCTGGCAAAGATGTTTTGCTGCTTTGTTGTTGCTGGCACTGCTGATCATTTGTAAAAACCAGGTAAATCACTAGAGACAAGCACAAGCAATTAATGGTCTCTCTTGCACTATACATTAGTTTTGTTTGAAGGTATTGAAGGTCCTGGTGGTTTGCATCAATGCAAGGTGTTCAGGAGTGAAGCGAGCAGGGACAAGGAAGCAGCGGCAGCTTTCTTCCAACTGAGGACAAAGGGATGGCCACAGTCTGTGCACCCAGCAGAACCGGGCACTGCTCCTGCGCAGGTTGTCCCCATTCCACGACAAGCTGGCTCTACCGATGACCTGCAGAGCCAGGGATTAGACCTTACTCATTCCCAGAAGTAGGACCTGCGATGCCTTGCAGGGGAGTCTTTGCTGCCTAGGAATGAGAGAGCGAGTAGGATCAGATGGAGCTGCAGGCGTTCACATCCTGATAACGAAGTAACACGAAGAACACCACAGCTTAGCAGGGTGGCGGTGATATAACACCCAGCACAACCAAACCCAGCTCCAGCCCAGACTCCAGTAGGCAGAACAGGTCCAGTCGTCCATGCTTGGCCTACCAGGGCACCTAGCAGAACTGTCTACATTTGTTGGGGGTGAGCATGCGAGAGAATTTATACCAAAACACCGTGCCAGACTTGGTTCACTGAAATGGTTCACCAATTCCAGTTTTTCACTGGAAAACAGACTGGATTTCTTCTGATAGAAGCATACTAGACCATTCATTTTCACATTTTCAGAATGACATATTCTGTTCTATGTCAAAGAAATGGTTGGGCCAGCGCTATCCTTTTTAGCTTTTATATTTGCCATTTCTGTGGGAAGATGAAAAAAGTTGGGAGGATCAACCTGCAAGCATTTTCCGCACACATTCCTAGTTCAGTCAGCAAACCAAAAAATCAATTCTTCGCCCGTTTCTAATGCTCAGGGTCACTAAATGTGAAACACATTCTTTTCCAGCAAGTCATTCCTAATAAAAGGCACAAAACCCAGTGGGCAAATGGCTTTTGTGTAGATCTGGAGACATACAAATTGAAATTAAACTAGTGTCCAGCATCCCCTTTTCTCCACAAAAGATGGGTATTGAAGGGGAATGATTTTCTAGAAGCTAGTGGATGTGTGGGTTAAATTGTTCAATAGGTTTTATGATGATTTTTCTATCCATTCAGCTTAAGTAGCATTCTGCTATAGCGGTTTCTGCACAGAGAAAGGTACAGGATGTATTTCAATGAAACATTTTGCTAAACATCACTATTATGGGGTTAGTTTAATAAATAGATGATAGCAGGTGAATGGTCTGGCTCTCAATGTCCAATTTTCTTTCATTCCTCTCTTCACAGAAGGGGTGTTTATATTCACGTAGAGAGAGGGGAAGGCAGCAGTGTGAGCAGGTCCCTTGCTGATCTAACATTTTCTTCTCTGTAGATACTCAATTCTCTGTATGTCTCTGCAATAAAAAAATTCTAGGTCTTTACACAGCGCTTATCAGCATGGTGGGGTGGGGACAGCCACAGGGACCTTCTTGCATCCATCACAGCACGATATAACAGTGATACAAAAAACAAAGTAAAGCTTTCTCCATGTAGGAAAAGAGAGAAGTCGCTCCGCTCCTGCTCCAGCCTCCACTCTTTGTTTGGCCAAACAAGGGAACCTAGTCCCTGCCACCTCTTCCAAACCCAGCATTGCTTGCAAGGGTTTGGAAGCTATTTCTAGTGTTTTCTCACAGTTGGTCACTGGCAGTGGAAGATCTCCTCCAGCACAGCTAACCCAGCAATCCCGAGCACCTCCTGCCCCCACCACGTGATCTCCCACCCGGCCGAACAGCTCCAGCACAAGCAATGCAGCCACTGCTTTGTCCATTTTTCTACTCACACAAACCACGTACCTCACAATTTCAGGAGACAAAGCACCCCCGTAACAACAAGTTTTTGCAGAGCTGCAGTGGTCCCAAGTCCTGTGCCAAGTCCCGAAGGCAGCATGCATGACCTGGCAGCAAATGAGGGGATGCTCGGGGGACGGAGATGTATCATCAACAGACCCAGCCCCATTGCCTCCAGCTACCAGCTCTCAAGACCAGCTCTGCCCTCCTTTGCCTGTCTCTTCTTGGCAGAAGCTCCTTGTCTGGGTGCAGGCCAGCTCTTCTCTTCGGATTTGGAAGGTTCAATGTTGCCAGCATGGACAGGGAGCTGCTGGCCAGGTCCTGGAGCCGCACACGCAGATCAACGAGAGATGCAGATCCTGAGGCTGCAACACAGATTGTCCACAGCAGGTCTGCAGACCTCTGCTTCCACAAAGGCTCAGGGACAGCGTCCAGACACACTCCCTCCGTTTGAGGGTTTCACGCATAGTTCCAGGAGTAATTTTCTCATGGCTCCTAATATTAGGAGGTACCGAGCTGGCATGAGAAAATTACTCCTGGAAGTCTGAGCAGAGATTTACAGGGTGGGGGAGAGCCTGGCTGTATTTCTTGCTTTAGCACAGCCCGCGGCATGTTCACTCTGTAGCTCGCTCACTCCAGGCTGTCACTGTAGCTGTACAAAGACATGACTTTTCCTTACCCACAGGCACACACACACGCTCAGGATGAAGCTGGAGTTGTAACTTCATGGCAGAGCTTTGTCACAGCTGTCACTGGTTTGGGAAAAAGAGTTGTGAAACTCCTCTTCCATTTTGAGCTCACTGCTGAGCAGTGTGTTCATTTTCTGGGTCAGAATCCCAGGATTTTCCTTTTCCTAGCATGCTGTTCAATACTCGCCATTCTTTGACATCATATACAGCTTCTATAGCAAGAAAGTGCTTAATCCTCTCTGAAGTCATTTCTTTCTTCTTTTGTAACTGGAGCCCTGGACAATCTGTTATGCTTCAACCCCAGCGCTCTATTTAACTCAGCCATCTTGCTCATTCTTCCTCTCATCTACAGCTTGGCTAAAAGGAAGACAGTGCAGTCATGAATAAAATACCAGGAAGAAAGTCAAATTGTCCGACACGCTTTTGGGCAGATTGCAGCATCTGGAAAAGGGCTGGATTTCTACAGTGTTCTTCGTTCTGTTTCCGTACAGCCTATTGCTGGGAGGTGAGATGCGAGAGTTAAAAAGGTGCGACCTTAGGAACATAGCAAATGGGACAGAATTTGAAACAATGGGCTGATAGCAATAAAGTTATGCTGGTCACAGGGAGCTGCCTCAGACCTAAGTCGAGGGCTTCCTTCTGCAAATCAGGTGGCAGCACATGCAATGTAGATCCTGGGGTATGTATTTCACAGAAGATTTTCCAGCAAGCTTTGGCCACCACTGTACGGTCTTGCTCAAGCAAAACCGTCCAACAAGGCATTTGTCATCACTTCCAAAAGAAGAAAACTCCATTTGTCTACATTTAGATGCCACCGCACTGTACATAGCTCATTGCTTTCCGTGTTAATTCTGACACCCTCTTCAAGTCAAGCGCCCTCTCATATTGTACTGCCCACAGGATGCAGCCAAAACACAGCGAAGAGCAAGAGCGTGAATTAGGGCTGCCCGATTCCGACACTGATCCTGCATGTGGTTGTCCTGCCTTAGGTATGTGATGTGGCTACACCCTTCACCATCTCATCCACACAGCAAGGAACGACCACAATGCACAGCACTGACAATCCTGAAACACCTTACGCACAAGAATTAGGTGTCTTTGGACGTTGTTTCCCTACCAATCTTTGACATCTCTACAGTTTGTTTAATCCTCCTTTCTTCCTCTTCAGCAGAGGCCTATTTTCCTGAGGCAGGCAGAGCTAGTGGTGGGCAGAAAGAGGATAGCTTTTCCAGATACCTCTGCCTAACATGAGGCTCCTACCTACATGCGAAGGCAATGAATACAAATAGTCTCATCTCCAGAAGGATGGTAGATCCAGGTAATTTTTAATGACCTGGGGACAAAAGTGGCCAATTCTGCCTCTATCAGTCGGCTTTGTATATATGACCTGTTCATTTTGTTTTGCCTGAGCGCACGCAACTGGGAAGGTTTCAGCCTTCGCAGTGTTAGTGCAGCTGTGCAGCCCATGAAGCAGGCACCAGCACACGCACGTGCTCACAACACAAATGTTCGGATAAGTCTAAATTCACAGAAGCGTAATGTGCTGAAGAAGTTCATCAGCAGTCACATTTTTAAACAATTTCAATCTGCTCTATTTCATACATTTCTCTCGGTGACAGCAAAACCTCATGCAAATCTGCTGCATGTTCCCAGCAATAGAAGGGGCTTGCGTACATGTTGGCAGCAAACCATGAATTTCACATTCAGCTTTGAGACCTGGAGCCAACTGAACTTAAATCCCACCTACAAAAGCATGACACACAGGTTAATAAAGTCTCCATTCCCAATGTACAAACCAAGAACTGCCTCTTTTTGATTGTTCCCCAAATCTGGAACCGATGCCAAAACGACAGATAAGGCAAAAGCACCAATATTTGTTTAGTAGCCAGTTAAAGGAAGAGCAAACTCCTTTTACATTTCAGAGTGGTCTGACAAATGAACCAGGAAAAAGATGAGCCAGGAGAAAATGAAGCCTTTAGCCTGTGACATCCTGCTCTCAGCAGGGATTTCTATCACGGACAGATGCTTCATATCCCCAAGGCCTCTTAACGGCCTGACTTCCAATCATAGCACAAATGCTGTTCTCCTTTGCACCTTTGGTCACAGAGAGGAGCGGTGGGAGATGATGCCTTCAGCCACCTCCCAGTGCCCAGGGGGATCTTCCCTGTTCCCACTGCCCCTGTGATAAATAAGGGAGGTGTGGAAAGGCCAGTTGCTTTGCACCAGCCGGCCAGGAGGTTGGAGGAAGGCCAACCTCCTCATTGTTCTGTGAGGCTGCTCACAAAGACTCTTTTTTTTTTACCTTTTTGTGCCCTTTTTGTTCCACCAGACCCACTCTAAATAGGCATTTCCTTTGCTATTAATGAAATCTGCTTCAATTTCAAAAGTTCTGTTTGCAGGCTGTAATCTCAGTCCCAGTCCAATTGAAATATCTGTTGTTTTGGTGGTGGACTCCTGGACTACGGCCCTCTAGCTCAATGCCAAAAACATAACGGAGAAAATTTCACCCACCGTTAGGAGCCATCTGGTTACGCTGCTCTGAAAAGCGAGACAGAGAAGGAGCTGTGTGATACCCATGTAAGGCAATTTGCTGGCCTGTTTATCATACCTGACTCTGGGGTGCACAGCTTTATTTTGATTCGATAAGAAGCACAGGCGTACAGCTGCAGCACGCTGCTGCTTCGCTACGCCGACAGATGGGCATCACTGTAAGGAAGCCACATGGCATTTTTTTGTTAAACTCAGCTCATTAGGTTTTATCTGCAATATGTTGCTGTATTGGCAGAAAACCTATTAGCGAGCAGAAACATTAGGCAAAGTTTGTCAACAGATATGGGGAAGCTCCTATTGTGGAAGGATGTGCCGGGGCAGGGGTGGGGTTGGATTGCTGATTGCTTCTCAACGCTCAGAAGTTGGCTCTTCATACTTTTTTCAGCTCGCTCTGTAATTTGTACCGTGATGGTAGTCCTGACTAGCATATTAATAGGGTTCACTATTAATGAATAGTGAACTATTCTATTCACAGTTTGCTATTCACAGTTTGCAGTTGTTGGTGCATTTCAAGACAGTTCACAAACCACTTTATCCAAATAGGTGCAGGAAGTTTGTCAGCAAAACCTGGAAAGTGAGGATTTTTCCTTGCCTCTAACAGATAACAAAAACCTGGATGCCCACATTTCTGTGAAAGTGAAAAGCGCCTTTCAAAGTTGATAATCACATCTGCTTTGACAAGCTGTATCATTTTGAGACATTTGTTTTGAGTTGCAAGCAGTCCTTTCCTATCTGGCATCACTGGTTTCATTCCAGTGGGCCAGTTTAACTTTCTTGGAGAGAAAAATCAAGCTAAGTCCCATGTGTTAATAGCAGCTTCGGCTACAGATTGGTAAATTTAATATATGGAAAGCAAAGCAAACCATTTTCAATCCACAGAAGGAATATCAGAGACTTTGGAAAGTTTCTCCTCGGGCGCAGGAACTGATCGGGCTGCCCCAGGAGCTCCCGGGTGTTTCGATGCCTGCTCACCTGGGAGCCCCAGTACCAGGCATTTCACAGAACTGCGTCCCAGGGAGGAGGTATCAGGAGCTCTCACAGGCCCTTCTGACACACAGATGTGCCCCAGCTTACCAAAGGCCATTTAGTTAGCCAGGAAAAAACCGCATTCCCCTCTCAGTCCGGGTCAGCAGTGTGCTTTCGAAGCAACCGTCCTGACCGTTCCCACTTTGCTGTGGGTGATGTCCACGAAGGGCCTGGGAGCGCACACTGGGTTCCTCTTGGATGAGACCAAACCACCAGATGAGCTGCAATAATGCCCCGGTCCTTAACGAGCACTCAGTCCACAGGACTGAATTGATCTGAAACAACCCCCAGTAACACGCACAGGACGGACACCAGGACCTCAGCACCATTTCACCCTCCACATCTACAGCACTGGATTACTTGCTAAAGTAAATGCAACCAAGAATCTCTCTTGTTTTAATTTATGGGTGGTAAATTTAATTTTACACCAGGGGCTTTCATTTACTTCCAGTTTGAACCAAATTAAATCAAACTCAATGAAAATTTAATAACTCCAGCTTAAACCAAAGTGGGAATATCCACACAGTTTCCTGGTTACTCTAAATTTACCAGTCTGATATGATATCTTGAATTACCAACTCAGCATCTAAATGTAACTTTAGTATCTGTACAAGAAAACATTTCTCAGTAGTGCAGAGAGTTGAGCTATGTTTTCCATTAGTGGAAAATGTGATCACATTCTGAGATACTTTGTATTTTTATACTGGCTTTTATTTTTAGCTGTTTCTCTATTAGAGCAGTGCCCATTATCTTGCTATAATTAAAGGTCACCGCTCCTGTTGCTATCTATAGCTACCAAGCTTCATGGCAGGCCGCCACATCTTGACCCCAAATTAATAGATGTGTCTTAGATCATGCATTTCCCCTTTCTTCAGTTGCCTAGCCTGTCTGCGTGCCCTAGACACCCTCCAGCTCTCGGCCGTTTCAGCAGTGGATCTGAAAGACACTGCAAAAGGGCGAGATCCCTGTTCCTGGAGACGCAGCAGTAATCATCGCTGGGATCAACCACTTCGACCGGGGTTTCGGCAGCAAGGAGTGTGCAAGCTCCCGCGGCGGGGAAGACGCCGGCACTGCCGGTTTGCTGTCCGTTTGCTGGGGAAGGTGTGAGCCTGTGGTCTCCTCCCAAGAGAGCAGCTCCAGCGCTGGAGGCGGCGGGGAGAGCTGCTGTCTCTGGTGACCACAGCCCTGCTCCAGCAGCAGCACCTGAGCAAAGGTGGGGGAACCGCTGGCTTAAACTGAAGTCCCTTTTGGGTGGATTTGCCTTTTTGCGTGCTTTCTGCAGAGCAGCCAGCAAAGTGGAGTGCTAACCCATAGGTAAAGTTCACTGGCATTTTTGTAATTCAAATAAAGAATACCTTAGACTTACTGCCAGCTCTCTCTGGCCTTACTTTTGCTGCCATGCAGTCAGAGCTTATTTTACTGTGGGTGAAATGGACTCTATGAAAGCAAAAGATGGTTTTACATGTGGAAAAAATAGATGTAAAGTTTGCTGTCTGCTTTTGACCTTTTTGTTGTCATGATGATCTGAATCTGCTAACCCACAGTGCAACAGAGACTACCAAATAAGAGAAACGTTTATTCCCTCAGAAATAGTCCTGTTTCCCAGCAGCCTATAAACTCCACTCATTTCAACACCAGACATTTTCTTCCATCTCAAGCACTAGAAATTTTTTTGTCCTTTCAAACTTCAGTCTTTCTGGGAGAAAAAAAATAATAAAATATCTAGTCACACATGAAAGAGCTAAGCTCCATGGTAATTGAACAGCAGAGATTCTACACTCCAAATTCTGCCCGAGAGCTTGTGGGGATACTGCCTTTCAAGGGCAGAAAGGGGAATGGCTTTTCCTGATAACCGTTGTATAGATAGATACTACGGGAAAAAAGCAAAGGGCTATCAGCGTGGTGGGAGAGAGTGGGAAGAAGAGATGGCTGGCTTGATTTTGGAAAAACACCCCCAGTTTTTACCTGAGACAGGGTCTGTGTAAAGAATTAGGTCTCGACTCTTCTGAAAATGAGAAAAATCTTCTGGCACCCAAGTTTTAATTGATATTCATGAAAATGTATGAGATTAATATACTCACTCAGCACTGCCCTTCAACCTTATAATGAAAGCAGCCAGGTCTGAGAGAAGACGGTGGAGATAAAAAGAGGAGTGGGAAAAGTAGAAGTGAAGCAGGGAAGAGGAATAAGCAAATGGAGCTGATTGATTGCAATATTTCCTTTCTGTGGATTTGCTGTCCAATGCTGGCCTCTCTTGCACCACGTAACACAGGGGTTATTTCAGATTTACCCTGCTGACCTGAGCCACTAACACGCCCTAGACCTGCGCTCTTTCCAAGCACGCATCAGAGCCCATAACAAGCTCCTCCACAGGAAGCTTTTCCAATCCTAGAAGAGCAGCGCTGACCCGTCGCTGTCTGGTTTTAGCAACAGAACGCAGGACATGAAGGACCTGGCACGCCGTCAGGTCTCCTGCAGCTGTGAGCAATGCTGCTCTAGAAGCATCAGGCAGGAGGGTCTCCAGAGCTGGGATGTGACGTGCCACCAAGAGCTTACCGGTGTCCTGGCACAGATCTAGGATGCAGTATATTGTGCCACAGGACGAGAGCAGAGAGGTAAAGGGACCCCAGACAGTAGCTTCTGTTGGAGTTTTGCTACAGTTCCTTCTTCCCTCACTCATGGAATCTGTCAGCCCTAGGTGCGAACTCCTCATCGTGCTACACCTTGCAATGCAGCAGAGAAAGCCTCTCAGTCCCTGCTGCACTACCGAGCTACGCTGTCTGGCTGCACCCTGAGAAGTCTGCCTTCTGGGCGGCCTTGCTCTGCCTGGCCAAAGGCCACTGCTTTTAGCAAGCACTCTGGATGTGTCCAAACAACTGGAGGTCCTTCATTCTTCATCAGCACTTCCTTTACACTAATCTTTTTTCTGACCATCTGATTTTCTGAAGTGCTTCATCAGGTAACTATAAAATCCCATCTGTGGCATTTCATCCCAAGGACAAGCAGGTTTTGTCTGCTGGCACAATCTTTGCTGCAGAAAGCAGGATCAAGAACAAGCATGGAATCATAGAATCATTAAGGTTGGAAAAGACCACTAAGATCGTCAAGTCCAACCGTCAACCCAACACCACCACGCCTGCTAAACCATGTCCCAAACTGCCACATCTACACGTTTTTTGAACAACTCCAGGGATGGTGACTCCACCACCTCCCAGGGCAGCCTTTTCCAATGTCTGACCACTCTTTCAGTAAAGAAATTTTTCCTAATATCCAATCTAAACCTCCCCTGAAGCAACTTGAGGCCATTGAGCATGTCTCAAGGAGCTTTTCTGTTGAACCTCAGGAGACTCCCTTGCCTCTCCTTATTCACTTCAAGACAGAAGAGCTCCATGCACCAGACATGTTGTCTTCACAACCTCTTCAAAGCTATCATTGTCCACTCTGATGAAATTTCTCAGAAGATGAAGCTGTCCAGTGCCCTGACATGCAGCCACTTGGTTTTTGTTTGTGTTGTTCCCTTCATCCTGCAGAGGATGATCAGTGTTGCCTGGCCCTTCATCCTGCAGAACACACAGATGCATGTCCTAAAATCATTCAGCCTCTCTTTGGAGGACCTTGCCCTATCCTTGAATACTGTTACTCTCCAGCAGAACATTTTCAGCTGTTTACGTTTTGCTGATTATCTTGACAAGACTTTCAGCTCCCTGTGCTTTCTAAGTAGAGCAGGAGGAGGGTATTGAGAGCGAGCAGGTCGTTCTGTCCTCTGCCAATCATCATCTTAAGAGAAATTTAGGCCAGTGTTGGCCGGCTTGGTTCTGCCTTTTCATTAACATCTTTACGGAAGAACTAGACCATCATATGCTACTGAGACGTAATTGTGGAGCCAAAGAAAACCTTCCTGTTGGCCTCTGTCCATGATTTGCCTCAGTAACAGTGTTTGCAGTGTAACCCACATACCCTTGCAGAAATGATGTTGTTCCTCTGGTGTACTGGAAAAATGCAAAAATGCAGCTAAAAGAACTGTAGGAAAGACCTTGTTCAGAGGCAAGGGACTCAGTGAAGCCACCCTAAGGAACAAAATCAGGGTGATGCACTGCTCCCTTGTTTACAACGCCTGCCTGGCTGCACCTACACTGTAGAGTCTCTTCTCTCAAAACCGTGGTGTAGCTCAATGGTTGTACAGCAGATAATTACCTTCTCTGCTCAGATTTGCTGCCATGCCATAGCAAATATGTGTACAGCACATTTGACAGAAGACTAGACTGCTTTACAGTGAAAAACCCTGTGAAGCTTATTGTGGAAAAGAAAGAAAGTGAAAATTTAAATATCCCTACTGAAGCACTACGATGGAACCTCCTTGGAGTAATGTTCCTATGCTCCAAGTTTCTCCAGAAGCCATGTACCCTGTCATATTATATCCCCATCACACACTACAAAATACTCTCCAGGGTGAGGAGACATCTGTTTGTGGTGCATGAGGGAACAGGCAGTCCATCTGGGAAATAGAATTCCCAGAAGACCTCCTTTCAGTATTTCTAAATAAAATGTTATTCTCAGTTACCTGACTTAAGGCGGGGCGGTGGGGGGGGAGTAAAGGACAAAGTGGGGACTTTTCTCAGAAACTTTAACTTCACCAAAAGTCCAGTTTGTTGTTGAAAACAGAGTCAGAGGACGCTTTCAGCCAAAGCTAACAGCTTTCTTCAGGCGCACAGCGGAGTGTGCTGGAGGGTTCTTTGGTGCACGGGCTCCGGGGAGTGCGACAGGGGCAGGGCTTGCTGCCAAGAAAGCGGAGCCGCTCTGCAAACTGTGGCGTCTACTGAAATAAGCTGAATGGGGAATTTTCCTTTTTTGCTGAGGAAGTCTCACTTTAAAAATTAAATCCCGCTTCCTCTTAAGGATTGTAAAGGAACATGCCAGACCAAAACCTGCCTGTACTTGGGTATGGTGCACATTTGATTAAAATCAAAGAGAATATTGCTTAGGGCCCCGCTCACACTCACTGTGTAGTAACCTCGTCGCTGCACATGGGTGCTGCTGCAGTAGCTGCGTCACTGCCCGTGCATGCTGCTGTCCCTTGCCCTCCAACGCAAGGAGCACGCAGGTGGATTGAACGCGCTGTCACCATGAACGCTGCAGCGATAGCAGGCAAGATGCTGAAGACTTTCAGTTCCTATTGACCCTGATGGGAAAGGAGGCGATTCAGAATCTCCTCCGAGGCCCTGCTTCGCCATTGTGTCTCGCTTAAAAGGGTTGTTTGTACCATTATGAAAGAAGTAGGTCACAGATAACCCTTACCAGTTCCCATCTACCCGCTTGGCTACTGATGGGGATTAGCACAAAAAAAGTAACATTATTCTTTTCTCACATAAGGACGATGCAAATTACCTTCCCGTGTTTAATTCCATCACATGAAAAAGGGACGGCTGAGCTGCCCACATCTCCATTTGATTTTCTTCTGTACATTTTTCACTGGGTTACTAGGACTTCCCCCATCCCTTTCATATCAGCACGGAGACAGGACCTCGTTAGGTTGCCTCTTTGTATTTAAGAAACCAAATCTGCCCCCTTTGCTGGCATTGAAAACCCCAGGGGAAAGACAAACACTTTGTAACCTCCAAAGTATTTTCTGAATTAACTAGATCCTTTCTTTTTCACCGGAGACCACAGAACAAAGCTGGTAGTGATCAGTCTTTATGAACTGAAGAGATATTGGGGACTGATGCAGCTCAGCATTCAATGTGCCATTACCCCAGGGACGAATTCCCTCCAATTTACTTTCCCAGTTTTGTTTCTCTCCTCTGTGGCTGCATTGTCCTCCCTCTAGACTTATCCCAGTGCTGAGCCCGGGAAGCACTGAGGTCCAAGCTGATAAACAGCAGATGAATTCTACCTCTCTTTCTGCACTGTAATTGACTTCTTAGGTCAATAAGGACTTTATAGGCCAGTTTTTCCTTATCTTGAGAGTAGCAGTGCACATATGGAATGGAGGCATTTAGATCCAGCTCCAGGAACAGCATGCGAACTATATTTATCTTTCCAGGTGATTGTGCCAGACTCATCACCATGGTACCTGCAGTGCACAGACTTGTAGCGATGGCCCTTTGATAGAGAAGCCATTTGGTAGCCCTCACCCAACTGCTGGGAGCCATGAACGGCTAGGGACCCTTGATGCTGCTCTGGAGTTCTCTGGGGAGGAGGGGAAGTGTTAGTCTTGTTAATCATTTCTTACTGTTTGCCTCATAGTACGCTCTGGTATGCTAAGTGCCTGAGCTCTCCTTCCAGGCTGAAGGTTTGTGGATTATTAATCATCCTTACTTTCAAATATATAAATCATGATAACAGTAAAGGCAAAGGGGGGAAGCAGCAATCTGCTGTTAACCCTTCCAGCTCAGAGGATGTTGTCTTCCTGCCTGATGCATTTTCCTGATCTCACCAGGGGTCCTGGGTTGTCCCTGTGCCAGTCACCTCTCCAAGGGAGAGGCCCCTCTGTTTTTAAAGCTGTCCTCAAACCCACTCAACACCATGATCTCACATCACCAATTCTGGGGTTGCAGGCCAGGCCCAGAAGATGGCCGGGAGGTCCCAGGTACCAGGGTCCTGTAATGAGGGAAACCAGCTGGCTGGACATGGGACCCTACTTCATTCCTTGTGTGAGGGCCTGGAACAAAAGCACACAGCACTGCTGCAGACACAATATCGTTGGGTGGAGAGACAAAAGAAGACACTTTGGGCGTTGAAAAAACACAAGCAAAGTAAGCTTGCTGGGATTCTCAGGTCCACAGAAACTAGGCTAGTTTAACGGGTTCACAGGTCGCTTGATGCTAATACATTTCTCAGGTTGGGAAAAAAAAAAATTCGCTCCTTCCCTCCTCTTGAAATATTCCACCTTTTGCTGAGACTAAACCGGTATTTTTTAACTGGAGCAGATCTTCCTCAGCTGGACTAAATATTATATCTAGTAAATACTTATTGGAGCAAGCCTGCATCTAAGCCAAGCCCACAGGCTAGACAGCCTTCTGGTCTACAGGAAATCTCTCAAACTGTGCAGCCCTTTATCAGTGCCAGAAGTCTACATTGACTTCAGTCCCAGCTAATGAAGCTCTCAAAAGCCAGACCAAACCGCTGCTCGGGCCGGACTCCCTTCAAAGCTGCAAGAAGATCTGTAATCCAGGAACCTCGTCTTCTGTTAAGCTCCAGACAGTGCATAACCATGCTATGCAATGTATCGCTACACTCCTCCAGCTCATCACTCATAGGAAACAATAAGTAAACAAAATAAGTAAGTTTATTCTAAATAAATTAGCAATTAAAAAATGGGCTCAAAATGGGTTATTTGCAAAAGTTTCTCTTTTTTTTTAAATAATATCTTTACAAAACACTCTGATATTTCAGGAAAGAAAAAGGAATGGCCAGGAAAGGCTTTGGGGAAAGAAGTGTTTCAAGAAGATTAAGATTCAGTACTGAAAAAAAAATATATTTTGTGATAGGAAAGACAAAATCTGCAAACCAGTACTACCTGAAGTGATTTATCTCAAAACAGCATCTGATCACAGCAAGACTCACCTCAAGTGAGTTATTGAGTTGTATCTTGACTTATTTCAAGACAGCATCGCCAGCTCTGATTTCTCCCCACTTCAGTGCTAGGGAATCCCCGCCAGCCAAGAAAGAGGATGACACTCGCTTCAACTCCTGGACCAGCCTTGTCGCGTGGGAGAGGTGCTGCTGGGGTCTTCAGAAGGCAAGTCCCTGGGTGGGGCAGGGGGCTGGCTTGGTCATTAGGCTAGATCTACAGCAAAAATTTTCCACTGATAGAAGATTTTATTCCAGGTAGACCTCTCCTTTCCCAAGCTTGTGTATAGACACGAGGTTTGTTCATGCCAAGCTTCCTAGGCTGGCTCTGGGGAGAGGAGAAGGTGCTCCTGCTTTGGGCAGAAGACAGCTATTGTAGCAAAAGAGCCACAGTACATGTGCTGGTAGTGTTTTGTCCAACAATTTGGCCACTTTAAAATTAAATATAGCACAGAAGGACAAATTATTGCTAATTGCCATGACTCGTGTGCATGCTTTGTGCTATGGCACAGATATATATTTTGGGGTTTTTTCTGTTGTGCTACAATGTTTATCAGTAATAACAGTGAATCTGCTTTTTAGGTCACTAGTCAGCCATAAAGCTCTACAGGCCTTGCAGCAAAGCAAAGCAGCCGAGATCCTAATCGTGGTGATGATGACCAAAAGCTGTAGTTGCAGTATTCTAAATATTGGTTTGATTTCAGGTTTAACTGTGTCCTAACTAGGCATGTTTATAAGAGATCATGAAAAGCTGGTGTGTAAGTATACACAGACAGATTCTCACGTAAATCAGCATAGCCCCATTTCAGTCCCGTGGGCTCCAGCCCCAGGGAGAGGGTTGATGTCAGTGGAGCTACATCATTTTACAGCAGCAGAGCCCATTACATTTAAGAGTTTACAGCTCCAGTGCGGATCTTAAATATTGAAGGGCTTATCCTGCAGTGGGCTAAAAGGATTCCCATGTCCTTGGAGTAGCAGGCATTTAGTGCATCTCTGGAGAAGCCCAGCCCTTCACATAGTCACTTTCTGTTATCATCTGAGGAAGGCTCTGTGTGTACTGTCATGGTGGGTGGAACTCGCCCCTGTGAAGACTGCCTGCACGGAGCACACCTTGGTTTGAAGCTCACTGCAGCCTTTGAAGTGAATACAAATGAATTCATTCAAGGGAAAAACTCCATCCTCTCTAAATTATCCTTCGTACAACCCTGGAGCTAAAAACCCTATGCACAGAACCGTATCATGAACATGCATTCAAAATCTCTGCTGATATGATAGGGTCAGCGCAATACCTCTGCTTAAATTTAGATTGACAATTACAGACAGCAGGTCTAGCATTTCTAAAAGGAAAAATATATCTGATTCCCCTCTGTGCTAAGACTCAATAGGTCCAGCACAAAGTGTCTAGAATACCAGAGGTGCCTCAAGAGGCATAATAATCAATGCTATCTGCGTAACTTATTATGGTATTTATAAACAGCTAATAAAATAGAGAGACTTGTGTGTGAAGCAGGAACAAAAAGATGTGAAGATGGTTAAACAAATGTAGGCTCCTGCAAAGCTCTCTCACCGAGCTGCGATTCAGCCACGACACGGTTCAGCCCTTTGTGTTGTGACACGAGGGTGAGGATCAGCAGAGCTTTGAGATCCCACCTAGAGCAGCCTGGGAGGGCAGCAAGCCAACCCAAGTCCTCAGCAAAGGGTATGTATGTTATGGTGTTGGCGGGGGAATCCTACTGCTCTGCTCAGAGCCGTACGGGGATGGTTGGCTGGCCTAGCTGTAGCTGACAGCAGCTCTTCACATGCCCAAGCTCTCACCTCTCCAGGCAGAGGAAAGGGGCTGCTCTCCCAAGAGCTGCTTTGGGGAACCTGCTTTAAGATATAAACAAAACCGTTCTCTAAATAATCGTGCCAGGAAGGAGTTAGCTTTATCTCAGAAGTAGTTAGCTTTATCTGAACACAAGAAATACTCCAGAATACCTGCAGAGCAGCAGCTGTCCCAGAATAGCTCAGGCAATCAGTCTGCCCACACAAACAAGCCGTCAATGATTCATCTTGCAGGAAGAGAATCACTTTTCCTGGAGGGAAAAACGAACAGTAGGGGTTTGTGGCCTGGCTGCAGCTCAGGTTATATCTCCTGTGGCCTCCTCATGCAATGAACTTCTCCAGGGCTCTTCCAAAATGCTCTCACAGGCAGAGCGGACAAATTTATCTTTCTGCCACATTGGTGTCAGTGGCTTTGCCCTCACGTAATGAGCAGATATTAGCCCATTTTGGTTTTCATCTTTTTCTTAGATGCCAGCTCTCATTTCTTCTAATCTACCTAAGAGTAAATATTGCCAGAAGCAAGACTCTTCTTGGAACAGCTCCTGAATCATCACTCCTGTTTTCTAAGAGCATTTGAATTAGACCGAGAAAGCCACCTTGTAGACATATAAGCTATATATTGAGCATACTCATTTGATTACTATCACTTTGGTTTCCTGGACTAACATTTAAATGGCAAAAGACATTCAGAATGAACCAATATTAGATATAGGCCTTGCAGGCAAAACACTTATTGTGCTGAAAATTCGGAATACTGCAATATGAGACAGGGGAAAAAATTCCTGTCAAAGTGTTTTACATAGATTGTAAGAAAGTAAGAAAAAAAAGGTACAGAAACACTACTGAATCCACCAATTGGATGTTGCTTTATGGGCAAGTTCTTAACAGAAAGCAGTAGTAACTTATATTTTCCACAATCAAATTGAAAATGCACTTATAGTATACTGGATTATGGCTTTGTGAAATATTACAGTTTTCTTTATTTGCTTTTGCAGGTAGTTAAATTTAAGCGCTACTTACATTCCACCTCATCCCCAAATTTAAAAGGTAATAAATTGCTTTAGTGCTTTCAATTTCTTTTCCTGCAAGAGATGGAAATTGATTGCCTGAATCCCTCCACAAACTTTCTTCTTATGAATAGGGGAGAATAATTTATAAGACCATTGGCCCCATCTAGTCCCCACTTTATCTATGGGTCTCCTTTCTTAGAGGCCACCACCACAACACTTGATGTCCAGCAAGCCAGCAGCAGCTCTGACAGCCCCACGTCGGTGCCACCCCGCAGCCTGGACATGAGGGATGGGCGCAGGCTCTGCTGTCCTCTCAGCTTGGTGGTACGGAAAATAGAGCTGGACCCAGAGGAGCAAAGGGATAAAGGATGCTCCTCAGGGACACCTGTGGGATGTGCCTGAAGAAGTTAATTCTTGGGCTAGTAAATCACTTGCAGATAAACCAAATAGACTGGTTTTCAAAATTCCTGGCTGGCTGACAGACAAATCAACTCCAGAATAGGCATAAAGTAACTTGACCAATTAAGAAGCCAGATGTTGCTGACTGGCACAGCTTAGCAAAGCGAAGGCTTGGGCTCAGGCCAAGAGCAAGACCACTTCAAGCTCCACCCTCAGGAGCAGCAGTCTCTAGGAAGCCTTGCTGCAGTGCTCTGAGGTGCTGTCACAGCAGATCTGCCATGCTTCTCTACAAGAGGTGACCACAGCATGAGACTCATCCTACGCCACTGCCTCAGTTTCTCCTGGTCAGCTCAGCCCGCAGCCTGACCTGCTGCGCCGGCAGGTCTGCCCAAGCCCACGCTGGGCTAGCAGAGGCCACAGTAGCGGCAGGGAGGAAGACAGCAGAAGCACGAGCGCTGGAGCCCATCTTGCCTGCGTTACTGGTTATCCACCGTAGGCTCTGGTCACGGGCACACAGCATCGGTGGTGACATCCTCCATAGACAGGCTGCTTGTCACCGGTGTGAGCTGCCAAGTGCCTTGGGGCTCAGGAGAGCTCGCTGCTGAGCGGCACGGCTCCTCAGGACCACGCGCCCACCCTGGCCCTTCGCACTGGCACGCGTGTACGGACAAGCAAACCTATATGAAAATCCAAAAATCTGTATCTAAAAAGGCTTTCAGGCATGCACAATCAGAAAGTTGCCTCCACAGTTAAGATTACTGAGACCAGAAGTTTATTTCAAAGAGGTTTTTTTTGGGGGGAGTGGGCTTTCATCTGCCCCCAGCACAGTGGGGATCCAAGCTATGGCTGGAGCCTTACCAAAAATACCTGTTCGCATAAAGGTCAGAGAAAGCATGAAGCTTCTGTCAATGCAGTTTCAAAACACGTTATAGAGAATAAGTGAATTCCTTAACAGGCCTTACCTTAGCATGATAAAAAAAAGGAAGTTTATTTGAAACTATCTGTACCTTTTGATTCTGCCTTTCAGAAAATAAAAATATAGCCGCATGGGGAGCGATGAGGGGAACAAATCAATTCAAGGGGGGTACCCTCCCCTACATAGTTGGATTTTTCCAGGAATAACGATCATTCCTTAAGCAAAGCCTTACTGGCATCCATTGCACACATTCCACGCAGCCTCATCAGCCATCCCGCGCGCGGTGCGAAGTGCAGGCGTGCTTACTGTCAAACGACAGGAGGAAAAATGCCATCACCAGGCCAGCGCCTGCTGCGGCAGACGTGCAAAATGGAAACCTGCAAAGCCTTAAAGGGTAAGGGGCTGGCAGCGCGGCTGGTTCTGTAAATAGCTCGCATGCCTCGAAAGGGAGGCACATCTCTTAGAGACGCCAAGATAGGACAGACAGCCCAGGAGCTGACACTGACGTGCCCGGGCAGCAGGCATGCGTGGCTGAGAAGTGTGGGCCAGCAGAAATCATGTCCTCCCCAAAGCCCTCGTTGTGCCCCTTCTCGGCTACTCACCGAAGACAGTGACTTTCCTGGCTTGCTCATTCAAAAAGCTCCCTAAAAGGTGAAGGAAACTGCGAGAGAAGTGAAGCATTTGGCAAAATGCAGCCACTTGAAGATGTTACACGCAGAGAAAGGCTGTAATCCCATCCCCACCCTCATCTAATGTCTAGTGACAGCCCATCAAACGCTCCCTCTTTATTAAATTCAACTGTGAACAAAATTAGCAAAGAAATATGGGCTTTAATTAATGTTTGCCTTGACCATAAATGAAAGAGAACTTGATTTTTTTTTTACTGTATTTTACTAATCAGAGTCATTCAATATCTTGGATGCTAGTAAATTAATTCTGAACTAATGAAGTTAAAGGAGGTCATTTGTTAGAGAAAACCGATTACATATCGGGATCTCCTGGGGACCTAAATGAGAAAATCACTATAATGAAAAAATATTTTAAATGATACAGGTCAACCAAGTAGATCATTAAGGATATGGGCAGGGGGGGTGGAAATATTAATGACACCACGACAGGGAAATGCCAAAAGGGAAGTGGGCTGACGTAAGTAAGCAGAAAGGAATTTACAGTGCTAGCTTGGGTTTTTTTCCCCTTTTAATAATGGAAACACATGAATTTCATCACTAGCCTCAAATTAGGCACCTGTGCCAAGACATTTCAATGACAGCAGAACAGCAATACACTAATGTGCTTTATGTAAGTAAATTTGTGTTGATCATAAACTTTTTCGTAGTATAAATCACAGTGGCACCTAAGGACCCAAGCCAAAATGTGGGCTGCATTGTGTAAGACACAGCAAAAAGCGTGCACGGGGAAGGGAGGGATCCCTGTTTCTGAGAGGTCCAATTCCAACAAGCGAGCAGCAGCTGAGGGAGGGAGGCTCACGTGGCACATTATGGCATCAGGGACAGCAAGCCAGGCTAGCGCTTGAACACAGCTACTAGAGCAATGGGAGTGACGTAGCCTGGAACAAGAAACGCTCTTAGGGCTGGAGCTGTGGTCTGTGTAGCCCAGAAAGCCCACTGCCTCGGCCATGGGAGATGCTATTTAGGGAGAGAGCATGAGAGCACGGCCAGTCTCTGCGGCTTGTTGCCCCTGTGCTCCTCCTGCACCCACCATCACTGAAGTAGGGATGAAGAGAGCACTGGTCTACCTGCACGTTTTAGAGCTGTTTCAGCCCCGTTGTCCAAAATTAGATTTGTTTAGTTCTGTTTTGAACCTGCTGACACCGCGAGACTCCACAGTCTCCTCGGGGAACACATCCCAGAAGTTTGCTGCCTGCTATGAGACAGTGACACAGTAATTTCTTTCACCTGTTTCACACTCATCTCCTACTAGTTTCAGTGCAGAATTTGGTGAGAAATGGTGCTGTGTTCACCTGATTCATAATTTTACTAACTTTGATGATATCTTCTTTATATCTTTCTCAGCAGCAAAACAAAGCGCTTTGCTCTCAGTGCCCTTCCTGAGGCACCCAGCGTGGTTTTGGATTCTGCGGCTTCCACTGCACATGGATCTCATCATTTCAAAGAGCCATCAGCAACGGTTCTTTCCTAACCTCTAAGTTCTGAGCCTGGTATTGTGTGGGGAGGATTTAGATCATTCTTTTCCCTAATGCATCAAGTACTTTCCTGAGAATCTCCAAAACATCCCTCTTACCACATTCATGACAACGCTGAGGATGCGACTGAGCCTAATCCTGCATGGCAAAGCACAGAAGCATTCGACCCAGTGGGAGCATCTAGATAGCATCCATATTCAGGTTTGCTCAGTTTTACTGAGCCAGTTTACAGAGCTTCAGGATACTCTCAGGGGAAAAAAAAAACAAAAAAAAAAAACAAAGGTGTGATGGAAGGTAGAAACCAAACAAGGCAGGAGGTGCAAGCAACGTCATCCCATGGGGAGTGGCGAATGCAGCCTGGCAAGAAAAGTTGCATGGCATGGCTAGAAAAAAGGAGGGGGGGAGGAGGGAAGAGATCTCTGTTCAATAGTACAAGGATGGGAGGATCTTCTCATGAATTCAGGAAGGCAGAAGGAATCTAAGGAAGATTAGAGGAGAAATTAATATACTACTGAAGGAGAAACAAAGCAGCACCAAGAAAATTAGTTGAAACAATCCTTTACGAAAAGGGAAGTAAAACAGATAACTTTGTAAACAGATGTGTCAGTGCTTTATCAGAAAGCAGTTTATTCAAAGGAAAGAAGAACCAAAAGTGATCCTAGATCCACTAACTGCGCTTTTCAGGATTTCTTCACCAAATTAGGTATAGAGAAATATGCTGGTCCTATAGAGCAGACGCAAATTATTTAAACGAGTACATCAGGCAGTTCTATCACAAAGAGATGTAATTACATTTGAGGAGCCAATACCTCAAGCAGAGCCTGAAAGGGTGATCAACAGTTTACAACTTGGAAAACTCCCAGCACTGGAAGCCAAATTCTTCAGAGCATTGCAACAAAAACTCATCCCCTCGTTAAACGGAGCATTTGCTGAAGTTCCAGGAAAGACTAGCATGAAGCTACCACACTACTCCCACACAGAAAAAGGCAAAGCCATTAATTATTGAGCATTCTTATGATTTATTTCTCTTTTAAGTATGGGTATTAAAATTAGTGCTAAAAGGCTGATGACAAGATGGAGATTGCTTTTTTTCACTGGTAAGCATTTCTGACCTTTTAGTTACCAGTTGTTTAATTGGAGTCTCCAGATGAGCAGTAATAGCAATTGATTTGTGTTCATTAAACTCTATCAGAGAACCAAGAACTAATCCTGATGTTTTGCAATGTAAAGACAGCATTAGACTGAGTTAAGTAACTACATCAGTTAATATTATGATGATGATTCAGCTTCAAAGTAAGTGTGCCTCATATTGAACTGAAAACTAGAATTCCTGTAAGAGCTTCTTCATTAAATAAATATTCCTCAACAACGGAATTAGCCACGACTGTCTCTCTCTAACTGCTCTTTCAGTCAAAGTTTTCTGGCCACCTTCAAATGAGAAACTCCAACAGTTATGAAGCAAACATTGCAAGACCCAAATTTCATTTCATTGGAAGTGTGTGTTTATATACACAAATCTCTCTCCTTTTATATCCATTAAATTGAAATATTATGAAATCAGGTATTAATTCAAAAGAATCTCGAGCTACCAACTACCTGACACAAAACCCAAAAACCTCAACTCTCTGCATGTGTGTGCAATACCTAGTAGAAAGGGCTGCCATAGTCAACTGAATATGCTAGTCCAGCACAAGCAAACAACAGGAAAAGAAAAGGACAGTTCTACTCAGCTGAAAAGGAACAGATTACTGACACAGTATAGGGGGTGGGGAGGAGCTTTCACTCCTAGATGAAAGCAGAAGTCAGGTTTAAGGTAACACTATGTCCAGAAATGTAACTGCCACCTTGCCAGAAACTGAGAATTAACTTCCCACCGGTGTTGCTCTGTGGATGCCGCAGACCATCTGTGGATGCCGCCCACAAAATTACTGTCCCACAAGAAGTGTGAAGAAAAAAACCATATGATTGAAAGAAACTTGCAATATATTTGCTTTCACCCCAATAGAATAGAAAATAGTATGACCAGAAGTATGAGAGCGATGTATTTCTCACTCCACTACTCTTATGTGGAGGACTACATTTACAAAACAGCTAATTACAGTTTGAACCATAAGTAAGCACTGAAGCAGAGTTTCATTTTACTCAGATGCATAAATTTTCCTCACCTATAAAACCTAGAGCAGATGTACAGTGGCTGTACACAGCTGATGCTGTCATTCAAGGTGGTTTATCCAGATAGCAAATGAACGATGGTTCGCCATAGTTCATATGCACATTTTGAAGGCAGTATGTCATCCATGCGATGCTGAGCAATAATTTCTCCATTCCTAACCGTGGAAGAGCTATAGGGTTTTATATATATGTATGTATATACATATTTAATTTAAAGCACAGATTGGCCTAAGTTAAAATGGGGCAAAATAAAGCAGTTGTGCTCCTGTCATAGGTGTTCTTCACAGTTTGGCATCACCACCCAAATTTCTTAAGACACCTTCACCTTTTGGCACAGCAGTCCTTGGAATATACAAATTCCAGCATTTCAGCACACCCTGAGTTGTGTCTGCAGAGATGAATGCTGGGTGCCAATGGAAATTCAGAATGCAGGACTCCAGATGTGTACATGCTCAAACCGGAAAAGGACTTCTGTGAAACTTGCTCTGATGATTATAACTTGACAAAAGGGTGAAATTTATCATCAGTGAAGCACAGGCATTAAAAAAAACAAACCACAACACAACTATCTTTACTCATAGCTGGCCAAAAAAATCAATGGATCCATTACTAAAGTTTAGCAGAAGTATTAGCTCAGTAACAGGAGGACATTATACCCAACAAGTGTGTTTCTGAAGAAGCCAAAAAAACAAACTGGAGGAGAGAAACCAGCAGAACTTGCTGTTGAGGGATTCCTCATTACCATCTAACACCAGATCTTCTTGCAAAGTTTATTTCTCATTTCTAAGACAAGAATGGAGTTCAAGAGGTTTATTGTTAAGACACAGCCAATAAATTCCTTCTATTATTTTCCATTCAGGCATGCTCCCAGGGTTTCAGCCCCATTGAGAGCTGGCAGCAGATCTTTTTTCTCAGTTACTACTACTACGACACAGTAGAATTCAAGTGAATTGAAGCACTGTTTCAAAATAAACATCTCTGCCTCATGTCCAAATATTGCATGACATCGTACCATGAGAGGCTAAAGCAAATCTGGTAGAAAACCAATGAGTTGTTCTAACCCCTGTTTCCTACAGCTGCTAACAGTAGCACGGTAACAAAAGCACGGGGTTTTGCACGACCCGAAAAATATTGCAAGCTCCTGGCTATGAAAGAAAAGTGTAGCTCAAGCCGAAGACATCCACTTCACGCCAGTCTAATCTTGGTGTAATTAGATGATTGCTGCCAAATATAAAGCATATGCTTTGTCCGAAATCTCAATGCAAATCTCTGTGTGTGTATATGTGTTGAATTATTAAATTCAGAAACCCATAGCAACATCTATGATAATACATACTGCTGCTATTATTATACACAAGAAGCTCTAAAGCCACTTTTAATCAAAAAAGATCCTTTTAAATCTATACCTGGTTTTAGTGACATTACTGTTAATGCAGCTGATGAAATATTAAGCATGCAATTACTGTACATGCTCTATAAATGGCTTTCCTGACATTCAGGCTTTATAGAAGGCTGTGTCAAAATGAGAGGAGAGATATTTTTCTCCCAGGTACCTTCTTTCCAGAGAGAGATTCAAGATTAGGTTGAAAACATTTCACTCGGAAGGGACAAGAGCCCCAAACAAATGCTGCATTCGTTATAAAAAAACAAACTTGAGGAGAGAAACCAGCAGAACTCCCAATTGTGTCCTGAGAGAAGGTGGGGAGCGGTGTTCAGGCTCCACACCTGGGGCTCCCATCTGGTACACGTGGAGACACTCACAAGAGGAAGGCAGAGAGAGGCAATCTGCTCAAGAAAGCTTGTTACAGCCTTGCAAGCACAAGGCACATACGAAGAGCACAGGATAAAGGTCACTTCATGCTCATTTTTTCTGGGAAAACAGAGCATTCAGAAATGGGAGACGGCCACGGTCTAATCCTCAACACAGTTCATGCTCTGTACAACGTAAAAAGGGAGGTTCACTTTGCAGGCATTCTATTTCCACCCCGCTTTTGGAACTGTGGCCGTAACCAGTATTGACTGATAGTGTCTAATGGTCTGATACAGATGTGCCAGCGTAATTGTATCTACACAGGCAGGTGTCAAAAACGCACTGACAGGAGCATTTGGAGAGCTATAGTAGCTGTCTGTCAAGTACACAAGGCTCTTATAAAATCCAATATAACCGAAATGTAATTCCTCGCCGCAGTCAGCGTACTGCATCCTCTCGCTGCGTGTGCACACACACGGTCGCTCCAGCCTATGTGGTGACACGACTAACGATTATTGGCACAAGTAGGTAGAAGCCCTACAAAACCAGTTTCACTGCAGGACATTTATAATCCTTTGTGATTAGCCCATTAGAAACCCATCACATCGTTGCTGATTGCTGTGGTTAAGGGCAATCTGCTCATTATTGAGACAACAGGCACAAGAAGGAAAAAAAAAAAAAAGGAGGTCCTTTTACTGTCATAGGGACAAATGTTGCTGCTTCTTTACAGACAGCTTCCTTCCCCTTGGACACTACCAGTGGCTGCTGCAAACTGAGGGAGAAGTCTCCTGTTCCAGGGCACTGCTCCCTGTTCTCCCCATGATTCCTCCCCGATGAAATCAAAGAAATTGGCTGCCGGACTGGAGAATCCTTTCATTTCAACGCTCACCCTTACTAGTTTCAGAGCTGTGCCAGAAACTGTCATTCTCCCTGGACTTGAAGCTCCTTCTAACATTCCTGGCTCCTGTAGCACATTTTTGTTTCAAAAAGAGCATCATCAGTCCCCTTCTATTATACAGAAGCCTCTTCAGGAAAAGGCATGGCTGGAAGGATCCCAACAGCTGGTATTTATCCAGGAGACTGATAATTGTATGCAACATGGGCTTCAAATTATTAGCACAGCAGAGACAGCTCCTGCTTTATAGAAATGTGATACATAGGAGATCAGGCTAAATGCAACATTCCCTTATGGACTCAAATACTATGAATCTACGAAACGATCATTTATGTTACTCAGTGTCTCACAACTAAATAATTATACTCACCCTTCCTTCTAGCACATCACTATCAGTGACAGATTCACCAAATAATACTGCTCCAGACAGAATGAAAGGTAATAAGCTCAAAAAAATAACGCCTACAGCATTTAGATATTACTACCAGGAGGCACAAAGTTATTATTCATTTTGGTCTCGTATTGGACAGCAACATCTGATCAAAACAGCTGCATTTTCAAAATAGCAGTTAAAAATTACCCAGCTGGTAGAGCATCTGACATATTTCTGGTGCACTGTATCATTTCCATGCAGCCGGAGTTCTGCATTCAATAGCCTAGTCCTCTGGGTCTGGAAAAAAAGTTATTTCCCTTTGTTCCCATATAAGCTTGGATCCGGGATATTGGATGATAATCTAAATATTTAAACTATTATTCAAGTCCTTAATCAATTCTACTAAACAGTCTTTCTGGACATATTCCAATATAAAATAAAATGCTTTGTGCTGTAATTGAAGAATTACTGCTATTAAACGATTTAATCCTAAATATACCACAGCACGTTTCTTTATACATCAAGCAGAGTCTGAAGGGCTGCTATTTTTATCAGGTTTGCATTTTACAGATAAGCATTAACTGCAGATTACAGGATTGGTTCACACCAGGTTTCCCCGCTCCACAAAGGTAGGGCTTTGCAGAACCAGCAAAGCTAGATGGTTCTTAGCTGAAAGTACTGCAGGCTTAAATATCATTACCATATTTTCATACTTGTCTCTCTGATTAGCCTTTTCACGGTAGCGACTTTCCCTGTTGCTAGGACAGATTCACTGGCAACCCAAGGAAAGGCCTGTAGCAGCTGGAAAGACAAAAGGCAATCACCTGAATGTGGGCATGGACAGGAAAATGGGCAGAAATGCGCTGGGCTTGGCGATAAGCGGCCCACCAGAGCCACTGGCAGATCCCACAGGTCCCAGTGGAGCCCTGGGCAGGGAGAGCACGAGGGGTCCGGCCGGTGGGATGCTGCTCGAGACGTGCTCGCGTCAGGATACAGGAAAACAACGCACCCATCAGAACAGCTGCTGTGAAATAGGGATAGAAGGTCGTTTGGCAGCATCCTGGAGGGAAGCATAGCAGCAAATGCACTGTGGGAAAGTCAAAGCTGAGAGAAGAGCGAGGATTTCACTTCAGAGGGGTGTTCAGGGCAGAAAGCAGGGTTATTCACAGCCCTTGTTCGTCTTGCCGGCTGCCCAGGATACTCAGAGAAGGGAGGTAATATGGGAAGCTAGGAATGAGAAATGCAGCAGTTTGAAAATATTTGTGAGCATCTCCTTCAGTCTCACTAGGAAATATTTGCTGTGGCAGTTTGGAGCTATTTGGGAACAAAATATAATCATATTATATACATATATAACAATATATAACAAATGAAAGTGAAAGGGAGGAAGAATGATATTCACAAAGCTACCTAAGGATTCAGGTAAGAGCTGTTGGCCTGTGCAGAGAATGGAAACCAGAAAGCAATAAAGAAATGATGGGAAGAGAAAGCACTGGGGGGCAGGTGAAATAATCAAAAACCTCACTAAAGGACTGGGAGACGGGAATCTGGTTTTATGAAGGATGCACTGAAGGAAGAAAGAGCAAGCCCAGAGGAAGCCACTGTGAAATATTTAAAAGCGGAGAATGATGGATTGAAGAAGACTCCTGATGGATGCAGAAGGAAAAAAGTCCTCAGATGTTACTTCAGAAAGGAGGCATACAGCTGAAAGTCGGTGAACCTGCACCGCAGAGCAGGGGATGGGGTTAGTTCTGAATCCTTCTGCAATCTGTGTTTTTAAGGTAGCAGGGAAATACTTGGATGTAAACAATATGGCTCACAAGCAAGACACTGACAGGCTTGCACTTACAGTGACTTTTGTCAGGACATCTCCCTTTGAGGCAGGCTGGTTACCTCCGTTTCGAAGCAGCAGGAATGTGTGCCTATATAGACCGCTGAAGACATTTTTATTGCTCTCTCACCCAGCTCTGCTCCAGTGACCTCCAGGTAAGGTACAGCAGAAGCAATGCCAGTGCTCCCCCAGAAGCGTGACTTGCGCTGGGGACACTGGAGCCGGGACAGGTTTGCTGAACTGGCCTCTGGAGAAAAGACTTTGGTTATGGACCTGGCAGCATGCACTGGTGACAAATTAATAAGGAATTGCTCTAAACTGCTTCTTCAAAGAGAAAGGACAAAATTGTCCACCGACTGAAACTAAAAAGCAGATGAGTCACTGGAGGAGATGAGTGCTTGGTTTAATTCACCATTTTTCATATTCCAGAGGTTATTTCTCTCCAGATGAGAGGAACAGGCTTGTGCTGAAGCACCAGCTCATAACTCTGAAGCAGTGGTTTCAAATCCTGGCTTTGCCGCATGGTTTTCCCACAGCAGCGAACATAATTCATCTCACCCTGTGCTTTGCTTCCCACACGCAAAAATAAAACACTCACACATCTACATTTACGTTTCAGGGCTCTGGGAGGAGGCTGGACACCACTGGAGGGCTGGGCTCAAGAATCTGCTGTCCAGATTGACAGAAAGCTAAGTGAAGGATGGATGGAAAAAGCAGTAGCCCTATTTGGGTGGGTCAGAGTTGGTGCTACAGGAATGACTTATTTTTTATCTCAATGGCAACACCATAAAAATGTTTCTGACCAAGCCGAAGCTTTTGATTTTAGAATACCTGACAAAGTGTGCTGAGTTGGAAGAGCAGTTCTAACCACTAGAACAGTTTCACCCTGCCTCATCCATCCCTTCCCAAACAGGTTCTGAAGAGGGACTCATATATCCACAACAGGGAAAGTCTGTGCCTGCTGCTAATAAATTCAGTTCCCGTACTACAAATGGGCATCAGTTAATAAGTAACGATCTGGCAACAACAAGATGAAATGCCGTAAAGACACAAAGCGAAATCAAACACAAAAACATGAGTCAGGGATAACTGAATTGGCAGAATCACTGCAGAAATGGAGGTTATTACAGACCAACAGAATCTGAATCACCACCATCTTGCTGTACACACAAGGCTGATCCTGCTTCAGGATGCACTAGCAGACATGTCACACGCAAGACACCAGAGATGAATATTCCACCCTACACACAGTTGAGAGATCTCAGCTGCAATATCGCAACCAGATTTGTGCCTCACACTGAGAAAAACGTGGTGAATTTGGAGATGGTTCAGAGGAGTTCAACAAGCATCGTAAGAAGAACAGACAAACATGATTACAGGGAAAGTTTGGAACAAATGGGTTAATTTTCACTATAGAGATATTGCCTATAGAACACTATAGAAGCATTGCCTGACCATAAGGCAAACAGGGTATCAGTCGCTAAATAGGGAAAAGCAGTAAAAATTGATAAAAAGACTAGATAAACATCTTCCCAGGCTAGATAGACCTGTTTCTGCCATGGAGCAGGGAGACAGACTAGCTCTTGACCTCTTAAGTGCACTCCAAGCTTAAATATAGCCGTATATATCATAGGACGTACTGGTGAAAAGAGGTAGCTTATTTGTTAAATACTGTGAAACAACATAAAGCAAATTGCAAAGCTGTTAATGCACTGAAAAAACCCTAGCAAGACAGTATCTCTGTACATGTTGGGCATACATATTAGGACATACAGGTGCATGGCTTGATAAAACAAAATCAATTACACTCAAAAATACTGTTCATCTCAGCAACTGCATTTTTTGTAAACACATTTAAGGATTGATTCAATAATCAGTCCTTGATTCATCCAACAAAACTGTAGCCAGAATTATGCACGTTGACCACAGGGAAAGTTACTTAACCCCATTCTGCTATTAATTGCTTTCTAGCTTGAGCTTGATATCTTTGTAAAACTTTAGCTAGCCGAGCAGCAGATGATATTCCTACTTTCCATGCAAGTGCATAATCCTTTTCTGAAGGCTACTAAGCTCTTTGCCACCAAAATCAGTGGAACTCCGGCTGTTTACATCGGATCTGTGAAAGGCTTTGAAGATGAAAAGAACTGTACAAGTGCTCAGTGTAGCTATTTTGGCAGGGAATCTCAACCAGAAACACAGGCTGTTACACACAGATCCTATTGTTTCCTGTCAAAAGTCATCTTCATCAGCATAAAGGCAGAAGCCAGCAAAACCCAGGCAGCCTGATAAATTAAAAAAAG
>Ga0065711_1029689_pt1 | contig 35202 bp, 13 predicted proteins | sample Hoacrofraction12_FD_59098 | JGI IMG/M metagenome (GOLD analysis project Ga0065711, IMG submission 59098) | Hoatzin crop microbial communities from Cojedes, Venezuela - Epithelial fraction 12 v2 (version 2) | ecosystem: Host-associated > Birds > Digestive system > Esophagus > Crop | place... | reverse complement strand
TGTAGAAGGCCTCATCAACCTCCTCCTCCTGGTCAGGTGGCCTGTAGTACACACCCACTGTAATGTCACCCTTATGAGCCTGTCCCTTAATTCTAACCCACAAGCTTTCAACTTGTTCCTCATTTGCCCCTAGGCCAAGCTCAATGCATTCCAGTTGCTCCCTCACATATAGAGCCTGTTCATTGTGGCAAGGCTTACTCTGGAAGAAAATTAAGCAAGTGAGCTAGAAAAGAACTGTGGTATATTCTGCCCAGGTCCCTGGCTGGGACTGACAGGCCCTAAGGACACTCCAGATCCTAGCTGTAGCAGTCATACCTTTTCTCACATGAGTTACCACCTCCAGAAGCCTGCCCATTGCTGGCTTGATTCTACCACATTTAATCCACATTTGCTTTTCTAAAATTGGTGAGCAAGTACATGTGTGATACTTCTGTCGGCACATGGATGTTGTCAAGTGCACTCTAGAGCCCTGCTGGAATGAAAGAGCCAGTTTTTCTATGGGGAGATTAATTATGCTGTTCTCTCATCAAACACAGGATCACTGGAGTTCACAAAGGACTTCTTCCCTAAATAAAGTTTTTTGCTAATTCCAATCATCTGTCTGTTCACCCAACTAATTACACATCGGAAAGCCAGTGCATTACTATCCTGCTGCAAATAATAGCCCAGAGTTTAAATTTGGCTTGCTTGATTATTTTCTCTGAAATATTGTTCAAGACCAAGATGCTGAAATCTTTCTCAGTGGCTTTTCTAGACTAGGTAATAGTAGAGTGCTTTAGCTCTGCCACATGTAAAGCAGACTCCTGCTACTCCAGATGTTCAGTATCTGTCTGAGCTTGATGCTGAAGAATGAATTTGCCTATACATTAATGTTACTTGTAGAATGTTTTAATAGCAAAAGAGAATATAAACAAAACCTTACCTCTCTGTTTTTGTTCTTGTTTTCTGTTTTGCAAACCAGATTTAGAATTCTTATGGGAACTGTTTTTTTTTGTTTACTTACAAAGCTAATGGCAACCAAGTGTTTTTACACTGCCTCTTTCTTGTTTTAATCCACTGAGATTCAGGCAGCTGAAAATCTCCATCCACGAATGCTCTGTTACTAGTTTCAATATCACAAACACATGTATGAACTATGAAGACACAGATACACTTAAAATAACCCAAAGCAGGTGACACATTAAACTTGCAGTGAGCTATTGATTACAGAGGGCATTTGATGGTAAAACCGGCTCAGTTCTCTTCCTGAATTTTCAGCTATACTTTTGTCAGCTGATTACTCAATTGTACATTTTTGACAGATTTTTCTCTCTCATTTATTCAGTTTGTGGTCTCATCCCATCTTCGTAGTCAGGACCTTGTATCCCAGACAGCAGCTTGCTTGAAAAGGTGTGGCTACAGCCCCTCTGAAGTTCATCAACAAGTTTCCAATATGTGAATGTATTTGTTATGTGTCCCTTCAGTCCTGCTCCCATTTTGCCCAGACACTGGTAATCACTTTCCCCTCTTAACAAAAGGCTTCAGAAGCAGTTTATTCATGAGCCATAAATCTGAATTCACTCGATATTTATCAGCACAGCCATATAAATAATTTAGATATGGCCCAAGCCAGAATACGAGATACTAAAGCCATGGTCCTTGCACTGTGTGACAGAGCTGGGAGGAGACTGACAAGACAACATGCAACTTGATCTGCCCCCTCCCCGCTGCCTTCAGTTTGGCTTCCGAGTTGGGTTTTTCACTTCTGGTTCCTACTGCAACCAAACATTCATTACTGATCCAACGATCCCAGTGACGTTTTTCAGGCCTGACGCAAATGTCTAATGGGATTGAATTTTAATTCTCCCACAGACCTTTAAAAACAAATAAATAAACCTCACTAGGCTCTAGGAGGGAGAGAACGTGTGCATGTGCACTTGGTTTGCAATTACTGACATCAGACTGCAAAATGTCTTATACCGCTGTACAAATATGTACCTTTCATTAATTCTACTTGGTTAATAATTAATCAGCCCACAACTCAGACAGCAACGTTAGGTTAATTCACTTCTGGAAGACCTAAGTTTAATGCTTGACAAATTAAATTAAAAACCATAAAAACGCTACGATAGTTCACTGGTCAGATATACGTAGTTACAAATACAAAAAAACAAAGGGAAATTTTAAGTTCTTACTGCTTTTAACTCATCTAGCTGACAGATGGGTACTATACTTCCTTATCAACAAAGAGAATTTATTTTTACAGGCAAAAAAGTAGAAATACAAGTTGCATTGTACCTGTATTTGAGCTGCGTTGTAATTAAGATTGAAAACTTCATTGCTGCACTCCTCATGTTTTGTTGTTTTAACAATACAACTATAAAAAGCCTTTTTACTTTCAAAGCACTTCCATAAACATGCCATCTACTCAGAAGACCTGTTTTACTTGAGTATTCTGACATGCCTTTGTAATTTTGGTGATTAAAATAGGTCCTCTGTGCTTTTTGTTGCTGATGCCATCAGAAAGTCAGAACATGAGTAGAATAGGTCGATCCTCCTTACCATTTTCCACAGAGTAATCTACTAAATTAAAGTCAGCTTTTCCATATCAAGTAATTTAATGCAATTAAACACACACCCCATACTGTGATTTATTTTTGCAAGACATAAAGAAGTGTTTAGAAATCACATGTATATTTCTTTGTTAATCAACTGGAATTCCCCAAGAAATTGCAGATAAAAATTGTCTGGGTTAGTAACTGAAATTAAAGGAATTTTAAAACAAGGTCAATATATCAGCAAGTAGACAGCTAATGGAGATCAGTGAGCACATCCTCTTGTGCAATGAGGGTTCTGAGTAAAGGTGCACAAGCAAAGACTTCTGGCTTTGCCTGCATTGCAGCAAGAAATAGCACGCAAGCAAGAAAGCTTAGGAGCCCAGATCGCCCAGAGACAGAATGGCCATCTAAGCCTGGGAAGTGGTAATTGACAGGGCAATCATTTGGGTAATTAGGGACCTAGCTATGCAGATCCTTATTCATGTTTTATCAGATAAATCTCTGCCTTAACAGATGTGTAATCTGGTCTCCCTTGAAGCTGAAAGGATTGAAATCAATTCCAAAACAGAACTAAACCTCTTCCACTTAAAATCTGGTATAAATAGTAAGCAAAATACTCTTTTTGCCTTTGTTTTATCAGTCTAGGAAGCTTATGATAGTCTGCTATTAGTTGACACAACTACTTTTTAAAAGCTACTGGCATACTAATTATTAGCAGAGTTGGCTAGAAAACAATTAGCATGTGCCATGAAAAAATATGAAAGATATTAAATTCAGTTCTCATTAACTGGGATTTTTTTTGATTTGTGAAAATGAAAACACTAGCAAATGCTTGTTGAGAACCCAGCTATTTTTACTAGAGACTTGATTTTGCTGGTGCCATCAATTTTTCACACTTCAACAAAATCTAAACATTAGGGGATTCTGTTTCTGACTTGAGGAGGAGATAATAATCAACAGATCACAGACACATCACACAGAAGCCAGTGTGCTTCTTCTGGTGGACAGTATGACAAAGTGAATTGGACAGGAACTTGTTATTATGCTATGAAAGACACGGCCTCCATTCCCTACTACCTGTCTGTGGCAACCTAAGTTATCTTAAGCAAGGGACTGGCTGTATGTCTCAGCAACACAAGATAATGAAGTCTTGATGAACCAAGTGTCACGAAAAAAGGAGAAGCTGCAAGAGTAGTGAGTGAATGAGCACATCCATCATACATATTTTCTTTCCCTACAACTCAGCATAAATTTTAGGGCAGGAAAAGGCCCATGGGTTTGATATAGGGCCTGAGATACGGTTTCAAATAGCACATCACAATTGCCATTCCAAAAGGAAAGTGGGTGTCGTCATCCCATCAACAAAAAGTAATTATTTCCACATTATTACTGGGAAAATGCTTATGTGGCATGTTAATGTATGGTCTGTCACAGACGTTTGAAGAATCTGTATGGATCTGAATACATAATTGTGCCCCAGTTTTATCTCACAGGACGGAGGATAAACCGGAGCTGAGTGTATGCTCTCTTTCTGTTCCAGAGGTATAATACTTTCTCAGAGACACTGAATTGTACCACAGATTTCTCAAACATCAGCCCAAAGAGAGAAGCAACACTTGACAAGCCTGCCTGTTGCAAACTGAAGCTCCACAGCTGACAGTGGTTCTACCTCCAGGTCTGTTTGATCTGTTAGGTTAGAAATGTCTGTGGCCACACGAGCTGTGGCTACTTTCCATCCGCTTGCATGGACCCATGTCACCACTAAGAGTAGTGCCAAACATTAAAAAATGAACCCTGGTTTATTTACAAATATTCCCTGACACTGACAACATGAGTGAGATACTTAGGCCTGTGTCCATCTGTGGTGGGTTGACCCTGGCCAGCAGCCAAGTACGCACACAGTCGTTTGCTCACTTCCCCTGCAGCAGGACAGGGGAGAGAACAGGAAAAGCCAAAGCAAAACTCATGAGTCAAGACAAAGTCAGTTTAAGAAGTGAAGAGGGAAAAAATTCAAGTGATGCACAGGCAATCAGTCAACAACACCCACAAGCGGACTGATGTCCAGCAGTCTCTGAGCAAAGGCTACCTTGGAAAACAACACTCCCTCACCTTCTTCTTCCGGCAGCCCAGTTTTAATGCTGAGTGCAACATGATATTGTACAGAATATCCCTTTGGCCAGTTTGGGTCAGCTGTCCTGGCTATGTCCCCTCCCAGCCTCTTGCCCAGCCCCAGCCCACTTAGTGCTGGTGGGGGGGGAGGCAGTAACACAAAAAGAAAACCTTGACACTGCCCAAGCACTGTTCAGCCACAGCCAAAGCATTGGTCTGTTACCTGCACTGTTCTAGTCATAAATCTAAAACACAGCACCCTATGCGTTGCCGCGAAGAAATTAACTCCATTCCAGCTAGACCCAGCACAACAACATCTCCTGAACAAAAAAAAAGTCTTTCTAGTAATTCAGTGGGCAGTGAATCTGAGCTTGAAAAGGGTTATCATCAGCATTATTTATTTTTTTAATCTTAATGCATTAGGTTTGCTGTAGGCTTTGCTTTAAGCTTTCACTGACATTTTCACAGCCTTTCCCCACAAAATGAATCTATGGAGATCAAGAAAACAGTCTGATAAACTTTTTCCTTAGTGAACATAATATAAACCTGTACAATTTATTCTGCTCCCAGATACACTTTTTAAAAGCCTACTATGTCTCTTCTGGGGAAAAAGAGGAAAAAAAGATACAGCAAAAAGAAAGCAAAAGGAAAAAAAAAAGAAACCTAACAGCCTAGATCCTATTTTTATTTTCAAAGATATCCTTTGTCAGTGAAGTAAAATGAACTATTTTTCCCCAAATGAATTTTTGTTACTTGGGTTGCACGTAGTCTTGATAGAGGAGTTCACCAAAATCAGTTCAAAGAAATACAATGAGAAAGTGGAAAGATAATATCAGTGGTGAAGAAAAGCTTTGCATTGTTCGCTTCAACGAAATGAACTAAGGATGATGACAGGTGCAAAGAAAAGTTTGGTTTTATCCTAAAATGAAAGGCATCAGCACCTTTTCCACTCCAGAAGACAGCAAGTACATGGCAATTTAGAGCCATGCTCTGAGTTGAGACACATACCATGAGAATGCAGAGGAAGCACAGTGGAGTTGGGGGCTGCTGAAAAAACACTATATTATTAAAAAAAGTAAAACATAGTAAAATACATGCTATTAAGACCTCACCCGGGTTTTAAATTATTTTATTATACCTAAATTAAATAATCATTTCAGTCAGTAATCAACTAGCTACTTATTTTGCTTCCCCATGTTTTTAAGCCTTCCATCTATTCAATAATCATCACAATAAAGCATATATAGATTTTTGTGTTTAAATAAATTATATCACTGAGGACACTTTGACTACCCGTTGCTTGTTATTGCCTCATTCCTATTCTTCAGAGGTTGCATGGCTGACAGTAGACTGGAGAAACAGGTAAGCTATACAGAACAGCTCACATAAAAAAGCAGACTGTCATCACCTCAAAATCTCTACTTCATAGGAAAAAAATAACAAGAAAAAATATTTTCAGCTGCAAAACTGGCCAAAAGGAATCCATCTTCTCAAACCTTATTCAGTCTATTCCTGCAGCCCTTATTTTAGAAACTCTGTATTAGCTTGTAATAGGCATGCTTCCTAAAGAGCAAGAGGAAATCACCACACAGAAGACTTTGCGCAGACAAAAAGAAATTCCCTCAAATTTTGACGGGGAGCTTATAAATCGCACTCTTTCCCATGAAAGCTTGAAGAAGCTTGAAATCAGATCTGCTCATTAGAGGCTAGTTTCTTACGAAAAGAACACACAAAAAACAACTCAAAAAACTTGCAAAGTGAAGCTTTTCCTTGGCTTTTGGAAGAGTTTTTTCCCAGAGAGGATGATTTTTTAGAGGGTGGACCTCAGACATTTAGTCTGTGCCTTTCTAAAAGCAGTGTATCCATCAAAATCACAAAGCTAATGAAAGGGAAAAGGTGTAATTATTGTTATTCCTATAATAGTAACAGCAAGATAAATTTAATCTGTTGACTTCACTGCACTAGCCGAAAGCCCACACATAATGTGGCTCACCAAATGTATGCCAGATTTACAACATTTCAGAAAAGAGCACTAAAAGGCTTGTACAATTTTATTTTTTTTCTTTTTCTGGGAAAGTACTACTCATTCCAAATGATCTGCCATGGGAGTTACAATCCACATCATGAAGCAGTAATATATAACATCTTTCTTTCTTTAACAGTATCTTTCTTTACGTAGAACCTGTCCATTAACACTGTAGTCCTTAGGGGTTACATACACCAGCACCTGGGTGGAGACCAGGCACTGCTGTCAGCTCCAGGCACTGCCTGTTTGGGAACCCATCAGGCCTGGAAGCAGCTTCCATGATCTGCTTGGAGGTTCCTGAGTAATTAAGGGACTAAATCTTCTCCAGCTTCAGGGAAAATGACCAAAATCGGGGCCAGCTCAGTTTTCATAGCTTTTTTCTACTTGTTCTACTTGTCATTTAATCAGGCTTTTTCTTAGTGTTTGCTTTGCCATGGTCAGACATCTCACGTTTTTTTAAATCTTGAAGAGAGCTTTAATGGATTCGAACTATTTATCCCTGAGCTTTAAAATACTTAGAAATTAATGAGAATGTCATCTACGCATTAATATCTGATGAACAGAAATATCTTTAACTTGTTATTTTGACCTCATACATACACCTGGAGTGGCTAGTAGCCTATAAATGGAGACTAGTTTTAAAAACTGCAAGCCGCAGTTATAAACTTCCTAGAGACAGCAGAAAATAGCATGATGAACAGCAAGGTGCAGAAAAGCAGATTTTTAAAATTACAGATTGAAGTCATTATTAATAATGCTATAGGGTCTCTTTTGCAAATACAGGTAACAAAACTTGATTTGTGTAAAGACGTATCTCGCAAAAAAGAGCTACAAAAGATGGAACTTGAGTACTAGAATTGTGGTGTGCAGAAAAACATTCACTGACAAATGCACATATTCATGCATGTTACAGGTTCATTCCTGAAGTGCACCACCGTTGGAGAGTTTCTTGTAAAAGTGTGTTTTAAGAGGAAACAGAAATTAATGGGTAGACACATGGTACACAAAACAGCATGTGTTTCACACCTGAGGACATCACAGATAGTTAGGTGACAGATACAGCACTTACTTACTGAAAATGCGGGAGGCAAATGACAGAAAATGAAGATGAAAATTGGCACTGAGTCCAAGGAGTTTAAGCTCACTTTGCAGGGAGAAGAACAAATGTAAAGGTTTAGAATTCAGGAACGACTTGCTTGACACAGAAGGAAAGATAGACGGGTTTTCTCTATTTTACTTCTGGCATATGTGACAAGAGCAGTGAAGAAGCCCAAAGAAGCAAGTCACAACAACAAAGTGTTCAAAAATGCTGGAAAGGTGAAACAATTTACAACTGCTTTCAAGCCTTGCTGCTAAGCAGAAAGCAACTACTTGCTGTAGCACTACATTCCTAATTGTGATTACACTTACTAGTAAGGGTTTGGCTATTTCCAGTTCATTTAATATCAATGCTGAAAAGTATTTTCTTCTTAAATGCTTTTGTATGTACAAATAGGCTTTACCTCACACACATATGAGCAGCGATGCAAGTATAATTTTCATTGAAAGGGATAAGCCATGCATATATGAAAAAACAAAAGATATATAATGTCTGGAATCATGTTGCTCTCATTCTCTTATAACAACAAATATTAGAATTCTTCTTGTACAAATTTTTGTCCTGATACAGAGTAGATTTAGTGGGTGTTCTTTCACACTGACAGGTTAGCAGACATGAGAAATCTTAGGAAGGTATTGTGATCTTTGCTGGTAATACTTATTCAGCAGTACTTCAAAGTTATAGCAATCTAAACACCCAAGAATATCTGCCACAAAATCTGCACGTGATTACAGCTTTCTGTGCCATTGGCTTCAGATGTGCATCCACAGCTACCAGGTGGAATTGGAACTCAATATAAACACTACTTTTCTACTTCTTTGTCAAAGAAGTTGTACCGAGGTATTAATTTAATATATTCGTAAGATCATACTAACAAGTCAGTGAAGTTACCACCAGGGTCATATCTACTATTACAGGATCCTAAGCCGCTAGATAACAGAAGCAAAGAATTCTTTTATGTTTGGGGCCTAAATAAAGATACTATGAAGATCATTGATAGACTGAAAGAAAATTAATATTAGAAGAGACCTGGAGAAGTCATCTAAGCTATCCCCTTGCCCTAACAAATGAATAATAGCAATGTCATTCCTTAACGTTCTTGCAAATTTCCACAGAAAACTATACAACCTTCCCAAGCAATCTACTCCAGTTCCTCATTATCTGGACCACTAGAACAGTTTTCAGTTGTTTACCCTAAATCTTTCTTCCTGCAGCTTTAGGTCATCTGTCCTTGCTCTGTTCCCCAAGGACATGACATACACGTTTTGCTTGTAGCAGCCTTTTATGTAGCTTTTACAAGCTGTTACCACATCCCTCCCCTCTTCACACCCAGTCTCTGAAGCTAAGCATTCCTAGTTCTTTCAGTGTCTTCTTAGATGTCATCCTCCAAGAGTTATTCACCCTCCTTATTTCCTATGCCCCTTTATAAATGGGCAACTGTCACTCAGAATCAGTACAACAGTACACAACCCGTCTTTGCAAATGATCACCATTAATTAACATAAACTTTCTGTGATATTAGTAAATTGAGATTCTTCTGGTACTGGAGGATCTTTTAAAATCGGATTTACATTGCGTAACTAGCATTTGTGATCTATAAATCTTTTTTCCATTTGATCCTCTATATGGAAGCATGGATCCCTTACGTACTTTTATTTATCAAAGCAAGGTCAAATTGTCTACAGAGTAACATGGCCACAGGGTGGTCAGGTGTTTCTTTTAATTTAGGTAAAGGCTTCCATTAATGTAGATATCCCAGTGTTATGGGAACAGCCTGTCACTTCATGTGACGCTTGGCTAATGTCACAGGCATGTATGAAATGCCTCTACTTCATGAATGACTTCAAGAACTTAATCAAAGATGAAAGGTCACATAGCTAAACAATGTATGTTTTTATTTTCATTTTGTCTTTGAAGTTTTAACTCAACAGCAAAAATCTGTCAAATAGGAGTACAAGCTTTTTTACTATTTTTCCTGGCTTGACTTTTCTGTGTATCAACATTTAACAAAAATAAACAGGGGAGACAAAAAGAGGTTCGTTGCAATTTCTTCAAAGTGTACATACTACGCACAGCCTTTGTGTAATGATTCTCCTTTTTGAATTTTGGACAGAAGGCATTGAAAGGATTTTATGAACATCAGTTCATTTAAATGCAGCCCCAGGGAGACAGGGAAGCACTGTCCCACTCAGCAGACAGAGATTACTGAAAAAAAGCCCACATGATTTGCCCAAAGATATACGAGTTAGCAGCAGTAGGTGGTACTGAAAGTCTGGGGATATGTAGAAAGCATGACATGAAACAAATATAAAAGAGAAGAAAAAAAAGAAGAGTAGTGATAAACTAATTTCCAGGAAAAAACATTTTTTGTCAGATTAATGATATCTCCAGGATAAACACAGAAACCACATTAGTTGGAAAAGTTCACCGAAACGGGCTGAAATGCAAATAATCTATTTTTTTGCTGATAATTTCTAACAAATGTGGGATATTCTGTCATATTCTAAAATGCTTTTCTACCATCTATTACAGAATTAATAGAAGATTTATTCACTGCTAAAATATGCAGAAAGTCCTTAAAAAGGAGAGAAAGCAAGGGATTGCTTCAGAAATAAGCTTATCTTTGTACCAGTATTATCATTACTTTTAAAATTACAATCTTCAATGATTCCTACATATGACAAGCTGTAATTCCACATAAATCAACCCAAATATAAGAGTTCTTGGTGTATTTCTTACACCCTTTTCACATTTGAAAATACTGGGACAGTACTTCCCTGTTATCCTTTTTAGTTTTGAATTACAGTGGCCCATTTTGTTTCAGCCAGATGGAAATGTAGTGACTTGCTGTCAGCCAGACACAAAGCAGAAGCACTCTGAGCTTGAGACGAAAGATTCAGCCAAGCCTTCATCAAGGGGACCTAGTTATCTCTCCCTTTACCTGGGCACAGGAGGCTGCTGCTTCCATTTGTTTCTCCTTCCGTTTAGATGCTGTGAAAGCAGCTGGCACTTATTGCTCCAATTTTGAAAATGCTTTAAGTGGCGTGGAATGTATATCCTTACAAGAGAGGTGGTAGATGCCCCACCCCTGGAAACATTCAAGGTCAGGATGGAGGCGATTGTGAGCAACCTGCTCTAGTTGAAGATGTCCCTGCTCATTGCAGGGGGTTTGGGCTAGATGACCTTCAAAAGTACCTTCCAACCCAAACCATTCTATGACAAAGTGGGATGACAAAATACCACAGACTTCTCAATAAATCAAAGTACAACACAGTGAACAAGCATCTGGAGTTTAAGTATCCCAGGGACCAAGATACTGAAAAGCTACTGCATGGATGGAGGACAAATGATGGAGGAGACTTTAGGTGAGATCACAACATGGTAAACAAGAGTTGCCCTTCTTACGGTTAAAGACCTAAACTACGTCAATGATGGCATGTCATGTATTTGAGTCTGATATTATAATACATCTTCTACACGTTGTTGAAACAGGACAGCGACAGGCAAGACACTGTGGAATCCTGCACATCAAAATAAACGGGATGTGATGGATTTTTAAATCAGCAGTTATTAAAAAAAAAAGGAAAAGAGATAGGAAATGTTTGTTGTCTTACTCTGCACCTCCTCAGGGACTTTCGTTCATTTTCTTTTTAAAAATAGCATCAGCAGAGATTTATAGACAAAGATATAGCTGTCTACCACCTACCAGCTTCCATTTCAAAATGAGCAAAATAAATCCCTCTACCTAAAAGAAAAGCTTAGTGCATTTTGTTTCTGTTATAGAAATGTAAGAGTTATTAATTTATCTTCATTAAAAAAGAGAGAATCATCTTACTCTGATAACTTCTTCCAGTTACCCCAACTAGCAAGGACTGAGCTTAAACTGGAATCCGTGATGATGAAAGGGAATAATTTACTTCAGCTTGGTATTTGTAAAAGCACATCTGGAGGAAGGAAGGGTCACTCCCATTGTGTGAGGAAGTTACGTACAGTTTCATGCTCACTGTTCCATTTCAAATACTGGAGGGCTGGTATTTCTGCCAAAGCATGCAGTATTCCAAGCCAACAACTGGTGGGAAAACACAATGTGTTGGTAAAGCAAGGCCACTGACTGTGCAACATGGGAATATACTTTCACAAGTGGAAAAGAGACAGGCATGGCCTAGAAATATATCTTATGATCACACAGTCATTCACGTCAAATAGCAAAATACAATTAAGACTGTTATTTGCATCTGCAATATTTTTTAATTTTAGTTTTTCATGAACGTTTTGAATTTTGACAACAGAGAGGGAAGGCCTCACTCTAAGTTTAGCAAAATGCTTGTTTATGTTGTCTCCTGGCTTCTAGCAAAGCCTCAGCTCCCCTTGCATTCCCTGGAACATCTGTTCTGAACATGTAAGCACTGGAGCAGTAAAAAAATGTACAAGAAATACTTAGTTATTTCTTCTAGTTGAGAAGGAAAATCTTCACCAAGAAGATTCAAACTGCAAAGAGCAACAAAACACTTTCAGAAGCTTCCGGCCCTTTCATATCAGTCTACATTGTCAACCCTTGGCAGGTACTAGCTTAAGAAATGCTATACATAGGAAGGTTTAGGGGTAAAGATGGTAGGTCTAATGATTAGACTTGATCTTCAAACTAAACAGCTTATGGCAGCAATGGCCGACATGTTCCTACGTAAGGTTATTCCAGGTGGACAAAAATCACTGACTTGATATAAATTTTCTTGCTTAATGAATGGCCAAGATTGAAGTGACTGGCAGTTTAAGATCTCTCGTTTCCTTCAGGGACTGTGAAGGAAAAGAAATAATGTTTCAGTTTGTAATGTGAAAAGCTGACACAGAGCTGTCAGACATTTCATTTCAGCTAATCCTCCCTAGGAAGCACAACGTTGTGTGAGCTCTGAATTCCCTGGAGTTTATCAATTTCACGTTGCCAGACAAATAAGTGACATCATCCCTGCAGATTCACCGCCAGAAAGTAAAATGGCAGTTTCTAGTATCCAAATGCAGGCTGGTTGGTTGGTTTGTTTAAACCGAATGAGCACAAGATGCCGAACGTGTCTCAGCAGATACAGAATACAACAGCTGTCAGGATGCAACCTCTTACCTTAGTCACTAGCAAGCCTCAGACAATCTCATGGAAAAGCTGTTTATAAATGCCAATTTTTGTATAAAGAGTGCAGGTCATTTGGTTATAAAGTAGCCCACGCCATTTGTTTTAACTGCAGTTGACAACACACTGCTTAATTGACTAGAGCTAATCCAGCATGATGTACTTGCACATGAGTATGCGGAAGAAGCAGCTTCCTGAATATTTAAATGGACAATGTCAGGGCAGTCACAAATACTGTATTACATTAGCATGACTAATACAGTTTGCTATCTGGAATTACAGAAAAAAAAAATCTCATTGCTGAGTACAGTACTTTCTGTAGCCTATTAGTACTTATTTAGCATCTCCTGTCTGCCCTCATTTTTCAAAATGCTGCTCATTTATCAGCAAAAGGTCTGTGCAGCCTAGATACTGTGTAAGCCAGACCAGCACAGTGCTGCTCCCATGCATCATGGAACTTATTAGTCATGTACAGTTCTTTCCCCAGGTTTCAAATGAGCTGGACCAATTTGTTACAGAACTCACAGGTGGGAGTGAAAGGTATATAGAACAGTGTATTGCCAAATAGATGTAGTCCAATTACAACACATAGGACAGTACAATTACAAAAATATCGTGGATAATTAATTGCTTGGAGAACATGCCTTCAGACGTGAGCTGTTCTCCCAGTGCAAGAGTGAAGTGTAAGCAGATGGACAATCAAATACACACAAAAGCATTTTCAGTGCATTTCCACACTTCGCTCTAGCAGGGATGTATGGCTTTGAAGGGAACTGAGTCTAAAATCCTCAGACTCCTTGCTGAAAACCAAACAAAAACTTGTCAGTGTTCTCTTGCTAACTTAAAGTTGCGTTGAAGAGCAGTCTGTGGCGTAACTGTTGAAAGACCTTGAAAGACCTCTCTCTCTGTGGACATAACTACAGAACTGTTTGGTGCTTCTATTATTTCCTTGATTCTAAAGCCTGCTGCAGGAACATTTTAATACAAATCAAGAAAATCGCTTTTTTAGATGCTATTTTGTTTATATCCTAACACCACTAAAAAAGAGGGTTTCTTCAATCGTCTTTTTGAACTATGGTCTGCAAGATTTTTTTCAACAATATTTGATTTCACTAGCTACTTTTCCTAGGAAAGGATTTACCCTTCTACTTCTTGAACATTTTCTGATTGTTTGGTTTTACTATGTTGAAATTTTTGTTTGTGAAGCTTTTTTCAAGTCAGTTTCTTACACAGGAGCGCTGTAGTCCAATATGGGAAGCATACTGTGCACACAGGGGCGACAGTTTTTTTGATGGCTTCATATCCAGTTACCATTTTTTTCTGAAAATGTCTTTTGACTTGTACTGTTTGTACTGTTTCCTGGTTTCATCTCCATTAGATTTCTGCTGACTTTTTCAAACACATTCTTTCATTATGCAGCACAATTTGCTCTGAGACATTTTTCCTACTCTTGCTGTCCGTGAGTAAGATCTGCTTTCCCAACAAGTCCCCCATTGTCTCTGGCATTTTCTGTACTGTTCTGCACCAATGCCACTGACAGTACCCTCAAGGCCAAATTCCTTGACCTCCTGCACTGTCAGAAAGCCAGAAGCACCAGGCCCTTGCAGGACTTTCTAAAGGGGTCATAGACCACTAAAAAATCTGCTGCATCTGAACATGTCAACGTAATCCCACAAGGCAGTCCAGCATGGTTTGCATCTTCTTGCCACACCAGAGAGTCTCCAGGCCCTCACACTTTGCTTGCATCGAAGACTCAGAGCTGGTCACAGAAATGGGAAAGCAGTTTGGAAAAGGTCCTCATCACCCACTGAATGGATATGGCAGATCTCCATACCTCTGACCCCTAAGGATACTTCCAGAGGGGACAACAACACAACATCTATCACTTATTTACAGCTCATCTAACCATATTTACACCAACAGGCAGACTAGAACTTCTGCTAATTAGGGCTGTCCTCAGGGAGGATCCCATGAGATCGAATTGAGTTGCCTGCCTCAGAAAAGACCAACACACTACCTTACTAATGGTCCCCATGTAGCATTGTAGATCACTAGCTGCTCTCCCAGATCACCCGGCTGCCAGACTTCCTACATATGGCTCTGGGTGCAGAGATAGGAGATAGAACACAGCTACAGCTCCACCATGAATAGCTAAGCCAGTACAAGGCAGCATCCCTCCCCTTCTGCACAAGCAGCACAGCACTGAGCCGGGTTCCTGTTGACTTCTGTGGATCCTGCTGGAACAGGCGTGAAAAGGAAGCCCTCCACTTAAAGACAATATTCTTCCGTTTCTAAAAAGCAGAGCCATTGGCTCCTTCAGTTCTCTGTGCTCTTTCTAGGGAGACATTTCTGAATCACACTAAACAAACACATAGTGAAGGTGACTGAGTAACGAAGCTTCATCCAGCAATGCTCTTCATGCAGGTACCATACACCTGGTTACCCCAAAGTATTCCTAGAGACCTACTCCTTTGGAGGCTTCCTTGTTCAGATCCATACAAAATGCTAAGGTCTGTCTTCTGACAGTTGCTTGCTGCTCTCCATACTGCTTTTGTGAAGTCATTCTGATTTATGTTCTTGACAGCAAAGTCTCCACACCTTGAGAGCTAAAGTAAAAATCACATAGCCATCTTCTACTGACAATTTTATCAACTCATTTTGAGCAAAAGCTTCGGGTGGGTTGTTCAAAAAAATTATTATGAAACAAAATTTTAGTGCAACTCAACTGAAACTTCTTGAAGCTACTTCGAAAAAGCTCAAATGTGAAAGGTACACCTGGGAAACAGTGAAGGCCTTAGGGAAACCAAATCAGAGCATTACCATCTCTCGCAGATCCATATTTAGCGTTCATGTTTTGTACTGGGTGAACACAAGAGCAAACTTATGAAAGAACTGAACATCAGTCGGTCCCTAATGAAGCTCAACCCAATGCAGCCACAAAAGGTTTCTTTACAAATATTGCACTGTACTCTGCTGTCTTAATACTGACATAATTTCCAATGATAATAAACATAATTGCAATTTATAATAAGACATAATTTATAACATAAAATAATTGCAAGTTATAGTAAGACAGAATTAAAATTATTTTTTCCCTGTAAATGGCTACATGTTAAGAGATGGATTAAGAAACAGAGACACCAGAATTTATTCTGTTTCTAATGTTAAGAAGCATAGGACATACTTGTATTCCCTACAAAGGAGAAAAGGATGGAATTCTGGTAATTTATAAAAGATACCCACATTTTCGTAAGATTGAGCCTACACAATAAAAAGAAGTGGTATGCTATGATGGACTAGATGCATGTCCTGTCATGCATGAAAAGTGTTGGCCTGTTTTTCATGCACTGGGAATCCAGAGAAGGGTTTGACATCTCTGTGATGATCCCTACTGTGATTAGAGTCTTAACACTTCACCTGCCCTGCAGGGTATGCAGCTTTGACAAGAAATATGTGTTGCTGAATTAGGTTTATTCTCTAAGGCCCAGATCTCTCTGCTACACAGATAACGGCACAGGGTGGTGCAACCAGAGAATGTAATTCTATCTGAGTGAAAACGAAAATCACATGTTTTTCTTTTGATATAGACTAGAAATAAATAAAAGCAAACAGATTTCACTATCGTGGGCTCAGCGTCATACTTGGCATTGTTTTTACTTTTGGCAGTAGTGAAGGCCAAGGTGAACGGGTCTGAATATTACCAATATTTGCATGAAGGGCTACCTAGATAACTTCATGATGTGTGCTTTGCAGTTAATGAGCCATTCCTCAGTTTTGTCTTTTTAAAAGAGGAAAAAGAAGTTACTTTGAGAAGTGTGTTTGTCATGAGGGGGTGAGTGGTTTTGATGCTTACCATTATAAAAACATAGTATTGGATGTAAATACATACATACATACGCAGTCTAATTTTTTTTTTCCTCTCTTCACTGAGCATAGTATTAATGAGACACAAAGCATTATGGTCATACATTAAAGATTTTTTTTTACAACATATGCGGTCTTTGAAGTTACAGAAAGGTAATTTTGTGACATACTTAATGAGCTTTGCCTTAGGTGTGCTAAAAAATGTATAAGTAGAGTAAGGTACTAGTGATTTCTTCATTATGGTAGCTAAGTTGCATTTACTGTGAAGAGAAACAGAATATACTTGTAATATTGAATTACATTTCTCAGATGATTTACTCTTAATGAAATATTCTAGAATTTGCTTTACCTGAATTCTCCCTTTGATAACAGCTATTACTGCTGAGTCCACAAGCACAATTAAATGTATAGCCAGCACATATAGGCATTACATATAGGCATTTATAATATACACAATTTCATATATATATCCCCCATTATATTATAGAAGAATATGCATGAGTATATTTTTCCCTAGAAGTCTATTGCTAACATTTTTTTTCAGGGTGTTGCAATTTCTTTCCACTATGAAAGAGAAGCTGTTAAAAACAGGGTATTGAACCTCATGGCAAGAGACATGCCAACTTTCAAAAAGAAAAGGTTTAAAGACCAACAAACTGCTGAAGTTATTCCCATAAGGCCTTTTCTCCTATTCTTGCAAACAGAACGTTACAAAATTGCTTTCACCTTTGCAGTAGGAGACCAGAATTGGTCTTGAGGGTACCAAGTTTGTTGGCTACCACCAATCAATGCAAAATAGTGCCCCAAAGGGAAAGAAATCAGCCAGACTCAAACTCACAGGAATTCAGCCTGCTGTTGCCTAGGCGAATCAAAGGCTTAGCTCATTACAGCTGATGTCCACATGCATAAAAATGCTCATGCTCACACACACACCCATGCTTTGAAGTTCTGCTTGTTTTGTATGCTGTATTATTGTGAGAGACTAAATCACTTTCCACCTTAAATACAATAAATACAACCTGTTTATAGGGCTTAGCACCATAGAGACACAAAGATTTGTCCTCAGTCTGGAGTACCAGTGATAGACACCCTTACACGTAGTTATAATTCTGTGTAAGTTCCTATGCAGTGTTTAATACAAGATAATTTTTGTATTTTATGAGTAAGGCAGAAGCTGAAAGATCTAGACAATGCAGCAAGATACTGTCAATACGTGTAACTGAAACATAACTGTAACATGCTTTACTATTAAATGTTCTGGTCAGCATCTCAAAACATTTTTCTTATTTTGGCATAGCTACAATTTAACAAAATGGAAATTAGACTGTTACCACGATTGTTGCCAGGGTAAGAAACAAGACCGCAAGTCAGGAGACTGGGGTTTAACTCTCGGAGGCGCTACCAAGTTGCTAGTGAGGCCAACCAGCTAATCATCCTCGCCACAAGGCAATGAATGAGAAGTCCTGGGGATGGGGAAATGCCGAGGTATGGCAACAGCCAATGCTGCAGCAGCAAGGAAGACACTTGTTCCTGAAGGGGAAACCAAAGAAAGAGAAAACAATAGGGAAAAAGAAGAAGCAGCAAAAAATGCCTTAAAAGGCAGTTCTCATCATTCATATTTTTGCGTCCACGCTCTGCATGGCTCCTAGCCGTTTTGCAGCTGTGCCTCCCTGCCTGCTGCTTTGTCTTCCCCTAACTGCCACAGGTGCCGTGCTGCTCCCTCCTCCCACGGCCACGGCAAGCTCGCCCTTCTAAGAGTATGTGAAGCAACAGCCAGTGCGGCCTGGTAAAAAAGCTGACAAGGTGTGCGAGAGCCGAGGAGCCCCAGATTTGCACTATGCCAAATCTGAAGAAAGAATATAAAGCCCTTAAAAATGCAATGATTTATTCTTCAGATTACGGCAGTTTGTAATTGCGTCACTGAATTGAGACAAAAAGCTGATGGGAGCCCTTCTTGGACCACAAATTTAATTACATTACTTGAACTTTCTGGTTGATTAGGACAGCAGAGCGCTCCATCTAACTGAATACAGAACTTCTTGGAAAATTTTCCCTTATGGTAGAGGAAACCAGGGGAACCCAAAACTGCACTCAACACTTTTACTTGTACAACTTGGGTGATTTTCTGTGCATTTCAACCCTCAGAAATACTTGACTAAAGCAGGAATGTGTATTTTGGTATATTGTTCCCATATAATGCTTGCTAATTGTTTGCTATATCTGCAAATGTATCCCTGCATTTTATTTGCTAACAAAAATTATTCTGATAGCAAGTCTTTTTTCTTATATGGGAGAAATGAGGACTTGTTTCCAGCTTTTCTCCACCTACTTATTTAAGCAGAAGATTAACAAAATCTCATTCATATGTGAATTAGCATATATTTAGCAGAGGCAATTTTACACCGCTCACAACTTGTGTCCAAAGATCACTTATTTTGCAAAGAATGCCAAGTAGTCTAAGTAATTTAAGTTTTCCTAACACTACACAGATTTTTTTCATATTACTGGGCTCACAGAGCATTGATGATGATCTTTATTACTATATCAGTCTTTCAGAAGAAAACCACATTTTTCTCTGGACTCTGCAGTAGCAGTTTCAGGTAGTATTTTTTATTATTATAAAGTTTTCATGTTTTAGGAGAATTACCACCTCCTATAACAGATCCTGTAGGACTTAATTTATGCAGAATTCACAATGACAAATAAAACCCCAAACAAACAAACAACTTTCTTGCCTTAGGGTTATACGTTTCACTTCACAAAGACACAAAATTCAACAAAACACAGCTACAGTTCCTCAAAGAGTAGCAGATATATTAGTATTTGTATGAATGATTATGCAAAGAAACAGAAGCAAGTTGATGTCTCAGCCACATTTGACAGAAAATGTTAAACAGCACAACCAGGTATTCTTCCACTTAGATACCTAAAGTTTCATCTGTTCTTATTTTCCAGTCTGCCTTACTCCATCAGAAAGCAGCACATTTCCCAGCAACCTTGTTCTTCCAATAAACAGTCTGAAGCACCTATTAGCCTAGCAGGATTCCACCTTCAGAGGATGAACACCTGAGGTTTTATTTACCAAGTTCAGGGTAAAGGGCACTTGTAAGGGAGTCAGTAGAACTGGCTCTGTACTTAGCGCTCTAATTACAATCAATTCCGGACACAGTTTTCTCCCGTCAGGCAGGCAATAACTTTGGTGTAGAATTCTTGGAAGAAGAGATTGCTTCTGCAACTATACCACAATGTGCACACACAGCGTGTGAGTGTCTGCAAATAAATCTAAATTTTACTTACATAACCATCATACTTTGCATCACTGGATTTGCCTCTCTTGGGAAGCTCTTCCTGCAAGGCTCCTGATACCTTTTATCAGTCGGCACACTGGCGATATTCCTGTCAGTGAAAGTACACTGCTAAAAGGGAAAAAAAAAAAGCAGTATTACATACTTACTTCTGTGCATTTGTACAACTCTTTAGACAAATCAAATGTTAAACATTATTTTTATACAGTCTCAATCTCAAAGCTTCAGGCATGGAGTGGAGATCAAGTTCTGCTACTGTCTGTCAACATCCTTTGCCTAATAAAGCATCTCAAGTCAGCTCAAGCTTCATTTAAATTGTTTTTATTGCTCCCTAAATACAGTTTTACTAACCTGCTTTTTAAATGACAATTGCCCACTGGCCTGTCTGCTGGTGGGGAAAATCTTCAATCTATTATTCATAACAGAATCTGCAATCATTATTATTAACAAGGGAGAAGATACTGTTTCAGCAGTGCCATTTAACCTCCCCCTCCATAACATACAGTTAGCTAACAACTGGCAGCTTGCAGAATAATGGAACTGTTAATATTTGAGGCCATCCTCCCTTTCTTCTGTCTATCACAAGTACTAGAATAATTTAAATTAAATACTTTATGTGACAAAAACACATTTCAGATGATATAATGAAATACAGCTATTGCTGCTTGAATGCATCTGTCATCTCTAAAGTTAGGCTTAAGTCCACATGTTTTCTGAGGGCTCAATTTTGCCCTAAATTACACCTGGGTAATTCTACTGCTGTGAATGTTATGATAGGAGGTATATTAGGGGAATATTTCATCCTCGCAAAGTATTTTTGCTAAACTTTTTGAAAAATCAATTCCACTCCAGTATTTTTTCAAACTTTTCAAAGAGACTAAATTTGTAGGAAAACTATTGTAGAAAGAAGTAGTGCTGATTTAATAAGACAGTTACACAAAGTAATTTAAAATGGATTCTTGTAAAACATCTTTCTCAAATGCAAAAGATTTAGTCCAAAGCAGATATTGAATCAAAATGGATCTACCTGAAACAAAGTATTAAAACACTCTTTTTTCCCCCAGAAGGAAAATAGCTCTGCACTTGTAGTATTTCATATTAATAGTCCTAATTTAGTTATGAAATGTTGCAAAAAACTCTGCACCCTGAAATGTATGGGGTATGTGGATTCAATGTTAAACAGCCATTTCTGGATTGACCTTACTACATGATTACTCTGGAGTTTTATGACACAAGATATAACACTCCAATTTATTTATACCAGTGCTATCTTTTTACTTCAGGCTTAGGACCTGAAGCAGTTGTGGAGTTTTTTTCCTCCCCTTTGCTATGAAAAGCCAGTCAGAATATCAATATAGAAAACATATTTCAAATTAAACAATGTTGTAAAATATTCACAAGACTCCCAATTACCACTGTATCCAAGTGTGCTTACTGTCAATATATATTAACTACAAAACTGATAGAAGACCAGAGTTGACACAGAAATTGTCAGGACTTGTTATCTTTGTCAATTGAGTGAGAGGCTGAATTGTGTAAATAACTGCACCCTCCACCATTGAAAAGAAGATAATTTTGGGTCAGTTAAAGCAAAGACTTTTTATTTTCTCTTTGAAAAAAACCCTGAAGTTCTCTCTGGTCAGCCAAAGCTTTGCTTAGTCTGTGTTTTTTTTCCAAATCGAAAAAAGTAAAACACCTCTGAAACAAATCTTGAAATTTATTTTCAGCTTCTTTTCAAAGGGAACATTTACCAATTTGACTCAAATTCACGTTTTGTTTTGGGTTTTTTTACATGACTAAATATTTATTTTGCTGAAAACATTTCAAGCAAGAGAAAAATTGCCTTGCTTTTCCTTCTAGTTGTCCTCTTGAAGAATATTCTATTTGGGATTACTTAGAACTTCTACCACAGAATAACATACACAATACAAGCAGCAGTTTTAACCACCAGCTGGGAGGTTGGTCAAGGACCAGCCATTGAAACGAAATGTTCAAACAAACTTCTGAGGTAACCATGGTTCTGAACTCACTTGCACTGAATGTGAAAATTGATCTTTATGACTTCTTAATGAAGTCATTACCACTTCCACGAAAATGCTGAACTTGCCTGCTATGTATGCAGAGTGTTCAGAGCACACAACACTCTCGTCAAAAACCTTGTCACTGAAATCCTGGTTTTGAAACAGCGCTGCTTCCTTTGTAAACATGCCACAGACACCAAAAGCTTCCAGTCTCTAAGGATTCATTTTACTAGGGGACAGAAATCTCGTTTTAGAAGAGATCTCTTCTAATAAAAGGGCAGATATTCTGGGCCCTCTTCTAGCCAATGACTTTCAATGGTTTCCCAGCTTGAACACCCTCAAGACAGTTCCGCCTGAGTTTCCAGGAAAGTCTTGTTCTTACCATCACTTCTGAAGCCTGATCTTGTGTTTGCTTCTCAATTCATGCAGGCCCCCTACTTCTCTTACAAATCTCCCAGTCTGCAACTCTGCCACAGGCTCCTTCCTTGCCTGGCCTTTCCTGTATTTCTGGAGATTTTCCCATCCAAACGTGCTCAGCTGCTCTGAGCAACATCTCTCGCTCCCCGGAACTTCCCACCTGCCCTGGTGCACCAGGGCAAGATAACCAGACAACCTCCTTCCCACTGACAAGCTGCTCCTTCCCAGCACCCTCTCATGTATGTCCTGAGCCAATAAATGTAACAGCTTTATTATTTATCATGCCCTGTAGTATCGGAAACCTGAGTCAATTGTCTCTGTTGGAAAGCTTTGCTTCTGACCCCCCACTTACATTATTACACTTGCAGCTGTTCTGTAACACCCACAGTAACCTTTGATCAAAGATAGTATGTGCCAATCTTCCATTTATTACTTGCTAAATTCTCACTTCTTTTTGGTTGCCAGCTGGTAGTTTCATGGAACTGTGTGCAGATTACCTGGGTATGTTTATGTATCGCAATTTCATAAGCAGAAGGACCCTTCCTACAATTTCCACATATGCCAGCCATGGCAGACAGAGTGGAAGATTTTTTCGTTGGCTTCCAGGACAAGGTTAAATTCGGACCTGGAAAGGACTGAATGCTAGAAGTCTATGAAGTAGTTGGTGGCTATTTTTAGATGTTTCTGCTGAGAAGACCTCGCTCAAAAAAGGTGAAAATGCTCTTCTAGCTAGCTCAAAAAAAGTAAAAAAAAATCTGTAGGTCCTCCCATTACTATATGAAAAAAGTTCTAAAGTTTTATCTACTCTTTGTTAATGTAAACTACACATATTGTTGAAAGAGCTGTTGCATTTTCTGAAATGTCTGGAGCCTTTTAGGGTTCTAGGCTCTTTCCAAAAGACAGAATTTTAGGAGCAGATAAGGCTAGTTAATAAAAACCAGAAATTCAAAACTCTCATGTGAATTGAGAAATATAACATATAGCTTCTATGAGTTATATTTATGGGCTTCAAGATGACCTTTTATTCCAAATGGCAAGTTTGAAAAGTTCGGACCAATGAAGATAATTATTAATCTATCACTTATAATCCCTTGAAAACGATGTATATGTGATTTTGGACTTGTTCAGGTAGTTTCATAGTACATGATCCTGAAAGATGCTGAGTACCCAAGGATCACAAATTGAACATTTGCTCTAGCTAATACCCCCAATACAACCCTTTGGTTTTCTTCTGGTTACTCCATTTTTTTTCTGGTTTGTTTTGTTCCAAGATTGTAACAGGCTTACACTGTCACACACTAAATGCATCATCGTATATTTTTAATAAGAAAAAGCTTCTTCAGGTGGCTTCTGCTTTGACCTACAGTTATCTCATACAATTTTTTCTGTTCTCCATTAAATTTCATGGAGATCACAGTACTGTAGTTAATCACTCAATATATGTATATATATACACACATATATACATGGAAAGCAGACAGATACTGGTTTGCTTTCAGCTATTTTATGGGCTGGGTTGTGTCATAGGTGTTTTGATTAATCCCATGTAATATTGGTGGCTTATTAATATGACAGTGCGTAGTATTGCCTCTCCCATTCTCCCAGTGTACCTCAGCTTCTTTGTTTCAAATTATAAGATATCCTGTAGCTTAATACCCATAATATATGAGCTCAACCTTGACATGATGACAGCACTGCACAGAGTCCTACAGTTGATTGGATGCTAAGAAGTGGTTTTCTTCTTCTTTCCCATGAGGCACTTTCCCATCTCAGTGTGCAACCAACTGCTGACGAGACAGTTTATATGTACTGACACCAAGCACAGCTAGCTACCTAAAAGAAAATTAAATATCACACTGAGAAAGGACCCACTATCAGCTAAGCTTGCAATGAGCTGTAACTGTGCCAAGTACGATCACTAAGAGCCCATTTTTGTATTTTATTGTTGTTCAATACAAGAGATTCCTTCTCTAAGCAATGCGTGCCCCTGAAGAAAAGATTAGGATTACACAATGAAGTTAGTAATTTCCAGTTTTCTCATGTATAGTCATAAAATTCCGAGAAAAAACATCCAACTGCTTGGGAAGGGAAGGAGGTAAAACAGTGATAAGAATGAAAACGGCAGAAGTAGCCTGGTAAATCAAGCAACTGGTGTTGAATAAGTGCAATCTGAATAACTGAAGAAAACTCCAGAGCTAAGTAGGACTGGCAGACCAGAATACAGCAACAAAGAGGAACTCCATTTCACAGCAACTTCCCTCGTTTCCGAATATACTTCTATTCCTCATTTCTAGAGTTAAACTTCTCAAATGTCTTCATGAAAACAGTTTTTTTCCTGATTGAAACATTAGGCCTTTTAATTCATGAAGGTGTGAAGCAGTACCAAGATTTCTTCTTCAATACAGGGATTGTGCAAGACAAACCTCAAGTATCTTTCCATCTCATTCAGAATGATTTGCTATATAAAAAAAAAATAATCTTCTGCTTTGAATCTGATGACAAGCAGAAAATAAACAAGACACTCCCCTCCTCCTGGGCTTAGTGCCCCAGATGCACTGAGAGAGTGGTTTTGTTAAAACTAGTATATCAGCATATTCAGTTAGTAGCAAAGCTCCTCAAATCATATGCAGTTTAAAGCCTTCCAACTAAAGTGATAATTTTTTGGTTCATTCTCAATTTCATTTTGCAGATTTTTGAAAGTAAAAAGCAAAAGACTCACAAATTTTACAGAATTTTGGTGACACACAACAGCATTTGCAATTGACACTTAACAAAATCATTTATTTAATTTCAAAATTCTTTCAAAATGATGTTATGTGACTTTTTTGTTTTGACATTTCTAAAATGATGCAGAAATTTTCCAACAGAAATTCTAGCATTTGCCATATGAAAATTCTATGAGGGAAAACTCCTGTTTCTAAAAAAATATGTATCTTTTAAGAAATTTCACATGGAAAGTAAAGACATTCTGGTTCTACTGCCATCAGCATTGAAATCCTTATAAAATGCAGCCAGAAGCCTGAATTACATCATATTGAACTTGGTTAAACCGTGTTTTAAAATTTATTTCATTATACTGGTGCAAACACTTCTCTGCACCCATTTAAATAATTTTAAATTTGATTTATATTGATTTAGTCCTTCTCAACTTAAGGGAAGTCAATACAGCACAGGTTTAATTCGCTTGATGGCTCCCTGAACAAGAGTTTAATAAAATCAATTTAGCACCCAAACTTGATTAATCAGTGCAATCTCAGAAGTAGCCAAACCATCAGAAGTAGTGGAAGTGGCACTATTTTATCATCTGAAAACATACTAGTAGAATAAAGAAAGCCCATAGAAGAGATGAGGCTACTATAAGATACTATTGCACAAATGCATCCTACGCTATCACGGACCAAAAGCCAACCATTAATTTCTTTCGTCAGATATCTGCCTGGATTTGCTCTGCAAGCCTAAAGTTATGCACTCACAGGAGAATACCGAATTTGTAATTAGTCCATGATTAACAAAGCTTTGTATGACTTTTCAAAAAATAACACAGTGAATGGTATTTCTAAACTATGCAAATGGGTGGTATAAAAGGACCAAAGGAAAGACATGGAACTCCAAAATACTACCACTCTGAATTTAACACCCTTCCTCAAACCTAGGATTTTCACCGATTATAAACTAAAATCAAATCATCAGGAAAAACGTAACACAGTTTACTAATACACTTTAAAATGAGACAGTAGGCAATACTGTTTTGATTCATCACAACCGCTTGTAAGTTGGTGGTTGAGCCCTTGGCCCTGGTTTTCTCATTTAAAACAATGCTGCCAAGAGAATCCGTGACAGATGCTAACTACACATGTCTCACACACTGCTTGAATTTGTTCATCACTGACTTCCTTTTGGATAAAAGAGATATTGTCAAAATTATAATGATGGTGTAAACATTTTGGCTACTTCAAGCATTTTCTGAATGCCAGACAATTTCAGAATAATTTTTAGCAGTAGGCTTGCCAGAACATCAGCTGAAGCCTTCATTATAGCTATTCATATCCCTACAATAAAGGTTGCATCAGCAACTCCTTTATAAATGCTCTTTCACAGGGTTTGATAATTTGGCTGCAAAAAGTATTTTTGGCTGAAGCTTGGCATACAAGTTGTCTTAGAAATAATTTTTAAAGTTAGTTTTAAACTGTTCAGCTGTTTTCTGCACAAAGATGGAAGAAACAGAGATGTCAGCTGGTTTAAATTGTTCTTTTTTTGTCCTTCTTAAAAAAGCACCAATTTTTTTCTTTTGAAGTACAAATTATGTAAAGGAGAAGAAAAACCAGGAGCCATACATACTCTAGTGCATATTTACACTTAGATATATGCCAGGTACATGTACTCTGGCTAACTGTGGCACGATTCAGCTGTCATGGATTAAATGTTAAGGAAAGCAGTGGCACGATCCAGATGTCAAGGATTAAATGACAGGGAAGAAATTCCATGGAGGAATGGTGACACAGAAAGCCACTCCAGCTTTTCACCTTGCCAAGAAAGGATAACACTGATAAAACCACCAGCCTGAGGTCAAGGAATATGCTTCTAGAGAACAGAGTGTAACGTGACAGTCATTCTATAAATGTAGTTATAAAGGAAAAACTTGACAAATCATCCATGTTTAATTTAATCACGAAATGAGTAAACTGACTTAGGAAATCCACTGCTTTGATGGCACTGATCTTTCGTAGTGCCTAGCAGACCCACAACCTTTCATGGATGTTTATTTTTCACACTAATCTTCTTAGGTAGAAAAGTACCATCTACTTTTTTAAGGGCGGGCGCTAAATAGATTCCAGCAGGTTTATCCTAATTATGAGCTTAACTGTTGGAAAGTGGATGAAAGCCCACAAAATGTCAGAATCCCTACATCATAATGAGAGAAGGACAACACTGGTAAAGTCCAAACTGAAAATCTACTAATGCCACACACAAAGTAATCTGTAAAGAAAAGAGGAACAAGCATTAGAAATTCACTGAACCAAGATATTTGTGCTCGAAATTAGACATAACAAGGTAGATGAAGTAATGTAGAGGTGATTCATTCCATCTAGAATTGTCCATTTGGGTCCTTGATGGATTTTCAGAAAACAGGGCAATACAGGATGGGAGGATTGAAAGTGGCAAGCTTCCCTTTCACTGTCTTCTAATACTCCACCGATACATCACTGTTTAGATAAAAATCTAGATGGCATTACATCCAGCACTGCTTTGGTTAAGTTTTCTTAACTTTGGTTAACTTCTTCAGCATGAGATTTGGGCTATTGTAGCCAACACCCCAATAGCAGCCTTTTTTTCTGGCAGGTAAATTACATGTGTTGTCCATGATTTTCCAGAAAATACTGAGGTTAGAACCAGAAATGGAAGCCGTCCTTGCTACACATTTCTGTTCCCTTTTTAAGCGTATGTGCTCAAGCCTGTCTTCAAGAAGCTCCTGAACTTTAGTAACGATGGGAAGAACAACAGCACTAACCTACATCAGCCAGTTTCTGCTCTCCCAAAAAATGAGGGAGAATTGAGATTCTTCCTTATAAAAACTTCTTCCATTGGGGAAACAGAAGAAAGCTCTACACTGTAAAGACTTCAAGGAATCAAACAGAAATAGAAATTAGTTTCCTTTCTGTATCTTGTAACGATTGTTTCACAGTGTTTGTAAGCATGGAAACAAGCATGCTTAGGCTTCCCTCTCTGAAATCCCAGTGTTTCGTGTTGTACACTGGCAGGGTCACCTAAATTAGTACAAGAGAGCCAGATACAGGACAAACTACGGTGGATAAAAAGTTGGACACTCAGTCTTTGAATGAAAGCTTCATAGAATCTTATCCCATACTGGGATCATGTTACCAGTCTTCTTACTCCCTGTTAGTCTGGCTAGGGAAGAAGAAAATCCAGAAACGTGGATTATTTTTTCCTAGGATGATTATTTAGACCGAGATAAAACAATCTGGAGGTATTTATTTTGCCTCTGTTATGTAACCTCACACATGGAGGTGGCTCAGGGTTACTAGTCCCTTGATGGGTACGTATGATACCCGCCTCCCTTGCTAACAATCCTGTATTTCATTGGACTTGTCTGACGCTTTTACTGGCAATTAGATCATCCTTTCTTTCCTGGGATGGCTGATGTAACTGCATCTCCCAGGCAGGGACATATTTCCCCCGGCACGATCATAATCTCTAGAGGTTTGCAAGGAGTGGGAGAAGCTCTAGTCTACACAATGAAAATGAAAATACATTATACGGTAGTGGAAACTGACACTAAGTTCACACATGATGTATTCAAGTTTGCATATGCTCTGCTTTTAATGAATATAGTTATCATCAACAGAGGGGTTACGACTGGAAAAGGGGGAACAGAAAACTTTTTCACAGAGTGAACTTAATCTGGGTGAAATTCACTTTTACAAAAAAATGTGTCTAAAGCCTTGCAAGTACTAGGGAATGAACATCTGCTCACAGGAGACAGAAAATGCTATGAAGAAATTAACCTTTAAGTTCTTCGCTAGCAAAGATTTGTATTTGTTCATGCATGCAATCAGTACCACAGGGCAGCGGCTCCATTTGCACTTTTTGGACACACACAGAGCGCACCTATCCTGTCCTCCAGAAACTGCTGCCTCCCAGTTCTGTGCAGAAGTCACCAGGGTAAGAATTACAGCACATGATTCGACCTTTCTTTTCCAAGATGTATTAAATCACTTTCAATTACCAAAAAGAGTAACCTGCTTGACAGATGGCTTCAAAGCATTATCCTCCATGGTTCATTACCAGAATCTTGTAAACAGGAATAGGCTTTTCTCACCGGCCTGTGAAGATGCTGCTGAACACCTTATTTCTGGGAAGGCTGACTATAACTATGATAGTGCTATTTTGTGATACTGAACTTCCAGCAACTGTTTCCCTCTTAGCAAATTAGCTAAGGTGAAACTACTTTGAAGTTAGATCTGGGTACAGAATTTTAATACTCTCATATTTCTAAATGTAAATCTGCCTTTCCACAGTGCCTAATGTGCTCCAGATACTCTGTCACACAAGGAATAAATGTAGCACAATCCCACTGGAATCACTCTGGATTTCCTCTAAGCAAATGGCAGAAGAACATTTCCACACACGACCTGAAGTTGTCACAATTCAGTCCTCAACTCCTCTGCAATAACAACCGCTACACTGGGCCTTGGAAACAGCACACTTTTTGCCTAAAGCTGGAGTTGCAATCAGAATGGATGCTAGAATATGCTATCTTTCCTTTGTATGCTTATATTAGCAGATTAAATATGCTTACAAGAAAAATTGAAAGTGGAAATATCCAAATTAATCATACATTACTGCTCTCATCATTGTTTCCAATGTGTGTTTGTAATGGCTAAACACTTTCAGTGTTAGAGAATTTTAAAAAATTAAATTTAAAAAAAAAAATTTTAAAAATTAAAAGTTTCTAGATATTTTTTTTCACACAACAACAAGAAATTTAAAATCAGATGCTTGACTCTCAAACTTACAGTAGGCTTCTTGGATAAAGCTGATGAGTGTGAGGAAAGAAAAGAATCAGTTTGAAGTACTTGATTGATTTTTAGCTACCTGACTCAGGTAAACTTCTGTATAGAACAGACATTTTGTTCTGAAGACTACAAAACTTTCTATGAATCTTCCTCAAATGAGAGATTATAAGCACTCTCAACCAGCAAAGTAAATAAGTACAGAGCAGGACAATGAAAAGCTAAAACTCCCCATCACTACACTGCTTTGTTATTCATGGCAGTTATCTTCTATTTGTAAACAGAAGGATAAATGCATAAATATTGTAGGTGGTATTAGAGAAATGAGTATTTCAAGCGTCTTAATTGAAAAGCTTAATTTTTACACTAAATCTTATTTTAAAATTTAATTTACAATATGGTATCCAAGTGCTGCACTATAAACTTTGCATAGAAGCCTAAAATTTATGAGCTTGTGGTTGGAACTCAGAAATGTCAATGTTTTGAGGACGGACTTTTTTACAGTATATATTTTTCAAATCCTTAAAAAAAAAAAATCTGTGTAAAAGAGATGCAAAAGTTTGAGATTTTAAAAAAGAATTTATATTGGCAGACCTTTCTTTCTTAAAATTCAGAAGACTCCTTTTCCATTAATTCTTTTACCCATGACAATATTATAACCCTTCTACATGAAAATATACATTCATTGAATAACATGACATTGCTGTGCAATTCTAAAACAAAACACTCAAACAAAAAAGCAACTCTGTGGAGAAAAAACACAAGCAGAGGGGTTTTTGCTTTTTATACATCATCCGTTTTCTGTTTTAAAAAAATGCACAGGCTGGCAACGTACATTCACTGTCCACTGGGCAAGAGTAATAACCATGGGAAAAGCACTTTCTAGTATTCTGTGGTCACTTCTCCTACCAAAGACAAGTGAGTACTCTTGCAAGGTCCTATACATGTAAAGGACTGTCCTGGCCAAAGCGCACTGGAAGACAACGGCAGCCCTTGCCCTGACACGCACCCTCCAGCAATCTTCAGAACCTGAATGACAATTTTATCTTGGCCATGTGCTCTCCTCTAGTAAGGCAAACCAGAAAATCCTCAGCAGTCCAAATGAAGGTCCTGCAGCATTTAATACAGAAATGAATAATCATTGCAATAGGCAACATTATTTATTTTACCTCAAACGTGATATAATTTTAGCATTCTCTCTAAATTACTGGCACTTTTCAAAGCTAAGGTACTGACATTTTACTGACAATGTATGACCGAATTACAGACATCTTCATGATGAATGCTCGTTGTTCTAGCAGCTGGTAGACATGGAACAGCTGGGGATTAGGGACTGAAAAAACACAAGGAACTGCTTGCAAATTCTGTGTTTGGCTGATGAGGTAAAGGTTTAAGATGACTGCAGTGTAAGAGTTAACAATGTTTTCTTTGAGAAAAAATATAACTTTATCTGCTCTTAATTCAGTTTAGCAAATAGAAATGAAGAGGAGGATGACACTGTACGATCAAAGAATGTATTCAGAACAGGGAGCTGGTAAACAGAGTAAAGGGATGGAAAGGAAGCAATGTTTCTGTGTCAAACGAGTCAGGGTCTACCCTAGGCAGAACAACATGCAGCTGAATTAAAAGTAGCCATATTGAATAAAAATTACAACTACACGCATTTCTTTATTTCTGTATCTGAGTCCAGCATGTACATTTAAAATCAAAATGCCTGTTCAAAGTTGGAACTCTTGTTCTCCTCTTCCTATGACCTTTTTCCAGCACATGTATCCACAGATGCAAATTACGTGAACTAATGAAGTAATTCTGCTTTTAACCAAGTTTTTCTTTCAGCTTTGTTGGCTAGTAACACACAAAGGCAGCACAATTCGTTTTGTTTACTAAATGTTGCTGCACTCAACTCTAAACAGTCACAGCCAGCTTCAGAGGCTCCTCTTAATGTTCCGTTTAAGCCCAAGACTGCATGATACACTATCGAGCTTTAATTTCCCAGCTTCTGAGCAAGTATCACCATAATCTACTGACAGCCCAGCTGACTACCATAGGCTAACTTAAATAGGAACAGACTACTGAGCATCAGTGAGGGTGGCAAAACCTAGCCCTTTCTGACTGCGTCAGCGTCAGGTGAGCCTGCAAAGTCCAGAGGAAAAGCTCAAAGGTTGCGACTTTCAAGTTTGCTGGGAAGAATCACAGAATCACAGAATGTTAGAGGTTGGAAGGGACCTCTGTGGGTCATCCAGTCCAACCCTCCTACCGAAGCAGGGTCACCTCTAGCAGGCTGCACAGGACTTCGTCCAGGCGGGTCTTGAATATCTCCAGAGAAGGAGACTCCACAACCTCCCTGGGCAACCTGTTCCATGCTCCGTCACCCTCAGAGGGAAGAAGTTCTTCCTCATGTTCAGATGGAACTTCCTAAGCTTCAGTTTGTGCCCGTTGCCCCTTGTCCTGTCGCTGGGCACAAAGAACGTGCCCTAGGAACACCACGTGGGCTCTTCAGTGGAAAAAGGTTAGTTTTTAATGAAAATGTAGTTCTATGGTTTTCATGAAAGGCAGACTTTTTAAACTAAGACGGGACTACATTACAGAAACCTTCTTGCACTTCTGGGTCAGGATCTCAAGAGCAAACACTGCTCTGGGCTATTGGGACAGACACCCATCATACTTTTTCTAGACAGAAGAGAGAGAGATTATTTATGACGCATTGCATGAGGTACAGGCTGGATGCAGAGCATGACCTACAGACAATCTTTACGCAGCGTTCTAATGGCCCACCTCAACCGTAGTGTTCTGACTATAACATTCTGACTACAAATACTTGAGGATTTTTCAGAAAAAAGTCAAAGTATTTTCTTCAGGAAAAAGGGGGAACAATTTTCAATGTATAAAATGTTTATAGGCCCAAATCCTCCATTCTTACACCTTCTACTCCCCCAAAATTCTTGCACTATGTATAACTAAGTCAGTATAATGCCACTTTCCAAAGAAAGCTTTATGCTTATGCAAGTGAAATAGCATTTTGGAGTTGCATCTACAAAGCCCAACAGCCAGTAACACAAGAGCAGTGCTAGGAAAAGCACAGCCGAGTTGTGGGAGTCTTCTTTGCTTCTAAGCATCCCAGTAACTGTGGAAACTAAAATCATGCATGAATAAAGACCAAATTTCTCCTGCTATAAACACCCACCCTTTGCAGAGCTGTGCTGTTAGAAAATTTGATCGTCACTGTTTAGGCTACTGCTTCAGACTTTCTGTTACCTTTCTTGCGACCCGCATTATGATTTGTGTTTGTTTTCATTTGAATGTAGGGCAGCAGAATATATGGATGAAAATTAAATTGGGAGCTCGCCAAGAACTAAGTATTTTTCATGACGTTCTTCCCTGTTTTGGTCTATAAAACAGTGCGCTAGGGACAGGACCGCCAGACTCATTTTTACATGTGATCTATAGTGTATCTGAACACCTGTCTGCAGAATTGGAAAGCCAGTTTATTATTCTGTTGCACCACCTAACCCCCGATGTGATGTCAATGGAAGCATCACAAAACCATTCTACTGAAATAGGGATCATTTTTGTAAAAATAGCATTGCTTGTATCCATGTGCAGAATACTGATGCTTAAAAGACAAATTAAGAACAGGAACCACACAGCTGCTTTTATAGAAAAGTTCAAATTTTTTAGGAACTGCTTCTTCAAGGAACAAAAAGAAGGTTGCTTTTCTGGCTGTTTTAAAAGGATGACTTTCTCCCTCCAACCTTTCTATCTACCAGATAAATCCTCTCGTCTCTTTCAGTGTCCTGCCCAGCGACATAGGACAATGGGGATTGCACTCACTCACTGCAGTGACTTCCTCATCCCTTTTCCTTGAGGGACTGGAAGGATGGTCAGTGGATCTGCTGCTAATTCAGAAAGATTAACCACTCCTTAAAAGAATCCGGCGCTAAATCACATATAAAGAAGCAGCCTACACACTTCTGTTCTCAAGTATGAGCTTTCCTGCTTGTGCTCATCTTCTGGCCCTTGTACTCTATGTAGCAAGGCCTGTACTAAAAGAAGTAACAGCTTTTCTGTAGAATTCTACTGACTAAAATCAGGCCAGATATGGCAATAAGCATACTGGAAGTTAGCTGCTGGGTCTATTTCTCATTGTTTTTGTGCTAAACCAATACTGTATAGAGGAAAATGTCTTAAAATGTGTATATCACTTAAACCAAAAGCAACTTCAAATTCTAGCTGGAATGACAGTGACCGTCACGAATTCTGCTAACAAATCTCATTGCCAGGTACAAAAAAAAAAGAGCTTGAAAACAACGACAAACGTAAACAAAGAATGTGAAGAAAGTCAACTATTAGCGTCTAATCTTCAACAGTGAATTGTCCAGAGGTACTAAACCAAGTATCACACACAAACAGCGTCCATGTGTGGCATGCAGTGCTGATGTTTACTTTTAAAACACTGTAAGACACTACTGAAAATATAGTTTGTCTTGAAGAAATACAGTTTACTCACCCTCTCCCAAACTGTAGACTAAATCCTTCAAAGACTCTAGAAACATATAACAGGAATAGTTAGGAAAACATGAGTGCATTCATAGAAACACATCTTACCAGAGTCACTCCACCGCATCACAAATTTAGTTCCCTGTTACTTGTCTGACAGAATAGGTCTGACTGTGGCTGCTCGGTTTTTTCCAATAATCACCTGGAGCTCAATACAGGCATTTCAAGCAGAGGATACTTATGCAACATTTGTGCCACCTAACTGTAAGGGGACTGATACTAATTGCATATTTCCTTCCTAATTGGTTTCCTTCATAGAGAAATATGACACTGATAAATGCACAGTCTTACTCTCACTATTTACCATTTAGTCTTCAGGGACCCAATTTAAGGCCAGACTCCCAGTGCACTAGGTGCTGAACAACACAGACTAGAAAATCATCAATCCCATTCATTTCCTTAAGTGCTAAGCTCACTGCGTCCAGGCTCTGAGTTAAATTTCAATAAAATTGTCCGGCCTTCATGCCGTTAATGCAAATGTGAATTACAGCATCTTGTATGCTTACAATCTTTAGCTTAATCCTGCTTGTTGCTCAAAAAGCAAATCTGAGAATGTAGATATGGGATAAAAATTTCCTTAAAAACTCTGCACACACCCTCCCCCCCCCCCCCCCCC
>Ga0065711_1002254_pt1 | contig 35202 bp, 15 predicted proteins | sample Hoacrofraction12_FD_59098 | JGI IMG/M metagenome (GOLD analysis project Ga0065711, IMG submission 59098) | Hoatzin crop microbial communities from Cojedes, Venezuela - Epithelial fraction 12 v2 (version 2) | ecosystem: Host-associated > Birds > Digestive system > Esophagus > Crop | place... | reverse complement strand
GAGCTGCTCTCCAGCAGGTCCACCCCAAGCCTGTACTGATGCATGGGGTTGTTCCTCCCCAGGTGCAGGACCCTGCATTTGCCCTTGTTGAACCTCATCAGGTTCCTCTCTGTCCAACTTTCCAGCCTGTCCAGGTCACGCTGAATGGCAGCACAGCCTGCTTGTGTAACTACCACACCTCCCAGTTTGGTGTCATCAGCAAACTTGCTGAGGGTACATTCTAACTCTTCATCCAGGTTGTTGATGAAGAAGTTAAACAAGACTGGGCCCAAACTTCTTTCAGTTTATGGCCAGGAGTTACACACTGTCAGGCCACCAGAGCCACCTCTGTAAAACCTCACATCCCACACCAGGATCTTTTGTGTAAGTGTGCACAATCCTCCTGCTGCTGGCAAGAACGATGGAGAAAAAAGAACAATTTTCACCTTCCTCTTTAGTGCATTCTGATATTTCCCTTTACCCAAATTGCTCCTTTTTCTTTCTCTATTCCTTTCTTTCCTTCCTTTCCTCATTTCCTTCCTGCTTGCTTTTTCTTTCTTTTCCTCTCCTCTCTCCCTTACTCTCTTCTTCCTTCCCTCTCTGCCTCTTTTTCTTTCCTCCCTATAAATCAGATTTGATTCCTTGAGACTTTAACGGGTGGAGACTGGTTAATGCTACCTTGCTGCAGTAATATCAGAGCAGTAATATCACTATTTAAGTACTGTGAAGAGCTTCACACCGCAAGGTCCATAGTGCCATAAAATGTGATTAACATTAATAGGATTAAGGATGATCTGTGTCTTTCAAGATTGGAATTCATGCCCTTACAACTGTAGCCTTAGGGTTTTGATAGAAAAACGAAAGACCAAAAGTATAATGACTTATGTGAAGACTCCTTTGTTCAAGTCAGTGACACTTAATAGCCCAAGGAAGAATGAAAACTACATTGTAATGAGAAATCATATATCATACAAGACAGAGGGAAAGAGGAGATAAACCTTCTTTAAGTAAAAGAACTTTGGAAATTAAAAAAAAAAAGTGTATGGTTTTCTGGAAGAAAAACGAACTGTGTTTGATTGTTTGTTTGCTTGGATGCTATGATTTTTAAAATGAGGGCTAATTGCATCATTTTGTATTTTAACCTGGATTAGTTCTCCATGTCTCAAGCAAATGGTTGGAATCTTGTACAGTTAATTCCTGTAACACCACTGAAATGGAAGGGTGCATTCTTACAGAGATGTAGTTGTGCACAGGGTTTTTCTGCTAAAGGACTGATTAAAGTTAACTGAATATGCAATGAATAAATGCAATTCGAAAGAAGGTCTTTTGTTCCTTTGACTAATCTTTACATTAAATCTCTTTTTCCAAGAAACGGATGTAGCATCAGTTACAGCTCTATCTGAATATTCTCACATTTTTGTAGCAGAGCCAAAGAATATACAGTTTACAGAAATCTTGAGAACTGCTTCAGGTGAGATGACAGAGACAGCAACAAATTCCTACCCCGAGTTCCCTCTCTGCTTGACAGCCAAACCAAGCAATGCAAAATGTGAAACAAAGCAAAACAAAACAAAGCAACAGATGTATTCACAGCTGCACTTTCTATTCAAGGAGATAGTATGGCAAGAAATGCTGGCCAGTCAATGCTGAAACTCCCACTGTATTAAATGGAAATACAATTTCACCCACTACATCAAATGCAATCTCAGCTTTCGTACAGTAGTAACAGAAATATTCATTATCAGTTCAAAAAATCTTCCAAAAAAAACCTCACTTTTTTTTAGAAAGAGTAGAGATTTATTCTAAATACCAAATTTAGAGCCATAATTCCTTCAGACTGTAGTAGAGGAGTTGGGCTCCTGATTTCCACTTCGTCGACTTCAGCTGCCAGCCAGATGAGCTTCCACATTTGCCTTTCTCCTTCTGGGGATATTGCAGTGACTCTCTCCTCTACGAAACCAGCCATTTTTTATGCTATACAGAAATTTTCTACCTTGGAGATTTCTAGTCTTTTTTCAAGTTTTGTGATGGAAGGGCAATGGTTTCAAAAATTATTGTGTAGATTGATGGATGAAAAGACATACAGACAGGGGACTGTAAAACTTGAATTTTAGGGAACTGGGTTAAATTTCCTTAAACAAACATTTATCCAGAGACTGGAATCCAAAGGTCCTCTCTCCCTGCTGAGCGATTCTTTGCTTGTAGCAAATATTTTTTTTCCAGGCATGAATCTGGAATCTACAAATGTCACGCTTTTTGTTGTATTCATGGCAGGGTTACTCAATTTGGGACAATCCAATGCTTAAAAAGAAATACTGCCTCTTAATTTTAGTCTCAGCATAAAATTCTGCTGTAGGTAGCAGGTTTGAACTCCTCTCGAAAAGTACCGGGACCTTGCAAGAAGCCAAGGCGTGGAGCTACAAAACAGCTCTACCATGAACAGTGAATTCAGTAAGAACTTTTTAAGGTTCTCTCATTTCCATATAAATCTGCTTTTCTTGGCTCAACAGCTGCATGGCAGTTAAAGCATGTGATTAAATAAGAGCGTATGAGCAGCCTAGTTAAGATCAATAGGTTGCTTACCTGTCTCCAATAAGGAATGAGCTTTAGGAACTGGAATCTTTGAACTTAAATACGGATGTTTTCTTACAAGAAAAATATTACTCTGTGTCTAAATGGAATGGCATAAGGGACTGGTGATAACAATTTATTTTACAGAAAGAATGGCATTGTAAATAGCTATAAGGGACTTGGAAACACTGAATTTTAACTTGTTCCCAGGTGTTCTTTAATGTATCCAGGAGGCATCATTTGTCTTGTCGAGCGAAGGATCTTTTACATATTACAACTTTTTCCCCCAGATAACCTTAATTAGGTTATAGTTGGGAGTTAGCCATTGAGCCACTGGGCAAAGCTGATTTGTTAGGCAGCAAGATATGGAATTTACTTGCTTTCTTGGCATAACTTCCTTCTACAGGAATGTCGGTCTTATGCAAGTAAACAGCAGATGACGCTTTCAGAATATTTCAGGTTTTTCGTCTTTGATTTCAGATCAGCTTGGTGACAGAAAATTTCTAGCTGTTTCTGAAAATCTGACTGTTTCCTGGAGAGGTGCTGCACAATGCTGTCATCATCAACATGAAAAAGTTTTTAGTGCGTACCATGGAGGCACAAAGAATCACTTATCACCTACAGTTTGCAAGCTGTTTTGGGTGAACATTTCAGCAGTGGGACCAGCCTACTACTGCGATGATCCAGTGACTGAAAATGCTTCGAACACAGTTAAGGTGTCAGTCCAGAAGACAAACCTAATGCAAGCTTAAGTGAGCAGTCTCTGTGGAAGGGTAAGTGGTGTGCCTGTTCTACAGAATGGGTTCAACCAGACAATCTAGGCAACTAGCGAGTCTCCTCCAAGAATGTGGGTATAAAGGACCTCTTATCTCACTGTCATCTTATGTGCCTACTGGCTTAATTTCTTTCTGGCTGGTATAAAAGACCACCCACCATGTGGTACATGGCCACTGCTTTTCTGGAAGCTATGATAATATCAATGTATTGTGGTTCTGTCATTGGCTTTGCAGCAGGAGTGAAGAGCTGTCTTGTTCTCATAGAGCTTGATCCAAAGCCTACTGAAGATGATGGGAAGAGCTTTGTTGACTTCAGCGGGTTTTGGAGCAAGCTGTTAATTAAAATACAGGAAGATAGTAATGAACAAGCTTACAGAACCCTTGACTTCCAGCACAGATAGGTTGAAGGTTTTTTGCTAAACCAAATAACTGTTTTAATTTAATCTCCGCTAGAAAAATGGGAAAAAATAAATGCTTGCCATATGGTGAAAATATGTTAAGTTTCAAAGAAGTAGAAATAATGAAATACAACTACGAGAAGATTTTTAGGCTTGAATATTATGCCAGTTTCAATATTATAAAACATACCTATATAATCCTATTAAAGCTCATTTGAAATCAAAAAAAAGCAGCCCTTTGAATAATGTAAACTCTTAGGTCACATTTTTCACCTGTATATTTCTTTTAATTTTCATCAAGACTGTTATAACTGGAAAACTTCGTAAGATTTTGTGTAGCCCTCCATGCGCAATCAACATTTCAGTTTCTTCTACGGGTAAAGCCAACATGAACCGGCCCTTGAAGATAAAGGAATGAAAAGTGAAAAACAAATACATATACTCAGAAACACTGGGTTACTCTATAACCAAAACGAATATTAAAACTAAAGCTGCACCAAGGACCTAACAAAGAAAATATCCTCATCTGGAAGCTCATCCATGTTCTTTGCTAAGTAGGACCTGGCAGAAGCGATGGAGTTGGATGGTTTTCTCATGAGGTTTCAAGCACAGCAGTTTCCGAAGATAAGAGCTGTGGTTGCTCTGTCTCCCTGTATTTGTCTGGCCTTGACGGTGGCACAGACTTTCGGGGTAAAAAGAGGCACCTTTAGGCTGCTCCTCTGCCCAGATGTGGAGAACTCCTGAATTTTTCAGTGTGGCACTGGCACCGCAGACAGCTGAGTAGCCTGGCACATTGAAATGCCCAAATGCACAGAGGTTTCAGCTGCAGGAGAGACCCTGGAACATGGGTGCCCTCCTGGCTCACAGCCTGGCCTGTCCCAGTGTCCCAGATCACGCCGAGGTTGTGTCTAATTCTTGTACTATAGCTTGAATGAGATAATGCCACGCTGGCGCATGCCTGCTTCACTTGCCTGTCTTTTTCACATTTACACTGTGTAGAACAGCAATTGCAGAAATCAAAGCAATAAAAAGAGAGAACTTGAGCCTCTCACTCCCTTTCGAGTTCTACATGTCTCACAAAGAAAACCTATAATCCAGCTTAAGGAGCTTTATGAATAATTCTGGTATAAACACTGTAAAGGGCTTACCCAGGTGCAGTTGCATGCACTAAATACCCACGTTCCCACACTTCAATCACCTCCCTAAAATCTCTCTGTAGTAATGAGTAGACAGACATAAATGCTCGTGGAAAACGTAACACAAAGAGCAAGGAAAGTGGCTATATGAATTTCCCCCCGAGTTGTTCTTCCCCAGACAAGAAGAGCTATCACACAGTCCAGTCCTAGATCTTTCAATAACCACTTGGCCAGCACAAAGGCCACTGTCACTGCAGGTCCTGTGGTGAATGGAGAGTCACACCCGATGGTAGAGAGGAGCTGCAGCGCTCTGCAACACTTTGAATGTTTTCTTGCAAAGTCCCTTTCAGTGCAGGCCCTTTTTAGACTTGCATTCATATTTTTTCCAGCAGTAAAAACTAAAAGCAATGCTTACCAATTACCCTTTCTCCTTGATTATCCCTGTTACTTATTGCCATGGGGTGATGCAGAGAGGCCTCAGACAGAACACCGTTGCCCTGATGGATATGACCAGGATACAAAAACAGCAGTTCTGTCCCAAAGAGTTTATAACCTAATTTCTCATTTGCATTGAATGATTCACCTTTCCTCTACCTTATCTGTGGACATGAAAAGCATAGCGATTTTCTACTGCTAGATAGGATACTGTCTACTGAATTTCAAAGTCTTATATTTTTGAACATTTATCCCATAATAAATATGATAAATAGACCTCAAGATAATGCTGTTCCTTCCTCTTTTATTCCTATCAGCTCTTTCATTAATTCTGTCACTAAGGCCACATTCCTGCTACTGCTTTTCTTCGGGTTTGGGTCTGTGTTGATTTAAGACCTTTGCACAGAAGCACATCCTCTCTGCTGAGGCCGATGGACTTAGTCCAGCTTGTGCTAGCTGGAAAACAACTGCCCTTTGCAGTTCACAGAATCACAGAATGTTCGGGGTTGGAAGGGACCTCTGCGGGTCCTCTACTCCAACCCCTCAGTTCTCCCTGCAGTTTCTTCTAGAGGAGTCTCTTTGCGCACATTTAGTGCTCTTTGGATCAAAGTGACTGCAGAAGTGCAAAATGTTATAATTTATTTGTGCTGTTAAATAACAGCCCTGACACTTAAGAAAATCCTTCAGGAAAGAGCATCTGTGCATCTCTCCCTCAGCATGCACCAAACAAAGAGCCGCACTGTTTTGCCCAGCAGCACAATAAGTCAAGCTCCTAAAAGCTCAGTCAAAATTTTGGCTTTACAAAAGGAATTTTCAAATGTGTCTCTTGAATATTTATTCTACCTCCCACAAGATGTTCAGTGCTAGCTAGTTTGTTTACACAAGTAAGTGCAATCACAAAGCTTGTGTACATGCTGTTGTTTTGGGGTTGGTTTCCTCTCTTTCTGATGGGGAAATACCAACTGTAACTGGAAATTTCTTTCCTTGTGAAAACAGATTGATTCATTATATAAAAAATATTATTTCAAAGTACTCAGGGCATTTCCTCCAGTAAAGAAAGCAGTAACCTACTTTATTGTTCTCTTTGAATAAATATGAGGTCAAGATATTCTCCTATTTTACAATACTAGACACGCACATTTACATGGTAAATTGCACCAACTTCAATAGGAGAAGTATAAACTAATGTGGCAGAGAGCATAAGACAGTAAGACTGAATTAAATATGACCATTTGCTAATGCTGCTTACAACTAAATGCCAACAGCCGAACGTTGCTCTACATCAATGATGTGGTGAGCATTAAATATAGAAAGCTTGAGCCTGAGAGGCTTGGCAGTTTGTGTCACTCTTGGCAGCAAAGTAGGGAGCATTTTACACTGGCTATTCTAGCAGCCTAGATGGCTCTGAAGATTAAAAAAAGGTTCACGACTTTTACAATTTTTTCAGAAATCTTGCATTCTGTTACAACCTGACATCAATATCACTGTTTAAACTGTTTGCTGATGCTCGCCTTCATGCACAACAATTTCCTTCGATCAGTTTGGAGCAGAGCCTTTTGCACCAGGACTCCTCCTTCTGTCTGTGTTTGGTATTCTGCATGTCGTTCTAAACGGAGAGAGAAAAGACCGAATATCCACAGGTGATGGAGGTATCCAAAAAAGTAAACTTAATCAGGAACTACTGGATAAACTAAAATATTAGCTGGGTGTTGCAACCTTACTCCTATGTTTTTCTTGCCATTAGGTTTTCTTATTCAAAGAAACTTTAGAAGTGTAAACTCTCCATTAATTGTGCGTAGGCTCATGTTCTCCAGTGTGGTGAAAAAGCTACCCTTTTTTATATTGTCCTTTGTGATTAATAACAGTAAGATGTATTCACTCAGGAATACTTAATCTTCATAGCTGTAGTTGGAAAAATCCGTGACAAAAAAGTCGCTATTGTTTTGGATGGAGAAATTCATGTAGAAATGTGAGTCAGTGACCACAACTATACTGCAAGACAGCTTTCCCACAAGGGTTAAAGCAGCTATAACAAGCACTGGTTAAACCTAAGGACACCCTATTAATTAGCTCCTTCTGTGGATGGTCAGCACAGGTCATAGGAATTTTGTAAGGTCATATGACAAATAAGGATAAAACTTGAGCATTTCAGCTAGCCATCTCACTCTGATTTACTCGCTAGCAAAGCAGAAAATCAGTGGAGCCTGCTTTGTGGGGAAGTTCATGTGTCTCTGCTCCAGTTCCCATTTTGCTTCACTAGCTGTTTAGAATAAGAAAAGAACACCATGAGTTTCTAGATAAAATATGTAAACTACTGAGCTAGCTACATGAAACAATCTCGGGGAATTAGCAGATTAGAGGAAAAAAACAGACAAAAACTAACATTAGCAGACAAAAATGGATGGCAATTAGTGGTAAAGACTAAATAATGCTAAGAAGAAGAAACTGTACTGACATTCTGGACTACTACTATTATTTCCCACAGACCCCACTGTTGGTGGGAAACTCCTGTATTTGCTTATATACACTCTCCAGTAACCTAAATAATACAGACAGTAAACACTGAAATCCATTGTTTCCATGAGGATGAAAACATCTAAAAAAAAGCGCCAAATGTGGATTGTATTTTCTGCTTCTTCTTCTTCCTTTTCTTCTTCTTCTTCTTCTTCTTCTTCTTCTTCTTCTTCTTCTACAAAGACTGGGAATTATTTAACTACACTTGTGGGGAAAAAAAAACAAAACACTTCTTGAAAAATGTTTTTTTAAGTGAATGGTGAATTTCAGAGCTGGTCTTTAAGCAAAGAGTCCTGATAAAGTCCCAGGTTTCACACGCTGCTAAGCAGATACTCTCCATAGTTGGAGCTCCAACAAGTAACAAGACCTGTAACCTTTATGCAGCTGTGTTGTGTTGAGGCAACCAGAAATTGCAGACGGATACAGATTGTATCTTGTTTTATAATGGAAAGTAGACTTAGAAATAAACTGGAAACCAAGATCACTAACTTTAACTAAGGGTTTAGAAGCTGAATTAGGATGGAGCCTCTCTCTTAACAGAGGAGGGAAAGGTGTATATTGATGTTCAAGAGCAGGTTCCATTAACGGTAAAGCACACTGGAAATATTTCCTACTACAGTATAACCTAGGACTACATCAATATAAAGTCTTAAGTAGTGGGCTTTAAGCCATTCAAGAGTGAGATTTGGTGATCAGAATAGAATGTTCTATGAAAATATCTCAGTCCCTGGCAACTACAGAAAAAAAGATAACTGCATGTTAGGATGTTAGCAAAGGAACAGACAACAAAACAAAAAAAGAACATCTTTATTCCAGCTTATTAGCCTGGTGTGCATGAATCTTGAATGCTATCTGTAGTTTTAGTGTCTCCCTAACGCAGAAAAGATTTAACAGAAGAGAAAATATCCTTACAAGTGTAGCAAGGATAAACAAGGTAAGGCTGGATTCTGCACAGGCAGATCAGGATGCTTCAACCTGGAAAAGAGACAGCTGAATGGTAGTATGAGAGACTACATCTGCAGTAGGCTGGATAGTCACTGCTATTCTCTGTTCATGAGATTAAGCAAGCAGGTAGCATCAAAAGGAAATGCTTCTCCATGCAGCGTACAGGTCTGCTGTGGAAGCCCTTGCACCAGCATGCTAAATGTGTACATGTGTTAAAGAGTGGCTGCTTGAATTTAGAGAAGAAAAATCAGAGGAGGGCTTAGGAAGCCCAAGGGAACTAGATCTGACTTGCAGGAAGTCCCCAGGCATCAAATTTTTGGAAGTTAGGAAAGTGCTTCTAAGAAGTACTGCCACAACCTTGCTCTGCTCATTAAGTCTTTTATGTCAGCCATAGTCGGAGACCAGTTACTAGGTTAACTGGAACTCTAAGCTGCTACAGCTGTTCTTGTATTATGCTAGATTCCCTTCAGCCCTGTAACAACCACCTGAATTGCCTGCATAAAGAAATAATATTAAAATAATTTGACGAAGCGTGTATTTTCAAATCGAAATTTAGCAGCTGTAAATATGGGGCACCATAAAATAGTATTCTGGTATTTACTGTCCAGTATCCTTCATGCAACAATGATCACAGAACTATCTGCAAAAAAGTGTTGTGAGAGAAGGGCTGTAATATCCAGACACAGGAAAGAAGTTCAGAAAACCAGCCGCATAGATCATCAGTTTCAGTCCCCTAATATTCTAAGGACTATGTCACATAATCCCTTTTATAAACTGTTCAGGCTTCATTATGGTTAAATTTATTGGCCTCCATTTTTCCTGGAAGGTAGTTCCAGAACTTCACTGCTCTTCTGATTAGAAACCTTTTAATTTCCAAGTGAAATTTAATATGACAAGTTTATACTGTTCTGGAGAAGTGTTACAGTTGCTCTCCACATACATCATAGAGCAAATACCAACAAGGGAAAAGAGCAATTCAAGTTAGAAACAATAATGGCACCAAAGCGATTCTGGTCAAGCAGTTTCCTCCAATTTTAGATGCAGATCCCACTGCAACCTTTAATTCTTTGGTAATAAGCTACTACTGAGGGAACTCTATCTGTTCTGATCAGCTCTGTTTTATATCTACAACTGCATTATTAACCTCTTTCCAACTAATGAATCACTGGGCCTGTCATAACTCTAAAGAACAGATTTCTTTCTGAGGGTGTTGATAATCTAAAAGTGCTCACTTGCTTTTCCTGCCTTGAATTACACTGTAAAGTGTAAGCACATCTCCAGAGAGTTTATCTACAGAGATTGAACCGGAGACCTCTGGATCTGAAAAGCACGAGCGTTTCCATTTGCAGCTTACCGAGCAGCTGTGTTAGCTCAAAGGGCGAAAGCGCTTACACACTTCTGTGCGTGTGACCTGCTGGAGGGGTTCAGCCCGCAAATCTGTTGGTGAGGGTTGCCCCAAGACATGTCTGCTTGGCCGCAGTTGTGCGGCTTCTACTTTGTGTCTGATTTGAGTCGACCACATTGTGTGGGACAAGGACTGTGCCTTCCTTGTGCAGCACATAGCCCAGTAGGGCAGTGGTCTTGACCAAAACTTTTGATCACTACAAAATTATAAATGTAAGTGGTGTTTACTGCTCATTTGCTTGGATTTAAAAACCTTGTCGTAGGCACTTTTGATGTTCCTCCAAGCACAACATGGAGAGGTGGGTGACTCCATGTTCCCCCATGCAGAGGGCAGTGGAGAACAGGCTATCATCAGCCACTTTCCAGAAATAACTAGGAATAAATGACTTTTAATTGTAGTTCCTAAAATTTGCAAAACACTTACCAAGCTATTTAGTAAGTTTTATTTCAAATAAAACCCTAGACTACACAGCACTTTCAGACCAACGGAGGAAAAGAGAATAGGTGTATTTTTCTCACCACAAGGCTCCACAAAACATTGTTTCTAATTCCATTTCTAGTAATGATTAAAGGCAGCCAATGCTGGAGCTAGTACTCATTTCAGTACCATTTTGGCACAGAATTACTGGGCAAGAGAATAGCAACCTACAGAAACTAAGAAAATATGGTTGTTATCTGAGTCCACTCTCACAGCGTTTACTTTTGTTCCCCCACCTGCTTTCAAATCTCGTTTTCTACCATTTGTATCCCACAGCTCTATCAGCCCTCCAAACCCATTCTTCTTTGGTTTACTCGCTTGCAGACAGCGGCCAGACTCAGTCCTATAGGACATCCAGCCAAGATAGGGGAGATTCCCCTAAAGACAGGGGTTTTGGATGGTGATGCACTGAAATAACGTCACTTAAATCATCCCTCTCCGGGTTATCAGTGCATGGAAAGTGGATGATCTGGGCTGACAATGAATCTCTTCCTCCTCCTCAGCTGTACTGAAACCTGGTCTGTCGCCGCTGAAGCTGTGTCACGTGATCTCTGTGGGGTCACGACGAAGGTGACCAGATATCCTGCACTTCTCTGTCTGACGGATCACAAACCCCTTTTGCACAGGGAAAGTCTTCCCTTTTATTGGTGTATAAAAGCAGCATGTCGCTTCACAACCTCACCCAACAGAGGAGGCTACAAGCCTGCTTGTTTCCTATTTTGATATGAAAAGAAATGGTACCTACAGCAATGGTAGTTGCAGGGGATTTTCCACGTCCTTCTGGAGAGAGATTTTCTAGGCTCAGACCCTGATCCTAAGAGAAGTAGATTATAGCAGTGTCTTTCATTAGCTAAGCTAAGGGAATAAGAATAGGCAAGTGCTACCAATTATATTTCAACACAAAGCAGTACCCACTTAAGCATAAGCTAAAGGCCACAACTCCATTGTTAACAGGGGTGTTCTCACGGAAAAGCTTTGAACACACTGGGAACATTAAAGAGAAGATGTCTCGCATGTGCAATTACTCAACACATCTTTAAAACTGCAAACACTTGTTCACATGTGGTGAAAATTAGAGCTGTAAGCACTTGGGAGAAAAAAATCCCACCTGGCAGGCACACTCTTTTTTACTTTAGAGTTTTATAGGAGCTCTCGGAGCTTGTTGGTCCAGTGAGAACTGAACCAAAGGCAATGAAGGAAACCTTGAGGGAAGAAAAGAAAATGCAGAGAAAGGTGCTATTTTTGTCCTAAGCTCAACAAGTTTTTGACTCTCCCGGTCTGGTCCCCTCTCATAAAAAAATGGTAAAGAAAAAGAAAGATATGTATCTTTAGGTCTAAATATAAATATTGACAGCTTCTTGGCTTCTTTACTGACCCGAAATGACGGAGAGTTTGCAAGTTTTTCCACCCCATCCTACAGGTGGGTTTGCTCAGCAGGTCTGAGTTGCTCTAGGAAAAATGGAGCAGGATCCAATCATTCTCGGTGAACTCACTTCTTCTGTGTCATGTAAGGAATAAAGATTGGTTGTGAAGTCCAATAGTCACACAGTGCTAATATCCACCTTGGAAAAACATTGTAGTTAGGGGGTACCAAGCAGCACTGAAAACTCCCATCCAGAACATTATTTCCACAGGACCAAAAACTTGGCAAATTAACCAAGAAGCTTAGACAAGACTACAGCCTTATAATAGATCCTCCAGACCATCTTTAAAGACACCAGGAACCACAGTAATTCAGCAATCTGCTAGGATACTATGTCATGCCAAATAGCTACTGCTGCAACTTTTCTGAATTTAATCACAGTGTTCCCACTATATGTCTCCCGCGACCATCTCAGAGAATACTTACTTCCTTGTTTAGTATCACACATCAATATTTGATGTTCTGCATGTTTCTAATACTATCTTGTCTCTCTACGTCTTAATTTAAGCACTGAGAGTAACATAAGGACACCAAACAGCATGGAAAAAGCAAATGGACATTTGGCTGTTGCAATTGCTCTTTTCCCAAGCCAGCTCTAGAAACTTGGGCTTAGGTGTCACAGCAGACACCTAAAAGAAGAACACACCTAGAACAGGAAACCGTCTTTATTCCTGCAAAGGGAATCTTTATTTCAGTGACTATTTGAACTGGAAAATATTTTGGGACTGGAGACAGAGTTACTTAAATAGTCATGAAAATGAAGACTTCAATTTTCCTGTACCAAAAATAAAAAGTAAAATTTTCCATCACAAACTTTTCCATGACAAAATCATATGTTTGATCCCTTTTTCTAGCTGTTGTTCAGCATCCATTCCCTTCAACAAAGGGCCCATTTCTAGTGTTAGCAGTCAGATGTTTTCTGTAGAAAGACATTAGTCAGATAGAGACACCAAGCTCTCAGTTTTGGCACATACTTCCACATTAGAGATGCACAGATTATGGCGTGAACTTTTTCCCTACATCTCTTCCATATAAATACCCTGACAAATTCATTAGTGCATCCAGTTCAGCTGGATTTACTACCACATACAAAATGACACTTTAAAAAGCCTCTTAAGCTTTTTGAAAACTTTGTAAGGAAGTAAAAAGCTATATGGAGCTTAGCTGCAATGAAGACAGGCATTTTGAGCCAAAAAACATGGAAAGTGTTGACAGTTTAAAGAAAGAAGGAAGCTGGAGAACAGACGAGATTTGACTAACATTTTTTTGGTCCATCCAGAGGCTTGTTACAATTACCCCTTAAATTTTCCTTGGGGACTTATTAGAGTCTAGATAGTAATATCTGTCTACCATTGGTCTTCTTTTCCCTCCTTTAATGACAAAATACTGATAGCCAGACATCATTCCAAACGCATTTACTTGTAATATAATAATGTTGGAATAGCATCTGTGGCAGATAGAGGTAATTTCACAGGCTATGCTAGCCAAAGAAACTAAAAGTGCTGTTCCTGTTTAATATTCCCAGTCTGGAGTGGCAGAGGCAATAACCACAGTGATAGGAGAGCTCTAACAGCCACCATCAAACTACACGACTGGTATACTGGGACTAATTAAGTGACAAATAGTTAAGTTCTATACTGTTACTTCTCCACTGTCTGCCACTATTTAATATGTGGTATAGCACACTTCGCTCTGTAAGAGGCAGATACAGAGGATTTGTTGCAAGGCAACAGGACACAAACGCTCGTCCCATGCGAAAGTGCACTTGTAGTAGCAAAATGATGCTATACTAGGTCCTTCAGAAATAGCAAGTCCCAACTATAAGCTTTTTTATCTGAGATGTCGGTCTAGAAAGAAGAGCTTTGAGCACTGATTTTTTACTGTGGAAATTTCAGAAGTGATGACATACAGAGGGAGTCATGTTACTTCCCCTGAGACTTGTTTGTAACGCCAATTTACCAAATGATGTGGCAATTACTTTGAGTTTGGTCACATACAAAACGTGTTCTTAAATGTGGGTATATTGCTAACATCTGTTGTTAGTATTAAGAAAAATTTGCATTGCTGAAAACTAAATCCCAGTTAAAACTGAGCACTTGCAGTCTTAAAAATGTAAATAACAAAATCAGTGTAATTCAGAAATTCTGCAAACAGACAAGGGCCCTCTGTGTTGGTTCATTCATTAATTTTACAAGTTTTAAATGTAAATAGATCACAAGACTTGGTGTTATGCAATGCCAGGAGAAATCCCATGCCTCACCAGCAACAACTTTTTTTCCATGTGACTTTTGAAGATTGTGGCTCAGAACCTAAAGCAGACAAGCTGAAAGATTTTGGAAATAGAACCCTGTAAACAAATCACATCAAAAAAAAAATTTATTCCTCTGTCCTTTTAAGGACCTAAGAAATGGGTCTTTTCAAATAAAAGTCAGGGAAATCTCTGCATCAGCAGTGGACACATTTCATTGCTTTTATTTCTCTTCTGTTTTTTTTTATTTTCAGTTGTTGGCTGCCTAATTTGTCTTTTAGTTCTCCTTAGCTTCCAAACAAATTCTGAAAAAAGTGACACGGTACAGTTTACTGAACACAACATGGGACTGTCACCACAAGAGCGGGGTACGGCAGCAGGGTGTATATATATATATATATATATATGTATATATACCATAGGGTGTATCTGCCCTACAGTTCCTTGCAGGAGAGGCTGATGGAGATAAGAGGCGCTGGAGGTGCTGGTTGTATCAGCCACCCTGCGCCACAGCAATCTTCCCTCTCTTTCCCAGGACACGAACTGCTGCACAAATCCCATTCTGACACGTGGGATGGGCTAAGGAAGGCTAGGCAGAGGCTTGCCACATGGTTTTATCCCTGCCTTGGTTATGCATATCAAGAAGACATTGTACCTCTTGGCATGTTATAAATTTTCTGCTTCTGGATACTACATGATCCCTGGCATTTATAAACTTAAATTAGGGGATTATCCATAATTTACTGTCAGAGAACAGACCGCTCCGGATACTTCACGTTGGTTCAGGACAATTACACCAGGAAGCAATAGCTATTTTTCTAACACAGACAGCAGTTTACCCCGTGGGCCAGGCAGTCCAAATCACTGCTACTATTGCACAATTACCGTTGTGCAAACATATGGAATACCTCTGACAAAATATTTAATCATTTAAAAATAGATTTATGGTAAAGAGGTTTTTAAATTATATTTACACAAATTTTAAAATTTCTTCTCTCAACTAATTACTCCAACCCTGCTGGAATAACTCAGTACTTGAGAATCGCTGCCAGCATCCCATCTGAGTACCAACTCATACTGCTGTGCTGGTGCATTTCATTCAGGCTGTTCATCCTGGGCCAGCGAAATGACTGTCTGTCTCCCTAAACCACATCCCCACAAAGGAACAGCTCCCAGTTTGAAATGCACACTGCTCTGGGGCTGCAAGGCAACCACACAGGTTATTACTATAGAGTAAAATGGAGTCTGGAGCAGGGAGAGACACACCGGCGGCAGGAAAAAGACCCACTGTGCAAAATTTGTTCATGAAGTCAAAGAGAAATGAATCATCCTCAAACAGTAGACATCTAAAGGTTGGATGGAACAATTTCTAAATACTAGTCAGACCAAAAACAACACACTGCTGAAATAATGAGGGTATATAAGAAACCAACAAAAGCCAGGAAATTCAAAGCTGAGGCTAAAATTCCACTCTTAATTTAGGACTGTTTTCTTTTTTAAAGGATACTGTTCAAATGGTTTGGGGCCATGTAAGGCTGTTTTCTTAAGGTTTAGCAAAATACACACAGGTTGAAAATTTTTGCCCTTTTTTTTTTTATTCCTCTGCAAATAAAAAAGGAATAAACTATGAGGATTTTGAATTTTAGATGTTTACTTGCATAACTCTGTTTCAGTCCCAGACCAATCTTCATTACACTGGATTACAAAATACAGACTAAAGGCTCCTGTCCTTGCAGTTTATAATCAGAATGATAAAAGGCAGCTGATGAAAGCAGAATGGGGAGAACCAGACCTAACGGTGTTGTGGCACTAATGATGCATTGGCAACACGGTTGCCTGCACATGGGGTTTAAATGCCAGCAGTGATTCTCAAGAGGGGCAGGAAAAAACGCAGGTCTTAGCAGCAGACACGTAACCTTTCTTTGAAGAAAGATAAAGTCTTTCTTGCTAGTGTAGGCTAAGGGTTTAGTAGAAATTGGTACTAAATAACACACTGTAAACTCCAGAGGGGTCCTTATATGTTGGTCGAGAGGGGGGAAACAAAACAGTCCAGCCGTTCTCCGTCCCTCTTTTTGCTCCTGAGTTGGAGTAAAGGAATTTTGTTTGTATTTACTTTACAGTCTCCAGGCTGATTTGTATTTATATAAGGCCAGACACAGACATGTTTACTCATGCTGAGCCGTGCATTAGTTTGCAAACAGTCCAAAGGAATTCAGCAGGGCTGCTTGTGCACAGCGTGAATTATAGCAGCAGAACCGGAATCCAGCAGGATATCTCTGAGATCTAAGTAGAAAAAGTGATTTCTATTTTTTTTTTCTTTCTCCCCAGATGTAATCACCATTTAGATGCGGCTGTATCAGTTACAAGCCGGGCTTTGCTGAAGCACAAGGATGCTTTTTGCTGTTACGAGATCAAATCCCTGAATGCCAGAGAACCACCTCGGGTATCACTGACCACGACAGCAAGCTCCAAGCGTTCCCTCAGCAGCCCGTTCCCTCCATGAAGAGCACCTCTGGCTCTTTGCTCGGAGGGGTTACAAGACCCTGAATGACGGGGTCGTCCCGTCGTGGGCACAGCAACTTTGGCCCGCGCTCGCCTGGTCCCTCCGAGCTCTCTCCTGCTCCGGCCGGGCTGCTGCCGCTGGCTGAGGCTGTTTGCTTGCTCCGAGCACGGAGGGCGGTGCTGGCGAGCTGTCAGCTGCCTGCCCGGGAAAAAGATTTAGGAAAAGGAGAAAAGTTTGTCATCTAGCTCTGTATTTTTGCAGTGGGACAATGGAAGACACCAAGAAAGACACAATAAAAGCCGTAAACGTACTAAGGCTAACCTGTCAGATACAGACATCTCTAACACTGCCTTTTTTGTTTTCTTCCCATGTAGAAAACTGTTCAAGCACAAATTAAGAAAACAAATTTTGCATCAGTGCTCAAGTTCTGACATTGTCATTGGAATGAATTGCCAATGACTTTGAAAAACTTTAATTCTTTGACATTTTAGAAAAAGAATGGGGAGTTTGCAATTAGGTTTCATTTTTAATTGCAGAATGGTTTCACGATAAAAGAATATATGATGTGTCCTGAGGCTACCTGCATATTTTACTATCGAGTTACCTCTAATTTAGCCATTGAAATGCAAGAAGAGAGCTCTTGCATATAACAACATGAAATGTCTCTCTTAGTCCATGATTCATTTGGCTCTGCTCCACAGAACAAGAAGTGCTTTTCATTCAGGTGTGTTTATGATGAGTAAACTTGACCAGATGTTAAGTCTCCTTTGTATTATAAAGTGTTTTATGGCTCACATTAGTCAGCTGGAAAAGGACAGACCATTTATATTCCCCTGTACATTTTTCAGCTTCAAGATGCCCCAAAGGAGTGTGGGACTATATGAAAATATATAGAAGGAAGAAATGAACTATTGCACATGTAACAATGTTTAGCACAGAACTGAAGAAATTGCTCTGATTTACAGGATGAATTTTGTAAATATTGAAAGTTATGAGACTACAGGTCCAACGGTTTATGTGTAAAAGCAAATTTCTCCCACTCCCTTGTCCACATGGGAGATCAGAACAATAATTGAAAGCATATTCTCTTCCTTGTAGAAACAGCCCTGACGATGCACATAGGTGAGAAACGAGCCATCGGCTTTTCACACACACTAACACACTAATATTGCCATATTTGAAGGTTTGGATCTCTAGATGTCGTTATTAAAGAATATTAGAACACACATCTCTAAGGGAGTCAAAAATCTTTCCTTCCAGAATAAATCATTGATATAACAAAAGCAGTTTCAGAATTTCTAGGAAATACAAAGATTTGAGCTACAGTTTTCAGAGGAATTTTGACAGCTAGGTGCTCTAAAAATGCTTGGCAGCCCTGAAATTTCTTCCTTACTTCTGAGCTTGGATACTTCATTAGTCTGGGAGGGTCAGCAAGATGGAGCTCAGTGTGTGCCTGACTCCAACCACACGGAGGGGAAATGCAAAGCCTTGACCTCAACTCAGCCCTTGCGTGAGGCTCTTGCAGGGCCAGGAGTAGATTTAACCTGGGTGGGGAGTGATGTCCCCACACTGCACATGTGTCAGCTCGTGAGGTAGGAGTCTCCTCGTTCTTCCCTCCTACAATAAACTTGTGGAGAGTTAAGCTGCAGACAAAAACCTTTGGAAGGGCAACATCAGCAATTAAAGGTGTTATGTTGAGTCCTTACCTCCGAGAGACCTTAAACCCACGCTGCAAGCTGCCCAAGGCTGTGACGATGCTCACGCGGTGCCAAGCAGAGGTGGCTGCTTCACCTCTCCCCACGGCGTCAGCCCAGGCTCAGCGCCACGTTAACCACAGCTACGTGGCACTTGGTCAGCTCAGACTGTGGGTGAAGTGAGTGCCCCTCTGCCCACAACGTGCCGTGTGAGCACGTTCTCCTGTCTGCTGCTCGGCCCTACAACATACGAACTGTCCCACTTCCAGCAAGTTTACCGCACAGCCGTGGGACGTGGAGACCCTCACAGCCACGCTTAATGGGAACACCTCAGGCCTCAGTTCCATGAAGCTTCAGAAATTTCTATAGTGCAAAGCGGATTTCCACTATGTGGGGGCCAGGAACAAGGTATTTTTCTGTATTACTGTGAAAATTAGGTGAACAATATAACACTTCAAATATTTATCTCATTAAAACTTTTGGGACCCATGACCAATTCAGATCCCTTTGTACCTCAGTGCCTGAGAAATCAAGACAGTTGAAGTGGTTATTATTTAATTATTGCTAGTGGGATTTCTTTAGTACTGTGGCTGGAGAGGCACTTTCTAGCCTCCAAATAATTTGCATTTTAGACACTTCATTGTTACAAATAGAAGCTGCGGGTAGAAAGACTCCCTTTGAAGTTAAAAGCAAAAGCGATCTTTTTCTCACTTTATGTATAGAAACTACTGTAAAAATAATTTTAAAAGAACCTAATTGGCAGGAGGCAAGTCTTTTCTCCAGATCATTTTAGAGAGTTTTGTTTTCCTGGTGTCTTTTCTAGCCACTGGCCTCTTAGACACACAAATTGGTGTACCTCTCACCTCAGCTGGGACCAGCAGCACCCCAGGAAAAGCAGGCGTTCACAACAATATGTTCAAAAGAGCTTTACCTACATCCTGACCACAAGGATCAATCAATAAATAAAGAATAATGTAAGACAAATAAGGCATAATGGATTATAAATTAATTTACACAGATTAAATAACTACTGAAAGAGAAATTAAATGAAAGAAATACTAATCTGTATTTTAGGCAGTAATAACAGGTGTTCCATCTATTGGGGAAAATCTTATTTAACTTATGTAAATTGCAGGAACTAAATTTTTTGCTAGCATCTCTGGGTTTCTACAATGCAGCATGACTTTGTTGAGCTAAGACATGGATGTTCTATTGTGCTAGATCATACGATATCCTAAGTGTTACATCAGCTAATATTTATTTGATCTTTTTTTATTATTTAGCATCTAAAAAGCTAAAGGTCACAGGACTGGTCTACAGTTAAAGGCTAGAATTTTTAGATTCATTCTAGTGTTTTGGCTTTTTCTGTTCCTAAAACTATTTAATCACCAGTAAGGCAATAAAGAGAGATAAACTTCTTGGGAAGAAACAATCAGATTGCTGCAAATTGTATTCATGATGACAAGTGACCTTGAGGGATATTTTGTCCAGTAAATAAATAAAACCAATTCTGGGACAGTAATCCAAACACTCCAAGAAATATTTCCACCCTGGTGTTAGTACAGGTGATGAGATGGAGAAAGATGAAAGAAGATTAAAATTAATAATGCAATAGTTACCTATTCTGCAGAAACATTTTGACAATTTAGTCATATAGTTTCTTTTTCCTTTAATCTTAGAAAAACTGACTTTTATATTAGGGCTTTATTGTTCTCTTCTTGTCTGCTGTTGAAGAAAAGTCGTGCAAATTACAGGATTTTAAAAGCTTGGTAGATCCCAGGTTATTACTAGACAAAAAGAGAAATTAGCATCCATAGTTGCTGTCATGCAGGAATCAAGAACTTTTGAACCTGAGCAGAGTGAGAACAAAGAATTAAGAAATGATGAGCTAATCTCTGAAAACACCTCAAGGAGAAAATAAAATGCAGTTGTCGAATAACCCCATATTTCTCTGGGTTTTTTAAGAAGGTTCTAAAAGGTCTTTAGCGGTTTCCTCAAGCAGAGGAATCCTTCCTAGAAGGGTCTACTAAGGAGAAGTGGCAGCAAATATTCCTTTTCGTTTCAGGTGCTCTGAGGCAGGCTCTGTAAACAGGTGTTTCGAATCCATCAGACAAGTAGTAGCAAAGATCAAGAACTAAAGAAAAACAGTGTAATTTCTAGTCTGATTCAGACATCTAGAGAAGCGTTCAGTAATTACACTTCGTCTTACGTCAGAGTCCAAAAGTTTGAGCATCACAACATTGCCTGTATTAACAATGCAGACATTCGGGACCTGCTGTTAGTCACGAGCTGGTACTGCTGTTATTCATAATGTACAAGGTACCACCACCTTGTTCGGAAATGCAGTAGAGTTCCCTAGGGCACTGGATGAGAAAAATAGCAGTTTTCCAGCCTGCCACCTTTGAATCTCAAATTCAGGCCTTGTATCATTGGTAAACGTGTTGCAACATTCTCCTTATTTGTTTCATCTGTTTATTCCAAGGAGGATTACATCTCTTCAAAGAAAACAAAACGTAATAAATACCATCAAACTAGAATTTACTGGTCTTATTGCTCTGAATTTTCTACAGTCTGCTTGAGGTTTTGAAATCTATTACAGCTATTAAATGTAACAAAGGTGACCTGGCAGGTCCACCTACCAATCTGCACAATGGAGTTATAACACTAAGAATACATTATTATTATCCTTTTAAAATTATAATTTTATTAACTTAAAGAACATGCTTTGAAATGATGCCAGGAATTTGCATTAAATCCCTAAAACGAATAAAATGAGTGAGACAGAGATGCAGCTCTTAAGCAGTTCTCCGTAGCCTCAAGATGAAAGCATTGAAACCTTGGACCCTTCCGAGACTGCTTGCCTCCAGCCAGTATGCGAGGGATTATGGGAAAAAGTGCTTTGCTTATTCCCACTGGTCTGTAAATTGTTGGAAAGGGAGAATAACTTGTGATGTGGTTCAGCACAAATGCTTACGAGATGACTGCAGGTCATTTTTAGGCCGTGGACTTGCTGAGGTAGTTTCATGTTCATTAGAAGGCTGACTCAGAGATATAGATATTATAAGAATAGAGTGAAGCTTCTAGACAGAATTTATTAGATACATTTGCATAAAACCAGTACCAAGGGAAGCTACTAGATCCAGAAAGTTCAGATGTTAGTGAGATTAATATGTCCTGTTAGAAATATAAAACCCATGTGTGATTGTGTGAATATCCACATAAGGCTAAAGAAAAGTGACCACGCTGTAGATCTGAAGGATTGAGAAGATGCACTAGAACACCCTGGATCAAGACACACTTTCCAGCTATCTACTGTTGGTCAGAAAGGTGGAGAACATCTGCTAGATTAAAGTCATGCTGCTCAAAGGGAGATAAACTATGCAAGTTTCATATAACTTCCTCTTGCTGCAGCTGGTATAACAGCACTTCATGCACAGTCCATATTTTATGATGTGTTATAAGTACTGCTGTCAACATTGCATAAAATAGACTTTTTCTGTGTTGAGTATTGAGGGTACACTACCATGTTCTCTGCATGGAGACGACTTCTCCAGTAGGTCAGACTGGGTACTTGGCCAGATCATACAGCGGCTCACTTCTAAGACACGTGCTGGGGCTTCCTTGTCATGGAACCCAATATACAGTGAAAATACTGGTCTGTACTGAGATTTCCCTCTGGCATGAAGTCAGGACACATCAGGGTGCTGCAGGTCTACTGATCTCAGCAGCCAGAAGAATCCTTCTACTCAAGAAGAGATCAAATCTGCAGCAAACCTAATTAATAAATTCCCAAATCAATCACATTAGCAAATTAGATGACAAAACAATTTCTTAGACTGGAATGTGCATGCCAAGACGTAGATACTAGTTCACTGATATTTCCACACTCTTCAATACTCCAGCTCCATGAAACTGGAAACCATGTAAGTTTGCACTGCTCTTTCATAGTCTGGTCAGACAAGCACAAAACTAAGTCACTTTGTATTCATTTGCAGTATAACACAGACACTGTGACACCTGTCACGAATGCAGAATAGCAAAATACATCGTTTACTCCTATTAGATATTTATAACTTGTACAAGGCTGATATTGTGTGAGCAAGAGTGACAATAAGTTGTGATGTAAACTGATATGAATGCTAACATATGTGCAAACCCCAAAACCCTGAACAGTAACACACATATTAATGGATCAAAACAGGAAGGAGAAAAAAACAGTCTGACTGATTCTTCTGAAGTGTGGCTACCACAGAACTATTGACTCTCGGTTACCTGCTCCGAGACACCGCTGCCTCACAGGAGGCACGGCGAACAGCACAGCCATAAGAAAGCAATGAGTGTGTGTGTGTGTGTCAGCTCAGCTGTTTTTTCCCAGTAGTGTCTTCTGGGAAATGTTTACAGAAAAATTAATTTATTATTGACAGATTATGAATATATGATTTGACAAAACCACTAATTATTTAACTCGTAGTCTGGTGTAGTGATTTTCCCCTGTTTTGTGTACATTCCATGGGTTGGTATCTGAGCAGGCAATACCAATGCGGTTCCTATTACATAAACTTTCCAAGCATTCAGCAGTACAAGGTTCTAAACATTTAGTCTACTTTCTAGGAAAACTAGGTCCTGAATATTTGGTCATACTTTCTAGGAAAACTAGGGACAAAATGGGAGGTTGTCAGTAGCTATACTGGCTTTGGTGTTTTGTTTCATCAGAACTGCAATTTGAATCTCTTCCTTTGAAGCCTACAAGAATGAAAAACACAGCTGACGTTTTTGCGGAAGTTACTTTTGTGGCTGATCTACAATATTATTTCCAAAGTAACATTACAGGAAGATAAACTTCTAGTAATTGTCTATAGGATTGAATTCTGTACATCTGCTACTGAAGTCTGGAGAAAACTTTAAACAGTTTGAACTGACTTTTGAATGACAATGATTTTGCCACCAGTTTTAACCACTGTCCATGCACCACCCCTTTGGAGTGTAAATAAAACTTCTATCCTTAAGAGCCTATTTGTATTCTATTCTTTTACAGTAGACTTTTAATTTGTGTGATCATTAATTTTTAAGTGTTCATTAATGAAATGCATCCTTGTCCAAAGTTAATAAACGGATTAATCGCTAGGATAATGAGAATTCTGGCAAGACAAGAAAATATCAGGAGGGAGAAATGAGAAGGGGGAACTTGACAAGTTAATGATCCATTAAAGTAAATCCTGGGTCAGTTTAGATCCTGCATGGTTCATTACTGCATAATAAATTTAATTGATAGCCATAAAAACCTAGGAGGAAGCAAGAGAACTTTTGGTTAAATTCATGGGGTAGACATTTAAGATGTTTCTTAAAGGTTTTCAGCTGTATCTTACTGAAAATAAAACTTTCTAATTCTTAAAAGAATTTAAGCACAGAAATGAAAGCAAATCAGCAGCTTGTAAACCAGTGGCTGGCTGGGTGTGTCCCATAAGCAGCCATCTATTCATGTTCAAGAACCCCAGAAGAAGGAAGTAAGAAATAGGAATCAAAAGACCCATTATGCCACTGATTATGTTTAAAACAATAGCATAATAAGAAAAGATACACAAAATATGATTACATATTAGGCAAACAAATGCTGGTGTTTGGGACAGACAGAAAAAGAGGTCTAGTTCTCTAGATGAGGTCTTGGATGGAGGGTTGCTCTACGCTTTACAAACCTGCGCCACTGATTGTTGCTGATGCAGTTAGATTTGGCCATGTAGCTTTCCCCACTGGGATCTCAACTGGAGCATGTATTTATATCTCCAGACAGTATTTTCACAAGGTGGAAATTGCTGGGTAACCACCAACAGTGTCTTTCTAGAAAAGACAGTAGCACAGCTGAGCGCTGCGTGGCACGAGATGGGCATGCTGCACCAACCCTGATGCCCTTGCTACCTGATGAAGTGCGCCTTACAGATGTGCAGAGCTGCATGCTAAATGCTAAAGCAAGTTCATACATGTCTAGCCTGACAGGAACAGAGATGTGGTTGCAATGAGATCTCTTGACCTTGCACCCGTTTTCAAATTCTTCTCTTTTCTGCAAAGCTCTGTGTTTTGGAGATGTTTTCCGGGCTTGGGACTCAGACAGCTCCTGAGCTGTCATCAACAAACATCCACCATAGGTGTGTTGCTGACACAGTGAAGTTTAATCAAAAATACACTCCCAAACACTGCTAGTTAAACAACAAAAAAACCAGAATTTTTTACAGCTGCAGATTGTTGTCATGGGCATTTAGTTAATATTATTAAAGCCATACTTGGTTGAATTTCTTTTCTTCCCATGACCACATTAAATTATTTATGTATTTACAAATCAAGATGCTTTTGCATTGTTACAGATGCAAGCCTTATTCAGCAACAGACTGCATAATTACAAAAGAGCCAACCAACACAACCTTAAATATGTGGAGCATAGATTTGTTTAACATAATGGTTCTCTTACACAGACATCCAGAAGGACTGAAAGACAGCTAAGGGTGCAGTAATGAGGACCCATTTTTAAGCATCCACTTTTCTTTTAAGAGATACTGCTTGGCATGAATTGTGGGACTAGCTAAAAAGGCTCTGTTTGGAAGAGGGATCTGATATATTATAACAAAGTGAGCTCTGAATAACAGGAACCGATGGGATAAGATTTTAAGGACTTTGTCCCCAGGGAGTCTGAGGCTGCTATGGCAAGCGACTCAGGGTAGGCAGGCTGGTACAAAAACAGCCTGTGGAAGGGTAGGATTGCAAGTAACTTCAGCAAGGAATAATAAGACAGCAGAGAAAACAGCCTTGGTCAAAGAGCAGGGAGGAAAATCAGTGGTCAGATCTTACGCCCACGTAATTGCTGAGGAAATGATCAAGGAACTTGTGAAGCTAGGGACTAAAACTGGCCCACAGCTCCATTCATCTGCCCCATGTCCTCATGATTATTTTTTCCTCTTGACACACGTGTGTATTGCTGTGAGGTCTGCCAAGAGTGTCTGAAAGGCTCATTCAGCCCTCAGCAAGGAAACCCTGGCTCAGGGCCACATGGCTGCTTTTGCAGGAAGGGAAAAGCATAAGCTCTCCTGGAAGGCTGCAGTAGACCTGTAGACAGCTCAAACTGAAATTTCGGATCCCAGCCCCAAAATGCGTGTCCTGAACACAGACTGAGAACACCCCACCCCCAACTAATATTAATGCACCTAGTTAGGAGGGAAGACGAATTAATTTCTAATTTTTATAGCTGATAAAAAAAATTATTTATTATACTTAGGGTCAATTATGAATCACATCTACTATTTGACTGTGGATCAGACTGAAAATTCTCTCTCTACTCCTCAAAGCTTAATCTCATCCCTGCACAATGCATGATGTTGGAGGTGGGAGAGATCCAGTTAGAAAATGAGAGGAAGTTTAGTTCTGCCTCACGGTGTGCCAGGAGGCACTTCTGAGATAGTGGAAATGCTGCTGCTGCAGTGTTGCACAATTACAGGATCCAAAACAAGACGAAATGAGATAGGACTTTCTACAGCAGGATGCTCTTGGGATTTTGCTCAGACCTGGACCTAACACCATAGTCTCATGATTATACTGAAATACAGTCCCAAGGAAAATAAAGTCCATAATTTTTCAGTCTTTAAATAAAATTGCTCAGATTCATAGAATACATTCTGATGCAAAAATAATTCATATTTCAAGTTCAAAAATATATGAAATACCAGTGTTTAAGAATTAACATGTATAATCAGAGTGCTTAAAAGTACTGGGTATGATAATAAGTTTTACATTTTGATGAAGGAACAAAAATATTTCTAGCGATACGTAACACTCGTCATTTCAGTGTATTCTCTCATACTGTTTCTCCTCACAAATAAATGGCAAATCTGTTTTTAGGAAAAGTATACAAATAGAATATGATTTTTATACATTTTTTATAGAGAGATTTTGAAATATGTATTTCAGAAATATGTATGTTTAGAATAGGTTTGCTTTCCTGCTCACATCCTGATTGATCCAAGCACACAGTCACACAATACAGCCTTTGTTATATTTTCAGCCAGAGCTATTTATATCTCGAGACACCTCACTAGGTAGCAGTTTGTTACTCTTTCCCAAGCTTCTTGTGAAGCTCTACATACTTCGCAACTTGTGTATAACGTCCTTACCTATACATGCACACACTACATGTACAGAAATGCATAGAAATTTGCAAGTGAATATCTATTCTATCAGTGCAGATTATTGTGACACCTGTATGATCACTCTGCAATGAAGATTTTGTATTAAACTAGGCCACGAAAGTTCAAAATAAAGCCTGAAGTAATGGAGAGGTTTTACGTTGATCTCAATACTACCAGACTTTTACTGAATGTCTAGCTGTTTTCATTGGTGTAGGTCAGATGAGTCTTGACCCGTTTTTTCTTCCTTTTCTATAATTTGTATTCACTAAAGGCTGTGTTAAAATAAACTCAAAAAGTACAATGCTTGCTTTAGTATATTATTTCCAGAGTCAGAATATGGGGAAAAGAAAATAAGCCAATGAGCAAACAACTTCTTCCTGTTTTTTTTGTTCTCCTACACAAAGTGCATTAACTTAACCAGCCTCAGTTAAATATAACCTACAGCAGTTCCAACAGACTGAATCAACCTGTTGATTTTTAACAATGGGCATTTTGCATGGTTTCTTCGCTTAGAATGGTGGGATCAGCATTCAAAACTCCAGGGGGAGGAAACACTAATTGCTATAAGTATTCTAGCAAACTCCATTACAGCAATAACTGTATTCAAATGTTCCCTACTAAAAAAATTACCAATTAGAAGGGTACATTTGAAAAGAAATGTAAATAGCTAAAGATAATGATAGATTTAGTACCACTCTCTTTACCTTCCATTAATTTGTCCTGAATATGATTACAGAATCACAGAATGGTCGGGGTAGGAAGGGACCTCTGTGGGTCACCCAGTACAACCCCCTGCCGAAGCAGGGTCACCTACAGCAGGCTGCACAGGACCTTGTCCAGGTGGGTCTTGAATATCTCCAGAGAAGGAGCATCCACAACCTCATCTTTCCTCATCTTTCTTGAACTGGGGAGCACAGAACTGGACACAGTTCTCCAAATGAGGCCTCACTAGGGCAGAGCAGAAGGGGAGGAAAACCTCCCTCAACCTGCTGGCCACACTCCTGTTAATGCACCCCAGGATACCATTGGCATTATTATATTATTATATACATTGACATTATTCTATTAGTGTATATTTAATCTAAGCTTTAACACTCTCTTGCTCTTAAAATAATCCAAGCCCCTCCCCAAGCCAGAGTATCTCTACGTAGGATGATAAACAGGTGGGGAGATGTGTGGTGATGGAGTACTTCATCTCTCCCCCTCTCCTACTCCATCTCTGTTTGTGGGCAGGAACTCTGGACTGGCACAACACAATCACTCTTCTCCTCTGTGGTGACCGTAAACATGAAAAGCGTGGGAAGACCCTGCACTTGGTTTCTCCCTTTCCAGTCCATGCCAGTCTTGCTTTGGGAACTGCCTGCTCGGGTGGAATCAGGGGATGCTTTCCTTGTTCTTCCCATGTCTGCTAGGAGAAGCACAGGTACCTAATTCAGAACTAGCTGGAAGATTTTGCACACGTATTAATTTATCTTTTGCTGCTGCCCAAATGGGATAAAGCTTTCTAACTGCTTTATATCCCATGGATGTTCTTGTGACAAATATGTTAAAGATAGTGAAACATTCAGACACTACAGCAAAAGGAACAATAAAAGAACTTATATTAACATTTCTATCTGTGTAACTAGAATTCACATAGGGATTCATACAGATGAAGAAACCTGATAATGAAGAAATTGTTTATGATTCTTTTTTTTCTTCTAAAATGAAGTGTTCAATGAAAGTACACAATGGTCACACTGTTATGGTACCATGCATGCATACAGTGTTTGCACTAGTGAAGTGTTGGAAATGTCTCCAGAATGTAAGATTGCTGTTCATTATGTAGTCAAGTTCTAGCTGTGCTGCCAAAATTCTGTTTCACTATGACTTACAAAATTCTGGGGCCTAATAAACAAAATCAAAAGCAAATTCAGATTTTCCCTGAACTGAAACTGGCTTTAAACAAAGTGGTGGTATAAGAATTCACAGACATCTTCAAGAAACGCAGAACCTAAACTAATGGGGAGATTGCAATACAATAAAATGTTTGATCATATCTGCTGGTTTTTATCCCGAAGGCTATTTCCAGGAGATAATCTGTAACATCTCCTCAGGTTTTTGGTTCTTAATGTCTATTGAAGTCCATGTCTAGTATGCTAAAAAAATTTCTTGGCTCTTTGGTTCTTTGTTGAAAGAATGTCTCATTGCTTGCTTTCTTCAACAAAATGCATTAAGCACAGGGAAATCATGCAGGGCTACAGCAATTTTCATTTAGTTTTGGTATCGGGGACTCAATGGACTGGTGAACCCACCTGTCCAGAAGCAAGGCTCTGACTACCGGGGCAGCCTTAGCCCTCAGCCAACTATACACTCATGTATCCTACACCATTAATACTCTCCAAGGAGGTATGGAAGGATGCAAAATGGCCTTCTTTTATAAAACACTCAGCCTGTTGTATCGCCAGAGCAGGGACCTCACCTTGGCCTATAAGATCCGCTCTTTATATCCCTTGACTTTAATGAAATAAGAAGGCTCATTGTATAAAATTGTGTTAAACATAGCTTTCTTTCCAACTACACTTCTATGAAAGATGAAAAGAGGTACTGCCAGCTCTGAGATAATTGCCCATGTTATGAGCCTTCAGCCCCTTTTTAAACAGGAATTTAGCCATTATCAAAGGTCAGCTTTCAGGCTTTCCACTGAGAAGTTTATAAAATACCTATAAAGTCAAATTTTAGTTTGTGCTAAACCTACGTTAGGCAAATTTAATAAGAAACATTTTGAACAGTCATGTACTGCTGGGTCCCAGATGATTTTCTTATGGGACCAATGCAAAAAAACGATTGCTCTTAAAATCCTTCTTGGGCACGTCATTCTTGCTGATATTTAGGCCATTTATTGAGAGAAGGTTAATATAAATCATTTATCTAATGTAAATCATGACTATTTTTACTGTATCACTGTTCTTTTATTAGAAAAATACCACACTAGACTATACATAGATGCATAAGTCATTGCTGTATGATGTGAGGAGGAGTACCTCCAAAGAGAAGATTATTACTTTATCATAAACATCATCAGGATGGAACTGTGAAGCCAAAGGATGCAGACTGACTATTCATTTTAATGGTGTTTAGGTGCCTAATCTCCCAAGTTGGCTTTAAGAGCCTGAAGCCAGAAAGCTGCAGAGAGATCAGACTAGCACAGGGCTTGTAACAGGGAAAGGTCTGAGCAGCCTGCTCGGATCTGAGCTTCTCCGAAGTCTGTTGTTAAAATTCAGTTCCAAGGTTTTTGCTTCGGTCTTTGTATGGGGCTTTTTTGCATTTAGTTACCCTTAATAACTGTCTATATATTGCAGTTTGTGCATGTTTTGCAAGTCTCTGGTACGTATGAGCTAGCCATGTGCATTGTTGTGTTGCTGTGGGTGTTGCTATGATGCAACAATAATTTTAAAATTATTTTTATTAAAACATCCACTCAGTGAAATATAACACTGATGAAAATTATTCTGAAGTAGGGCAATATAGGCAGTATCCAAAGGGATAAATAATAGCTGTTTCCTAGAAACTGGATAACCCTGGCTCCACTGGAACAGCAGTATAAACATGCTAAACTGGGAATTAATACGAGGGTACGAGTCCAAACCAATACATATGACAACAATCAAAAGTAATGAGGCTCACAGGAGCACTCAAAAGGGCAGTGGGCAGAACAAAGTGCCGGAAGAGCACCCAGTTGCGATGCCAAAGCACCCAAAGCCCAGCAGATACAGCCACGGTTGTAAGGAGAGGAGATATAAGAAAATCCATAGAACAGGTTATGGATACACAGTGTGCTGAAAAAATATTTTCAACATACTTTCCTTGCAAGGAGTATTAATTCAAAATATTCTACATACTTGTAGAGGTGGAGTGAGCGGATCTGGACAATTTCCAGGACCTCTAACCATGGAGTGCCCATAAACACAGAGGTCTTTGGAGACCCTGGATGTGGCTGCTGTTCTGCTGACTGTGCCCTTCCTGAGTACCTCATTTTAAAAGTTCAGACTGCAATTATCCCCCATTCCCTTTCCTCCAAATAGTTTAAATTCTGGCTGTATGTTTGAGAAGTAATATTATTTCACATTTTTATATGGCATTTTACATGTCTTGGGCACTGAGAAGACATTGATTCAGCCTGACAAGACCTCAGTGAATTAAGAGGATAATTATTACTCTTATCCCCCTGCAAAATACTGGACAATTGAGCAGACTTGTCCTCAGAGTGTATCCAAGCCAGAACGAGGACTCTGGGCTGTGGGGAACCACTTCTGTCCACCCAGGCAAATCACCTCTTGGACTGAGCTGGAGACGGGGAAGGAGAGGGGCTGTGGACAGTGTGAGCTCTGATGGAAGAGCTGGAATATTACAGCAATTTAGGGATACTTCTTCAAACTTCCGTTTTCTTTTTTCTCTCATTTATGACTCACGCAAGGCTAATTGCATGGTGATGTTCAGTTATTATATAGTTACAGGACTGTTTTGTGTATCTTTTAAAAAAAAATAAATCATAAATGTTTGTTGAACCTGGAAAACCCTCTAAGCTATAAAGTTCACAAAACTACTTCTTTATGTGAGTGGGGTCTGCCCATAACTTGACGAATGTATTGCCAGATTGAAAATGAAAAAATCTTTAGTATGGCAAAAAAATATGAAAGTTCATATGATTTGAATTAGATTCAAAGAATAACCATACTTGGCTCAGTGGTGTTTGGAAAGAGAGTTTGAAATTCTCCTCAGAGACATTTCTTAGCTTAACTTTAAATGAGAGCTATGACTGACTAGTCCTTTCAAAGAGAAAGAAAAAGGGTTCAATGTATTTAAATCCTTTACTAGAGCCTTTTGCCCCTTTCAAAGTCTATTTCCTCTTAAAATGATCTTTCTAGACAAAAGGGGGAGTGAGAGCAAGGAAGATATACATCTGCACAAAAATGCTCATCTATCTGTGTATCACTCTATAAATAAAGATGTATTACTCTGTGTGTGTCTGTGTACAAGGTATTTCATTCGTCTGTATTTACCCAAACATTTGAGTTTGCAAGTTCCTGAGCACATACAAAGGCAATGTATTATTGCAATTAGGCTGTTTGCACTTGCCTAGACAATAAAAGTCTTTTGAAATCCACAGCAAAATATTAAAATCTGATTCTAAACAGTATCACTTGTTAGTCAATTCACAAGAACGCATTTCACTGCAGTGGTAGCAACACTAATTGTTTTCTGTAATTAAGGTCTGGCAGCTGAGAAAAGCACAGTGGGAAGGAAGAGCCAAACCAACCTGATGCTATAAACACGCTCCCACCACCCCAGTATAACTTAAAGCAGCCTCCAGGAAGCTGTAATTTATGTTGGCAACAACAATTTCAGTAAGACCAGAGATCAGAGACACGTCATGTGGTTGATCAGCCCCTTCCACCACAGATATTCTCTCTTTTCTTGAAGCTCTCCAGAAAAAGTTGGTCTATCCAAGGATTTTCAGGTGAGGGAACTCTTCAGCTCTCGTGTTTGACAGCCTCAAAGCTGTTTCATGGTACAGGCAAGATATTAAGATGTGTTTCTAACATTAAAACGCACCACTGGCACCAAATTGCACTTAGATCATAATGACTGTTGTAGTTACAAAGGGCTTAGAAGCAGTGAGAAAAAACAACTTACAATGGAAGACATTGTTTGTCCACAATCACACTATTTTCCTGCTTTACATGCATGGAAATGCATAGTTTCCCTGACTACATTTCACCAAACCCTGCCAAAATAATTTACAAGCAAGCAAATTAAAACAAACCATGACTAAGAAAGTAATTCCTTTAAAAACAAAGGCAATTGTGTTACAATTTTTATATATGTGTGTGTCTTTCTCATACAATACATGCAGTCTTAAATAAATAACTTGTATTGCTGGCTTTTTGAAGTGCTAAGTTATGAACACATAACCATCCCCTCAAATTTGTGCATATTTTGTCTCTTTCTATTTTTATTGAATAACCTTTCCTCAACACCCAAATGGTAGAGAAGTGTTTCGGCATCTGTCCTCACTTTCTCTGTAGGATAAGTTTAATGGATGAACACGTATATGAATTCCCTATCATCAACTCATTAAACAGTACCTACCAGGTTACTGAAATGTACTTAAAAATTATGATGTGCGCTTAATACCTGGGTGCAACACCGCCAAACAGTGTGTTTCCTTTCCAGAAGATGTTTTCTGATGAGTTACTAACCATTTTGTGACATTGCTGATTAGATTACATGTTAGAAAGAAATCAGTTCCATATTGGTCCTGTCAGGAGGCAGAATCTGTTCTCTTTATCCAATGAATATGAGCTTGCTTCTCACATTCTTTCCTAAAATACCATTTTATCAGTAATTCATCTTGCATTATTCAGCCTAAGGTTGGAGGAAGGAAGGAAAAAATAAAGGACATGTGCCAACGTGATGGAGGTAATAAGGGACACATGCAAGCAAAACGTGTTTGAGCTGTGCTGAAACTGAACTCACTGTGGATACGGGACTAATTCTTCCTCCAGATGCATTTGGAAGCAGCAGGACCTGTACGTGTGTGCTGGAGGGTGGGTTTTAGTCACAACGACCAGAAACCACCAAAGGGAAGCGGCAATGGGACACAAGGGTTTGGGAATTTGAGATCCCAGATCCTAAATTTATATCTTCAGTGAACTCCAGCAGTGATGGACTCAAGTTGGCTTGCTCTAACAGCCCTGTGTTCAGGTATGCCTTATATCAACTAGAAGTGATGGTCGTACATACCTGCCAACAACACAACCACTGTAAAACAGAGAAAAATCAGCAAACCATCCCTTAAGGACGTCCTGGAGAAACACTGTGACAGCAGATCATCATTTATTTGAAATAAAAAGTGGCTTGGAAAATATCCACCTGGAATCCCACCACAGGCAGGATGAAAAGAACCTGAGCCTTGAGGAGGCACAAGGAAAGGAAAAGGTCTGACAACATGGAGCTTCCCCAGCAGAGGACAAAGCGCGCCCCGAGTTCTGCAATGGTGCTACCGGTGTCATTGCTGGGCCTTTTTCATTTTGACGTTGCTCCTCACACATCTTCTGTGAACTCTTGTACTGTTGATGTCCCGAATTACCACCAAACTGCTCTATTTCTCCTAAAAATAAAACTTTTGTCTCAGGTATTACACGGTCTGATTCAATTACAGTTTTCTTTACATGACAGCCTCTTTGTGTTTTCTCTATTGCTCTGAAGAGCCTAGGAAAAAAGTGAGGTGTGTGCACTACTGCTACCATTCTGATAAGATTACTCACAGCCCAAATTTTGCCTTTTGTCTGCTGAGTTTCTCCCATCTCTTGCTAAATATACTCCTAGGGTTATAAAGCTTATATAGAAAAGCCTTAGTAGAGCAAGGAGCTTAATTTTAGGTCCAAGAAGATTCAAACATGTTTGATGCTCAAAAGGAATATATTCAAGGACCTGCTTCAATCTGTTCTTCTTTGAAGCAGCTCCTAATTGTGAAAGGACACAAGGGTGAAAGCGCACTTTATGGGTTTCCTGGTCATTCTTCTGTTAGTCTCCAGAAAACGCTACTCTTGGGAAATATCCCAGACACATATTACCAGTCGCTGGCTGGGTGTACTCTGCTGTTCCAGAAGTGAAAATACAGCAGAATATAGATAATGGCATTCAAAATGAAGAGAAGGTATCTTAAGTGGTGCTCATACAAAAAACCCCACTGAAATCAAAGACAAACAGACCCCAAGGAATACACTAGCCTGCAATTTTTCCTAATTTGTGAAGGGGATTCTACATTTCTCGTTGTCTTTGCCAAGAAATCTGTGCAAAGTGTCTTGGGTCTGCAGTGAGAAACTGTAACATTAACATTATCAACGAGAACACAACAGTCTGCTTCCTTGCTGGCAATGAAAACAATCATACAGTTTCGTTGGGGAAAAGGCTTGTCTGAGGCAAACAAGGAATATGCTGCTATACACACAGCAGGCGTAGTAGGGGCTGAAACACTGCTGAGCAAACTCTTCTCTCCAGGTCTAGCAACACCAAAAAATTCCCTGGCAGATTGTGCACTAAATAGAAGAAACAGAACGAAAGTGAACATGTGATAAATCCAAGCAAACTACTTCTGTTTTCTTTGTAGGCCCTAGCAATTTTTTGTTTCAAATGTTGTTTTGCCTCGCACATTTTTAATATTAATTTTACATGACTCATACACTGGTTCCCATTTATGATGACTCATACTTGTGGGTGGGTTAGGACTCTGTGTAGGACCAGAAGTAGTGTTATGTTACCTGCCATCCCACTCTCTCTGGGGCAGTTGGAAGCCTACAGACCTCCTAGTGGTTCCCATTTTTACACCATGTGATTTCCTTCCAACATTCAGAATTATACTGTCCACACAACTTTCCATGTCCATGCTTTCCTAATGTTCTTTAAACCTCTTGAATAATTTTGATCAAATCTGACAAAGGGGCAGTTCTCAAAAGTTGTGAAAACTGGTGTCTAGGCTGGGGGG
>Ga0065711_1029688_pt1 | contig 35207 bp, 18 predicted proteins | sample Hoacrofraction12_FD_59098 | JGI IMG/M metagenome (GOLD analysis project Ga0065711, IMG submission 59098) | Hoatzin crop microbial communities from Cojedes, Venezuela - Epithelial fraction 12 v2 (version 2) | ecosystem: Host-associated > Birds > Digestive system > Esophagus > Crop | place... | reverse complement strand
TTCCTGTGCCTCAGTTTGTGCCCATTGCCCCTTGTCCTGTCACTGGGCACCACTGAAAAGAGCTTGGCCCCATCCTCCTCACACCCACCCTTCAGATATTTATAAGCATTTATTAGGTCCCCTCTCAGCCTTCTCTTCTTCAGGCTGAACAAGCCCAGCTCCCTCAGCCTCTCCTCTTAGGGGAGATGTTCCAGTCCCTTGTATCAGGAATAGTGTGGCCAGCAGCAGTAGGGAGGTGATCGTGTCCCTGTACTCGGCACTGGTGAGGCCTCACCTGGAGTCCTGTGTTCAGCTTTGGGCCCCTCACTACAAGAAGGACAGTGAGGTGCTGGAGGGTGTCCAGAGAAGGGCAACGAGACTGGTGAGGGGTCTAGAGCACAAGTCTTACGAGGAGCAGCTGAAGGAACTGGGATTGTTTAGTCTGGAGAAGAGGAGGCTGAGAGGGGACCTTATTGCTCTCTATAGCTACCTGAAAGGAGGTTGTAGTGAGTTGGGTGTTGGTCTCTTCTCCCAAGTAACTACTGATAGAACGAGAGGAAATGGCCTCAAGTTGCTTCAGGGGAGGTTTAGACTGGCTATTAGCAAGAATTTCTTCACCAAAGGGGTTGTCAAGCACTGGAACAGGCTGCCCAGGGAAGTGGTGGAGTCACCATCTCTGGAAGTATTTAAACGACATGTAGGTGTGGCACTTAGCGACACAGTTTAGTGGTGGACTTGGCAGTGTTAGGTTAATATTTGGATTCTATGATCTTCAAGGTCTTTTCCAACATAAATGATTCTGTGATTCTATAAATCACTGCCTGCTGTCAATCAAAGACTGCAAGGACCACACCATATGGGCTAACAGACTTAGTTCCGAAGTCTCCCAGCAGATGTCCTCACGAGGCAGCCGTGTCAGGGAGGTTGCAGATGTCACCACTTGAAAAAATACTGAGATAGGAAGGAAAACAGACTTAAAATAATGGTGATAAATATCTAGATAGATAAATTCAAAGTATTTAATTTATTGTCAGGTGTCAAACTTGAAAACATAAACAATATGTTAAAAAATAAGGCTGTGATCTTAAAAACTTAAAAAACCCCAAAAACAAACAAACAAAAAATCCAAAACAAAACACAAAGAAAAAAAACTTATCTGCTTTAAGTAGCACACCTCTTTCAATTTTGTTAGGTAATTCTTACATCTCAGCTATAAAGAAAAAAAGAGATTAAAAAAATGGTGAAAAGCATGAGCATAAGTTTCACATAGAAAATGGCATGAAGACTCCAATCCTGTCCTTCTCCCTTCCCTTTCATGTTAAAACTGGCATTAATTTTATTGTCTGCACAGAGCTGATGTGCAGCTTTCTGCACTACTCCCTAGTGGCAATGATATACAAATGTTGTCACAAAGTTGATATTCTTGGAAGCATAAAATCCCTCAGGTATTCCAAGGAGACTTAAAAATCATAATTTCCTTAAAATAGTGATCCTCATCATTAGTACTACAAGTGCAAAGTTTTGATACTGCATTAAAAATATTTGACTTGTCCTTCCATGTAGTGAGTAATGCATCCACAGTTAACTACCCACAGACACCTATGAGATAATGATTCTGTCAAGTACTGATCTCCAAACTCAAAGCTGGGATTCTTTACCCAGGCCTATGAGACCGGTATCTCCAGTCCTCAATACGTTACCTGCTTTAATGCAGATGTTCAGGGCTTCGTACATGAGAAGCCATATCAGGCAAAGATGAAATCAAGATGATAAGCATCAACTGACTCTTCTTCAAGAGCGGACACAGAGGTAAGTGCCAATACTTGGCGCTTACTGGGAGACCAGCCAGCTGGGACATGTCAGTCACTGCAGTTTGGCTGGTGGAAAGAACTCGAAATGGTCCCAGCTTCAGAAAAATTCTGGGAGGGGGCTCCAATAGCTGGGACAGACTCCTCCGCCAGAGGTTCTTTGGTGGACCCGTTATGGCACTTCTAAACAGAAAGTGTTGCTATGTTCTACAGGCTGAATTAGGTCAAAGCTAGCATCATCAATTACAGAAATGGACTGCTTATGAAATCTTAGTGGAGCAGGGTATTTGTCAGTATCTTGTCTGAAGCTTCAGTAGCATGGCTGACTGAATTTTGCAGGCTCATTGTCTTCAATTTCAACAGTGAAAGTAAAAATGAAAAGATTTCCAGCTCCGTGTCAGTGAATGACCATGGTGAACAATACAGAACTGTTACATGTCTTAACTGGCGAACACTTTCATGCCATAGAAACATCAGATAAAGTACATTCTGCACTTAGTTTGTCCTGAGAAAAGAATCCAGGTTCCACATCCTGAAAAGCATGGTAAATACAGTATTAAAGCTACTAAACTTTCTCAGTTTAACTGAGGTTCTCTTCAGCTATCACAAAAAATAATTATAAAAATCTCTTTAACCTTTTTGTTGTGCTTTACATAAACAAAACAAAAGCTCAGAAGACTTCTATGACATCAAAATTTCAATTTAAAATATTAAAGGACAATTACAAATGAAGGATTATGGCTGTGTCAGCTACAATCTATTGTTCACCATTTAAGATTACTTCATTCAGCTGCCTTTGTCTTGAATCTTAAGACACTCACCCTTTAGCCATGTGATACGGAACACAGAATGACAGTCCAAGCAGAGGCTAACTCTACTGATTCCAAATAAAGATTTCTTATGGGAACAAATACACATCTCAAACAAAGCCACAAAATATACTGAAGCAATCCTCATTGTAACCAGCTCTTCCTCCATAGCTTTGTTTTCATTATGTAAACACATTCCAGACAAATCTTTACAAACTATGTCAACAAATCATGGTTTCTCCCTCTTTCCCCAGGAAAACTGTGCAAGGATAACTGTACACATGTTCAAGAAATAGAGGATGCCATTTTATTGGAGGTCCATGGGTAATTGTATCACATTAGGGAGTGGAAGAATCTCGTGGTATGGCACAACACAATACCTCACTCTAAACACTTAAACAGAAGGTTAAATGATATGCAACATGATCAAATCAGTAATTCTCCATCTTCCAGGCACCACTGATTAATTTAAAATAAACTTTAATAAATTCAAAAAATAATATAGTCCATTAATTTGTCTGTTGCACTGTCTTTAAATGAAACAGCACTTTGAAAGTCACAAATAAAAAAGCAGCACTTTCTGTTAATACCAACACCACTGTAACACATACTGTAGCGTGGCATGCAAATCCATATCTGCAGTCTTTTTTTTTTTTGTATTAAGAAATGGAATGGTAATCTTCTATCTCAAATATTAGTAGCATAACATGTAAGTGCAGATCATTCTGGCCACAAGTGTAGTAAGCCTTAACAAGTGTGTATTACAAGAGCATAGAACACAGAGCATGACACTTACATCCAAGAATCTCTCTCTTTTGTACTGTACATGGTGTTTGTTACAGGCTGAATTCCAACTTGCTGTACCCAAGCTTCAGGAAACAAGATTATTGACAGTTTCTGGTTTTGCTTAAAAATAAAATGCAGTCACCATCAAAGCACAACAATTAACAGCCTGGTCAAAAAAATGCCATAGCTCCATTGAAAAAATAACTTGTCTTTTTAGTAGACTCCATTGAGCAGTAAAGTTTCCATCATAGGCACGTTACAAAGTCTCACAGCGATACTGCAGTGTCACTCCTGTTAAGTAGAGATTTGTATAGACACCAAGAAACGGTGCAATGTTCAAAAAAGCTGTTCAAACTGAGCTAAGTTTCACGAGACCACGTACTGAGTCTTCATGCAATGAATCCTGGCTGGCTAGACTCAGGACGTGCATTGTATGGCTGTGTGTAATAGGACTTCCACTTGGCAGCATCCCAGGGGGTGATGGAGCTTCTTCAGGAGTGAGAAACTGATGACCTTCGTGTTCCTCTTTTAATGGAATCATGTCTGTCAAGCCTGTATCTGATGTGAGATTTGGCATAGAAGATGGTGGTGTTGGCTGCCCTAGAGTTGCACAAGGCCCACCGATAGTAGTCTTTCCTGGTAAAGGTAGCTCTTCACTAGTTATGCTTGGCTCACTCTGTAGGAGGGGGGTGGCAGCAGCCTGCAAAACGAATTTAGTGCTCTGAATGCACTGATCTTGGTCACACTGTAGAATGGAAGGGTGTCAAAATCATAGAAGGCAAATAAAACAGAGAAAAAAAAATGGGAGAATATGGACAAAAAGGTATGGAAAAGAATGGGATGTGAAGAGAAAAAAGAAAGCCATTAGTATCATTCCATGGTTAGCCACCCAAAAATCCCATTGCATGCTGCCCGGGGTGGGGGGGTGGGGGAAGCATGCATAACTGAGCCAGTGCTTTGGATTACCGTCAAAGTAAATGATGATAAACATTTACACTGTTCACTTCATGGTTTTGGTAAGTTTTAAAATAGTATTTTGTGAATACTGTAATTCAAATGCTCTGCCTATTATTGTTCAAAGCCATTTGGAAAGCCTAGCTGCACAGTTGGCGTGTAACTAACTGCATCGAGCACCACAAAACCTCCCCAGGTGAGGTGAATCACTTCCACACTACTCATTTTACCCTACAGTAGCTAGCAGTTCAGAGAGAGGCCTATAAGGATAACCCAAGCATCTTCCCAAGTTCAAATACACTAAGCAAGTGTCTTTCTTTAATTGGCCTTCATGTGTTAGAATTAAGGTGCTACCGATGGTTTCCAGAAGAAGAATTCCTTCGATGCAAGTGGTTTTATAAAGATATAGCTGCCTATACAGCCTCTATCAGCAAAAATCCCCTCTCAATTTAATACATTATACATACACTTTAGAGAATATACTACACTATACTCTATAGGATGTGTAGAAATTAGGCAGCACTGCAGATGCATTAATTTGGTATCAGCTTTCATAATTTTTAGGCTTTTTCTTGATAAATTTAGTCTTGACAATGTGAAAAATCAAGGCACAAAACACGAATCTTCTGGCAAGCACTTTCACAACAACAAACCAATTCAGCATTATACAAATACAATTAAGCTCAGTGAGTATTACCAGGAAGACTTTTCGCTCCACGTCATTCCTAAAGCACTGTTTATACAAAACTATCATTCATTCCTTGAGATGACAAGACAGGTAGGAGTTTCACTAATGTCCAGCTAGCTAAGAAGGTAGTAGACCTACTGCAAAATTAAGTTTCTATAACACAAACTGGCATGATTTTGAGAGCTTCCAAGGACAATATTTATTTAATTCATAGCCTGATCAGTTATAACATCTGCAGATTTTCAAAATCCTGTCAGATTCATTTGCCATACTACTGTTCTACTGTCCAAGAGAAACACTACAGTCAACGAATACATAGCCATACATAGGCAATAAATATCAAGAACTACAACTGCAATGCAGCAAAGCAAATTTGGAAGCCAGTGAGCAGAATAAAGTAACATCTCCAGAGGTAAGACATGCCTATTCACTGTTGTTATTTCAAGGATTCTGCTAAAGCAATATGTTCTGCTTTACGACTGACTTCTTCGATCTATATCAAATTACTGAAAGACGTTACAAATCCAACATCTGTTCAAGATGTTCCCAATCATCAACATTGCTACTAACATTACAGCAATTCCCTAAAAAGCCCATTCGATTTTAGTAACCCACCGTGATATACTCTATGCAAACTCATGGAAAGACTTTTTTTCCTTTACTGTATGACAAAAACCACCACTATGAATGCTTCCTCTGATATCTTCAGGTCCTCCAAATCCACCATTGAATAGCTTAATGATAGATGCACTCACATTACGTTCCGAAAGTGTGCAAGCAGACTACTTGGTCACAGTAGATAGGTAGTATTTTAAATGTGTCTACGTGGTTTAGGACTCCCAGACCAACTACTTTTTGACAGGCAGAAGTCCGATCCTTACTCAGTTACATATTTTCCAACACTTCTGCTTTGAGAAAGATAAATGTACTGACTTCCTATTACATAGAGTTGTACGTGTTTCAGGCAATATTTCCCCCCCACGAAATGATGAACAGCCCCAGTCAAACAGTTGAAGTGGTCCCATGTCATTTCAGAGGGATTACTCACAGGCTTAAAGCCAAAACCTTGCATAAGCACCTTAGTAAGAAGAAAACTGTCACTGTCTTTAAAAACAAAGCTTTCAATTGGTAATTCAGTGTGAATAACTCATTCCAAATAAACATACTGTCATTCACACCTCCTTATTTCAATTAAACTACAGCCCTGCAACCAACCTTACTACGCAGACCTTAAAGATCTGCTAACTGAATTTTCAAACTTCAAAAAGACCAATAAAATCCATTAAACAGTGTTACAAAGCTTTTCAGGTGCTCTGTATCTCTTGATCATTTTCCATGCGCTTGTCACTTCCTTAAAGCCCCTCCTCTTATTCAGATACATTTCAGGTTTCCTTTTTTTTGTTCTATTTAACAGTGATCATCACAAAATCTCTTAGGAAAATACAGGCTGTAAACAGCTTTCAAAAGAGACTAGAGTGGGGTTTATACTAAAAAAGGCAGATGTGTTCAGCGAAGCTCTCAAAAACATCTGATAAAAACAACATATACTATACAGGTAGATTATTCTTGCATCTAAACAGCCAACACAAGACTAAACAAGGAAATCAGATTTGATTATAGAGCTGGCATGATGGTTTTTCCTCGATTCCATATTTCACTCTTAACTAAATGAAATTTGGGGCCAAAATCCTTAACAGCTATTAACCACAAATTATCCAATGCCAGCATTTCAAATATAATAAAAAAGCCTATGATGGTAAGAAAAAGGAAGACAACCACCGGCATTTAAATAGCTAAAAATCTATTGTAGAAATTATCCCACCAGTACCTTCTTACATCAGATCTACTGATTTTATTCTCCACTTACAATTTCCACTGTTTCAGAGGAACAGCAGATTCTGAAGGTAAGACAAGTTTAATAAGTTCTACAAGTACAGAAGTTCAATTATATAAGTGCATTGAAATTTTTAGCCATCCGTATTTATTTTCACATCAAAAGCCACAAATTAACGCAAATCAGACAAAACCTAAAGTTCTGTGTTTATTTCAGAAATAATAAATACAAAAAACTAAGGAAACAATATTTCTTTTTTTTCCTGAAGAAAATCTGATCTTTTTTCTAAGCTACACAAAACATACATGTTAACATAGTTGTTGTACATGGCAATGTATTTTTCACATTTCTAATGGAAAACCCAGAGATTATTTACTTTTAATTCAAAATTAACCTTGTTAAAAATTTTCTAAACACTGGTAACATTCAAGAATTGTTACAGTTCTCAGCTGATGGAGAAAAGAAGGTTGAATTATCCAGCATCTCTGAATAAAGTACAAACAACAAGAAGTTTGGAGGAGACTGAGAGCACTGAATGGCAGTGCTATGAAGTAACAGAAAGGATGCTGAAATGCCACACTAGATGGATACAACAGATGGGTAAAGAGCAGAGGGATGGAGCTGTATAACTGTTCCCAACAGCTGCAGGATTTTCACACTCATAAGCATGGTATTGCAGATACTGCGCAACAACTGAGCCACAAAACCCAACAAGTCAATGGCTCCAGTAGCAAGTAGTACAGTGCACCAGGAGATCTATGAAGAGAAACACTTCTGAAGCCAAAGGGAAAACTATCCCCGTTCCAGGGATTTTGCTTCAGACTAGCTACCGTTTGTTCTTACGGATGGAATGTCTGTGAATGGTTAGAGCACCCAGGGTGCATTCCGGGAGCACATCTTCAGAAAGAAATCTAGTTCATGTGCTCTGATACTGCTCTGCGATGTGAACGAAAATGCAGTAAATATGCACAATGAAAATAATTGCTTCTAAAACACACCTCAGTCCAAAGCAAAACCTGAAGTTGATTTACTACATGTGCCCTTAACCCATTTTAACTGTGAAGTAAAAGGCTTTAATGAAAATCCTCTATCAACCTTGACTGTAGTAATGTTGACTTGGTAAGAGTCCTAAGTTCCATTCTGCGTAATGATAAACTATATTTCTGAAGTATGACAGTAAATACACAAGCAAGGAAGCACACTCATAAAACTCCCAGCAAAGTGGGGCTCCTAGCCTTGCTGATCCTCGTACTGTCACGGTAGACATACTCCTAATAATGAGAATACAAAAAGCAAAGGAGAAAGTATGCTAGGATGATCAGAATATAAGTTCCCTAGATAGCTGTTTCCAGATCAGCGCTAGAAATACTGATGTGAACATCTGGGAGAGGACTTTGCTGGACGTCTCACTGGTAACGAATGTTGCACATGCACTATTACGATTCCTGTAATCTTCAGTGATATGTATAAGTAAGAAAAGAAACCCTCCAATGAAAGAATTTGCATCCAGGAAAGGAAAGAGAGAATTGGAAATAAGAGAAATTGGCACACAACGAAAGACCTAAGCACTGAACAAGAGATGCCTAGAATCCAGGAGTACAAGTGAATTTCTTGAAAACAAAGGAAACAACCTGTCCTGACACAGAGGCAGACAGAAGTAAAATCTATCACTTGGTAAGGCATTAGAGAATTCTTAGAGACCTCATAGTAAAAATAAAGCAAACTAATTCCTCTAAAAAAGTGCATCAAGTGGGATGGATTCTGTGTTTCTTCATAATGGATTACTAAAGCATAAAATAATCTGTATCAAAACCCAGGAATCAACTCAGGCCTTTAAGAGAAAGCTAAGTAGTACAGAGGTGCAGATCCAGGTAACAATAGCTGATGGATTTATGGTGAAATAAGAACTTTTTTTTTCAGAATAGAAAGAAAACAAACCTGAAAATGACAGAGAAAGAATAAAATACACAGAAAATTATGATTTGTTAATGGGTGAGATATTATGTTTCATGCAAGAATGGCAAGAGAGATACTTGGGCAATCAAACTAATAAAGAGCTTGTAAAAATAATCAGCAATAAAATGCAGTAGGGAAATAGTTTGGAAATATCAGATCTACAGATCATTAGTCCCAAGTGACCATGTTTGTCACTTGAATAAGGATATTAAGAAACTGGCTAATGAATTCACCAGATTAATTTCAAATTATATTGGAAGAGAGATTAAAAACACTGGGAATGTACCAAGAAAAATAAATTATGTGCCTCCAGCCTTCAACAAAGTAAATAAAACTTCAGCTCTTAGTAAAATAAGGGAGGTACTAAGGAGAGAACAGGAGAAAAAGCTCTTCTATAAAGATCTAGGAAAAAAAAAAATCATAGTAGAGGTCTGTGAAGCACTGATTATAGCAACAACTCTGACTTTCTGAGATTGTGACAAACTGAGTCACTTGCACAAGTAGGGTAGCTCCTATATGAAACATTAAGTCTCAAAGCCAAAATTACCACAAAAGCTGTTAAACACAAAAATAGTGCCCCACAAATGGTATCCTGAACAAGAGATAATGCATTGCACTGAAAAGAAGTGTCTGGCAAGTTTAAACTTAGCCTGATATTTATTTTGAGGTTAAATGCAAAAATGATGCTATGTTAAAAGACGTATTAAAATAAATGAAAGCAGAATATAATACTAAGCAATCTAGAGAAATTTAAAGAATGACCAGAGGCTAGTTGGGTGAGGCACAAGAATTATGTTTAGAAAGACACAAGTCATTGAGTAAAAGATTTGAGGGAAGGAAAGGGAAGGAATAGAAAGAGGGAAGGAGTAAGAGAAGACAAGTGTGATAAAAGATGATTGTTAAAATCTTGCTTTAGTATCAATGGGCAGGAGAGAGATTTTAGCACGCTATATGGATAAAGTAGTATAACAGCTAGACATTAAGATTCATCATAGAGATAAGATCTAATGCATTCTGGAATAACATCCAGGGAGACACACCATAAAGGTGTACTGGCACACACTTCAGATTTTTAGTAAATTACTTCCTGCACTCAAAAGAGTTACACTTGTTAACATAGTGCAATTATCTCTGATGATGTATAAATGGCTAAAACTCTGCCATTTAAATATACACTAATACCACGACCTACACATGCTCTTAAGTCAAGGAGTTCCACTTTGCCTGTCCTTATCTGAAACTATAATAATACGAGCTGCAGTACCAACTACATCCCCTTCAAACCAGCCAGTTCTTTGTGGCCCACCTTCCTCAGCTCCAAGAAAGCATTTTTCTTTTTATACCTCAGCCTTTTTTTCCAAGAGGTATGCAACCTACCAGAAGGGAAGACTGAATCATATTCCATCTTCTGCCTAACCTTTGTCAGTGAGGACACGAGGCAAAAAGGAAACCTTCTCTTCCACAAAGACTTTCCCTCTACTCTTTTGCTTCAACTGCAGTCTGAGGCTTAAGCTTGTCTATTATTTAAACCACCAGTCACCAAAGTAAATGTCAATGTTTGCGCCTGAACTTCTAGCAAGAGGGATTCTACAGACCGTTTCAGAGATTCCTCCTCTAAAAAAAAAAAACCCAAACCACCATAGCCCCAGGATGCTGCGTGCGTCGTTATGCTTCTGCCACAAAGTGTACTCCACTGCCTTTCACTTAAGAAGCTTCAGCAGTGTTTTTCAGGAGAGAACAAGTGAATGACTGGTGTTCCCAGCGCTCTTGTTCCCAAACTTCTTCCTAAGAATCTAAGATTGTGTACTGGGAAGAAAGCTGAGAGAAACAGATACTGTAAAGCCTGGAAAAGAACTAGAGTTCACTTAATGGGGAAAAAGGTTTAAACAGATTGATGAAGTTTTACTTGATTATTCCTGCCAAAATTTAAATAAGAACAGGATATCTGGTAACTGCACAGAATGGCTGACAACAACTAATCTGGCAGTAAGGTGAACTAATTTTGGTAGGAAAAAAAAAAAAAGTCTGTTATGTGGATGAGATTGAGACCTTAAATGTGAAATAGGGAGATTAATTTTGTTGTTTGCTGCTTTATGAGATAGGAGAGATGGGAACCTGAAAGTAGGCACAGTCTACTGAGAAGAGTGAAAACATTGACCTTAGAACACAAAAAAGGGAAATATGAAACAAGAACACATCAGGGGCAAAGTTATGTCCCACTGCACTGCTGCCAGCAGGAAATGAATTTATAATTTCTTATTGCTTGAAGCAACTCAGGCAAGAATGAAAGATTTTAAACAGGGAAGAGAAAATAGTGCCAGAGAGACTGGGAAGCTAAGCAGGTCTTTAACAGTTTGTAACAAAACTCAAGCGAGAAATTTCAATGCTGATAGCCAGCTGCCACTAGAAGCCAATTGGTCTTGAATACAGATCAGGAATAATACCCTGAGAAAAATGGCATCACAGTCTCAAAGATATTCCTCCATACCAACCATAACCTATTACATTTCAAACTTTTTTTGAGACATCATTTTCAGGAATGAAAGCTGCACGTTTCCAAGTGACTCTGATAACTGTCAAAGAACACAAGCCTTTCCCAGCTTGAGAAGTGTGATATTCTAGGATATCAGAAGTTGAAATCCTTGAAGAATTTACGTATTTACAGGCATTACACTCTAAAATCATAAGAACTACCTGTTTGACTTAAGGTAATACATAACAGATTTCTCAATTTCTAGAGACAGATTTAGTCAATTTTCTATCAAACAGGCACAAGATTTTCTCATTAATAACTACGAATGATAGTGTGTGTCTTCTTACAATGCAAGTATAATTCTTATAATGTTAAGATAATTTAACGCCAGGGACTTATTGTGGTTTAATGATCCTCACAAATAAGAAGTCTTGACAGAGAAAGTTTGGGTAATCCCTGAAAGACCTCATGCTGTTTTCCAAGGTTTGCTTTCTCTTTCCTTTTTTTACTTTTTTTTTTTTTCAGAGGGAGGGTGTCCATAACTCATAGCTTCTTTGACAAAGTCCTAGAACCCACATAATACGAAGATAAGTGGATAACAATTCAGAAAGTGGATAACAATTCTTACATATGTAAGATGCTTGCCTTTCAAAAAGATCTCTTTCCAGTTATTCTCTTCTTCTAGGCACTGGAAATCCTATCTTCCATTATGATAGCCAATGCTACCAGCAAAAAACAAAGTAAAAACTATTGGCACAGTTTCAAAGATGTTTAAAAGGTTTTGTTGTAACAATCCAGTTGCCATTCTTTGTTCATTGGAAGTTCAGTGTCCTCCTGCTCTTTCTTCAACATACTTATCCACTAGAAACTCCTCTTTGTTCATCTTTGCTTTTTAAAACACATTAGTCTATGCAAAAACGCAGTGAACAAGCAAAGAAGGAAACAGAGTATGAAGAAAGTGCCATATAAAACAACAATTAGCTGCAAAATGATGAGGCAGAGCAAGTCCATGATACTTGAATATTCCAGTTCAAAACACAGCAGATGTTAACAGTACAAGTCAAAATGCCAGTATATTCAATAAATCAACAGCGTAGAAAAGCCTCTCTTTTTTTAGAATCCATGAACAATAACTGTTACACTGTGTGAAACATATATCAAAAAGAGCCTCAGGATTTTTCTCTTTACTGTTAATAAACAAGTCATTCCACCCATAGTGTCAGCTGTATCCAGTTAGTTATTACTTGATTAGTTCACATGAAAGTGGAGAAGAAAAACATTCACAGGAATCTTGATGAACAACACTATGGGATGATTCCTACCATGTTGCTCTGAGATTGTGTGGCCCCATACATAGTAATGCCATTTGATGGTCCTGCTAACTGCGGTGTATCTGGTTGTATAAATCCTCTTCTGTCAATTAAGCTATGGAATAATCAAAATAAAGAAAAAATGTTAAGAGAGATTTCTGATCAATTACTACCTCCCCTCAGTTAAAAGAAAAAGAAGAATTTTCTATCATACAACAGACTTTGATACCTCGTCAATACTTTCAAATGTTCCCTTTTATTCAACTGAAGTACAAGACTTCATTTCTACTCATTAGCAAGGTAATTGTTTTCTTGTAATACTACCTGCCACAATCACATGTACTGCTGCTTTTCTGGATTTTTATTATAGGCAAAGGACTTAGAAGCTTACCAGCAGACACCACAAAACCCAAGAATTTTAAAAAGCAGGTGTGAAAACAAATTAGAAAATTCACCAGTGTACTTTGAATCAGTATCTATTCTGAAGGTTCTTTTGTTATCAGTTTCCACACCTCTAAATTAAAGCTACTTAACCACAAAATTTAGAAAGAAAGAGGAACTTTTGTTCAGATTTTGTTGCCAGGTGTTTTATGACAGCTGCTTAACACTGCTTACAGTGCTCCACTACTCTTACCAAAGTGATGCACTTATAAAATTTCTTATTTTCACCTAAGAAAATATTTTGTAGAAAAAGAAGTAAAAATCTACATGAGATTATAAAAAAATAAACAGAATGGAATATTTTGACCTAGCTGAAGATTTTGCTAAAATTCCCCATATACTTTTACTCTCATTTTGAGAACTATAAACCTCACTTAGGTTCTGCTAGTTAATACTCATAAAAAGCTGAATGTACAGACTGAGGTACTGTATTCTACACGTGTATTAGGTCTTACCACTTCCACACAAAAAACCCCCCCAAACTTTTCAACAATTTATGCTTCAATTCATCCAAAGTATTTTTTTTATTATATGTAGCTTTCAATTATAGTTCCATATACTTTTAATCATAGGCCAAAATGTTTTTTTCCTGTGACCTGAACAATGTTACCTCCTATCTGAAAAACTGCAAATTTTACCACAGGATATCACATTTTAACTGGAGGGTTTATAGTTCCAGTTACTAAGACATAATGACAGGAATGCCTTAAGACACCTGAGAGCTAAAGTCAGAACAGAACTCGTTTTATCTGATGATATATGAGACCTCTAAATTCACTAAGGGTCAAGATGGCTTCAATTTTAACAGATAAGAATGGGATGCATAGAAGAATCTAAGGCATTTCCCCTCTCAAAAGTCAACAAGACTTGCACCACTTGGAGACAGTTTAAGCTCTCGACATGAAGGTCTGCAGAACAGTTTTTTATGTACATTCAAAACACTTAGAAATCCACCTGAGATAACATTTTGCCATGTCGAAAGCACTCCTTCAGAAATCAGGTGCTTAAAAAAGTTACATGATTTATTCGATCAGAACACTAGTTAGACTTACGCTGACAGCTATGGATCAAATTAAGATTTGAAAGCTACTGTTGGCTACTTAAAAGCTACTTCATATTTAGTGACTTGGGACACAGCTGTGAATAAAAGTCAAAAAAGCAAGGTTATAATTTACATTTTACAGTCAGTAAATTTTTACTGTCGCTCACAAAATATCTCCCTACAGAAACTCCACATACATTTCGGTATCTAAATAAGTTCTGTTGCTACATGGAATTTACAAAAAAAAATATAAACTCTGTTAAAACACAAGACTCAATGCCAGTTTGGTCTAACTGTGAGCTGCTATGTAGTTAATAAAGGTTTCCAATTGGAGTCAAACGAAAGAATTTGAAGCAGGGCATTGAGTTTTTATGTCACATAATTTTATGAAAAGAAAAATGGCAGAATTAAAGGGTTGGCCTTAGGTGCCACCCATACAGGCGGGAAGCAGAGAGAGGGTTACTCTTTCTCACGACAGGGATTACAGTATGTGCAAATCTTAACTCTGTTGTCCACTCCTCAGGAAAAGATGTCAGTCTCTCCCGTCGACCTTGTAGAAGAACCACCTCTGATTTTCATAATAGTAAAGACAGAAATGCCTCTTCCAATAAAACACCTTAGCCACTGGACTATACAGTCATTGCTTACTTTCTTCTCAATAGTTCAGATTCATAACTACATAATTCCAGACAAAGCGAAACAGTTTCAACCACATAGTACATAACAGCATGTCACAAAATCTACAAGATGTCAGCCACTCTCTGCATAGGAACTGGGCTTGTATTGTCCATGTAGTACATGAAATGTCTAACCACTGAGCATTGGAATAAGAAGAGAATTAAGTCTTTCCAGCTGCCAGTTTTATTTCTCTAGTCTCAGCTCTGTATTCTATTTTGTTCAAGATGAAAAACCATCAGCAACTTTGAATATACAAATATTTTGAATTTCAAAAGTGTAAATGTACACAGCAAAACCGAATCCATTAAGCTTTCACCTTTCTTAGGTGTAAGACTACCAAATTCAGCTTAACATATATATGTTAACAGTAGTATAACTAACAAAAAATTGCTGACCATTTAAATAAAAGTGTTCAGAGTGAACCAAACAATTATCAATCTAGTTGTAGAATTAAGGTTCCTAAACTCATGTCACATTTGTTAGATATGTAAGAGTTTAATAACCTTTCAAATCACCCATCATGCAACAGCTAACTACTAGAAACGTTTTACTGCTAGAAGTTATTAACCCCAGTAGCAAAAGTTAAACCAACACATAAACAAGTTTATTTTCATTTCAGATGTCAACCTTAAAATATATTTCACAAGACCTGTAACCACAATTTATCAATTTATCTCTCTACTACTGAATTAAAACTTCATTAAATCTTCTAATGGACAGTAAAACAAAGCCTTATTTTTGTTGAGTAAGCTCAAGCAATCAGAAAGGTTTTTTTTTCATCAATAATCATGTGGCTTCACTTATACTAGCAATACCTTTGATACTCTTACCTTGGAGAGAGGGGCCCACAGAGTGCAGCACAGCAATTAGTAAAGATGTTGCCATAACTGTATGGATTATAGTTTTCTTTACCTCTTTTATTTGACCATGATCCTTTAATCTGAAGAGATATGAACAAGACACATCACATCTAATACATTACAGAAAATGGCTGATTTAAATTAAGGGTTACCAAAGCAGCAACATGCTACTTGCACCAGAGGCAGACCAGAGAAAACCCATGATCACACTTTCTGAACTGCTTGGAGATTTGGGCTGTTACGAAAGGCTGGACCCTAAAATCTTACAAGCAAATACATGTTTTACATCCATAGATTTAGACAACCCAAAATCTCAGAGGATCAGTATACTCACAGTAGGAATTTCAGCATCTAAACATAATAGTCTAAGCTTAATTTTACAAATATTAGGCATGTTCTGCAGAAGAGGTTCAACTGCAACATACCATTAAAGCCTGTAATAAAACACTTTTTTTCCATACTCTCAAGCCATGGTAACACAATATTATTTTTCCTAAAGTTCACAAATAGCTCTAAAATATTATGAAGCAACTGCAGTCATTACTACCTTTCACCACATATTACGTTTTCTTTTAGGTAATCTTGCTTTACTGTTTGTGAGATACTTGAGAGCCTGAGTAAAATGTCTTACTGTATTCAATTTGAAATGTATCCTTTAAATGAAATTACTGAACAATTTACTTGAAATTCAGACATGTTACACTGCTGCAGTTCCCCATCTGACTTTCAACAATCCAAAAGAGACATTTATTTGAGGGAAAGGGGGATAGTGGAAGCAAGCTGGGTCCATCTAGAGAGACAATGTTGGTGTAAACCTAATAACTGAGGAATACCAGAGTATCTCATCTGTCTTACTAAGGAGGTACATTTCTTCAAAGTCTTGTACTTCAAAGTACTTGCTTGGATACTTGATGCTGAAGCACAATTCACTCTGAGCCTGCTTGGTAAGTTTTTTCTGGTTGATTGGTATTTATTGTAAAATTTAGAATTTTAACTGCAACCTTAAACAATAACAAAACATGTGGTTGACAGTCCCAAAGATGCTATTTTCATATTGTCAGATACCTATGAAAAAAGGTACAACAGAAAAATACAATAAAATAACTTTAAGCTTGCAGAAATTTGTTAGATTACTTGTTAAATACCAACAAGCTTTCTACACCATTAGCTACCTAGCTATTCTTATTTTCTCCTTTCATTCATTTTGTATTTCACCTTTCAGTTAGGGGAGAACACATGAAGCCTCCACACACAGGTAAACATAATTTCACACCGAAACAATGGAAACCTATGTGCAAAATAGGACAACTGCAGAAATGAGAAATTGACCTTTAAATGAATTATATACTCCTTGCCAGGGGTTTAAGACCTCACACTGTCAAAGAAGTTTGAAATTAAAAATAAAATAAAGGATGAAATTTTTGTTTTGAGAATTCAACACACTTTGCAAGTTTTACCACAAGTAATTTTTGAATAAAAGACTATTTAGGGCTCCCAGTGAACAAGAGATACTGAAAAATGTTTAGTACTTTCCCACTGTATAAAACATAATTGCTTCCTTGTCTCCTGTATTCTGTATTTTCCTATATTATGAAACAGGTCCTGAGGGTGTAAATCATAATGGACACACCATGTAACCAGCATATTTTCAAGCCATAGCAAATACAGTCCAAAAGATCTCTTCTGATATTTTGAATCAAGCATGACCAGGTTACTTTGTTCTTTCCTACTGAGGCATTCACAAAATTATGCAGGCAGGTATGACTTCTCTAAGAATAACAGAGAAAAACTTCCTCATTAGTATTTAGAAACATATACGTAGAAATACACAACAAACTTACATCTTCATTTGTTGTTTGATTGGAGCTGATCAAATACGTGTGAAAACCTGAGAGGCCAACAATGGACCATACTGAGAAAAAACAAACCACAGCTTCCAGCACAGTAATTGAAAGTCAAGGAAGTATATGCAAATGGAGAAAAAAAATCATATTCAATAACAAATTGTTACAATCACAAAATTCAGGGTAGTCGACTTTTACTCTACAAGTCCCTTAAGATCTTTGGGGTATTTCACAGGGGTCAGCAAAAATCAAACTCAGAAAAGCAAGCCTATTGTCAGTAGGGTTTAGCGTACAGGCCACTGAATAGCACCGACACCGGCAAATATTTAAGGGTCTGCAGATTGAAAAAGGCTAGAAATTACTGATGAGTGGTTCTGATCTTAATTGCTGAAATTCAGATATTCATTTTCACCCTGTAAAAGTCATCACACTTGTATTAAGACAGGTAAATTGATAAGTAACAGTAAATAACAGTTCTGATAGAGTGAGGGGGAAGATCAAACACAAGAGAGGTAACCCAAGGCTAGCTGAACAGCAAAGACTGAATGGATCTGTTTGTACAAATATTTAGTGCACAATGGGAGTCCTGAGCCAGGACTAAGGGTTCTAGATCTGTGCTCATACGTATAGCAACCACAACTGAGTAAACTGTATCCCAGTCATATGTTCTAACTGCTAGACTCTCCTGCCTTTCTTCTGTTACTGAAATTAAGATGCTGATAGGGGTCCTAACACTAGCATGAAGGTGCCCTAGTCCAAGTAAACTACAAAGTCCTCTCGCTCTCTCAAGTCCCTCTCATAACTGCATATATTCTACTTTACAACTGTGGGGGTGCCTGAAAGGCAAACGGTCTGGATAACAACTGTTAAACCTGTGAGTGTAAATAGTTGGGCTGGGGTTGAACACTCAAAACTCAGCAGCATTTGCCCCAAACTTTTCACGTTAAAGAGGAAGACTATCAACCCCCAGCTCACTGTGCTGCTATTGAACAGTAGCTGAGGAATTACAACACTTGTTGAAGGAGACATCAGCCCGAATTGTAAGAAAATCACAAAAAAAGGCAGAAGAGAACTTGAAGTGGGAACAGCAGCAGTCAAAACTTGGTTTGCTACAGCCACAAGTCACTCTGCTGGCACCTGCCTAGGCCGGGCAGGGCACCCTCCCTGTTGAACGCTGCTAGCCGTTGGCATCCAGACAGTAGACTGTCAGCCTGGGGTGTGACAGGTACGCTTAGGGGAGCTCGTGCGGTGCTTTCTCACCTGCGTGTGGTAGGGAGCAGCACAGGTACACATATGGCAAGAGCACCCACACCTCCGAGAGGGTAGCGAAGGTGTGCACGTGCATGTGTGCGCACCACCAGAACTTCTCAAACTACCTGTGTTTTCACTCCTTATAAACTGCATAACTCACATGTCATAAATAAATGACCAGGCTTTAAAACTGAGATTGGTATACTAGGAAAGTCAGTCAGCACTCAGAGCTGCATACTTCCTACAGTTTACATCATTCCTTTAGCTCTAAAATAGTCATCATTTCAGAAATAAGACAATAAAGTCGCTTCTAAACTTTATATAATCTAGCATAAAGAGCAACTTTCTATAGATGGTTTCCTGCCACAGTTTTTTATTTATATATTTTTATTTACATACAATAGCTATAAACTCAGAATACATCTGCTTCGAGAACGTTTTCTACAACACTTCAATAGTAAATTTTTTTTTAGGGAACATGAATGAACAGCACAAAAGGTTTTGGTTCCTAGAAAAACAGATATAATAAATCAGTAGGAACAAGACAATGGGAAAAGAACAGGATAAAAATAAACTGTATATTAACTATATGCCAACCTTCAGTGAAGTCAGTTTCCAATACAACATCAACTCAAAACATTCGGGAACAAGGACACAGCCTTAAAACATACAAAAACATCCTTATCGCTGAACCTATCAATAGAAGAGAAATATGAATGATCCTCATCATTATACAGAGACAGACTGGAAAATGCACGGATGGACATAAGTATTTGCGATAAATAATCCCATTTAATAAATAAGTCCTATTCATTAACAGTGAAGAGGTTTGTATTGCAGGTCTGCACTCCCCTAACGAATTGGGAAATACCCTAGTTGTCTGTATAACTTTTTCTAGAACCTACTTCACTCAGAATGATTGAGAAGTCAGAAAAGAGCCACTTGCATTCTGAGCAAATCTGCTCCAAAAGCAGCAGGATGACCAAAGCGCATTGCTGCACAGCACGTTCACTACTGTCTCCCTCTCAAGCTACGTGGAGAGTCAAAACAACACAAGACAGGAACTCAGTCTCAGCGGACTGTGCAACAGCCACACTAAAGCAAGGAGAATGAGGGAGCCAAGATAAGGAAGTAGACTGGTGTTAGCAGAGGGTTCAGAAAGGTGTGAAAGACGGAAACAGCTCAAAAACATTATGCATAACACAAGTGCATCCATCTGGGCTTTGAGAGGGCAGAAATTGTAAGGAAGGCTGTAGGTGAGCCTTGTTGGGTGCAATCTACACACAACGACCAATAGGAAGAATCACCAGGTCAGAAAAGGGGAACCTGAGAGGGAGCAGGGCTTCCTGCAACATCATCAGGTGACTGAGCACACCACTAACAGGAAGTTTGTCGCCACGATTACACTCAAGAGGGTCCCGATATGTGATTTTCTCCCTCCACATGGTAATTCTTACTGACAAAAAAGTAAATTCCTTTTTTACTTTTTACAAAAAAGAGAATTCCTTTCAGTTCAAGACCTCTTTCAGTTCCCCACTGAAAGGGACTTTTTCCCCAAAAAAGGGTCTTCTTTCAGTTCCGCACACCAAGATCCAAAGATCTCTAGAACAGCACAGGTGGTTCATGCTAGATTAACATGACTCCATCAATTAAACATGAGCCTACTAATTAAAAATAAAATACAAAAAAGCAATATATTCTCAATATAAAGTGTAACTTACCAGTTTAATATGGTATAACACTCCTTTAGTATCTCACCCAGGGTTCTTTGCAAGACAGAAATGGCAATGTTCTCTGTGCCTGAATTGACTGGCTTGATGCAAAGCAGCATTCCCAATGCTATTTGGACAATTTCACTTTTTACTGTCAGGGATTGTAACCAAGCTATTAAATTTTCCAACATATCACTATCAAACCAGGCCATGTCTACCAGATGCACTACCAACCCATTTTCAAATCAGCACATCTCTGAATACAAATTTGAATAAGCAGCCCATTGTTCCAGTACAAGGATCCTCAAATGCATAATCAATTACCTTCTGATTTAAGGACAACTGAAAGCTATGCTCAGTTTGAAAAGAGTTTAAAAGAATAATCTTTTGTAAGAAGTGACTGTAATTGTTTTAATTGGAAGCTATTGTGCTATTTAGAACAGTTTGTTTGTGCTTTGTAAAATTACTTAAAAAAAAAAAAAAATCTCCACACTGGCTTTGTTTAAAAAGGGATTTTATAGCACAGTGAGTGCCTGATGAACACACATAAAAAAACTGTATCTGCAGAATTGGGAGAATCTGACACTTGGAAAAACTACCTGGAAAGAGAGGTCTGTCTGTATGCGCAACTATGAATGACAGAGTTTTTTCTTCCTACTCTTCTGTGGAAAAAGACCAAACTGTGTGAGGCACAACGGACAAAAAGTCTTTCCTTGGCACAAGTATAGGAAAGAATTCTTATACAGTGTCTTTGTGAGCGGTGAAAACTGCTTATTCAGACACAAACCATTCAAAACTTATACATAAGGGACCTTTAATGATCACCTAGTTCCAACCCCCCTGCCATGGGCAGGGACACCTACCACTGGGCCAGGTTGCTCAGAGCCTCCATCCAACCTGGCCTTGAACACTGCCAGGGAGGGGGCAATCACAGCTTCTCTCGGCAACCTGCGCCAGTGTCTCACCATCCTCGCTGTAAAACTTTCTTTGCTATAGCCAACCTAAATCTACACTCTTTCAGTTTAAAATTCTTGCCCCTTGTCCTGTCACTACAGGCCCTGGTAAAAAGTCTATGTCTTGTCTTTATATATCGAAAGACCACAACGAGGTCTCCCCAGATTCTTCTCTTTCCCGGCCTGAACAACAATAGTAGTCCCTGTGTATGCACGTGTAACTTAACAGAAGTTGATACTTCAAAATGACTTCTCCAAAAGCAGTAAATCAACGTAAGCATACTTTCAGGAATTGAAGTCTTCAGGGACAGCTTATGGTTTCAGTTGTTCCACAATCTACTTTTTCTACCCTGACAAGAATCAGTCATTTTGGATATTTTCTGTTTTAAAAGCAGAAGAATTGTTTAATATTTTAAATGAAACCACAGCATGGGTATAGTGTGAGCTATATTTATGAATTCCATCACAAATATATGGAGCATATTTCCATCACACATGGAAACTACAGACCTTTGTCAAGAGTACTACTCTGCAAAAGATGAAGAAAACAAATACACCAGGCTATAGACTCTTTTCTACCTCCAACATGTGGCGAGAAATCCTATTGTACAGGAAGTGATGAAATCTTTAATTGTTAAAGTCCCAAATGCACACATCCAACAATAGCAAGAAAACAAGCAAAAACATATCTCAGATGTTATTTTGCAACAAGATCTACAATTTGTTTCAATGAAAGGATATCTTGCAGGACTGTCCTTCAGGGCATTGAGGAACCCTGTTTGTTGAGAACCTGTAGGAATAAAACCCAAAATTACCAGCTGAGTAAGAAACTGGACTACAATTTCTGTTTTCACCATAGTTAACATAATTAATATTTGAAGCTCAACCGAATAATCATAGAATATATTTAATAATATGAATCTGAGAATATGTTGCTCAGCAGCAACAACATCACAAAAAAACCTTGGGTAAGTAATCAGGTCTAACATCTACAGGATATTTTCTCAGTCATACCAAATTGATGCATGCATACTTTCCCATGAACAAGATTTCTGATTATCCCTGTTCTTTTAAGGCCTAATATGGAAACAAAAAAATATAAGCTACTTTATTCTTTTGAAATACTATTTTTCAAATAAACTCTTTGACTTGGAAAATTTATTCTATAAATCCAGATTCTCAACTTTCCCTCCTTTCCCACCAAAGTTCTCTAGACTGTAATCCTGCTCCTACTGCACCTGCACAGAAGGTTTTTCCAATAGGTGCTTGTTGCCTCTGGGCAAATAAGAGAATATCTGCTAGCCAAAAAGAGCTCAAGTGCAGCATGATCCAATGAACCAGAGATGCAGAAGCATCCACTTGGGTTCCACAACCATGAGATACTAATCAAAAAGGGTAATTTGACAATTTGCTGATTGCAACAAGTGAATTAGTTTGTGGAAACTGACAATGTCACATAGCTATAGGCATATAGTTTGCATTTTACTGTATAACTTAAATGATTTAAAAGTATCAGGTTGAAAGACTTTCGCACAGCAAACATTTTCCCCTTAGCTAAATTTATCTGAAGCTTTGTATGAAGAGAGAAGAATCTTGTCTTTAAAACAAAAAAGAAAAATGTATATCTATACACACACTTCTTTTTGAGACCTGCCTAGTCAATTTTACTGTTTGCCATTAAAAAGGGAGAGTTACTTACCTTGTATTTCTGAACCTTTTCAGACTCTCATAACTGTTTCTTAGCCTCAAGGCACAACACTAATGGACCTTCCCCTACCTTCTTACTGTTTTTAGGATCCTTAATGGCAATGGCAGCAGGTAGGTGTGATCTCTATTCCCTACTGCTGATTGCACTCTTCCAAGCAGTTCCCAAGATATCAGAAGGCAAAGGTACCTCACTGCAACAAATAGTTGAAATACCGATGCCTCAAATAGAGCAGAGTAACTGTGAAGACGTATGCTACTACTGAAAACATGTTGAGCTTGGGGAGATGGAAGAAAATCTTGCAAGACAATACCTTTAAAATATCTGATTTACAAATTCATTTTATCATTTTCAATAATATTACGTGCACATATTCTTAATCCTGGAAAGGGCAAATTTCCAATGAATGCCTCAGAAGGTCACAGAAAACAAAAAGTTAAGATGTATCTCGTATCTTGTCACCACTTAGGCCCATCAAAAATCATAAAAATGCCAGCTTGCAAGATGTATTTAAAATGATACAAAATTTCAAAAAATTGTCTAAATCAAGAGACATTAAAAAAAAAAACAGGTTTGCTGTGTTATCAACAAGGTCAGAGAAGGAACTTCCCTACTAGGATGAACCAAAAAGAAATTTATTTTCTTTTTCTTTTTTTTTTTTTTTAACCTCAATGCCTACAAATTGCAATCAGGATCCTTCAGTCCCTTCCTGAAAGAATAGTGTCAGAAGGCATTCAGTCTAATGCAGGATATCTAGAATAAAGCGTTGCTGAAGCTAACCCTGGTAGGATCACCTTCGGAAAAGCTCAGAACAGGATTTTATTAAGTCAACAGGACTTCCTCTAGAATCAAGAATTTTTCCAGGGCTTAAGGAAATACATATGGATGACTTTGAAACACTGCAGGAAGGTCACAGTCCCAGGTCTAAAAACTGAGACTTTATTCAGACACACTAACACAAAGCAGTCTATGCCAAGTGCAAAGGTTCACGTTAAGTAACTGAGAATCCTGCTTACTCGTTAGCATCAGCTGAAGAACTGCAAGGCTGCACAACAGAACAAAAATGGTTGAGTGGTAACTGTTAGAAAGGTAGATATGAGGACTTCTAGAAGCATGATAGGCAAAGCGAGAGTGGAGTAATTGGTATGATAAAAAAACCTTCTTTGTAAAGAACCCTTTTTTTGGACACAGTCAAGATTATAGTAGATAAATTTGAAAGTTGGGCTTGAAGCTCACATGTAGCAAGTAAACATCAAGAAACTAATCACAATTCATACCTGCTCCCATTGCCTTTGAGGACCAACCAATATTTAGAACTAAGGAGCTTTTTCCTGTCTCATTCAAGGTAGATAAACCTCCATAGTAAGAATATGTTACAGCTGATTAGACAATTCAGCATTTAACATTTACTATAAATTATCTGTAACACCTACGGAATGCTAAAGTGCTTCTCAATCACACAGAGGCAAAATTAATTTCTCTGGTCTTTGTCTAATTCATACTTAGAATTAGGTATGGACACTGTAAAGTTAAAATCCACTAGGTAGATCTACTTGACTTTCAGAACACGAAATATTGGCATAATATTGGTAATTAATATGCTGAAAACTAAAGAAAAAAAGCACTGTAGTCTTTGTGAAATAAAGGTAGGGTAGCTTCAAAAGCAGCTTTAAGTTGTCAGACTGGTAATGTTCTCAACTACTGAATTCTAGCAAAGTAAGATGACAGAAAAAAACCCCATGCTTCCTTCTCAAATGTAAAAGTTGTGTTTGCATACGCTTCTGTATGCCCAAATAAATGTCAAAGATTTAAGTATTAAGGGAAAGTGTTATCTTTCCAGTAATTACTTTTCCATTTTTAAACCATATGAACATCTTTTTTCCGCTCTTTCAACTGGTATTAGAAATGCTGTATCTGGCAGCGAGAACAACTTGTTGATCCAGACTCCCTCAAAATTAAGTGCCCCTAGTTCTAGACTATGTGCTAGATTTCTGACCTATAGGAGAGCTGTTCAGTGCTCTTATCCTTCTTTTGTGAAGCACAAATAAGAGCAGGAGTTCTGCTTTTTAAAATGTAAATTTTCCCTGCAAAGTGTAAGCAATTTAGGAAATCGAGCACAATCTGGTATATTTTTCAGCAAAACAGTCTCTAAATATTTCCATTATCAAGTTAGCTTTATAAATGTGTTATAAACTGAAATTATTACTTCTATCAGGTTTCCACTGTAATACAAAATACAAAGAAATAAAAAGATCACATTTCCAAGATCATTACAGAAATACTGTTCAAGGCAATATCCTACTTTATTAGTGAAAAGGTAGAACACTCCTAGTCTTCCTAGTGGTAGCGGGTTAAAAAAACCCCACAACATACAAAAAGTCTTTAAAGACATATAAAGACATATATAAAGTCATATAACCTATCACCATAAATTAGGACGTCATCATCATGTAGGACCTAACAAAATTTGTTAGGTGTGTGGAAAAAAAGACAGTACTCGAAAGAGCTTTAAAAATACCCTCCTCAAACCCAGTCCAGAACACAAATAAAAATCAAACTCATGAATATTCATCTTCCTATAGCTTATCTGATTCACTCTATTATGAATTGGTTGTTCTCAGAATGTCTATGCAAATGAAAGTAACTTGTGTTAAAAATAGGGTAGAGAAAGATGTAAAACCAAATGGCAAACAATAAAAAGTGTAAAATAGCTCCAATCTATTTCCTAGTAAACTACCTGTTTGTTTGGATGACAAGTGACCCATGCTTACAGTTAAAAAAGCACACAAAAGTTCTTTGTGAAAATGATAGTATCTGTATACTTAGACATACAGTACATGTGCTACTTTTCCAATAAATCATCCATAAAAGGACACAAAAATTAAGAAAATTAACACTGCATTAAGATAAAGCCAGTGCTAGATCAATGACTACTATGACCAGGGTCTACTATAGACCAGAATGGGACTCATTGGGGATTGTGAAGCTTCAGAGAAAAGGCAAATAAATAAATAAATAAATAAACCCTGAATGATCAAAAGATTAACTTAAAAATAAAAACTCAAGCAAATGGCTACATACGTAATCTGATTTCACCAGCATACTTACGAAGGATGACGTGGGTGATAACGAATGCAAATATAAAGACTGTCAGAAAGGACAGAGATAAAATAAACATATAAAAAAATCTGTAGTTTCTTTTCCCCACACAGTTGCCTACCCAGGGACAGTGGTGATCAAACCGTTCTGAAATGAGAGGCAGAAGAAAAAAAAATGGAAAACAATTAATAAAATGCTGTTTATTTGAAAAAAGTTCTCCGAATACTATATTAGAACTCATAATTTAACTGGCACTTGCAAATTAGCCACAGAGAAATTCTTACTTAGGAAGGAAAAAAGAGAAAAGAAAAAAAGGAGTATTTTAATGAAATTTTACAGCTTTTGAAGAAATCAAAGCATGGCTGAAGTGAGCTCCTGTTAAACTAACAGCATTATTGTGATGAGTTGTGCAGTCAGACCAATAAGCATGTGTTTATCCACTGTCACATGGAGTGGTATCAACTCAATTGTATTTTATTTTTTCAAAATAAGGGTGTTTTTTTTTCTTCCAGTGACTCTTCTACTCAAAACTGGAGTTTTTGATGTTGTTTTATTTATATCTGTCATGATCACACCTCTGACTTAAGTCTACTATCATGTCATCCATCCATTATGGTACATGAAATATTTACTCTCCCCCACCTCCTTTTGTTTCTTCATTCAAAATATTCTCCATTCCAGACCACCTATTTTTCAACTTAGAGTTGACATGGCCATACAAACCCATCAAAACCAGCAAAATTATTCACATAAACCGTTTTTCAAATGTTAAAAGTCAGACGGTCTTGTAAAATTTGGTTATACTTCTTTTTGCTTTCAGCTTGGTTGTTTTTTAAAATAATCCAGTCAATCCTGCAGGAATTTTCTGTAAACCACATGGTATAAAAGTTGATAGATGTCATCTGAATACTCTGTTACCCTTTGCACTATAGGCTCCCTCTTCTTTTTACTAAACCAAACTCCTTCTCTTTATTTCTCCGAGAGATTAACTCCTTCACGAGACAGGAAAAGGCCAGAGTGGGTCAGAAATGAGTGTCCCCAGCACAGAGGGAAATGCCCCAGCACTGGAAAGTGGCAGAGGGAACAGTTCTCCCTATGCAGCCTGAACCCCCCACTCCCTGTCCCAGTATATTGGGTGATGGAAACAGCGATTCTCAGGAAACAAACCAGCATTTCCTAGCTTTGCTTTGGACAGATTACACTGACAGAATTTTAAATCTTTTAATCAAATCCAAGATCATAACATAAGACAGATGCTCCCTTGCTGGCTGACTCTCACTGTCTGATCCTTGTCCAAATCCTGTTTTGTTTTCTGTGACTTTTATGCCTCCATTGACGTACAATATCAAACTATTTGTAATTCCACAGGAAAGGCGAGCTATAAATTTGTCTTTAAGCCCTATGTTAAAAAGGCACATTTGTCCAAGCACACCAGTTTATTTTAGCTATGGCTTTATATTAAAGACCTACATTAGCGGTTTTCCTTGAAGGATGTATTCAGTATTATCTTCATCTAAAAGAAAAAAATTCAAAACAACATGCACAACAGATTTCTGAGTTCATCAGACTTTCAGGGTTTTTTTACATGGTTTTACGTGACAGCTTTTTGGACCACATGTTTCTGCCATAAATCTGTTTCAAATTCCAATGGGGCTATTCAAGGTGAAAGTTACTGAACTCTCGTAGGATAAGCTTCAGAAATACTTTGATGTAATGAGTACTGCTAAGAATACCAAGAACTAAACCCTCTGGTATCTAAAAGGGTAGGCAGTATTACCTTTATCCTGTGCAATACAGTTGTATTCCCAAAATAAGTTGGCATTGCATTTGAACAGTGCTTATTTTCACATTTGTGCTTCTGAATGAGTCCTTACGTTCTGATAAACATGTTACTTTATTTAATGGGTACCTAATACAACACACGAGTAAATAATAACACAAAGAAAAATACAGTTACACAGCCTTTTAAAGAGCATAATTGTAGGGTACTTCTGTACCCTATTGCTTCGGAAAAAAAAATCATGACATGTCTTTGGAAGATGAATTCCGTATATACACATCCATTCTGACACATTAGGAATCAACAAATTATATTGACAAAAGCTCAGTTTCTAGCCACGAAACAATATTTAGATATATATAGACATCTATCTGATAGATTCAGATAAATGCAAACATAAATACACACACCTCTCACATCTAGAAACACACATACATACATACACACACACACATATACATTCCTTACTGAAGACTGACATTATTTTTAACCTACTTCTCAGTCCTCTCCAATTTCTGTCTTCAGACTTTCTTAGTGAAGTGAAAGGCTCTGCTTTCTCAATAAGTACCTTACCAATCATTGTGAAGCTGAGTAACTACCTAAGATGTTGGTAAAGCAGAAATAGACAGAAAAGGCTGGATATGAAAAACACTGCTACAGTGTTCAATCTGAATCAACTCCAAAGAAAAGGTAGAATTATTAAATGGTTTATGTGAGTTATGAATTAATAAGTTTGGCCTCATTTTTCTCAGTCACAAAATAGAAAGTGATGTGACATTTATGCTATATGCCACAGAAGAGTATATTAAAAAGCCAGGGATTATTCTACTCAGCAGAGCACAAATATGTAAATACAAGTTAAAGACAATAGCCCCACAGCTTGTGAGCTGCTCTGCTTAGTTGTTAATGGTAGAGAAAGCAGCCAACCCTGGCAAAATGAACAGATACACACTAAGCAGAAACTTCTAACATTGTTAAGAAATATGAACTCTCTTAAATCTAGAGCTGTTTCTTCTTCCTTACAAAAAGACATGGCTTAATAAGTATTAATGCAGAAATGACACAATATCTTCAGCTTCACACCTCTGGCACTCCAGATGCCTGCAAACTGAACAAGTAATTGTTTGAAAAAGGAAGCTCTGCCTGACATCTCTACTTGGCTTGGACAATGTTGGCAGCACTGAAAAATTAAAAACTACTGATGCTGAGAAAAAATGGGAATTCTGGCCCTCGTAAACTTAAAATGCAGAGCAAATATAAATGCAGCTGATTGTTATGAAGAATAATAGACTGTTTAGAGGTGATGACTGCAGTTCTGGTGTAAATGTATAGGGTATAGTTAATGTGCTGCTGTACACAATCATACATTTGTGACAAGGTTAATGTAAAAATATTTGAGGCAAATAAAAAAAAATCAAAACATTGGTAATACAAACTCTTGTTGTTAAAAAGTGTATTAGAACTCTTAATGAGGGAGGAAGAAAGCTGCAAGGGCTGAAAAGTTTGTCTATGGAAGCATGGATAGAAAAGTTGTGATAGATCATCCTCCTGCACTCAATTTTAAGCAAAAGCAGCAAGGTATTTGCCTTCAGGATGTGGTATGATGTTACAGCTATTTCTGTCCAATGAAGAACTACTGCTAAAACACATGGCCCAGGTTCTCCGCTTTCAGCAGTCCTGTGAACAATCTCTTGCCTCTGTGTTTACAGCTCTCTGTCCTTAGACCAAGCCTGGTATTCATTCTACCCGCTGGGGAGCTGGTTGACAGAGCCAGATGAACTTAAAACTATGGCTGATTTTCTAGTGCCCAGCTCCCCAGACTAGCTCAACACAATATCAGACCAACACCAAAGCTGGCCCAAGTGAAGCAGTGAGAACACATTGCCAGAAGGGATGAAATGACCCTTTTTTCAGAAGTAGCTAAGTATGATTTCAGCTTAGCTGTAACACCAACCTTACTACAGGTTAACACCAGGACTGCAGGAGAAATCCTGTTTTGATTAATTATTCAGGGTCTGAGAACAAAAGCTGAAACAAACAAAAAAAAAACTGAGAAAAAAATGCGTGAACAGTTTATAAGGTGAAGTATTGATGTGAGAAGAGATGGGTAAATGGAGGCTAAAAATGCTGCTGTAAAGACCACAGAAAACCATAGAGGTGAGAAACCCCAAGAGCTGTTAGTAAACCTGCAACAGTGACTTTATTTTACTAGTCTTTCTCAAGTGATAAGCAAGCTTGAATTCGGATAATAACTTCTGAAGATAGCCAGCACCCCCATAACCAAATCCACAGGATGAGGCTTCACAAGACAACAGAGCCAACCTAAAAGCTTAGCAGCAGTGAAAGAGATGGGCACATGCTGTCCTTCCTGCCACTTAATCCCATTTCTTTCTTTCATTGTCTAAGCTGCTGATGAGTCAGGTTAGTTCCCTGAACTGGCAGAAAGGGAAAAATGGAATCATTTTGATCATTGCTTTGTGAGAAAAGCTGACTTAGCAATGGCTGTGTGTTATTAAGGGCTGTGTGAACAGGCATGGAGGAGAGAATCATGTAAGGGGGGGGGAATAAGAGGATGAAGTTCAGATACTGTGTCTTTGGAAGCAGCAAGCTGTCAGCATGAGTCAGTGGTCTCATTAACACTCACCTAATAACATATGCTAACTAGATGACAGAAGAACATAGAAGCTACATCATTCTTTGGACATTTATCTCAATTTTTACCTTCCCTGAAACATTTACATTTGTAAACTTGCTAAAGGATCATTAACAGATGGATATCTCAGATAAAAACAAAACTGAGAACATTTCCCATTTCAATTAGCAATGGTCTTCTAGAAGGAGAGTATTTCCTTCAGAAGCCACACTGAAGCATATTCCTTACTGCTCAGAACTCAAGAGCCAAATCTCTAGTTTTCCACAGCACAGCATGTAGACTTTTTAAATCCTTAGATGTTCAGCTTCCAGTTTTCAATCGCTACACGCCAGGAAACCCCATACAAAACGACCCGAATGCATTCTTCACTCTTCTAAAATATTTAATAAAAGCTTTATAATTTACAAGGAACAAAAAAGCATTTTCACATGTAACATTTGTAGGCCAGCTTGGCCCTTCAGTTTGCAGATTTGCTTGTCTCTTCACACTGTGATCCTAGAAACATTTATTATTATTTCTGAAATGCTTCCTTTTTGCCTTTGACTAGGTCACTGCATGCCAACATACATTTTCTAAAGCTAAATGTGAAGGCAGGTCTTGGAAAGACAAAAAGTCTACAGGTGCAAAAGTATCTAGGCCACATTACTAGCAGATTCCAACAAGCACAAGTTAGAATTCACTTGCTAATTCTTCCTTCCCATTCAAGTAAAGCGGTCTAGGGCAAAGACACAAACCTAAGGCATTCACCAAATTTTACCATTTTTATTTAACACATGCAAACATGTATCGCAGGACTGGGCAGAGCCAACAGTCTGCTATTCAAATCTTGCGTCAGTCAAAACATAACATTACAACTCAACCAGCTGGGCCAGCATTACTCAAAATTACTTTTGATAGCAGCAGTACAACATAAGACTACAAGGTCCATTGTCGTTGATGCACACTGGGCAATTATGTGGAGTTACCAACACATCTGCACGTATTTGTAATGATGACAATTACAGCTTTTTGTAGGACTATGATGTCATGCTATGACCACATCTATTGAGGCTTCTTGACTCGGTATTTTGGATGACAAATGGTACTTTCAGAATTTGGTTGCTCTTGAAACGTTTAGGAAAACAAATGAGGTTTTTTGAAGTCCATGTGAGGCATACTTCTTACTACAAAAAGTATTTATTTTCTTCTAAGAAATAGCAGTTCAATCCCAACAGCCTGCTTAGTCATGTACACAGGCACGCAAGCCAATATAACCATGGCATTAAATCCTTTGCAGTCAGTTCAGAATGTCTGACAATTTCACATAATTAATAAAAAAATCTTGTATCTGATATTCTTAGCATATTCATAAAAGCTATCCTTAGCTCAGATGTTCAGTTCCACCGGCTGAAGTCATCACTCCTAAGAAAATTCTTTATTTAAGCGTATTTAAAAAACCACTGATGGGACTTGCCATCAATTGGCAACTGCAATCAAATATACGGACCAATTTAACTCACACAATATTCACCTATTTAAAAGTTATTCCCATGACAATGTCTTTGCTGTTACTTTTGCAGAATGAAATCAGAGTAGAAATTTACATTAAAAAATGGTGAATAACAAAAGACCAATTGCAAGTTACATTTATATGCACGCTGATGTTATTTTAGAACATCTGTTATGGACAATGTACAATGGATCCTTTAAATCACTGAGCTTCAGTACTTTTGTACCCTGATTCCAAATCAAAACACCCCAAAGAAAACCAAATGGCACAGAACAAGCCTTTTAGCCTTAAGTTACATTTGGGCAACACTCACCAAAGGTCTACTCTAGATTATATTCTGGACACTACACTAATCTCTACAAGACAATGCACAATGAAACAGTAATGTAACACTGGGAAAGATGAGCCTCTATTAATGAAATAAATTAATAATGTGCATAGATATCTACAACAAAAAGTCAATGAGAAACACAAACACAAGGGCTACTCAACAAGTATTTCAGTCTCTTGACGGTCTAAATACTGTTCCATACAGCTACGCTATTTGGGTGGGGGTTTTTTGTTGTTTTTTTGTTTGTTTGTTTTTTGTTTTGTTTTAAGAAAATCAGTTGCAACTCCCATAGTGGCAGACTAACATTATTCACAAAAAGAAAATAAACATGCTTAATTTTGTTAATAAAAACAGCAATTGATTTATCAGAAAACATCCAGCCATTGCCTTAGGATAGGTCACAGTAATTAATCAATATTGTCACATAGCTCACTTCACTACTACCTCCATTAATAAATGTTGACTAATTAACAACAAATCCCTTTGACTGCATGTACATTAATGGTGACATTTTCAACGGCAGCAGCAGCAGGAGGAGTTTAGAATGACTGTTCTTTGATAGGCATGAAGAGTGCACAGCAAAGGACCTGGATGCTTAACAATCTCTCCTTACATACCTACATATATACCTACACCACGTCAATACAATACCTTCACACACTGGGAACTAAACAAGCGCCAGACACACCCAACCACGGAGGAAGAGAGTTAAAAACCCCAATTTGTCCCTAGGGGAAGTGTGGTATCCTGACCAGGTATCAACATCCACAAAGTTCATGGATTTATTCCTCTCTTCTCTATATGAAAACATTTTTTTTGTTGTTGTTTTTTTTTCACACTTCTGTTGCTGCCTTGTAGCTGCCTTTGAATTCCTTAACCATCCTTCAAATTGTTAGTGCACCTAAGGTAAATATTTGAAATATTTATTTTCTTAGGTTCCTAATATTTTTTTGTATTTTTTCCTGGTGATTTCTGTCTTTAGTTTTTACTCTGACATCTGAGGTTTACAATATAATTTACACAGTTGGGTATTATGATCACCTCTGCTTTTTTTTTATATGCAGATCAATACATAAGGTGCAACCTCTCTCTGAAGTAACCTATAATACTACTGTCTATTTTTAAGAAGACTTTCAGCCATATTTCCCAGTGCTTTGGCTTAGACTTAAAAATTCTCTGACATGCTACTTTCCCTAAATTTCCAAAGTACATCTAGTATATAGGTGGCACAATCATAAACAGATAACATATAGCTTCTGTAAGTGCTGGCATGTACTCTGTTTGGCAGCTTCTTGGGTGCCCCCAAAAGGTAGAACAAACAAACAAAGAGAGCCAAAGCCACTTCTCACATGTAAAAACTGAGGAAAAAACCATGAAAAGAATAAAGACACTGCAGCCAACTTTGTAGTTTTAACTGTTCAGCTAACAAGTCACTTCAAGAGACCTGGACCTAAGGTTTAACAGGTTCAAAAATATAAAAACCAAACTGTTACAATGTCACCTTTCAGTCTATTTTTGAAGTAATTCATGTTCTCCAGGCTAGAAGATGGTGGTATCTGGAGTGAGTACAGCAAAGAGCTTCTCTCAGAAGACACTGGTAATTCTGTCTTATATTGTATGTTATATGTTATGTGTGCTAATTCCCCTTTTTAAGACAATAAATTTACAGCTCTGGTGCCTCATCTGGGAAACTACTCTTACAAACAATGATTTTATCCAAATTCTGCTGTCTGGCATCCTGCTGGGTACAAAACACATTGTATTTTCAAAACAATAAACTAACATAGTCCAGTCAAGACCAAGACCAAGACCAAAAGATGATCCCTACAGCTGCCTGGGAGAAGTGCTTTACAGAAGTAACAATTTAACTATAAAGGGAGTGTCTATCGCCTTCTAATATAGCACATTTTCTGTCAAAATCTTGACACTTGTTCTCATGTTTAGGATCTATAGAAAAGCAATCAGACCTACAAGTGACAGGAATCTTACCTCCTGCAGAAACATTGACAGAAAATGCCAGTATGGTACATGCGTCTTCAGTGCTACTGATATCCTGCTTCCCCATCTCAAAGATTTAATATTAGATACAAAGCAGGCCAACCAGGATACATCAAGAGCTACTGAACAGAAAGAGATAACCTCCCCAGGGTTCAAGAATGCCTACACCGAAAATTTCTGAGAGTGTGAGAATATTCAGCAGGAAACATCCCCGCGTGCTTGCCCTCTTCTCCCGTTCATCCCCAGGGATCCACTCTGGCCATGGTGGGGAATGGGCTACTGCACAAACCGAAACTTTTGTCTAACTTAGTATGCCATTCTCACATTCATTGGTGATCTCTGAAAAATCACATTAAATGTTTCAAAGTTAAGTTGTGACATCCAATTTCAAAAATTTGAGCTTCGAATCATCTGTGGAAAAAAAAAAATCATGTGTTGAAATAAACACAGTGGAACCAGAGAAGCTATCTTTATCCATCAGTCACACACAAATTTATGATACACAGGTTTTGAAACAAATAAAAGGCCATATTCCCTTAGATTAATATAAACAGCAGATCTCTTCTTCTACCATACTGGATTTTTGCCTTGGTCTAAATCGGTTACTTTGCCAGGCTGAGAGGGGACCTTATAAGTGCTTATAAATCTCTTAAGGGTGGGTGTGAGGAGGATGGGGCCAAGCTCTTTTCAGTGGTGCCCAGTGACAGGACAAGGGGCAACGGGCACAAACTGAAGCATAGGAAGTTCCGTCTGAACATGAGGAAGAACTTCTTC
>Ga0065711_1029687_pt1 | contig 35208 bp, 21 predicted proteins | sample Hoacrofraction12_FD_59098 | JGI IMG/M metagenome (GOLD analysis project Ga0065711, IMG submission 59098) | Hoatzin crop microbial communities from Cojedes, Venezuela - Epithelial fraction 12 v2 (version 2) | ecosystem: Host-associated > Birds > Digestive system > Esophagus > Crop | place... | reverse complement strand
AACTTCTTCCCTCTGAGGGTGACGGAGCACTGGAACAGGCTGCCCAGGGAGGCTGTGGAGTCTCCTTCTCTGGAGATATTCAAGACCCGCCTGGACAAGGTCCTGCGCAGCCTGCTGTAGGTGACCATGCTTCGGCAGGGGGGTTGGACTAGATGACCCACAGACGTCCCTTCCAACTCCTACCATTCTGTGATTCTGTGATTCTGTGATAAAAAAATATTCTGGTATGGTTCCAGTATCGGGGCCCAAGCATTCTACCGAAAAAACCCACAGCCCAACAATCTTCATCTCTGCTTTCTGAAGCCCATTCACAGATGACTACTGTGCACAGACCCTTCATCATTTCTCCACAGTCAAACAGTTTATGCATGTTAGGCAGCACACTGTCTGAACACTGGGAAAATAAGTCAAATCCATAGAAAAACTGATAACTATGTCTCTGAGAAGCATTTGAAAAGCACAACATGTAAAACAATTGAAACATAGAGTATTTGTTTCCCTCTCACCCTCCCCCACATACTGTACTGTATTTTGTATGGTACGTTGAAGTTTGCAGTGTCCTGCTACTATTTTATGTATGTGGGTTGTACAAATATCCAGTTACACAATATAATCACATAGGCAATAAAATAAGACCCTAAAATCAATTAACTTGGAAGCTGTCTCTTGATTTAGACTTGCTCTCCAGATATGTCTACCCATTCTTAATTCCACTTTTTGTGACTAGTTCAACAAAATAAAAATAGCAATGAGTTTGGATGAAATAAATAGTGTTTTCTTGCTCACTGACTTAAATATTGAAACTAGTTCTGTATTTAAAAAATAGATTGACACGATTGTAAATATTAATAGTTTCCTATTGCAAAAACAGTTTTCTCTTGCGAAGCAATAAAAATTAACATAGACTCAGATTAGAAAACCCCAGAGCCACAGATTGTCATTTTTTGTGAAATCCTTTTAGCTTTTAAGCTTTTTAATGCCTTGTAGTGATAATGCACATCAGTCTTTCATCAAAAATGAATTTACCACTGATAAGGGCAAATGTGACAACTTCCTTTCTCAGCACCTTGATGAAACTTCTCTACATCTCGCTACTTTAGCAATTCAAACCATCCAGTTCTATACCTACGTACTTACGTAGTGCAGCTTAGCTAAACCTCACTGCAAGAAACAAAACTGGTCTAGTTCTTCATTTTCACTGCTCATCTCACCTCTGTTATTCCAGTACAGCTTGTGGGCACAAGAAGTCTGTGCCTCACTGCACCTATGCTGTCTCCATACATGGTATTTATGCCACTATATATAAGAACAGTTCCATTTTGATGAATATATGGATAAAAAATGGGTTGCTATTGTATTTACAAAGTTCTTATGGAAAGCCTGCCAGCTACTCAAAACTGCGATTTAGTAATTAAAGTTACCTTGATTAAAGGCTAGCTCCGAAGAGCTCCTGTGGATAACAGGCTTAACTTTAAGCGTATGATCAGTCCTATTACATTCACTGGCTTTAACTGGACTGCTCATAAAATTAAACATGTATTTAAATGTCTTTCTGGATCAGAGCTCAAGTCCCTTAGAAGAGCTCAGGCTTGGAGCACTGGTACCTTCTGAAGCCAGTATGATTCAGGTGACTAAGGACCATAAATCATTTTCCATATTCAGTCAAACTGAAAAGATGTGGAATTTTGCTCACACAGGTCCTGGAAATATTGTCTACCGCAGCTAACGGGGAATGCCAGTTCATCAGAGCTTGGAAACAAGTACTTCACTGAACTGGTAACAGCTCAGGCTGAGCTAGTTCAGCAAACCAGGACAACAAGATGCAAGAGCCTAGATACTGCGCTACGCTGTTGCGGCCGTCCTGTTCCCAGTATTATAGCAGGGTTTTCCCTGGTGTCTCTACATGGCTGTGCATTCTGGTCTTTAAACATATCCTGAAAGAAAAATTTGATATTGTGATTGTAGGTAACGCTAAGACTTTTCAAATTGTGCTTGTTAGGTAAGACTACGTGTTTGCCAGATTCTGGCAACTACGAAAAAATGGTGGAATATAATGTCTGGAAAATGAGTAATTAAAAAAGGTCACATAAAATTGATAATTTTAAAAACATATATTCTTACCCTTCTCGTTGGAAAATAGTCCTAAAACAGTCCCCCAGGCTCTTGTAACCGGTCGGATCGGTTTTCCCTCTTTGAATTTGGAACCTAAAAAAATACAATTTACATCACAGCATGAGAAGTCAGGGATTTTAAGTCACTTTTAACTTTCCAATTATTATATAAAAGGAGTTTTAAAGGGTTTTTTACGCATCTGATTCATTATTATATACTGTTCCTAATATACTTATTAACACTGTTTTCATAGACGCTGTTAAACTAAGGAAAAATAGAGCTTTAGTAGCAACTTTTTCTGTAGTTTATGGAACTCACAGTACAGCTATCACCTTTGACATTTACACCTCTTTCTAGTTGTTTGAAAAATAAGCTGTTAACCCTGTGCCTGATCCAAAGCCCATTGAAACTAATGGGAGTCTTTGAGTCATATCCTGGTTTTGAAAATCTGAAATGGAATACTATCATGTGTTTCACTATGAAATGAATCTACTGTGCAGTTTCTTTCTTTTTATATCTGATGCAATTACAATAATAATCAACTAGAGACATGAACAGAAATTAGAGCACCATTCATTTTTCATAAGATGAACAATAAAAGCAAGCAATGAAATATTTTAATTAAAACCTTGTTTTCTCTATCCGCATTTTGACAACAATAAAGATTTCAACAGGAAGCTTGTGGCCTTGAAGGGAAAATCAAGATTATGATTTAAGATTGTAAACATCTTATTATTTATGATTTATGGAAAGTAACAGTGAGTTTAACAAACTATATTATCTTACTAAGTATCTCAGTTAGATTACCCTATTTCTTGCGCTTCTAAACTGCAGCCAACACACTCAACTAAAGAGTACGGGGAAATTTTGAATACATTTTTAGCAGTATAACTTCCTTTTAAACTGCTAATTACTATATAAGTCTCAAAAAAAAAAAAAAGGAATATTGATGTTATCAATTCCAGTCTACAATGGCCCCTTATCAGGCAATTACTAAGTTGGCTTTATCACTAAGTACAATAATAAGTCTACACAATAAATAGTGTTCAACTGTTTGAAGGAATAACTGATGTTATAGTCAAGTATGTCATATGCCACAGGTATGCTGCTGTTCTGAGAAACATCTGTCGTCACTTATTCTAACCATATTACTGAATAACATTCATATGTAACAAACAAACAAAGGTGTTTTTAGCTCATTGTTAAGCAGCAATGTTTTTCTTTCTCTCAACAGAATTCAGCAGGATCAAATCAAGGTTTGTACTGTGGCAAAAAGCATTTATTGCTTTGAACATCAGTATTTCCTAAGCTGTGTTCTATGCTGACACATTTAACATTTTATTCACTTTGAGGAAAAAAATTCCAGTGACGTAATACAATTCTATGGGCAATTGTAAAGGCAAGCCCACACCTTTTTTGAAAACAGTTAGAAGGAAACACTGAGCCCCTCCATAGTCCTAATAAAAGTAGTTCACACACATCTGGGATCTCTATCCGGGGTAACCTCTTTTATTAGCATGAGAACGTGCTGCCAAGTTGGCAAAGAGGAGAATGCTATTCAATAGGCTTATACTCAAATAAAAGTTGATGCATAACATTTTGTCTGAAAAGAACCCTTGGGAAGGCTAAGAGTTGAAAAAAATGCCTCAAAGCCATCACTAAAAGTCCAACAGTAATATCAGCTACAGAAGCTTTCCCACTGTGGCAATCAACCAATCAAAATTATAACAGAAAGCAGACTCGATGCACATTTTAATATATTTAAGGCTTGTTATTTATACCTCTCAGTTAAAACCCAAAAATGGCTTTCTTTTGCTTGAAGAAATCTTGCAAAAACTCACTAGTAAACAACTTTTTTCAAGTATTTTAAAAAAAGTAAAGCTTTCTTAACCCAAACACTTTTCCTCAGGTTTCAAGATTTAGTCCACTTGTAAACTCAGAACAAAGCATCACTGTTTCTAAAACATCCTCTGAATTATGTGCTTTCCCTCTCTTTCACCCTGCAAATGCTCAAGCATGTCCTACTAGCACGTGTCTAAGGTTCCCCACTAAGTTGTGCATGTATAATTATTTGTAGAATAGGGGCTTTAATCCCAGATTCACTGTGGATGTCAACAACATGGTGAACATACTTATATAACTTTTTTTTACAGTTAATACAGTGTCAGCTTCTCCACTAAATTTAAATGATTTAATAAAAATAAATCTTTGATAGCAATAATGAAAATCGTATCAGAAGAAATGCGATAATACCATATGTAATCTATGTGTATCAGATGAAGGATAACTTCTTGCTAAAGAAACTAAATCAAAGGAGGTTTACATTTATTTGAGTTTTTTGTTTTAATGCAGATAAGACGTTAGTATTAAATGAACCCGTTTGCAACACCGAGTCACACAAATAACATATTCCTTCCTTCAGGGTTTTTGGATCCATTCCTTCCCTAGTAAATCTTTTTTATAGCTTTAACAACGATCCTAAAATACATGCCAATTATGTGCTTCAACCTAGACCTGCGAATTGGGTTCTTTGATTCAGAATTGCTTGCCTCAATAAAATCATGTGTAACTTTTTAATGAACTAGCTAATTGATCACCAGCACTTGTTATAAGAAGCTCTGGGAAGAGCTGAAAAAGGGTTTGTTTTTCTGGAGGCAGCAGCAGCAGCAGCCTGTATTAGTAATCTTAACACAGAAGAGTGAAAGCATTCACTTCAAAAAACAACTTGGCCTGTTTTTAATGATTGTTTAGTGGAGTGAACACAACTGGGGGATATATAATGGCTTTCTCTGCTTCGAATCCATTTCTTTCTAAAAGCATTGTAAAACCACTGAATTTCATGCATTTTTGAAAGCTGGATGCCTGCCTTGTATATTATTAGCTTTGCTAGAACAAAACCGATAACTTCTCCTATAAATATAATTGGAGCATTAACTGCTGATCAAATTCATTATTTTGAAATCTGCAAAGAGGAATGTGCAGGCAGCGTCCAGGGACACGCCAAACAGACATATGGGCAGAGAGGCTTTTCCAGGACTGGGATGAAGGACCCGCTCCTCACTACTAGCATGCAACAGGCATCAGAAGTCACCGGATACTCCAGCATGTTACGTGTTTACCAAGAACTTTATCACTCCAAAAATGATGATCAGGCTAACTCTCCTTCCCTCTCATTTTGCTGCTTCTTGGCTTTCTGGCCAAAATGCTGAGGCACTGAGCACTCCCACCCTGGGAACGCTCACAGAGTCTTGGGAGGCACATTGGCCCCCAGGTTACGTCTTTCTACTGCGACAGCCCCCGACACCCACTGCCTGCCCTCTTGGCTCCTCCTTGCAGTTCTCACCTCCAGCTCCCATGCCATGGGGACCTCACAGTCTCCCTTTCTGGTTCATCGCAGCAGCCCACAGGGCTTGGTCTTTTATGCCCCCTGTGACTGAACAGTACCTTTGTAGTAGCATTGTTTGACACAAAAGTGTCCTGATACTGTTTACGAAGAGAACATCAGCGTCCTTCCCTGTTCACCCCAGAAGACACATGGTTGGGATCTCAAAAAGTGGAAATCATGTAAACACATTTGAGGTTTTGGGGTCTGTTAAAAATGAAAGATCTTAACTGAAAACTCTGCATGATCTAAAACCATGAAAATATTTTAACTTATCCACACTAATCAGCACTACAGCTACTACTTGTGAAATGAAAAAATCTAAATCATTTTTATTTTGATAGCATGAGAGTGAGCATTTTTTATGGTTATAACAGTCCTTGATGAATAACTCTCAACGGGTTCAGCCTGAAATCCCACAATGCAGAAGATACTTGAGTCCTTTCATCAGTTCTCTGAACCACTTACAATTTAACCAATGATACATAATACTGTGGAGCAATGACTCTACATAAACACACGTATCTGTTTCCAATGCCCAACTTACGCTTCTTGCTGGTTTTATAATAGCCAGTATTTTATTCCGAGTTTTATAAAATCCTCAGTCCACAAGGTGCTTTCCTGCCCCCCTTCCTATTGCAAAAGTCCTCTAAGTAGTCTTCTCTAATACAATCAATATCTATAGGAGCTCCAGAAGATGTGTATGCTTTCTGAAAAAAAACAAAAATTTTTTTTTCTCTCTCTCCATCAGTTGCTATATTTTTTGTTCATGCTTGCTGAACATCTCATTAAAGTTGTCTTGTGGAAGTCTGCCATTACAGTGTCCAGGTATTTAGTGTTTGAAGTCTGTCCACCACAACATTACCCAGCAATCTTCCCACTTTTATTTACTGATCTGGGCTGGAGAAAGATTTCCAATTCATGCTGAAATTCCTACAGTCATTTTAAAATCTGAAAGAGAGAAACCAGTGTTTTCATATCTAGATTCAAGTAGATAGTGAGCAGTTAAATCCCAGCTATGTAGGACAACCGCAGTGTGATGTGGACCAGACTAGACTCATCAAATTCTTGCCACTGGGTTTGTAAAGACTATACCCTCATGTCTAAATTCCATAATTTCTTGCTGCTTTTATACAGTGCTGATGACTAGTTCTTCAGCCACAAAGTTCAGAGGGAAAGAAAAACACTGACTCAGAGAATCAGGCTTTATACCATGTTGCAGTATTTGCCAATAAGTGGCAGTCTTAGTTGGATTTTCCTTCTCTTCACATGTCTTACCAGGATTTTATCATATGTTCTACTCTATCTTGAATAAAGTTTCTTACACTCCCCTCCATTATTGGGACATATGCGGTACCAAAGTAAATAATCTCAGGTACTGAGGTGTTTAGATGCTCTAAAGAAAAGAGAGTTACATGGCATAACAATTAAACAAATTGAATTATCTATGCAATTTTAAATTCAAAACAACTTTTAAATAAATGTACAGCCTTTGGAAAATTGAAAACAACATTTATAGCTTTCTTTCGCTTTCAGTAATTCCCATGATTCCAGACACTCCTGGCTGTAGTTACACCTACCAGCATACGTTGGTAAAAAATGTAGTCTGAATCTTTACATAAATATACATTATTTAACAGTTCACATGCTTATAATAAAATGTAACTGCATTATAATTTTAAAAGATTTTGATTTGCTAACTTAAACATTTATTCAGCTGCTACTACTAGTTAGTGCTATCTACTGATGCTTAGATTTCATGCAAAACTTTGCACAGCAAAATGAACCTTAATAACAAAATTTATTTCACTTTTTGGCTGAAGTTCTTTGAGTTGCTTATGTTACTTACAGGATAATAACTAAATTGAGAGCATAATTCTGTCACTTATTTTAACAATAAATCATACGAGCTGTTGAAGAACTAATATTAGATTTCAAAACAAAAAACGTAATTATTTTAAGCCAAAGATATAAATTTTGCTAGTGCAGGGATCATATTTTAAGTATTTTAGTATTGCTAAGATGATTATTTCACTTCAAAAACCATATAAGAATAGAATAAAGTAGTAACACTGAAAACAGGGAAAGAACAGAACTTCTTGCAATCATTCTCCATACAGACATAGATTTGCCTCCATCTAATCACAGAATTCTTCATACAGTTCATACTTCCTTCACAAGTAATAAACCAGAATCATGGGTAGAGAAGCATTACCAAAAAATATTTTAAAATTAACCTAAATGAATTCCATTTTGTTGGAATTCATGCTGCTTTTCAGTTCACTTACCTCTATGGCTTTTGGAGGAACATGTTTTTATTTTGAAGAAGAAAGGAAGGAATAGTAATAACGGAAATAATAATAAAAATACCATAAAAACTCAAAATTCTCTGCAGAGATGACTTTTATGTGAGTTAGAACAACACCTACCAGGTATAACAGTCAAATAAAAAACTACAAAACACTAACTGATGAATTCTCACATTTACCGAAGTATTTATCAAACACTGCAACTCATAAATTTGTCCATGCACACCTGACCTCTGCTTTATTGCAATCCTGATCTGTTCTTCTGTCCTCTCCCTACCTGATTGGTTATCCTGCAATCTGTACTTTGTCTCTGACATAAAAATCTCAGAAACTGCTATGAAATTAAAGTAGGACAAAAGGAGGAAACGTTACTAGTGGATGAGAAAGAAGCAAACACTCACCTATATCTGAATAAGGACTACATTCACAGTAAAAGTTAGTTAGGTCAACAACAGGTTTAGCAATTTACAGCAGAATTTACATAGAACAGATTGGCTATTCTGATCAAAATGTGAATCCAGTAGTTGCCACCTCCCTTTAGGTTAGTTAAAAGCAATTTATATAAACCCTTATAAAACAATGGGTCTAAACTCCTTCAGCCTCGATAATGAGAACTTCCCATGAGTGACTTTTTCTGAGCTTACAATTTTTTGAAAATATTTTCACTGAATCAACTGCATCATTGAATAGAGAAACAGCAAACTCCTAAACATGACAAAATGGCTTAGGTGTGTCACTGGTACTCCCAGTCAGTTCTCTGAATGTGAGTCTTACTCTGACAAGACAAAAGTACACTACTCAGAAAAAGAACCGCATCTTTCCTGTACTTCCTATTCCTTTTGTAGATGACTTTCCTCTATCTCTTGCTTTTATATCCAAGCTCAGCAGCACATCATTCCATCAAAAATATCACTGGGAAAAAGAAAGCAGTACTATATATACCAAGAGTCTAATAAAGTGTTTTAGAAATGAAAGCTATATTTTGTCAGCTATAATGAAGAACTATTCTACTTTTTTCTCCTGCAATAATTTTTCTATTATGTGCATGGGAAAAACATATAGTAGCTATAGTGTCAGAAAGAAATTTTCCTTTACATGTAGTTTTAGAAGAGAATATTTAGCAAAAATAAACTTGATAGACGCAAGTAGAATTAACCCATGTAACTCTTCCATGCAAACCGACTCTGATAATTTTGCCAGTGAATAATAAAAATAAATAGCCATAGCAGTTACATACAAATAATTTAATGTCTTCCTGAGAAAGAAATATGGCAGAAACTAAGTTCAAACCATAAATAGTTTTAATAATCTAATTCCATCAATGAGTGTGTGTGAGGAGGGTGATTTCAAAACAACAAGAACAACAACAAATTTAGTGAAAACCACCATTTTTTCATTCCACACTAAAAACTGGTCAAAGAAACACTCATAGCTACGACGTTGTGCAAATTCTCTTTTATTTCAGGGATGAAAATACCAAGAATACGTGCATATTTCACAGCAAGGTGAAACTATGGAATGAGGGTCTGAGTCGGTGTCCTCCCCCCCGTCGCACATGCACAGCAAGCGTTTCCTATCTTCAGCCCCAGCCTCCAACTCTGTCACGTTCTTCTGGGGGCCCAGGTACAACTGGCAGCTGTGGGCTTCTACGAGCTCCTCGCAAAGTACCAGCCTCTCCTCTCAGCTATGGACATGCAAACGGCACACGTTTTTATTATCTTTTAGAAATTGCTCCAAAGTTCTTCCGTCTGAGAAGCCAACCTACAAGTCCTGTCAGAGCAGGAACGGCACCGCCGGCCTCTGTGCCAGTGCCGTGGATACATCAAAGGGACAATTTTGTCCTTGAAACTGCTTTGGCTGCCTGAATACAACTTCTGAGCACAACTTAAGATGACAGTGATGATCACAAAGGGACAGCTATATTTGAAAGATCACACAATATTTTGTGTGAAAGATCACGCAATATGTGTGATCATAACAATCTTCCGAAGTTAAGATCAGCTGGGAAGTGACCATTGTGAAAGTAGCAGGTAAATTTAAACACTGCTTGTGTTTTTTGTCTACATCTTCTTGTATATAAAAGACTTCGTTACACTGGTGAAAGAATCTGCAGAAACCACTAATGGTAAAAACAGCATTTGTTTTCTGTAGTGATATTTATTTCTGAAAGCTCCTGTAATCTCTATTGCCTAAGTAAAAACAAAGACCCAACATCTACGTATTTTTTTTCCCCCTTATCTAAACTGGACAAATCATTGAAAATGGGACCATAAGGAATAATTCTGTATTGTCAGAGCTGATGGAGTTATTTTTATGATTTTAAATATAGGTATTCACTTGTGGCCTAATACATCAACAGAAGTCTGGTTTTCATTAGTTTTGGATAAAGTCGTGTATGTGTTCCTCCAAAACAGCTTACAGAGAAACAACAGACAAAGTGATGAGGAATATAAACTAATGACTAGAAGAGAATTCACAAGAAATCAGATATTAGATTACATTACATAAAGGCCCCAGTATCCAGCCTCAGCTCAGGGAAAAATGAGAATGTGGTTTGGCCGACTTCATTGTGTAACGTGCCTGCTTAACAACTGCCCAGTTTCTTATCTCAATTTCACTTCAATTACAAAAATGTATATCCTCTCTTGACCTCTGCTGGACTGGATGGACCTTTAGTCCAACTCCGTAGAGCCATTCTTGTGTCCTGTGACATTATTGTGATCTATGAATCCATCACTGAGTCTCTGAAAATTGAAGCCTTTGAAGAATTTAAATCTAAGTATGAAAATGTCATCTATCGGTTAAAATTGTCATGATATCAATGATACCAAATTGGAGGAATAATTTTGCTACCTTTAAAAAGTAAGGGTATTCTCTATTACTTCAAAAAGATACCAAGGCGAATCTTAATGCAGTTTTGTAAAATAAAACTTGTATCTGATAAGCCAGTGGAAGGCTTCAAATGAATAATTACTACTGGTCATTACTGGGCAATATCTCAAATACAAACAGTAAGCATTTTTCTAAAACTCTTCCAGTTAGGAAAATGTGATTAAGATCTATATCCCACAGGAAAAAGTCACTTTTTTCTTCAGCAATTCTATAGAAAGAGCCAAGTACTTCTACATAGTTTTCTCAACAAAGCTTTGATCTCAGTGTCCCCTATGGTAATCACACAGCACTTTTCCTTCTGAGAAGGCAGGAAAATAATTTCAGTTTTCTGGCAAGAAGATTTTAGGGGAGGATTTTTTGGAGGGTTGTTCAATACTTTTCAGTATTCATTAGCATTTTAAGTTCTTTGATGAAATCAATCCCATCATAGCTTAGTATCTTCTGGTTTTTTTTTTTCTTTTTAGTAATAAAATGATTTAGCACCAAAAATTTGCAAACTGCAACAAAATATACATTACATTTCTCCCCACGGTCAAAGTAGGAAAGATAACCAAAAATATCTTTTTTCTCAAAGGAAAGAAACAGTCAAATACAGAAATCCAAATTCATTTTCAGTGGAAAATAGCCAAAATCAATTTATGAGTTGCTGAAAGAAGTGTTCACCCAACCTCCTGTGCTTGTGCTGGAAAATATTTAAAAGGGAAACAATTTCATTAAGATATTGTGGCTGAGCTTTTTAAACTATTGGAAGAGATACAACCAGGCTTACTCTGCTGAAAAGCACAGCTAAATACTCTGCATTTGAAAACTGTAACTCACATGCCCTTTCTTACTAACGGACAAACCCTTTTCAGTGACTAATTGATAATACACATAACATGAACATCTACCTACTATGCGTATGCTGATTTCACGTAAAAATGACTTTTTTCTATTAAATTGTATGGCTAAGCCACCAAAAACGTACACCCTTAAAGCCGCATTATCTTTTGAAATGGAACTAGTAAAACAAGGAAATTCTGAGTTAAAGACTGAGACTCAACTCTTACCCACCCAGCCGTGCCCCAACATTACAGCTTATATGGAATTCATTATCAGCCAGTGCTGAGCGACCTCAGCAATTCTTAGCATACAGTAGGGCATAACAAGGCAAGTTAAGGATGAAGTTTCCTCTGAAGCACTATGACTATGACTCTGCTGTGGTGACTTAAAGTAAAACTAGTAAAATATTGGAATACTGTTGCTTTCCGTAATAGAATTTATCTGAAAATAGTGCACTTCCCTCTGCGAAAAACAAAACAAAAATGTAATCCCATAACTTTAAGGGAAGTTTGCTGTGTGTTGAAATGGTAGCTTGCCGCGTCTTTCAGAATCCACAGATACATAACAACACTTTCAGCAAAATTTTTGTGTAACATTAAAATTTATCCTCAGATGTGAAGAGAAACCTTTGACACCTGGGAAGATATCCTATTAATTCTCTGTATGAAGATATCACAGAAATAAAGAAGATGAGTTCTCACAAATGCAACGTAGTGAATTACTCTGGAATAACAGCAGCAGCAGCTCTTTTCAGACTTCAGCAGACTTATTTAACTCATACTATTAATTGTTAAGAACAAAAAATAAAGCTAAACAAAACCCAGGCAAATCTAGGATCCAGGTTGTACACTGTGGTCAGAAGACTAATTTTGAGTTTACAAACTGTGCGAATCACAGTTGCTACAAAGCTGTCAGGATACTATTTTTTTTCAGAACTAAAAAGCCCCACCCAATGAGATTATTTTTCTCATTTGTAAATACATTTTGAAAACTACCAAAGTTCAACTTGAAGTATTTTACAGCTCAGTTTGAAACACCAGAAAATAAGACTTATTGCTGTAATGGAAACACTAACAGGCTCTTGACAACAGCTGTGCAAGGCTGCACCTTTATGTTACAACACACTCTCCCAGCTGAAAAAACTCACTAGTTATCCAGGATAGTGTGGAAAAAAGAACGTTGTTATTTTAGGAAAGACAGTTGCTTGAAAATTGGCATAAAATGGTGAAAATTAAAAAGGAAAGTTTTTTTTTTTTCCCAAACTCAACCTAACTACTCCATAAAGTAATGCACAAATCATTCACTATAATGAGTCATAACAATGATTTGTGATCTTCCAAGTTTTCATTTTATGCCCCTCTGTTTTTCCTTAAAGACAGGAGGATAGACAAAGACTGGAAACTTTGGGTCATATGGATCACGGCACCACTGCTATGTCTGGAATTTTCTTATAAATATCCTATTGCTCTGAGGTTCATAGGCCTGACTGAAACAGCAGGGACGATCTCATTTGTACTTTTATAGTTGTAGAGGGATTTGCAAGAGTTAACACAATTTTCCGTAATATTTCTTACCGACTTCAGGAATAAAGAGAGAATTCCCTTTTTAATCAGTATCTGAAACATTGTTAAGTCAAAAGAAAAACAAGACTTCTTTCAGGTTTAACAAGACTTTTCAAAGTGTTGATAATTTTAAAGGTACAAAGCAAGGCAACTTTTGAAAAAGAGAGAGGATTTCAGCAAAGCATTTGTGGGCAGCAGGCAGTACAGTAGTCTGGAGGCTATACTTCTCAACAGATTTTAAGGCTTGTTTGCAGCCTTGTACCTTTTAAAGATTGTTTTTCCAAAAAGAAATGTTAAATGATTCCGTCTGATTTCAGGAAAATCTTCTAATCAAGGCAGTATCTTCAGGCACTGTTACAGCAATGTCGATCTCAGAACACAAAACATTTCCCTAACCACCAGTTGGAAGCTAGAAAAACTCCTCCTTTCATTTTGTACATTCACAGAAGTCTTTTAAAGGCATTTTGCTCCCATTCTTCTCCAGGCAGGCAGGCAGGCAGGCAGACTATGCTAACATGGCTGATCCACCTCAGCTATTGAGCCTGAGAACTGAGAAACAGGCACAAGAAAAGGCAGTTCTGATGTTGCCATGCAGTATTTCTCAGGGACTACTGCTTTGTTTCCTAATGACGTTTGGTACCCCTTCCATACAGCCACTTAGTCAGGTCTTCACAGTGCTACATGGACTAAGAGATAAAACTAACTGAATTATGATTCTACTACTGATAAATAAAATGGGCTTGTTAAAAAATGACTGCTTGAAAAAGTTTTTCTGCATGCTTATACAGAATTACTAGGTAATTACTAGAAATATTATTATAAATAACAAGTGTAATTATGCCTTTGTTGGTCTGTAAACTGCTATTTGTTGTCTAATGCCAAACTGAGTAAGAGTGCAATAAGTAAAACCCTAAGTGTGTAGCACGTAGGTATGCCACCTCCCTCCCTCTTTTTCATAGCAAATATGCTAGCTAATGGGGGAAGCATCTACATGGCTAGCTCTTTGGAAGAAGAAAAGCACAACTTATCTTCCTCCTAAGTTATGCTCTTCTTCTTCCAAAGAGCTAGCCATACAGACTGTGCTATTGGTTTGGTATGTGACATAACGGTGACAGTAGGTTTAGCTGCTCCATTGTGGATCTAATTTTTGTGCAATACTCTCTGTGCACATAAACAGGAATCCAAGGATTCTGAGGATCCAGCTTTCCCTGCTATGGAGCCTGAAAGGTGCCCAGACTAAGGTGCGAGATGGACTTACTGTACCTAGGTGTTGCAGAGTACTTTAGTATTACCCTTGTTAAAAATCTACAGCTTGTCTGACTTGTGTCCTGAACCCTCCCAAGAATAAAGCTGACCTTAAAAGTCTTCAGAAAGGAATCTCCAGTTTCATTACATGCAGGGGAGAGTCTTTAGCCTTCTTCTGTTTCAAGGCTCTCTTGAAAATGCAAACAGCTATCCTGCCTACCAGCTAGGAGACTTTTCACCTGCCAATTTATTAGAAATCATTTATTAGAGGTCATAAGACACCAACCTGTCATTGGGACTGGCAGCAGAAACCGCAGTCTCACAATTGACAAACACTGCTGCTTTTGTTGCAAGAAGTTTTCACTATGAGCTTGTGATCTGGGAAAAGGGCAAATAGGGAAAGTCCGTCACAGGGGAATGACTGATGGATGTATGGGGAGTGAGCAGAATTATGAAAATAGGTGGGAGAGAGAAGAGTGTGGTCCTGAAGAAACACTACATATTGAGCAAGTGGAAAACAGTGAGGAAGTCATTGGTCAAAATATGAGCAATGTATCATTGCCTGCACTCCTTCCTTGTCATCTCTAACACCTATAACCAAGCACTGCAACTCTGCAATTTTCCTTTCTCTCTCTCCTACTGCATTGAAGGGATACTGATAATGTAGACATACATGATAGCTGGATTACTATTCAGTATTGATTTATTGTACTGTACTGTATAAAATTACAATGCATAAGTCCATCAGCTTCCATTAACAATAAAATCAGCTTTAAAAATACATTAGAAACCTATGTTTTAACTTTATATGAACTTCCTATCCTCAGCAATAAATATTACAAAATGGTATGTAGTTTTCAGAGGTTTCCTAGACCTACACTGCATCTCATCTCTGCTAAACATCAAGTCACATCTTTAACATGTCTTAAAGACACTCCTCTGCTCACAGTTCTGTTTAGCATACTTCAGCAACTGCTGTTTTCCTTCTCACCACTAGAGTATATGTGTGCACAAAAATAATTTTTCTAAAATAGTCAGAGGAAATATGGTATGACTTGAGAAACTAATTTTCTTTTAAGGAATATGTGAAGTCAGAATGGTTCAATGTCTACACCACTGTTATAAATTATGTCTGAAGAACAGGAGAGATGAACAGAAGAGTAATGTATTTCCAGATCTGCTCATATAACAGCCTCTAAGTAGCCTGCAAACTTCCTGCCCGGGGTCAGGACTGTGTACTAAGAAGCACCTGACCTGCTTAATTTCTTGTCATTTGGTTTTCGTCCCAAGGGCTATGACTGCGTGGAGTTTCAATTATGATGCGTCCGATTGGAAACATCTATTAAATATGACTTGCTACCTTCAGAAGTGGAAAAATTCTCTAGAAGATGAGCACCAAAATATATAAATTGTCTAACCAATGGATATATGCTGGGTGAACAGTAGCTAAAAGTGGGGAAAATCCTTACCCTATATCTAGATAGTATCCAGATAGATATAACAATATCTAGAACTGCTCATCTACTCCTATAGATGAGGTTGTACTATGAGTGATGAATCACACTATAAAAAATGCAGAGAAGAGTCAGAATCAATCAGTGACAAATCACTCTCACCTGTTCTCTCCTTAGTAGGGAGAACTTCTTTGCATACTTAAGAAAAAGAAACCTCTTTCTGAAAAAAACCCCAGCTGATTTACCCAGTATACACAGCTGATTCAATAAATACTTTCTAAAACTCTACTAAAAATCTATTTGTTTACCAGCAACAAGCCCTCCTTAGACTTCTAAGCAGCTTTACAAAAGAAGTCAGGGTGTGAGAAAACCCACCAAGTTATTTCACACGTAAAGCCAGAAGCTGTGGGAAATCCAGATAGGATCATTTCAATGATTTTATACATGTATGCATACATATACACTTTCCTTGTCTTCCCTGTAATTACAAAGAACAGAATTTTCTGTATTATCAAAGAAAAAAGGTTTTCAGGAAGAAGCCATGAACACACCACTAATTCACGTCTTCAAATTCCTTATTATGCTTGGTATACAATTGCAGGTTAGTTAACTAAATGTAGATCAACAGATTGACATACGCCATAGAATTTAGACACCAATTTAACACCTCTGCATAAAGTTAGAGGGGAGAATTATAAAATCACTTTGAATTTATTATTTCTAGAAAGAGTAGACAAAAGTCTTTGAAGGATTAATTTCATGCTGTGGGTTAAATTTCACTCTCACGATAGGTCAAATATTGCCTGGGGCTCTACAGATAATGAACCTGCCAAGGGATTAGCAAGGAAACACTTGTGTTATTATAAATCGTGTACACTTCCCTTTCTAACCAACTTCTTCCTTCATGACATTAACAAATTACACTCTCTGTCCATGTTTCAATATAATTCAAGGCTGTGAATGACCCTGAACCAATAGCACATTAGATAAGATCTTCTCGGGGCATAAATAGCTATTAAATTTGATTGAAAGATCCAGACCTCCTGTAGTGAGAACATGAGAAATTTTATGTCAGAATTCTCCAAGACCAAGAGAAACATTGTGTATGTAAAATCTGTCTGAAGAACATCAACTGATACAGCCTAAAGTGGCTTATAGAGAAATGTGCACTAAGGAACAAAATGTAACACAGAAACAGAGGAAATTTTAGCGAGAATTAATCTACCACAAATAGTCTAAATCAACCCAAGCGAAGATGTTAGTCACTTGGCTTCACTGTAAGCAGTAGATTTACTAAAGAGCTCAAACACATAATTTATTGTACTTATATTAGACTAGAAGTTCCAATAATGGTTTTATGCCTAAGGCCAGTTAGAGTATGTATGATGCAAATATAGATATTTTCTGTATTTGATCTTTTTCTTCTTCCTTTTCTTGAAAAGCTGCACACACTTATTTTTAACCTTTAAAAAACAGCTCAGTTTTGAGACAATCCCTGCGGAGCTGTGCTGGCATACACTGGTAGTGAAACTGCATAATATTGCAGCATTAATGTAGAAAACTGACATCGTGAACTGGATCCTTTATTTACACACTACCACATAAACAGAAAGGCAAGAAATAAGTCTAGTTCTGAACCTTCTTTTGCTGACCCAAATCAGCTTAGGACAGCATTCTCTGAATTGTAGAGATGGTAGCATTACGGCTAATGTCTCCTGTAGGGAGAGACACCCCTAAAAATGGTATGGTCCTAGTAACATATCTCACCCTTCTGCATCTTTCAGAGCAACTGAGCACAACCACAGAAAGCAATTTTTGTACCCTATTGCTTTCCCACCTCCTCTGAAGCCAAAGCCTTCCTTGAGACAAATCATGTCCAGGGTGTGGCACCACATCACTTCTAATCACCATACACTAATCATCCATGTTAAAATAATCAGAGATTTATCCTTTGTGCTGGACCATAAAATGCGTGGACAATTTTTTCTTTTACTCCTCTTGTGCAACAACCTGGGCATAACCCCTTGCTAATGCTCCTCTAAACACTGTGAGGGAACACGACCTGACTGGTCAAAGGTGTGGGCCTATGCTGTTGGAAAATTGACCAGTTTAGTCTCTTTGCTCCTATTTCTGTGAGCCAGTGAGCTCTGCTCTCCCTTGCTGCAGTTACAGACTGCTGCTCTTCCAGCCACCGTGAGTCAGACTGAGCTGTGCCAGCTGACTAGGACCTACTGCGTGGCTGGTATTGTTCTCATATGACCAAAACTGAGAAAGAGGAATTTCACCATTGTGCGCTTGCAATACATCAGTATAATTTTCTTTACTGCCTACAGTAGGCAAGAGTAGTATTTGCTGCACCTCCCTCTTAACTTGCTAACTGGACTGGAAATAATACAATCGTATTAGGAGGCAGATTATGTAGAGTAATAAACATCTCACATTCGCGGGTTCGCCATTCTGACTCCTTGGCATCGTATAAGGCTAGCTGCTCTCTTAACCAACTCACACAGCCAAGCCAGCTCTGCATCCGACAGTGGGACTAGACCTTTGGCCAAAATTATTTTTAATGAAGGACAAAACCAACTAAAACGACAACTGAGCGTTTCCTTACAACTAAAGGAATACTTTGACAGTGTAATGAGTCCTGTGGCCAGAGCCTTCTGTACGTTTTCAGGACTGGAGGTGCTGCAGGCTAGACTACTAGGATTCAGGTGGTATTTGTACCAGGAAGACAGTCAAGTGTTGCTAACTTCTTACATGTTCCACTGGGAATGTAGTTCAATGAATGGTTCCTCTGATGGCAAAGGCAGCTTGAGAAGCTCACTGCTTTTTGCCAGACTTTCTGTTTTTCTGATGCAAATATTTATTAGGCTACGCATTAGAGGAAAACCACTATTCTCCAGCACCCTGCCTCGAATTTCTGCTATTGACCCAGATTGCTTTATTTTTCACGACGAATTCAAAGCCGCTCTTGGGTGCATGCATACAATTCACATCAACTTTCACACAGTTTCACTTTAAATAATTACTTTCATTCTCCTGATGCAGCCTGTTCTGTTTTGTACCACAGAATCTCATTAATACTATATTCAGCATAGCATCTGAGAGACTAATCATCACATGGGATGTGTCTCCCCATCCCAGTAAGTATTAAGTTTATAGCAGAAAGTCATGGCTTCATCTTAAGGGGTCAAAAGGAAAGAGAACATGTAAAGGACTGCAGACAAGTGAAGTGGAAATGAATTGAAGAGGAGGAACCTGGGACAGGTTGCTTAAAAGGACAAAGAACAAGAGACACAGAGTGAACAGATTTGGTGGAAAAAGGCAGCCACCAGTGTAAGGTAGACAGGAAAAAAGCGACAGATTTTTAGAGCTAGAAAGTGAAAAGAAGAATAAGGAGAAATGGGAGGCTGGAAACAGACATAAATGAAATTATCTGGGCCACAAAGATCTGCAATGATTTGTGTGCATGCCTTCTGGTACAGTCTTTAACAAAAACCATTTCAAGATTTTCAGTGTGTATAATTGTTTCATGAAAAACATGATCCCTGACTATTTGCTGTTTGTTTTTGGAAGTGGCATGTTCGTCCTGTGAAACTTCTTAGAGAAAACTGTCAACTTTAAACAACCCCATAAGATGCAATTCTTAAGGCAGATATACAGAAATAAAAATGTGCAACAAGAAGTTTGTTTTTTGAGACCCCTTCCTCCTTAAGTCCACATGATACCTGATAGTCTGCCAACAAATCAGGCTGCATCAGGAATAAGGATGTTGAAGTTGGTGTATAATGTGCAGAAGAAGTTAAATGTGGTCATGTGGCCCATGTTGTCGAAGAGACACGTTATTATGTGCAACTTCTAGCTTCCTGAAAGCTAATGGCTTTAAATTCAGACATATTAAGTTCACTTAGGACAAAACAATAGTGTATATTTCTCAGTTGGTCGTTACTTGAACAAAAAATCTCAAGTCAGCTTAGACCAATTTTATGCTACACTTCTAACCATAGAATAATGCACATTCTACTTTGCATTAAACAATTTATGTTCACATCTGTCGCATTTTACTTGTTGTTTCTTTTCCTCCTTCCCTGAGGGGAGCTTCTTGTTTTGACAGCATTTTAGTGTCTATACTTCCGGCTAACTCTTGATTTATAGAGGAATAATCACAAAAATAATGTAAACTTATTTCTAATTTTGATATTTCTACTTCCTCTTCATTGACTATGAGTTGTTACTCACCTTATAGAGGACAAATTTAAAGAAAATCCTACCAGAAAATGGAATAAGAGAAATAAGAAATATACCTAATTGCTAAACATCACCTGCTTTTATTATCCCCGTTTTCCCTAAAGAAAATCATAATCGTGTGTGATCAATAAGAACCATCTTCCTCACAAAAGATCTGCCAAGTAGTTGTCAGCTGGCCAAACTGATATACTGAGTCATTTTTTTGCCTTTTATAAACCCAGAACTTTCTATTAATATATGGCACATACAGATGAAGTCAGTGGGGAAATGCTTTTTAGTGGACAACCAGATGTCAAAGATTCTCATTAGGAGACACGTATTTGATGATACTCATCTCCAGTCTAACAGGCACTACAATGCAACACATCTAACTAAACAATTTTTACAATTTTATATGAACACTAAAAACACTAACTAAAGAGAAACTGAATAGACTTAACATGTTAATTATAAGTAATCAAAATGAACTATTTAATCCTTTGTGCCAGGTGGCAGTAATAGTTTTCCTAGTGAACATTTGTGTCAGATTTTTTCAAATTTATGGCTAACCTAAACTTTGAAATGAGAAGAGAAAGGCATTGACAAGCTGAATTAATGTGTCTATCAGCATTAAGCCCATGCTACACTGTGACATCTCTCCAGTAGGTAAACTGCCTCTGAGACTAATGTGTCTTCACTTATTAGTTCACTCCTCTTTGGCTACGCTCTGAAATGCCAAGGGGTACAAATGATCTTGTCTTCAAAATAATTTAAAGCCTGCTGTAGCACAGAATGGAAAACACAGAAAGCAAGGTCTTGTCAAAATGCAAAACCAACAGAGTGTCAGGAGGCAGAGCTTGCTGTCTGTAACGTGATCCTTCCACACACCATAATCTCCATTTTATTTTGCCTAATGAGGCAGGAGTTAAAACAGTTGACCTGATCAAATTCAGATGGCAGTCCTAAAGGATGAGCCCCCTGCTGCACTCTTGTCCCGACACCCTTTGTTACCTCCAAGTGAGCTGAGACCAGGCTGTGAACCATGTAAACAGGAGGCTTCCAGGTTAATGAAAAGCTGCAACACCCTTCTAAATCGGGACAGAAGGTTATGCTTTTCTAATCCAAAGAAACTTTCATGAACCTCAGTAATAAACTTTAACGAATGCTGGTCATTTTGAACCTCGCAGTTCAAAATGGACAAGGGTAAGAGTTTCCTAAAAAAAATTCCTTCTATCACCACTGCCCAGCACATATTATTAAAATAACAGGAATTTGTTTTCTTATGACAAATTCAAATATATCAATTAAAAAAGGATGTCTTGGGAAAAGGTAGTTAATGGTTCTTATGAACTGATGTTTTTATTAGGTGATGGCATGTTTGCTGTTTCATTTCATTACTTATCTGCCAAGGAGTTTCTTTCAGCACCAAATCAGAATCTACATGCTATAATCATGTAACACATTCAACTTCAGTCCATGTGCTCCAGTTGCTGACACAGATATATCTTTAAAAGTGGGCAAAACATAAAAATTGTCTACATTATCTTTCAGCATGTACTGTAATGTGCAGTCTTTTACACAAAGGATATAAAAATTGCATTCACTGGCTACACTTCTACCTGTCACTTCAAACATGAGACTATGTTGGATAGCATCTCTATAGTATCTACAGAGACGTATGGAGAGAGAGGGTGTAATAACTTGGGCTTAGTGCATAGGTTTTTGTTCAACTTTGAGTGTGAAGGGGGTGCTCAAATGTGCTCACAAAAGATCATGTACATAAACAAAGCGGGTAAGATATCCACAAAAATACCTGAGTGTGTCTCTGGAGTTTCATTAATAAGTTTGAATACATTTCCTGGTTTCGGATGTCTGAATTTTTTCTAACATGAAGTGTTCCATACTACGAAAATATTCATACTAACACACAGAGAACACATTAAACCGAACAGCAAGATATTGATGCCTGCATAGTCAAGAAAATACATGTATGATTTATGCCTACTTGTGCATTTACATTGTTTTAACTCTACTGCAAATTTATATTAATTTAATTTATCTGTCTTAAAGAAAAGTGTGACAGATCTCACATTTGTAATATTTTAGGCTTATCTTCTGGGTGGTTATTAATTTCTTACTTAGTATTTGTTACAATTTTGTGTTCAGATTTCACTGGACTATATTTTTAGTCCCTTTTTCCTTTCCTCAATTAGGCATTTGTGACAACACTTTTCACACATTCCAGTAATAAGTTCTGAAGCCATTCATCAGGATTTCAGAAGCCACTCTTGAAAAATTAGATACGTGTGCTCAGTGTAAATGAGAATGCAGTGATTTATGACACAGGTCATTCTGAAAACCCATGAGTTCTTCTCCAGTGACGTGTCAGAAATCACAACTGTTACTATAAGGCTGTGATCTGTTTATTATACAGCTTATGGGTGGTGCGTTAAGTCTAATTCATTTTTAATGTGTTATATTTTTTCTGGTTGATTTTTGAAAACAAGATTTACAGTTATTTAGAGTTTGACAAGAACAGTAAACTGCTGGTTTAGTTAATACGTTTTAAAATAGATCGATTAAGCTATCAGCCTGTTTGCACTTAGTGTTCAAGCTATGAAAGCAGTATTGTTTTAATTGCAACTACAGCAGCCAGCAGATCTGTAAATCATGTGTTACGCATCCCCTGGGTGAAAAAAACATGGATGTTCAATCTAACTGGCAGGGAAGAAATTAAATTCCTGAGTTCTCTTCAGTTTAAAAGGGGACAGGTGACAATCACAACGGAAAGAGTCTTTCTAGAAGCCCATGACCTCAGTTACCCACTCAAGGGAGGGATGAGTATGCTCCTGAACCACCCAGCTCACAAAGACTTGTCATTGCATCTGCTAGAAAGGTACTTAATCAGCTCCTGTCCTGTGACGATACGAGAGCAACAAATCACATCACACACATGGCACAAATCAAATTAAGTTTTTCATGGTGCTCACCACAGCTAAAAAGCCAGGGAAGTTACTCACTGCTTTGCTATTGGCACAGCTCCTAACCACTGGTTAAGGGTAAGTTTATAGAAGCTTATAGAAAGTATCACCTAACTAGTTTTTAGTATAGACGGAGATATAGTTTTATCAAGAATATAAGAGGGCTGTAGTCCTCAATTAACGCATACAGTTCTGGCCGTGTGACACAGCAACAGCCATGTAGATACGCCCCACAAACATGCAGGCAGAGGGCATCTCTGCTGCTGTGAATGTGGGAACTGTCATGCCTAGCAAGTCTAGCACAGACACCTCAGTGTCACTGAAGGGCTCTGCCTTTAGACTGAGTCAGAATCTCTCCAAAACTCTTGCAATTATGTACAGCCTGTTGGAATCAGATATATGCTAAAGCAGAATCCTTGCATACATTCTAAGTACTTAAGTATGATTCATCTTATTTACCTTTGGACATGTTTTATTGTTTCGAGTTCAAGCTAGTCATCCAGGGTCCCTGGAAAATCAGCGCAGAGACATGCATATCCAAAGTCCAATTCATCCCATCCAAAGATGGGTATCAAGGACAGATGGAATTACTTGTCTTGCATAATTGTTCCCCTCTTTCCCTTGACTATAGATGGAGCTGTCTACCTTTGATACACTGCCAAGGCTCTAGCAAGTGCCCTTAAAGAAGGGGCACACGTGTCAACGGTTTGTTTGCTTAGGTGGCTGTTTGGGTTTTGATCAATAACAGATATTTCACATGAAAACACAACTAAATTTTCATAGTAGAGAGCAGGTCACTTAAACTTGGCAGCAAACTATTAACAAGTGTCCCCAGACTCCCACAATCATATCCTCAGGGCACAGCATCACTGCAGGTGTCCCATTATTTTGTGGAGGTCACCACAGGTGCAGCAATGGTGAAATTTGGACAGGTAGTCCACTTTGGTCTGCTGTCTTTCTCCCCAAGACAGCAATGCCTGGGGTAGGTTGTGCTCTTTGGATATGTGATGTAAGCAGATGTAAGATGATGACTCTGCAGAATGGCAAGGAAAAGACCAGAAGGTCTAGGACAAGGGCAAGGGATAGAAGGAAGTTCAAAGAAGGCAGACTCAGTACCTAGGCGGCTTGAGTACCCAGAAACATGTACAAGAACAGACAGTTATAATAAAAACACACTTTTGAGATATAATCACTGGACTTGTCCACAATCTAAAAGATCACGGAAAAGAGAGATAAAATAACAAAATGCCTGAGGAAAAATGTAACAGAATTAGACACCAATGTATATTTTGCTTAATCGCAGACGAGCACACACAAAACATAAAACTACTGAAATTTAGTTCACTAAAAACCTAAAACAAGAATGCTGATTTGATTAAAAACTAATGTCAGAAACACTCACATGCCACCAGGAGAAAATTTTTTTTCTCCATTTTGTGGGTCCACTCTGCAGATGGCTTGGCCCCTTTATGTTTTGCTTCTGACCACCCTGCTCCCTCTTTCCCCACCGTTTCCCTGTTCAGAGCTGAGCTGGCTTCACATGCATAGTCTCCCTGCACCACACTCCTCGTACCTCTTCTCCCTCCTGAAAAATGTCAGGGTAGATTGGTCCTGCCTTGTATAGACTCAGGAAGGTCAACAGGTCCTGTAAAAGGAATCTGCAATGAGATTGTGCTAAAATAAAGGGAGAATCCAAGCAGCAAAAGAAGAGGCAGGAGACCTGGGATGGTAGCAAAGGAGGGGTTGTTCTGTGAAAGAAGATCTGTGCCCAGGAAAAAAAACAGGGACTCCACACGCTCAGCACCACACTGTGTTGTGGCCTCCACCATGGACTGAAACCACTCTGGGCTAAATTCTAGCCACTGAAAATTCAGGAGCCTAGCGGAAGGAGAGGGAGAGTGAGTGAGAAGGGGAGAGAGAGAGAAGGAGAAAGAAGGACCTTATCCATGACCCACAAAACCTGTTGAAGACCACATCCAAAACATTTAATAGTAATATGTGGTACAACGCTTTTACCAATACAGTGAAAGACTGAAATGGGTTCCCCTATCACTTGTCCACTTCTGCAATGCCGTTCCACTTGTCCCTTCTCTGCCATTCCTTTAAAAAACTTCAAAGTGTCACAGAATACAATAAGCATCAATAATGTTATATTTAAAATCCAGCTTAAAATCCTCAGGTGTTGTAGCACTGTACTGTGGCTTACATACACAATGACTGAAGACTTTAAATGCAAGAAAAAAAATATTTCCAAGTAACTGCATGAGTGTAGCCTACTACCTAGTTTTCAATAATAGCTTACTTTGTGCTTGATCCAGACTGATTTTGCAATAGTTTTGGCTTAAAGGTCAAAAAATTTAGTGCTACATATAAAAGACAATTTAAAAAAAAATCTTATTTTTTACTCTAGTAGCTCCTTGTTTAATGTTAGATTAAGAAAAAAGATTCATCAGCTGAAAATGAAGGCCACTTGCAGCGGAAAAAGACAAACATGGTGTTAGATTTTACACGAATGAAGAGATTTTATTTGCTGGCAGATCAGACCAGAGGATGGTAAAACAAAAAGACTGTGAAACAGGAGTCAGGATTTAAATTGGAGGTTTTCCAAAGATATATATCAATAATATCTTAAAGTAATTTTGATTTCAGAAAGTTCTTGGATTTAATATAGGAATTAAAAAAGTTCCAAAGGATGAGTTTACATTGCTGACATTAGGTTTTACCTAGATTGTGTCTTGTCTCTGTTTTCAACTTTAATTACTATTTTATTTATGAAGTATAGAGTCAGTGCCAGTATCTTTGAGCAGAAGAATGTATTAGATTGACTGTTAGAAGCATCTTTTCAAATCTTTTCTCCCCAAAGCTTGAATTACGTAAGCACAACTATGTTCAGACTGCTAGCTACTGTTTTAAAAGACAAACTGTGCTGTCAGGGACCTTCATAAGACTGGGTTTGCATTCAAATCAAAGAAACAGCAGAAGTCTGTACGTCCTTGAAGACAGAATCTTTTCTAACCTAGTCAGGAGAGGATTTACTGCACACTGGCTCTTGCAGCAATGATAAATGCAGCACGTACTCTACGTCACATGATGTTTCGCATACACTGCACAGCTCTACCATCTCCATTCCAGTTATAACCCTCTAATCTGGGTGGAACAATTCCTTCTTTGGCAATATTTCTGGCTACATTACCTTCTAGATGATTCTGACAAAATACTAAAGACGGACTCATTTCAAAAGAAAATCTCCTAGAACTAGCTGAAGAACCCTGTGGGAGTGTTGCCCATGCTTTCATTCAGTTCTAAGATGCTTACTCTTCTGGTTTTAGATAAATATAGCTAGCTGTGCAAGGAAGAGTGATTAAGAAAATAGGTCTTTTCACCTTAATCACAAACGCAAAAATTTAACCCAGAAAGGGCATTTACCCAAAACTGCCATGCACATGCCTTTTCAGCACAGCTTATTTTAGCTCTTTAAGTGGTCTTTAATACTTGAAAGTTTAAACTCTTTCAGTGTTTCTTCCATAAAGTTAACCAGTAATGTTTCACAAAAATTAGGCAAGGAAGAAAAGAATGATCCTTTTGTAGTAAATTTACCTAGTAGTTTATAATGGAATAAAACCTTATTAACAACAACTGAAAGCATACTAAAGATATGTCTAGCAACCATGCTAGGGATAAAGATCAGAAACATCAGACTTTAGTTCAAAACATCTGACAGGAAATATATTGAGCAGCTGGAATTTATGACCATTGATTGTTTATTAGAACATTAGCCTGTCTAAAGCTATTATGAAAAGTGGCTGATTGCACATATAGCTGCACTTGCAGAAAGACTACAGGAGAAAGGAATAAAAGGAATTACCTATATTTAAATTTTCCCCAAACTCTATGATTAACGTATTTAGAAAATGTCAATTGATACATCCGTTTTGTTCACGTCATTACTTTGATTTCATATTCGTTATGTAAAATACATTGCACATATTCTCTGGGTACAGTATTTTCTGCATTGCTACCAAAAGCACATGCTTTGTAGTGGGAAGGAAAATAGAGAATACCCCACTATACACGTGGCTGATAAGAAGACATAACATTTGAAAAACTTTCACTACTGATACATACTTCTCTGTTCTTATGGTTCTGGAAACAATCCCAAACTGCCAGGGAAGAATCTCTACTAGCACAAGAGTTGAACACTATATGCAAGTCTAACATGTAGTCTGGTAAGGCAGATGGACTCCTTGCTTCTCTTAATCACAATGCTTTTCACCAGGATCTAAGCAAAGGAAAAATGCTGTCATTAGGACAAGCACTGATCATCACTGATGACCATGAGGTACCCCAGGTTAGAACCCACACAGAACTGCTGACCTGAGCACTATGGAAGCATGTCCAACTTAGGCATGAGAATATACCACAAGAGGCGAAAGGACCTCCAGTGCAGTAGCCATATATTTCATAGATTCTTGAAAAAGCTCTTGATCCTCAGATGGGACAGGGAAGGTTTGAACAGAATAAGCATGGAAAGAGATTCTTCTTTCGACACTTGTCAAGACATGAACTGGGGTATGAAATGGTGTGAAGAACAGGACTCTTCCCTTTTGAAGGGAGCAGAGGTGATGCTGAAACAAACATGCACTATAGTCAATGTCTGTGGTCACCAGACCAAATTCAGCACCCCAAGGAGCAATGGTATATTTCAAAAGAGTAAGACTAATTCAGAATTCTTTTTTTTTTCTTACAGTTCAGCAAAAATGAGATCCAGTGAAAAACCTCAAGAATAATACTAGTTTGGACTGACACTCCTAAGGGCAACAGCTGAAGTACCAGATCAGCTTCGGGGTCATGGGAATATTACCCACGTGCCACACAAAGGGGAGGTGCAGGAATACATCGTGAACAGTGCTAAGACATAAAAATATTCTGTATCTTGAGCGTGCATGATTCTGCACCTGTGGCATAGATTTACATACAGCAATCATTTTAAGAATGGATACATTTGACACAGAAATGGGTTTTTTTATTCCTGTGAGGAGCAAAAATGTGACCTTCCATCTCGTTATTTTGATTAAGGGGAGGTGTAGTTGTTGGACAAATGAGAGGCAGGATATTAGTGGCTACAGCACTCACAACAGGGTCTGGCAGACACACACGGAAGTTCTCACTGTTACAACACAGTCTATAGTTGAACCATGTGCACAAGTAAATACACTGGAAGAATGTCTTCACCAGATTTCATATTTTCAGTCTTGCCTTGAGAAGTTACTGAGGTTTGAATAAAGAATTGTGCCATAGAGACTCAGATGTCAAGGCACCTGTGTAGGTTTTGGAAAGGTCAAGTCCAAGTCTGACTTCTGATTCAGGAAAGGAGGAATTTGAACTGGTTGTATCACTTCTTAGCTATGCACTATGATGATGAGGTTATTGTCTTTTCCAGATCATAGGTTACTCTGTCAATTCTCTCTTGAAATTCAGAATTTATTACATGGCTTCTTCAAAAATATTAAAGTGTATCATTGATGTACATATTAATTTATATTAATTTCAGAAATAGATATATATAAAAATGTATATTTCCCCAATGGCTTTGAAGTTTTTCCTTGACTCTCTGGATTAGCACCTGAATACTCAAGGAACACATGAAGGCTGCTGAGCCCATCACACTTTACTTCAGTGACCATGAAAATAAGGACAAATAGATCAAACTATGGTGAGCTTCTGTTTAACTACATGACGGAAACCAGCACAGCTGGAGGCAATTCTTAGCAAATTGATCAGAATTCCTTTACCTTAACTACAGCTTAACTAATAAATAGACTTCCATAATTTTCTGCAATCAATCTCAGTGTATTTGCAAAATTAGTGAAACATTTGATCTTGAAATGTTCACTGAAGTACAGAACTTTTAAGAACTTAGTTTATCTTTCTGCCAAATTGGAAAAGAATAACTGTTTATAATAAAATCTTGCTAACTAAGTAAACTTTGTAGAAGATACATGTTCACAATTCATTTGTTATGTAACAAAACTGGTTGCTTATTTTCTTTTCAAAATACAATATTAACTTTTGTTACCAGGTTTGTATTCGTGTCTTTTGTTTAAAGATATTTTTGTATCAACTTCTGGAACTAGTAGTAATCCCACTGAAAATCTGAAAAGTCAGTATGCATGTTGGTGCTCTTCTTTTGCTGTTTTTTAATGTAAGTACACTTCATCCAACAATACAGACATTTTTCTGGATGGATATGTTTCTTTTAAGGGGCTTTTCAAATATTCTGTGAACAAGACAATCATGAAATCCCTTTGAACATAACAGGCACTTGCAAAATTTAATGAAAATACACTTTTAAAAAATGTAATTGATTTGGCTTTCACCCTTTTGACGATCGTTTCTGCAGTTACAGACTGGCAAAATCTGAAAGTAATACAAACATCCTATTTGCTAAAATAAATGAATACACTGAACTCTTTTTTCCTAAAAGCCCATGTTGCAATCCCTCCTAAGGGACAAAAAAATAACAAGAAAAAGATGGAGTTTGAACTCAAAGCAAACATAAAAGCTTTACTTAAAAAAAATCAATTACACACCCCAATTTGTTTTTACCAGCAGCCAAAGGAAAACCTGGTTAGCATGTTGCAGGATCCAAACACCTTGCATCTACATGTTTCACCAAATTTTACATTATGGCTATTTCTCTGAAACAAACTAACAATTAGAGACACCTGTTAAAAGTGCCTGTGCTCTGTTCACACTTCAAGTAGTATCTTAAAGTGACAGCATATTAAAATGTCAATGCAATTCTTTTGCATTACTGAGGTATTTATAACAACAGAAAGTGCAATTAAATCCTCTGCTCCTAAGTACTTGTACTTGACTTGCTTAGCATACAAGAGAAGTACTAAAATACAGCGGTATGGAAGGGAAAACTGTTGAAAATAAAGATCATAATACTACAAACCACAGAATCACAAAAGACAAGGGAACAAAAAAAACAGTATCTAGATTAACCTCCCACCCTCCTTTTTTATGTACTTATTAAGTGCATAACAGATATTCCAGCAATTTTAGATGTATAGGACCATATTGTAAAGTCAGTATTGCAAATAAAAGAAATACAACCACACTGAAATTATTTATTCAAAACTTTGCCTTTGATTACGCGCCCAGACACTATACAACTTGCACGCCAATGAAACATTCTTAGAATTTGACCCCTCCAGCACAGATGTATGTGCCTAACCCATTTCAGAAGTTTCTGAGTGGGAGCTAAGCCACATTATGGACCATACCCGAGAAACAGAACAAGATAACACACCTTCAAACAGTTTCTATAGATCCTTTTTATAGAGATCATTAATAAAGTGACGGTGCATTTACAGCAAGGTTAAACAAAAATTCCAGCTTGATAAAGTGGATTGCTATGGAAAAATATCACTTTGGAAAAAAAAAAAGTCAATTCAGAGGAAAATTCCACCAAATACAAACGTTTACATTTACCAAAACTAAATTCCTAACAAAACCTAACTTAAATATTTCATGTCGTGAACTCAAGCCTACGCAGATGGTCAGAGTAGAGCATCTAAAACACTCCAGGCCTATTTCTATGCTCAGTGGAGTATGAAGGGTGCTGCACAGTCTCGCGGCTGTGCCCTAGTGGAAGGTAAAATTAGACTGTCCTTTAAAAATGTCTCATATTTTCTCACCTATTTAAAGTCACAGATATATCTCACCCTGAATCTCCAAAAAATCTCACGTTGTCATACCAAACGATCCACCAACATTGGGTGTATGCAACTCGTTATTCCGAGCCACAGGACTCTGGAATGAATTTAACAATATTGTATTCAAGGGTATGTTACTTTCACCCACCTGTCCCAACACATTGCCCCAGGTCACCACTTTGTAGAAGAAGGAACAAAACAAACTGTCCCTCAGGTATTTTTACTCACAGTCAGCTTTAGCAGAAGTCGTGTCAAGCAAGTCTGATGGTCTGCAAGGTGTAGTACATGAAGAGCCACCACATTTTTACTACTGGTACACTTCTGCTACTAGGACAGTAACCTCTGGTGGAAGAATGGAGGGGACAGCTACGGCTGTTTTTCAGGACACTGTTGGTAACCTTAGTATGCTTCAGGAGACCTTCTCTAATGAAGGTGTGAGGCTGAGAAAATTTTAGACTTTGCTCTGCTACTGACCAAGGAAAGTTGTTTCAGTTTTCTTCCTCTCTTCTTTCTGTTCAATAAGGATTAAAACCTTTATGGTATTCTTCGGACTGGTGCAAAGGCTGCTCACACAGCGTTCAGAACATCTGAAGTACAAGGAGCGTTCAGCATCTATATCACTTCCACTGTTTCACATGAGCTTCCAAAGCAGTAGCTTTGTCATTTTGAAATCAAAAGTTTACTGACAATTCTAATGACTGATGTATCTCCAAAAGATGTTCTCTTCTAACATATTTGTCTCTGCTTTCTGAAATACGACTCATCAAAACTTTAGCTGACCGAATTTCTGTTTATTCTGAGTGTTATTATGCTCTGGATAAAAATCCTGGTCTATTTTTCAAATATGGAAGCTTTCAAACACCAGTATTTCTAGAAAGCTGTCGGTTTAGCAGCTAACTTGTCTGCAGATAGCAAAATAATCTCTTTCCAAAGGCTTTTGGCTACTTATTCATATCAGTTGAAGTATGGTGCAACTGCACAAACTATGTCTTCCAAGAACACCTGTAAATTGGCCTTGTGCTGTATCGGTTTTATGATTTGTCACCCAAGACTGAAGTTTACATTATCCTTGAGCAATGTGACTAAGTGGGAGGAACGACTGTGGGCCAAGATTTTCAAAGCTGTTTCGTGTAGTTCCACTGCACTCAGGCTGGCCAAGGATAGTGGAACTCTTGTAGCTCCAGCACACATAACACAACTCTGGGACTTGCTCTAATTGATGCTGAATTCCTATTAGTCACAAGGGTCTGTCCTGGCAGCCACAAACAGCTGGAGTATAAAAGCCATTCTGACCACTGACATCTTTCCAGAATTACCTATTCCCATCTAAGAGTGTGTCAGGAGCAGGTCAAGTAAAGTCATTAATCCACCTCTATATCACCTATCACCTAAGGATTTCTGTTCCATTAAGAAACTTTTCCAGTGCCACAATCTCCCTCAAGGTCCCCTGAGCTGTCAGAATAGCATAAAAAGACAAGAATAAGACTTTGTCCTTCCTTTTCAACAGCTCTAAATACTTCCACTGCATACATTTCTACAGAGGCTGCAAAGTGTCTATGTAGAAATGGCATCATTAATGCGTGTAACTGATCTCAAAATATTGTTTGGCTGATCACGGACAGGTTTCACGTATAGTAGCTTCTGTAGCAGAGCCAGCTGGAGATATCTGGTACTATTAACCTTGTTCCACAGGTGTGATTTTCTCTGGGACTATGTTGTTTCTAATGGATGAGCTTTTCATGTTACTCAGGATGCATGATACACTCATCATCTTTCTTTTATTACTTTTTTGATGATTTGTCACGCAAATCAATTAGTGGACTGAAAGGGGCTGGCTGAGTCAGTGAATGCAGTCCCTGTTATCAGATGCAACTATGTCATATATGTCTTTACAAGTCACTCGACCCGAGAAAGTGACTGAACTCTGTTGGGGAACCACAGCCATGTGATGAGCCCTCCAGATACTCTGGGCCTGACTCATGATAGCCGGTAATGGAGCAGGCATCAAGGTCACAATGAGGCCTGCATTAACGGCGATTAGCAAGAAAAAACAAGATCTTGAGGAGCAGTCTGATGCGCGTGATTGATAGTGTCGCACGAATCAGAGACTGAAAAGTACATGTGAACAGCGCGTGGACAGTGCATGCATCCAAACACGTTAGAGCTATCGCGTGGCAAGGAACTATATAAACACGGGTTTGTAGTGCAATAAACTGGCTGTGTCTGATCATATTGATCGTATGACGAGTCCTTAAGCCCGCCGCGTGACAGAACTCTACTGTAAAGATAGGAAGCCTTTGTTTGCCTCCACAGCACCTACTAGAAGGGGGCTCCACAACCTTGTTGAGATACCTAAAACCTAATTCCTTGTCTTCAATACATTCAGGAGAATTTAGACTCAGTTATTTTTGTCCTAGTATTACAAGAAGACAAAAGATCAGAAGGCCACGCATCCTAATATCTGGTCCTTGCCAATGGTCAGCAGAGGATCATTAAGCTAGCACATGACAAGATGACAAGTACATAGCCTCTGTATTTCCAGGTTCCAGCTTGGAGCTCTTGCTTCATGTTAAGTATATCCTTGCTCTCTCCTATGTGAGAGCATCTAACTATGGGAACAAGTTTTATTTATGTCCCCATAGTTATTTTCATATCCAGGTTTACTTCCTAGGTAGGGCAGAACACTTGATATTCCATTTTTCTCATTTCTCATGCTGCTCAGTAGAACTGACTGAAAAGCTCACGCCACTGCCCGGAGAGCGAGGTCTCAGTTTACTTCCTTCCATATTTCTCCCTCTCCAACTACATTTACTCTTCACAGGACAGCTTGGTTTTCGTTGTTTTTTTTTTTTTAAATTTTCTTCTTTTTGTTGCTGAATCATTTTTTTGGCCAAGTTAGAGAGACGAATCTGCTGAATGCAGGCCTAGCTTGAGGGAGTGTGAGGGTCCTTTTAGTAGCCATGAATTATTACATCTGCTGAAGCTGTAACATGAAATTTCAACCCCAATTACAAGTTTCACAGAAAAGTCAGTACCTTTTGTAATGTGCAATCATTTGTCCTGGTAATAGCAACAAGCAACTTTTGCAATATTGTGCAATTTTATTAACAGGCAACTTCAGGAATCCTTTATTCATTCACATTTGGCAAAGTATTTAGACACATCAATTAAGTACTGCAGAGCTAATAAATGAGTACTCTGAAGAAAAGAAATTAATTTACCCATGATTTAAATGGTTTGACCTCTGACTTAAGCTGTTCCACGATCAGCTGAACTGACGTAAGAGTTAACTTAAAATAAAACAGGGACGTTTCACCCTCAATCCTTTTTCCCCTATTCCTACTCCTTTTTCACTGTCTGGTCCTGCTTCTTTCTCTTCAATAGTTCTGATGCTCACTGAACCCTTCTAATAAGATGATTCAATTCACAAATTCATCAGAAACCGTACCAATTAGTTTTCTCCTAGGATAATACATTGTGTAGGCCCATGGGAAACTACAACAAGGTCTACAGCTTGTGTAAGGAGGAGCGTTGCCAACATGAGGGACATAAGCACTTTGTCCTTTTAGCAACAATGAACTGCAAAATTTGAATTTCCTGGCTCACAAAACTAAAAACTAAATTTAAGTATATTCCTAAATTTCTGGAGCTATATGCCATACACTGGTACAATGCATTATTTGTGTGACAATTGATTTGTAAGCTGTCTCACTTCTTAGATATGTCAAATTGTTCAGATAATAAAACAATTTGGCAAGAAAAAGAAGAGATATGAAAAGGAAAAGCATGCACTGCTATTCATATAAAAATTCACATTTCAATGGCTAAATTAGGAAAGTCTTTTATGTACCTAGCATTCTTGCATTATTTTTATTCCCCCTGTGGCGGAACTCAACTTTTTCAGAGGAACATTTTTGTCCATAGTAACTGGACTTCATATTCTAAGAGAAGATATAATGCTACGAAGTAGCTTTATCAGATGAGATAAATAAATGTCAATCATGCAAATAAAAGTTCATGTTTAACTTAGAGACATAGTAAATAAACATGTATACATCTTTGGTCGCTCTTTAAACGACACTTCTTCCATGCACAGGAGCAATGCATCCCCCTGAGAAAGAAACCAAGCAAAGGAGGCAGGAGACCTGCATGGTTAAACAAGGAGCTTCTAGCAGAGATCAGGCAGAAGAGAAAGGTCCATGGAATGTGGAAAGAGGGGCAGGCCACTTGGGAAGAGTACAGAAACGCGGTGAGAGCATGCAGGGATGTGACGAGGAAGGCCAAGGCCCACCTGGAATTGAAGCTGGCAAGGGATGTCAAAAACAACAAGAAGGGCTTCTTCAACTACATCAGCAGCAAAAGGAAGGCCAGGGACAATGTGGGGCCGCTGCTGAATGAGGTGGGTGTCCTGGTGACGGAGGATGCGGAGAAGGCAGAGCTAATGAATGCCTTCTTTGCTTCAGTCTTCAGTGCTAAGACTGGCCCTCAGGAATCCCAG
>Ga0065711_1004608_pt1 | contig 35212 bp, 16 predicted proteins | sample Hoacrofraction12_FD_59098 | JGI IMG/M metagenome (GOLD analysis project Ga0065711, IMG submission 59098) | Hoatzin crop microbial communities from Cojedes, Venezuela - Epithelial fraction 12 v2 (version 2) | ecosystem: Host-associated > Birds > Digestive system > Esophagus > Crop | place... | reverse complement strand
AATTTCCTATTCCTTTGTTAGCTCCTTTTTTGAATTATAAAGTTAAGAAAAATAGTATTAACTTTTTTTTTTTTTTCATTTAAAGGAATTATGAAAAAGAGTCAGGGAATAATCGAAGCTGGAGGGAATTATAAATGTCCAGTGGTGGTCCAGTTCTCCTTTCAAAACCCAGCCATTTTACATCAGATTGGTCAGGTTCTTATCCAGTCATGTTTTGAGTATGGTAAAAGATGCAGATTCCACAACCTCTCTAGACAACTGGTTCCAATATTTGATTAAACCTCTTTGTTAATTTTTTTCTTACTATCCATATGGCAGTTCCTTTGTTTCAAAATACATGTCCGTTGCCTATTGTCCTTTCATGTACACCTCCAAAAAGGGTCTGCCTCAATCTCCACTACACTTTCTTGTTAGGCCATTATAGACAGTACTAAGGTTTTGCCTTCACTGTCTTCGTTTAGGGTTGAACTGTGCAAACTCTCTCAGCTTCGCCTTGTATGTCAGGCACTCCAGAAATCTTGCTGGCCTTTCAGCATGCAAATTCATTTCCTGAACTGCGCAATCCAAGGTTAGTAAATGAATGAGTTGCTTGTATAAACAATGAGTAACCTGACATGAAATGATATTCTCCCACAAAGTTTTCCAAAATCAATGTAGTATGCACAGAATTAAACCAATCTACAAAGAAGCTCATTAACTCATAACTGATAACTCATTTACAAAACCAACCATTTCACCCAGGAATAAAAGTAGGAATTGTGGCATTAGAAGAAAATCAAAGGTATTCTGTATTTCTTATTAATTGATTTAATTTCTCATTTAATTTTCTAAGTTAATAAGAGATTTCTTTTCCTTAGAGTTAGATAATTGGCCTACTTCTGAATAAAATAATGAATTTTGTCTTATATATTAACTCTATTGATATGGCTATTCTGGGGACAGAAAAGTATTATATTAAGAATCAACATCACACTAAATATGATGAAATTACTAAGACCATTCATGGTGTTATAGCAGGACATAAAGACTCACTTGAGATGTGATATTATTTCTCCAAATTTCGTATCTAGTAAATCTTACAAGACAAACTCCAGAAGAACAGAGGAGAAAGTAGCAATAGCGTACATTTTCTTATTCATATCTATTTTAAATTTTTCTTCAGTTGAAAGTACCTTTTCTCCCAAACTTTACTAGTCAGTTTGAAGAAATGAAAACATGCATGCTCTGTAGCTGTAAATTATACTGTACTTGAACTAAGTAGTATACATTGCTATTAGGCAACTAAAATTCTGTTGTGTTCATGAACTGAAAATATAACATGTATGAAGATTTTTAAAGTAACTATTACCTACCAAATTATGCTAATAATTACAGTTGCAGAAGGTTTGCGTTAGAAGAATGGTGTTTCATGGAACAATACTTGGTGTAGCAGGCATAATAATCTAGAACTTATAAGGTGAGCTAACCCTGCAGGGTATTTAGGATGAAATGAGGTATTCCTCTCTTCCAGTAAACATTCTGGGCAAGGTCAGTTACCAGTAGTATGAGTTCCTGTTAGCAATCCACCTGGTTAATACATACATTCTCTACATTTTCTCACAACTAGTATTCAAATGGTTACTTTACCCAGGTAATTTTTCAAAAAATTTTACATTATTATAAAGATCTTCGTAGGGTTAAAAGCAACAGCTTGACCTTCTTTCAATAACTGCTGCAGATTAATAAAATTTGGCAGACAACTGCAAACAGCTTGTGCAAGCATGCCGTCCTAAAGAAAAAATAGCAAGGCTTCAGAAAAATGATGACTTTGTTAATGATGCAACATATGATAACTCATAAGCTAGAGGTATAACAAAATATTTCAAATTGTATAGTCCATCAGCAAAGTCTGCTAATGATTAAAAAGATTTGTGTTTATTTTATTTTTGTCTAAACTCTTGAGACTGCTTGCTATTTGTTTTAAATCTCTATATTGACAAAACTCACTTTCAAATTAAGGTAATTTTATCATAATCTTTTTGTCGTTGGTTATTGTCAAATATTTTTATTTGGGAAAGGGGAGTCACTTTATATAAATCAAGCTAAAATTGTTCTTTTTTTCTTCTTTTTTCCTTTTTTCCCACCAACATTTTCTGATAGGAAATGGGTTTTGTGGACAGGAATTATCTGTCTCTTGCTGATAAAATGACAAGATAAACCCAGAGACGTTACAAGCCACAGAAGTCCAAAAACTAAAAGACAAGTCAGTTTTTACCTCTCATCTTAGGTCTGAGAACTAAGATGTCCTAGTGAAGTGGGACATGAGGATGATGCTGTATCACCATCTTTTGACTTTGAAAGTGCAAACAAGTCATTTTATAGAGCATTTAGAAAAATTTTTCTGAATATTGCATTCTCTTATCATATGTATGCAAAAAACATGCAAATTCAAGATGGCTTTTGCAACTGTCTCTCTAGTACAGTCACTATCCCAATTTTAAACACAGTTGTACTCTACTTCCTGGTAAATAACTCAAAACAGAATGGTGGTTAAAGTAAACTAATAATAATTACAAAATTACTCTTTTTCATCTATGCATCTAATTGCAAAAAAAAAAGAGAAACGTTTCTATACAGAAATCTAAAGTTATCATTTTCTTTGAATACAATTTCCTTTTTCATATGAAGATGTATTTCCTCACCCCTTTCAGCACAGTGCATGTGAAAGCATCAGAAAAACCCCATTTTTGCCACTTGTCAGGTTTCTCTATTATCCCCTCAGGAGCATGCAACACTAGCAGTTCCTGCTGCATCCAAATAAAGAGATTCTGAACAGAACTACTCTAGGGTATATATTTTTCTTACATTGAATAAGCAAGAAAAAAATAATGGAATTATAATTAATTATTTTGACTACAAATTTCCATGAGTGTGATTGAGCTGAGTGAGTACTTCACAGTGAATCATTCATGGGATTAATTTCTGCCCTTCTTTACCTATGGAAAATTCAAGAGCCATTCCTAATTTATTTGAATTTATTTCTGTCTAGAACAGAACCCCTCTGAAGCACATGAAAGTGTTTTCACTGAAGACAACAAACTTTCTGTCAGTGGAACAGTACCTGAGAAACATGTCCCACAGGTTTTCAAATATACGTGGATTGATCACACACAGCCAAAATTCAATCTCCATTATTTTAAGCTTACTAGTAGTTTTAAGTACATGAATAATCTTATGTAGCATACAACTGAACTACTCATACACACAAAGTTGAGTGTGTGCAGAAAAATGTGCAGGACCAGCACTCACCGTCTGAGCCTTGCAATATTGTAATACAGTATTATTTTTCCTCTGGTCCTTTGCAATCCACTTTCCATCGGGAAAATCATCTTCCGTTACTGGAAATACCTTACTACGCATCAAATAAATGCCTTTTATTAAAGACAGTCCAGGTGTACTGGTAAAATACTAGGATTGAATACCTTTAATGTCTCAGCTTCTTTAGGCAATGACATGCTGTCATGCTCTCTTCTTACTTACTCTGGTTGAGTTGCCAGCCCTTTCTTTTGGCTATTAATGATGACAGGTCATTTACTGCTCTAAGAGAATACAAATACTTCTGTGTCACTGTCTTAAATGTTTACCCAATCCCACAGATTGTTAACTTAGAGCCCTACATGGTCTCTTGAAAAAAGGATATATATCTATACTTCTTACTTGTACCTGAAACACAAATGAAAGACATGCATGTGCAGAATTAACGAAGGATTAATTTACTAATCATGTTTGAGCAAGAATTTCTTTTTAAAATATTTCAAGACTTGGTACATACTCTAATGATAGACAGTAGTAAACTAAATTTTCACCGTTTTACTCACATTGAGCTAAGTTATGTTTGACTTTTCTACTGAAATTCAAAACGTGAGCATAAGAATAAGAGGTCTTATTCAGAGGAAGATTACTGAAGGGCAAATGATCTATAGTGGTGTACTTCTATTTAGAGAAAAGAAATCTTCACTACACTGTCTGCAATGTTACTTACTAATCTCTGTAGATACCTTTTCAGTAACTCATGGCAAATTTAACATATGAAGAAGACAGTTTCAATATGCAGGTAAATTACATGTTTTCTTTACATTAAGGATAATGCTAGCTTAGAATATCAAAATCTAAACCATCTACCTCATGACAGAGGAATTACTAATCCATAAACCAAAACTATTGGTTACATATTGACAGATAATACTGATTAACTTAGAAAGTTTTTCACCACCAAAGAAAACTGACATCTCACCTGTCAGTGTTCAAGAGTAAAGAATACAATAACTGACTACAGCTTCCTTAAAACAGCTCTAAACAGAGAGTTGGGCTTAGTGTGTAAGATTCCTAAACTTAATGTTTTTAACTTTCTCTGAGTTTTCTCACTCAGAACAAATGTTAACGATTTTCATATGATATAGAATATGACATGCCATACAACAAAAATAATAGCCTATTATGCATAAAGCTGGAGTTAATCAAACATGTACTTCTATAAATTTTCTACAAGCCTGTGGAGAAAAAGGGAAATGCACCCCATTTTGGTGGCTAATTTTTATTTAGCAAGAATCAGTATACTATTTCTGTTCGGTTGTGGGGTTTAGTTTGCAGGATTCAGAATGAGATGTTAGCTTATAGTGAGAAAAATATGATGCATATCTAGAATCAATTCAGTGTGTGGCTCTAGTGATTAGGTTATTGAGCTGTGCTTTGTTTACTCTGAGTGCTATGAAATTACCCTCGTGTGATGGTGTCAGCAACTCCTGTGTCTTTACCTACAGAAGAAAAGGAAAAACACTGTGCAATGAACTCTTCTTTGAATAACCAGGCACTACCTAGAAGTCACTACTGATGTCTTCTTGACCCTGTGAATGGGGATGTGAGAAAAAAACACCCTCTTTGCTACCATTTGTGACTGCATGTATTAAGAACATAAGTCCTAACGCATGAATAGTAAACCAGCCCAGCCCAAACTTACACCACCTGCCTAATAGATGATCAATAATTAGGATGAGGTTTTGAACAAAGGAATGAATTAATTCTTCTGTCAGGGAATAACCTCCAAGTCTCTAAACTCTTCAAGCTTTATTTTAAGCATCCTATATTTCATTAAAAAATCAATTTCACTCTGTTTGTACACAGCTAACCTGAAGCCACCTGCAAAGAAATTCCACAATGACCAAACAACAGTACTATATCAGTCTAGTATGTAGCTGGCACTTTATTTTACTATTAATTAATGAAGCACAACAACTTAATCTCTCTGCCACACTTGCAAAGCCAATTACACACTATTATTCCCAGCACCTGAAGAAACCATTACTCCCTTACCTTGTGAAAATAACAACTAATTTATCATGCAGGAGATAGTTTGAAACAGTAACAGACTGATTAACTGTCATGTATGCAGATACATTACTCCCATGAAATGTAGTAGAACTATTACAGATCAGTAAAATCTACTTGAAGAATTAGAAATCAAATGGCACAAAACAGAGGCAGAGTAATACAGACCTACTGCTTTTATATTTTTCACTACATTAATACACAACAATGTACTTTTCATGTTCTGAACTTATGTGTTGTAAGTTCTTGGTAAGAAATAGTCTTCAGCAGCAAATTTAATTGCTATTTCACAGTGATACCATTGTCAGAAAACAAGAATCATTTCTGCAATTTCTGCTTCTTTGGAAAGCCATGTTTCTGCTGAATCTGAACAAAGAAAATTACAAGACTTCATAAGATACTACCCTACTGTATTCCAGAAAAGTAGAAAAAGTTTCATTTTCCTTAAACATATTAATCTTTAGGAATCTTTAATACTATGTCTTAAAAAAGAGCTTCTATATACAGTGGAATTAATGAAATCTAGTTTATTGTGGAATGGCATCCTTTACACTTTCTAGTACAATAATGATGGCTTTCTCGTTCTGGCTCATTTTTTTGTTACTGTATACCTCATTCTCCCAAATCCCATGATTTTCAGCCCTCTCAGTATCCTTGTCTTGTTCACTTGTCTTCTGGGCAGGCAATAAACCTGTGCAAGGACTGATTGGGAGCTACTGATCTCCTTTGTCAACAGATATATGCTTATTGATTCAACTATAGTCCAAGAAAACAGGCTGTTGTTGAGCACATATTAGACCCTTTTCCTCAGTAAGGGCACTCATTTCAGTTTCCTTCCTCTACACAGCCAGTGACAGAAATATTCTATCCTTTACAACTCTGTTCCTTTGACATATAGTGTTTAAATTTTCCAGTAAGTTCAACTGTTTTTTACAAACAGTAACAGATAGGACAGTAAAACCTCATTTCCTTATGAAAGCCAGATAAAATTGCTGAGTTTAAGTGTTCAGTGCATTTTAATAAAACTTCTTGAAGAACTACCTTTATTCTACCTTTTAGACCAGAAAGTTCTTCTTCTGTTCCATGAATCTTAAATTCTCTTCTACAGAGTCAACAACTCCAAAGAAAGTGTCCTTGTTTCCTAGTCTAATTATTTGTATTTCCTCCTGTGGGAGCTATATGGTTCAAATTATTTAAAACTGAAGAGAAAATTATATGGTCAGTCCATATTAGATTAAAAAATATATTTTCAGTGAGATTCATAATTCCACAAAATCATAGAATCATAGAATGCTTTGGGTTGGAAGGGACCTTTAGAGGTCATCTAGCCCAACTCCCCTGCAGTGAGCATAAATATCTTCAACTAGATCAGGTTGCTCAGAGCCTTCTCTGGGCAACTCATTGCAGTGTTTCACCATCCTTATCGCAAAAAGTTCATTCCCTATGGCCAGTCTAAATCTACCCTTCCTTTATTTAAAACCATTACTGCTTGTCCTGTCAAAACAGGCCTTGCTAAAAAGATTGTCCCCATCTTTCCTATAGGCCCCCTTTAAGTACCGAAGTCTGCAACAAGGTCTCATCCCAGCCTTCTCCTCTCCAGGCTGAACAACCCCACCTCTCTCAGCTTTCCTTATAGGAGAGGTGTTCCAGCCCTCGGATCATTTTTCTGGCCCTCCTCTGGACCTGCTCCAACAGGTTCCATGTCCTTCTTGTGCTGAGGGCTCCAGAGCCGGAAGCAGGACAAGTGAGGTCTCACCAGAGCAGAGAAGAGGGGTAGAATCATCTCTCATGCCCTGCTGGCCACAGTGTTCTTGATGCAGCCCAGGATACAGTTGGCCTTCTGGGCTGCAAGCACACATTGGTGGCTCATGTCCAATTTTCTGTCCACCAGTACACACAAGTGCTTCTCGGCAGGGCTGTTCTCTATCCTTTCATCCCCCAGCCTCTATTGACACTGGGGTTGCCCAACCCTTGTGCAGGACCTTGCACTTGGCCTTGTTGAACCTCATCAGGTTCACACAGGCCCACTTCTCCAACTTGTCCAGGTCCCTCTGGATGGCATCCTGTCCTTCTGCTGTGTCAACTGCCACTCAGATTGGTGTCATCTGCAAACTTGCTGAGGGTGCACTTGATCCCGCTAAGTCATTGATGAAAATGTGAAACAGCACTGGTCCCAGTACAGGCTCCTGAGGGACATCACTTGTCACTGGCATCCATTTGGACATCGAGCCATTGACCACTACCTTCTGGACGCGAACTTCCAACCACTTCTTTATCCACCAAACAACCCATGTATCAAATCCATATCTACCCAATTTAGACAGAAGGATGTTGTGAAGGACCTTGACAAAGGTTTTACAGAAGTCCAGATCGATCACATGCATAGGTCTACCCTTGTCCACTGATGCAGTCACTCTGTCATGGAAAGCCACCTGGCTGGTTAGGCAGGACTTGCCCTTGGTGAAGCCAGACTGGCTGCCTCGAATCACCTCCCTGTCCTCCATGTGCCTTAGCGTAGCTTCTAGGATCTGTTCCATGATCTTCCCAGGCACAGAGGGGAGGTTTACAGGTCAGTGGTTCCCAGGGTCCTCCTTTGTACCCTTTTTAAAAATGGGCACAAAACTTCCCTGCTTCTTCGTCTTCTATAATGACAAAATAAATTCTGAGAACATTTGCCAGTTTATTTGCTTTTACTACTCATTCTTTAAGAAATACCAGAGTAAAATTTTGGCCTTGTCTTCTAGAACTTTTGTCTAAACACACCTGGCTAAATTCGCTGAGTAACCATTACAGTCATTTCTGTTCTGTGAGTGAAACCAATCTCATCATTAGTTTCATTTCCTTCTTGGTTTTTCTTTTATTCCATACTTCCTTTAAGGTTGGAATAAGTTCCTCAAGACCATGTGCTCATAAGCTTCTTTTTATTCACTTAAATTCGTTCTAAAAACACACTTTAGTAATAAAATACATAAAAAGCAGAGGGTACAACTTCTGTGTTTAAAGTAGGAAAATAAGGTTTGTGATAAAAGAGTTGGTTCTTATGACATCGGCTTGGTTAGAAAATCATCATCTTTTAATTTTCATACCCATTTAGGCTTTTAATTCTCTTAAAGATACTTTAGATCAAAAGACCTTCTTGTGAAATGAGTTGGCTGGGAAAGAAGACATTTTGTGTGGCTTAGCTCATGATTAATTCATGTCTGCCTTCTTCCTGTGATCAACTATTTAAAAATCATTTGATCATTTACCCTGTGTTTGCCCTTGCTAAACCTTCTCTGTGCAGCTAAGACAAAGGAGTGCTGTTTTTAAGTTCTTGCATCCTTCTCATTTTGATTCCTTAATTCTCAAGGAGTAGCTTTTGATTTTGCTGTACTTTACCTCACTTTTTTGTGTTCTGTAGGATTTTAAAAATTCATTAAAGGTAGTATGCATACTCAGAGAAGAATCTGAGCTGTGATTTATGAATGAAAATAGCTCTGACTCCAGAATTAAACCTGAAACGAAGTTTCAAATAAGCTCCTTTGCCATATTCAATCAACCTGATTCCAGCACATTGTGGTTTTGAATTCCCAAGACAAGAAGGGTAAGACTATATGAATTAATTATTACTAGGTAAAAGAGAACAGCAAGTTTCATTACTTTACTATCATATGCCTCACACATTTTTGATTCATTGCAAAAATAAGTAGCTTAATCGTTCTGCTGACAGTTTTCAGTGATGTTGAAATCAGCCGTACTGAGGTGGTAGCTTGCAAAGGAGTGTCATCATGTTTCAATTTACCTCAAAAAAATATTTATATGTCTTCACGCATTGTGTAAGGAACACAGCTGTTTACACTGGTTGATTCTGGAATTACAGATCAGAATGTATCACTCACAAACGCATGAGTCCTTTATGGTGCATGCTCATCAGTGGTATTTTAACAGTTTCTAATGCTACTTATTATCCATTAAGAAAAGGGTCTTCACAAGCCTGCAGACATTTCTGTGCATGACAGAGCTGTAACTTGTACAATTTTTCTCATTTCTTAGATATGTACACATTAATGAAGTGATAAAATGAAATCTTTACTGCTTCAAGACTCTTTTGACTAGTCATGTGTGGCCTTGTTTACTTCTTTGTCTTTAGTGACTGGTAACACCAGGAAATCAATAGGCACTGAAATCTCACCTGTGTTTACAATAGCCAATTAAATAAGCATACATAAAATGAAACAAATAAACAAACCACAAATAACCCAGCAACAAAGCAAAAGCAAACAAAAAGCAACTACTGAAATCAGTGGAATCATAATGGTGTAATAGATACAGAAATTAATACACATTTAATAAAGGTAGAAGATTTGCATAATGAATAGAGAGGGGAGGATGACACACTATGCTCAAGTTGGAGCCTGAGGCCTAAATTTATAACAAGGTCTGTTTCGTGTGACTTTTGGGTATCTATTCGTTTACAAATGTATACCTGTAAGTGGCAACCATATGTGATTATGTTCCAAAACTTCTGTATGTTCCATTGCCTACAGGAAGTGTTTTTGCTGTGGAAGAATAATCAAATTTTAATGAAGCAGATTTTGGACACAATGCTGGACACAAAGGAAATAACTTTATCTGCTCATTTTTTCTTTGAACTCTTTGAAGTTTTAGATATTTTCTTATTTTTAGCCAGAATTACTTAATGATTTTAAGTTTTAATTTCAGAGGCAGTACAGTTAGAATTCTGTGATGCATAAAAAAGTATTGAAATTCTGTTAAGAAATTCAAAATATAAGATGAACTTTGGAGTGTAGTACCAAGGTGCATATAATTAATATCTCAGAAACAAAGTACTTAATTTAATTCATTAATTATAACAATGAAAAACAGCAGCAAGACCTTGAAGTCATGGCACTCTAATTTCAGGGATATGGTGCTCACCACTGTGGAATTCATATTGTTGGATATAGATAATATTCTCCAGAGAAAATAGTTGATTTTCTCTAATTGAAATGAGCTTCTAGAAGGAAAGCATAAAAGATTAGGTGAGAGAAGGGCTAAACTATGTTTCAAATACTAGCATATTTGATGTTAAGAAAAGGCTATTTGTCCTAAATTAATACTGATAAGCAGACTTCTGTTTCCTGCAATGTGATTTCAAATATAAATCATAAGTGAATTCACTGTCATGGCCCAGGACATTTATACTGAAGGGAAAGCAGAAGAAGAAAGAGCATGTGCTGTGATAAGATATCCAGTAACTCTTGTTTTCCAGACTCCATATTGTACAAATTAAATAATCATGTCTTTTTTCTGTGTTGTTAAACAAATAAGTAACATACATTTGCCTTTATAAAATTCCTTATTTTCCAGTATCAAGCTCCTAATTCAGATATTGACACAGCAGAAAAATTGATCGATGTTTTATATCTAAAAGTAGGCTTTCTTTCAGAGGATGGAGGAATTAAGCATGTCATTTACAGATACTTTGATGCCCAGTCCTGTCTGGTATAAGGTAGCTTCTGGGAGATGCTGAACATCCTCATTGGAAGCAAATTTCTTTGAGATATTAAAATATCTGAAAAATTCACATATGACATATTGAGTAATTAAAGCTTAAATGTGAAAATAATCATCTTTACTTTGTCAAAACTCTTCATTTTTTTCCGAAATATTTTTTAAGTGCCTAAAATTATTTTCCAGCGTCTAGTTCTTTTTTTTCTGAAAGTAATTTCTTTTCTTATAAACAAATGGTATTTCATATTATTTTTGCCATGTTATCCCAGTAAGTGCCTACAATATCTAAGAAATATAATGAGGTTGCCTAGATTATTGCGATGTGAAGTTTAAGGCCCTACTTCACCCTACTTGACATTCAATTATCTGATCATCAGAACTCTAAGCTTAGGCAGACTGAAAAGTTTCTTAGATGTCTAAATGCTGCCTTACAAGATACATATTTTCCCCAGCCTTAAATAAGAAACATTTAACAAGCTGTGATTTAGAGGCAGGAGGGAAATACCTGAAGAGTCCCAGTCTCTGTGTATGCTAACATATCTTCCTCATCTTCCACTAATGGGAAGAAAACCTAAAGCTTCCACCTTCCAAGAGAATGTCCTAACTGGAAGACATCAAGGGAACATTTTTCTCTATACTTTTTGTCATCATTCTAACAATAAAAAAAAAAAAATAAAGGAAATCAGACAATTGTATTTAGTAAGAGGGAATGTTTTGAAGAAAGGACCTGTATTCCAGCGACAACCTATTCATTTTACACTGAAGAGTCATGCACAAAAGAAAGTAAAAGTAATGGGAATCACAGTTCAAGATTACTTCTTCCATGTTTTCTATTTGCCAGATGGTGGTACAGGTCTAATCAAACACAAAAAAAGTCAAAGGGCGAACAGAACTGAAGTTTCACAGCGTATGGACTCTAGCCAACAGACACAGAGGAAAACGAAGGTATCAAAGGCCAAAAAATGTGTTAGAGTATGATAGCAGTTAGTGGATTTCCAATTCCCTGTGTGCGCAGAACATTTTTTTGGCATCTGTCATAATGTGAATCTTGAGAGGATACAATAGCAAGTAGATTAAGAGTTTAAGCTTCAGGGTTATGACAGAAATTAATAAATGTTCGCTTGATAACAGCTCACCCCCATGGCCATCAGTTGGTGCACGTTAATGTAATTAAAGTTTTGGCCTATATGTGAGAGAATAGATTTGCAGGGGAGCTTTTGGAAAAATATGTTGGTTTTCCACTTTTTTTTTTTTTACTTTCTGACATCCAGTTCCCTGGAAAATAAAGTTTGTGCTTAAAGCAAAAATAGGCATTTCTTTTAGAAAAAATCCCCCCAAAAGTTGTTGCCTTGCAATTTTGTAACAGATAAGTTCCCTCTTTATTATTACTCATTCTGCTTTCTCGCTATTCTCTTTCTGCTTCTGACGTCCTTCCTTTATCTTCTGTCATTAGTGACATTTTGACATTCTTTTAAATCCCATCTACATTATACATGACCATGTTGGAGGCAGAAAGCAGCCCAACTATAGCTCAACCATGGTTTAAAACATGTTTTGATCTTACTAGCTCTGTGTTAATGAATACTAGTTGGGTAACATCAAACAATGCTTTAAAAATGTCTGAGCACTTGTATTTTGTAAAAGTCCCAAATCTTTCTATTTACCAACACACAAAGTGCACATTGCTGACTTTCTTCTTCCAGCCACAGTAGATGCCTCTTGCAGTAGATAAGGAAACAAATACAGTACTATAATGAATGTAAGAATTTCATTTTCCTGGTGAAAATCATAGAGTCCCTCAGAACTCCTGCACCCCACCACAACAAAAACCTCCCTGATGCACAGAATAGTAAATGTTTTCAGGATATACTTTTAGACTGAAGATATATTAAGAGCTACATGTCTAGGTTCATTTGCATGTCTCAGGTGGTCATCCCTAGATAATGTTTCTTATAATTCCAATTACACTGATGGACTTTAAACATTGAAAATAAATAACAGTGTCTCCAGTGCTGGAATACAATCCCATCTAATTCTGTCTCAACCATTTTTCCTTTATTTACACAGTTTGTGAATAGTGCTGCACATTCCATAACTGCTTCCTAACAAATTGTTTCCCTGCCAGGAAGGGAAAGAAAATTTTGTGCTCCAGAACAGCACACTCTGAAAGAATGCTAAGACTTTCCAACCAAGCTGAAATGAGAAGTGAAAAAAATGATACTGTGTCATGATTTTGAGCAACTGTAACTGTATTTCCTTGGACTCCCATATTTTTCTTTGAAAGCACAGCATTTTGTACCTAGAGTGAGCTTCACTTGACTTTCTTCGAAGTTGTAAAGTTGCTGTCCAACTGAGAGCACATGCTGAGTAGTTTAATGAGGATGGAAGCCAGTAAGAGCACTTATGAAATTCCAGTGGTGTGCAATATATTCGATATCTTTCCTCAACCAAAGAGTTTTTAGAGCATATAACAAACTTCTTTTTTAAAAACCTGAAAGTATCTATCCAATTACTTGCCAATGGAAGAGCTATTAATTATGATAGATTTTGAGTTTGTTTTTTTTTTTTTTTACTTATTAAATGAAAAAATCGACAAAGCTGCAAATGTGTGTGTGGTGACTGGAAGAGTAAAATTATATCCCTCCATAAACTCTTCATTTATATAAATTCTTCCTTGACTAAGTCCTTAACTATCAGGTTATTTCCAATGAAATCTGGTTGGACTGGGAATAACCTCATCTGAGGATGCGTTGGGAAGATTTAATCTTCCACTTTTGGCTAGGAAGGTGAAGGATCAAGTATAAAAAAGCTCACTTTAAAAGATAAATAGATCTCTCTTGCATTATAATCAGAGCTGCCACCTTCTGTGTCAGCACTCAGGTATTTTCTGCCTTTCACTCCTCCTTTCCTCCTTGCTAGGTGGTAGCTTCTCACCTTATATTTTCAAGACTACCCAAAAGGTTGATGTTAGTCTAACAGACAGAATTTATAAAAAATAACACTCTTTGTAATCCATCTTGGCAGCACCCCTGCTGTTCTACTCAGTACCATATTCTGCTTGTCCAGATAGTAATATCTAAATGACTATTCGATCCTCACAGTATCCAAAGAGTCTTCTTTCCACTTGGATATGTCTCTTACTGTCCCAGGACCTGAATCAGGAAGTTTTTCAGTTACAGTATCTGGCTATTGGCTGATGACTAGAAGGAGAAAAAAGGAAGATTTTTACTTATTTCTTAGCCATAATTGGAAGAAAGTCTACTGGCCACAACATGCCTTTAAAGGAAGGAACATTTTCCCCTTCGGCTATCTAAATTTAGCTTTTACTGGAAATAGATTTGGCCTGTGGCATGAAATTTTTCTTTCCAATTTCAGCTGTTTCTGGCACAGGTGAATAAAACAGTAACAGTTTATTCTTCTTTTTCCATAAAGGGAATAGACTTCCAAAAACCACAGAAAAAAGAAAGTGAAAACTGATGAAGTCCACTTAGTGGTTAAAAAAAAGACCCCACTTCACTCTACAGCTGCATAGAAGCACATTGGCCAGAGAGCTGGTTGTTAGTTTTTGTTTTGATTTGAGTTTTTTTAATTATTATTATTTCACTAAAATGATGAGCTATTAAAAAGCTAATAAGAGCAACATGACTGTGTACGTTTCACACAAATATTTTTTTAAGTTTCCTTTCTACAGACCAAGAGAACTCATCAAGGTGGTCACATCCTCATCTTTGCAAATGTAAAGACTAGAATATAGTAGTTGAAGTGATGGATAGACTGAACAGGAAAATTGAAGTTTAAGTCTTTGGAAGATTTTGCAAAAATCTTTTGCAAAGTGACTTTGCAAGAAAATAGATAAAATTAAATGGTTTTTTTGTTTTCTTCAGACTGTGATGCCAAATCTTACCCTGTAGAAAGAAAGACTGTAAAGGTAAGAAAGCATATTTAAATAACAAAAAAATGTATTCCTTGAGTGATATAATCTTCTGAGGAAATTACATGGCCAACAGTATTTTTGCAGCACTTCAATTTCTTTAACAGGTGAAAATGTAATTCCTATTTTTTCTAGTTGTTGGAGGGAAACAGATGGCATAAATGAGATGCATTTCACTTGACACTGACCTTTCACTGGACAACACAGGGCATTCATCTGCCAACCTATTCTTAAATCTCTGTATCACAGTTGAAACATAAAGGTATAATCCCATAAACATTTCATAACTTTTTGCAAGGAAGAAATGTCAGGTTTGAATGAAAATGCATTCAGATAACATCAGGAAATATTATGATATGGAAGAAGGATAGCCAATTACAACGTGAGAAGAACTGTGCAAATAGTTTGATGTTTCCCAGAAATGGACTGTCAGCAAAGACTTTTGTTTTAAACTGCATGCATGCAGTTTATTTCCATTCCTATCCTTTTTCTGAACTCTCCGCTTCCTCCTGGAAGGACAGTACATACCTTAATTAGTTTCATCTTACTTTTCCAATAGTTTCTGTGGGGCTCACTTAGTGTTTTCTTTTATTCTGTGGTGTTGTAGCAGCAGACAGAAGGACGGACCAAAAGGTTCTTCTTCAGTAAAGCAACAGTATTTATTTCAAAGAGCATCAAAATCTCTTCCTCTTCTATTTCCTGTTACTTTAAGATGACCACTACTGTTCTGTCCCTTCTTCTATTTTACTCTTGCCAGTTTTCTTTCCCTTGCCTCTATTTTGTGATTTCTGAGTCGGGAGGAGGCTAGTGGGCAGAAGGGTTTTGTCTTTTGATGCCAAGAACTTCTAAAGTACGTCTACAAAACTGATCTTTGCAGTTGCATGCTCATTCCTCCAGCACTGAGACAGTGGGTATAACCCAGTCCCAGGCTGTCTCTCAGACACAGAAGAAAAAATAAATGCAGGTATATGTATTCTGACTGAAACTGGTGAATATCCTCCCAGCTCTGGCTATAAGCAGACCTAGTATGCAGCTACGTAAACCCACCATTCCTTCATCATCTTAGTAGAGCTTTTCTTCTGTGTTTTACTTAGAGGGTTTTTTTCTTCATTATGTACAGTCCAGATGTGACAAAATAGGTGCTTTGAACACTGGCTAGTACTTTTCATTCTCTTCCAGAAACCCTTTTTCTGGGGTCAAAAGTGAGTTTTCTGTAGCTGCATTACACTGATGTCTCAAGCGGGGATATTTTGTGATGAAATTGTCCAGTTTGGCCTTTCTCTTCTTCAGTCATTTTCAGCAGATGAGCTCTCAGGTTATAACAAAAAATTGTACTACAGATGTACCACCTTGTACTTTTAATGTCCGCATTTATTCCCAGTTTTAGAATTCCAGTCCTCAAGGTAACCCAGTTCTTTCCAATCTTCCTGAGTTAATAATCCTCCTTGACTTTCTCTTCGGTACATTTTCTTGGCATGCATTTTCAAGACATGATCATTTTTTAAAGTATAATATGAAAGAAGAAAGCAGAATGATCCTTAAGTTACCGATCCTTTCATAGACATTTCCCCTTTCAATGTTACTTCCTACTCCTTCCCCTTTGACCAATTCGTAAAGTAGTTTACTATTTTTGTGCTAATGTCTTTTTTTGAATCCTAAGTTAATTTCTGTAATGGCACCATATCAAATACTTTTACCAAATGTTTCAGTGAACTACTGGTAGAATGTGTTTATAGTATTTTGCTTTTCTGGAAAACCGTTCACTTTATTAAAGGAAGACATCAGTTTATTTCAGTGTAATGTATGTAAGTCCATACTGTATTTAAGCTCCTTCTCCATTTACAGAAAAGCCTTTTGCTGTTCTTTACTGTCATTTCAGTCTCCTATTTCATATTTGTATAGCCCTCAGATCATGCTACTGTGTTTTGCCTCAGTCTTTTCCTTCCCTCTCCTTCCACTCCCTCTTTATTCAAAAGAAATTCTGCACTCACTACTTCCAGCTGTAAAGTATCACCCTACAGCTAATAGATTTATTAAAAATAATATCTGTCAGGCCTGATCTTTCATTAGTCAGCTGTGGTGCAGAGCTGATCAGGACTCCCCCCCATCTTGAGTGTACTAAGAAATGTAAGCTTTGTTTCCACCTCTGTTGTTATATCTGTTTCCTTGCCCCTGCTCTCATGAGCCTTTCTGCCTTTCTGCTATGTTCAGTATCATCACTTTTATCAGAAAATGAGACAAAGTATTCATTCCGTTTGGGAGCTACTTTTATCTTTTATCTCTATTCCATTCTCCATCCTTTTTCTCTTTGATATTTATATGGTTGAAGAATCTTTTGTTATTTTTTGTAATATTCTTTGGATACCATGACGATAAAAGTATAGAGATATAAAAAAGGTGGATTAGAGACACAGACAGATTTCTTAGTGTCAGAACTATGCTTATGTTCATTTATTCTCCCTGGTGCTAGCAAAAACGATCAGACTCTCAGGGAGGAAAGGCAGGCCTTTTCTGCCGCCTTAATTTAGCACTGAATGTGAACACAGGATGCGATTAAATAAAGCTGTGCAAAATACAAAACCTGGGGCTTGTGTGAATTGAATAGTCCTCTCACCACAAACATAGCATGAACTTGAGGATAATTACTTTTCTGTAGAGAAGCATCTGCTCATTTTGAAGCAGGTGGGGGTGATGCTGTGAATGATGTTAAGTACTAGAACCTGCTCTCTGTTGAAGCTTTGTAATGTCGCCTTCTACCTCAGGCAGCCTCCCTTTTCTTTAAGCAAACTTCTCTTTTCTTCCACAGAAGAGCTTGTCAAGTCATCTCTCATTGAAATTAATCTTTAATTAGTATACATAGTCTTCCTTTTCTTCTCATCAGTTTCTAGATATACTTGAAATGTACTGAATACACTTGAGTCATACTCCTTCATCCCAAATGTTTCTTGACACAATAGCCTGGAAATATTGATATTTCTCAGTTATTAAAAAAAAAATAGTAAAACACTTAAGTGTATTTGGGCTAACAATTTTTCATAGGAGTTTGAAACACTGTTACCAAAAGTCTTTCACTCCAGTTATAAGAATGTGCTAGGCAAGGGAAAAACAGAGTCACTAGTCGTGGGTGGTGAATACACAGCACAGGACAAAAACTGAGATCTGTAATCTCAGTTGAGTTTATATGCTGTTGTGCTGTTTAAGGTGAAAACAACAAAGCACCACTACTAAAGGAAAAATCTGAATGCCAAAATTATAACAAGGCAACTGTCGAGGTAAGGACTATTTTCATTTGTGTGTAAAATATATACAACATATGACCAGACATTGTGATATTACAAACCGCTTTCAAGCACCATATTTTCTACATGCAAGTACATTTCTCTTGTTCATGAATTATCATTCCAGGCTTTGTTTCACAGAATATGTCCTATCAGGAAGTGACTGACATTTTTTATTGTATAAGCTAGGACAAAATTTGACTAAACTACATGGACTAATATGAGATACCTAGACATAATCACTCAGAATTAAGCTAGGTGCAGTTTATTTTCTTTCAGACAGTAAATAGCCAATATGCAGTTTCAAAGACAGTAGGAAAAAGAAAGAGACATTCTAAGTCATATTTTTAAAATACTCTTGGTTTTTCTTCTCAAAAAAACTCCAAAACTGAAAATAAATGTTTCTGTTTTGTCTCTAGGCAAAAAAATCCTCTCAGTATATGGTTTTCTCAGGAAGAGGAGAAGGATGGGAAGCAGATTCTCCTGTTTGTCAGCTGGGGTAGATTCGGGAAGCTGGATGCGATTTCATATGTAATTCCTCTTTGCTATCTTTGAATCATCTCACTGTTGGTGCTGCTCATGATCGTGGATATTTTGCACTTCAGATAACCTCCAAACATAAAGATCCCATGTGATATTGCAGGAACTGTGAAAGAGAACTTGTAGAATACTGCTCTGTAAGTGGAAAACTGAAGTCTTTCCAGACAAAAGTCTCTCTTGAAATCTTTTAGCTTGTCCTCATAAGGAAGATGAGACAATTAAAAAGTGAGCAAAATTCTACAAGTAGAAAGATATATCCTAAATTAATGGTTATATAGCATATCTATAGCAGTAACTCCAAAGTCAAAACTTTAGAATACAAATTTATGTGGATGTATAGTGCCTATCAGGTGAATAAATGTATTATAACTATAATGGTCTTTCATTAGATTCTGTATCATGATCAATATATAAGAATTGCATTATTATGCATAAAGAAGAACAACTAATTTATATTTCAAGGAATTGTTTCTATGTTGTTCAAGGATTCATTTTGACAAGAGGAAAGCCCTTACTGCATGTCTTCTTTTGTACTGAATTCTGTAGGTATGAATATACTGTAAATTTAATGCTTTAGTGTTTATATATTTCAGATCATTTCAAAGCCAAGAAACCTTTATGTATAACTACAGAAGTATTTTCACAAATTAGAAGGCTACACAATCTCTATTCATTAAAAAGTGTTATAGTAGCTGTTCTGTGGTAGTTCAATAAATTGTCTGAGTGTCTATTTGAAGAAGAAAAAGAAAAAAAGTAGTATCTTTTTAGCAGTGACTCACTTAGTAGCCCTGAAAGGCTACTGTAAGCAGTGAAATTTACCTAAGATGTCTGTGCTAGAATTAATCTCTGAAGTCACCCTTACAAAGTTATTTGAGGAAAGCTGAGATAACAGGTATTTCAGCTCATTAATCTGCAGTGCCGTTGTCACAACAAACACTACAAATTCCTCTTCAGTATGCTGGTAATTTTACTTCTGTTTTTCCTACAGTCTAGTGAAGTACTAAAAGACTCTAAAATATGTCCACTTTAACTGATGAACAGATAGAGTATTTATCTGACTGCTGACTTTCTAAAGGAATCTGCCTTGCAAAGCAAAATTAATTGTCTCTGAGATGTTCTTACTTTTCAGTGTTGAGCTCAAGTTGATAGATGACAAGCCTGAATTGGTGCTTTTAAAGCTTGCTTCAATTTTGTATGTACAAAAGAAATATCCAGCAGGGATGCCTTTATGAATTTGATGTTCATCTGCCGGTATGAAGAGTGCTTCCTATTTTAATCACCTTCTGTGGACCTCTTAATTGCAGTGCCTATCAGAGGTCCACAGATTGAAAACCACTGTCTTGCATCAGCACCCCATTTCCCTAGGCAACGTGCAGAATAGATCAGAGAGGCATTCTTGCCTCAAAGCATTGAAAGTCTACTTCCTGTTGTAAAAAAGAGGAAGTCCTTCAGCTTGTATGAGACTGAGCAGACTTGTTCTCACTCTCAGTCACTAAAATACAAACTAGACTTTGATTCTGCAAGTCTTTATATAATATGCTGCAGAATATAAACCTCTGAGCAAGACCAGTGCTGGGCACAAATATTACATAGTAAATGCTGCTCACATTTTATATTATGCTTCTCTCAAGAGGATGTGCTAAACCAGAAACCCCACAGCAGCCTGATCTCTGACATCATTTAGAAACACTGGATATGCTGATCCAATATCTTCCTGAAATATCTATTCTTTAACATCAAGACTTCTAATTAGAAGTGCTGAACAAAAATTCTTTAAAGAAAACTAGAGCTGCTGAACCAATATCATCACAAGGTCTTGATTTGCCACCAGCTCAGGATAACCAGCAGTGCTCTGTCAGTGACCCGAAGAAGGCTTGTGCTTGTACAGGTCAACTGAGGATGAGCAAATAAATGCATCTGCTGCCTCGAATTTGACATGAGCTAACATGGGCCTCATTAACATCACTGAAAAACCAGGCAGTTTACCATAAATGTTTGTCTTTCTCCTTTATTCTTCTTCATCTGGATAAATAAGGGAGATATACAACTGCTAAACAGAATTAAAATAAAAGGCTAAAGAGGACTGTATACTTTTGTCACTCCTCTGTCATCCTGAAAAGGGCCGAGCAGTTCTCTGAGCATTTTCTGCTTCCACTAAATAATAGAAGATCCGAATCTAAAACAGTAACTATTTCTATTTTTCAGTCCGAAGTCAGATGGACTCCAACAGTGCCACAGGAAAGTACTCTTACTTTCAGACCCTGTAGACTTCATGTATAAGGTCACATAATAAAACTTTCTAAGCAAGGCTCCACTTGAGTGAACAAGTTGATAGCTGAGACAGTGACATCCACAAGTGTCCTCCAGACGCTCTGTGACTGTATGAGTGGGTCTGGACTCACAGGACAGAAGAGGAGCAGCTCTCCTTTACAACATCTGTGAGCAGCCTCACAGCCTACAAAGCTGTGAGCCAGACAGAGCCACAGGAGCTCTCACCAGTATTTTCTGTTTTTCAGTTGTTCCATGGGAAGAATGAATAACTAAAGAACCAATGAATTTTCCCCATATTACTCTTGTAGATGTCAAGAACATCACATGAGATGTGGACACTACAAGAATGTTTCAGATGACTTATCTCTCCCTCCCTCTCTCCAGTCTTTCAAGTTGCCCCACAAGAAAAAGCTTCGGACGTCCTCATTTATCTGATCACTGCATTTGGTGTATTCTTCAATGGCAGCAGGAAAAACACATCTTACCTGCCAGAGCTGAGCAGGTCCAGGTCCAGGTAGTTGAAGACAAGATGCCTAGACTATTAGTATAGCAGGACTAGTATGGCTCTTGGTACAAGGAAAGTAATAGTGTTCCTGTTCCAACTTATTTTTAATATTTTCTCCCACCTTCTGTCATGGTTGAAACTTCATGCCAGGCCACTTCCACTCTTTACACGATCTTTTAATTTCATAAATTGACTCTGTCCTATGAATTGGTAAACTTACCACTGGAAGGGTCAAATGGGTGATTAGCACATGGTACTGAAATCTTAACATGCAAAAGGCAAAATTAGACATAATGAAAGCTATTTCAGGCTCATTTCTTAGAAGACTATTGCTAACAGCAGAGGAAAAGCTCAGCAGGTCTGACAGGGGAAAACCAAAAGCCAAAAAGATCCTTGATTAAGTAAAAGGCAAGGAAACTGTAAAACTTGAGAAAAGTGTGGAGGAGTCAGGTGTTTTTTTAAGAGTGGCCTCTCACAGAATAATTAATTTGTCTGGTTACCAGTGTTAACCAAAACCCTGACATGAGTGGGCACAGCACGAAAAAGACTTCTCTAACTTATTGTGCCTAGAGGAGCACTGAAACTCCTATAAGGTATCCCAAGATTTGTGGGTATGAGGGTGCCATCAGAACAGTATTAAACCATTAGCCAAAATGGGGTGGATGACAAGGATGCTTCAAACAGCAATCTCAATGGGTTTTTCTAGGCATAGGAGAGAGCAAGGACATTCAAGTCCAAATCTGAGAGTGGTGTGGGAAAGAGGAGCTGTCCTTTGCTCAGTCACACGCCTTAACTCAAGCTGACAGCAACTGTGGGAAGACTGAAGCTGCTGGTAGCAATTTTTCAAACCATTCTACTTCCACAAGATTGAACAGTTTACTGTCTAGTTCCAGTAGACTGAAATATCCCCTGTCTCTGGGGACACACCTCATGCCTCTTCATGTTGTAGTAAACTGCCTGCGGCTTTGGCTGAACCCAGAGCAGTAGGTCCATACTGGTTTAACTCTGAGAAGAAAAATTGCCTATAAATCAAAGGAAAGTTCGATGTAACATAAAACAAAAAGTCTAACTACAGAAAAAAGATCTCCTAAGAAGCTAGAATTAGAAATTTTTATCCACACAGGTGTAAGAGAGACCATTCTGTGTTGCTATCTGCAACAAATTTGTGGATGTTTAAAATGATTCTTTATAAATTATTAATACTAGACAATGCACTCAGACTTTTGTAAAGCATTAAAAATTTATACAACTAGTACATTGTACAAGGAAAATCTCATCTCCCTTTCCTGCAAAGATGCTATTGTCTACATGCTTGTTTGGAAGGTAGGTATTAAAAGACACACAAATCATCTTTTGTTCAATGTCTTTCAGTGTATGAGCTTTGCTATGGGCACTAAGGCCTTTCTTGCAAACAGTTAAAGATAGTGATAAATATACCATATTAGAAACAAATTTAACTAAAATACTGTTAAATCAGAGACCTGATGCAGAAACATAGGCATAAACAAGACAATCTATTACACTACCACAAATTCATATCCATAAAACATTCTTGACAAGTCAGTAATTTAGAAATTAACTTTAGCAAACCTGAAACAGTCTAAATATACTTTTAGCAAATGTTGTCAGGTACTGTACTCCCCCTTTGCAAGTTTTTTTTAAGATACTATATTTTTTTATGTAGTAGATTGATCTTTCATTTTACTTTCTATTTTACTTTCTATTTTTATACCTACCTACAGTCTTTTATGTTGATTAACATTGTGGTGTTTTTTATTATTTTAGCTACCTTGCCATACTGTTTATGAAGAAAGATTATTATGTTCTTCTTCATTGTTGTTGAATCTTAATTTACACATCAGGTCTTCAGTATTTAACAGTCTTAGCCAGACTCTGATATCACTCACTGTAAGTGAAAAATTTAATTACATCTGGATTCTGCTTTAGTTATTATCTATTTAAGCATTAGTTTGGGCCAGACTTATGGTCTTCCAACTCACACTGGGGAACCAGCTGCAGAAGAAACTTATCTCATGTCAGTATGAGATTATCTGAGTAAAAAAAAATAATTGCTTGACACAGGAATAAAATACACTCACAGTCTGACACTTATTCAGAGTTGCTGAAATCGATGAGGACAATTCAAGCCGCAGAGTAGCACTTAATAGGACTTATCCTCAGCAGCATGAATTGGCAGAGCTCCACTGACTTCAGTGGAGTTGTTGCCACATTACATCAGCTGAAGATCTGGACCAGTGAGTAAAAGGGTGACAGAAGTAAATGTTTTATTTTAGATCATTGGCACTGGAGCTTTTCAAATGAATCTTGCTTAGTTCTTGTGACAGATCAAAGACTTCAAAGAGAGTCTGCAATGAACATACAACCTTTTGTGTTTGGAACTGAAGAGAGAACAGGAATTATCTGATATGTGCCATTCCTACATTTCCGTAGAGAACAACAGTAATAAGGGACTGATAAAAATTAAACATGAACTTATTTTTCTCCAATACCATGACTGCAATACAACAGATATAAGAAATTAAACTTCTGAAAGCTTGAAAAGATGTGGAGTAATTCTTATTAAAGTGCCATTATGTAGGAGTGGGTTGGCTTTGTTTTGCTGCATAGTGATCTTGTGAAATAATATTCTTGTGGTACCATTCATCCAAAAAGATGACAAAAGACATCAGTATAGACGTGGTCTTGGAAATACAATTTTTTTGTGTTCTCCAGAACATTTCTGTGAAAATGTTTCTGAAACAGCTCATTACAGACTGTCCTATGCTGCATTCAGTCTGTTTGAAAACTAAACACTGATAATCATAAAAATGTATGTATACACCCTGCTGAAACCAAGTTGCTTTGGCATGCCAGGAAAGAGTAGTTTTCTGGAAAATGAAGGCTTTCCACCAATGGGGAAAAGAATTGTTTAGCAAAAGCAGCTGAAATCAACTGTGCCTGAAAAGTCTTTGAATCTAGCAGAGCTAGACTTCCTGTCATAAGACCATGTTGGGAAGACATATTGCTGGCAAACTGAGTGGGAGGAGGAGATTTTCCTCTTTCAGACTGACTGACTGAGACAAGTCTTTGAAATTTAAGCCCATGGAGTCTCAATACTAACCTAATATTCATGGCCTGCACCACCTGTCTACATATTAATTCTCTCTGCCCTCTTTTCCACTCTCCCCAACAGTTTAACTATGTTTTCCAAGGATAAACAAAGTAATAGTTTACGATTCCCAAAAGAGTTAGTGACAAAAGCTAGAGGTTTTCTACAGCCACAGTGGAAAATCTAGGAGTCCACATAACACCGGGTGACTGTTTTGTCCACAGTAACTATGTGGTCAAGTCTTTCAGAGCTCATGGCCATTTTGGAACATTTTTCATTTCAGAAAACTGGGAATAAGACAGAAAGGATAGAATTTAGTTTTAAGTGGGATTTCTTTCCCTCTGAAAGGAACTAATCTAATTACTGTGAGCCACTTTCTTCATAACTTTAAGCTACTTCCAATCTGCTGATCCAAAATGTTTGTATTCATTGAAAAAGGAATATAGAAGAAGAAACAATGACTTAAGATGTAGCCACGCTGCCAGTAAGAAGATGAATAGGAGGAATTCATGAAACACCAAGCATGTCAAGGACACATGAGGGTTTTTTTTTGTGTGTGTATGTTTTTATGTGTGTGTCCATGTTTCCTGATGTCTTTTTTCCATGCAGTTGTTCATCCTGAATACTTTTAAATATGCATTTAATTCCATCTCTACAGATGCTTAAGGAACACACAAACTGAAAAATATCTGAACCAAGATTACGATTTAATGCCTTCTTAGGATAAACACAGACCTCGACTATATACCTTTACGTGTCTGTTTCTATTCCTTCATGTATTCAGCAGAATCACTGAGATCTCAAGCACAAGAAAACATCACATGATCATGTTTAAATGCAGGTTTGCAGTATCGATTCTCAATTTTCATCCTCTTCTAGCGGTGGATATGCCGGAGAATTGTTTTGTTGATTTCTTCTCTTAGGTACTACACCATCAGTACTTCAAGTCCAGATTAATAACTTTTTTTAAAAAATAGATGTGTTTGTGAAGCTCTCAACATGTTTTGGAGCACTAAATAAATCATAGCTTCCCGTCTGGCAACAATCCCATGAAAGAGGATTTCTTGTTATTAGGAAAAAATGGCATACTTCAGGGCTAAGGTAGCTGTCTGTTTTGGGAAATTCTCAAAGTACTTTGGATTTTTTCTTTCTTTTTTTTTTTTAAGATGTTGCTTGGAATTTCATATTTAACTCACATAATCTGATTAAATAGACTTTTTTTTTTCTTTGTCTATTTAAGTTACATCTCCACCTGAAGATTTTTCAATATGTTTACCTTATGTATTTTATTTATTTTATTTAGTTTCTATTATGTTAGGTTTCTTCAGCATTAAAGATTTAGCTGTCCTATTCATTGTGCACTGGTTTTAAATTATGCAGTTTATGAAAATATAAGCACACTTTAAACTGTCAATGCTTTTAACAAATTTTACTATTTTATTCCACTAATAATATGTTAGAGAGCTCCAGTGTAATCACAGAACTTTCTATAGCCTCCTAAAAACGTTTTGGATTCTACCTTCTAGTGGAAATTTAATGTTAATGAACAGATGACAATTTATCAGCATTAACAAGACACTGCTTTGTGAACACATCAGCAGCTCATCATTTTCTGTGATTGATGTACTAAAGCCAAAACACTGTACACTCTGGCAGGAAGACCACTGCATTTACAAAGGAGAACCATTTTCTTGCCATACTACAAAATATACAATTTAGAGCTCTTTGTTCTTTTGCAAGTTGCATTTCCACAATAACATGAAGAAACATATGGACACAGATGGGGTCAAATAATGAAATTTCCAGAAAAACTCAAACATTTCGAACTTTACTTCACCCATATGTATTTTCTGAATTATTTATGATAAAATAAAACATACCATCAGATCTTACACAGGTCTGTGACTGTTTAAAGTACTACTACCCACTTCTGCTAAGTCAGAAAGAACAATCTTCTGTTAGTGAGTTCATTGGTCTGGGTACTGGTAGTTAGAAGGTATTTGTATTATCCTAAAAAATTCTTCTTTGTTTTTTAACTTCTGAAGTTATTTTCTTGGGTCTCATGTTTTTAATGCACATCAGTGACTAAATGGGTGGAATCCAACAGAATCATCTATTGTCACTTATCATTCTCAAGTCAGAAGCATCAGTTCCCTAAACGAGGAACAGAGAGGAACCTGTTTCCAGGGCTCTATTACAGCACTTGAGATGAAATGTAGGCTTACTATGAAACTTCTGAATAACATGTAGAAGCAGTTCCAGACTGTGCAAGAAACACATGAACTCCTACTTACAGATCTAAGTTGTTCCTCAAAGAAAAAACATTTTAAAATCCTAAAAAATTTGCTAAAAATCACTGAAGTTAGGTGGTGTGAGTACTCCCTGAAACTTAAAAAGCCATTCAAATCTAATTATTTAAGACTTGGTTAAGGGATCAGATCTGCAGAAAGTTCACTAAAATTTGAACCGTCTTGCCATATCTTGCCCAATGCAACCTTATTATTCTCATTCTGAAAAATGCAGCCTTGTCCCTTTCGTTTCCTTTCACAGTATTGCTTTGCATCTCTTTCTTTTGGCTTATTTAAATTATTTCATTTCTCTCTGTCTCTCAGATCAACCATTACTTACGTGTTTTCAGTTTCATATCCTACTCCTACTTTATCATCTTTCATTCATTACTGAGAGATTAACTTTCCCCACAGTCTGCCTGGAATCCTGTCTCTTTTCACCTCCTCAGCAGATGTCTCATCCAACATCTTCATTCTTTCCTTCATGCGGTCCATCATATTTGTATTTGAAAATCATTAAATTGACACCCTACAGGAAATATTATCCATCACGCTGCTAAATATTATGCATTACTTTTCCTCTCTTTCTGTTATCCTGGATGTATACCTAGATTTAAAGCTCTGTGGAGCAGTTACCGTCATTTCTGGTTGTTTCAGGAGAGTAGCTAACACAGTCAGTCCCATGAGCGGGAACTTTGTAGCATTCTTGAAATGTAAATACAGATTATAATAACAAGAATAATTAAAATATAATAGCACTAACAATAATATTTATACCAAGTTTCTGTTGCTTAAATCATAATAAAATTACATTGTTATATATGCTAGAAAAAAACTTCTTTACTCCATTTCATTACCTACACTCATTACAATTATTCTTAATTACATGAAAAGACGGAGCACAATTTCAGGGACCAAATGTTACCAAAAATATTATCCTCATAAGAGAGAAATCTGATGCTTCAAATATGAGTAATATTTTGATTTATATCTACCAGAAACTCTCTTTTGACTTTTTTTCTGCCTACTTGAGGAGCCTGATGAATTGGCTACTCAAGTCTTATCAAAATAAATGACTACAAAACTGACTGAACAGACACTACAATGCAATCTAATTAAATTTATTCCAGAACCAGGAGTTCATACTCGGAATTAGACTTTTGTCATTATAGGTCTCCATTTTTAATTCACTGAAAACATTTAGAACATGAGGCTGTTAGCTGAGCACTTCGGTTTGCTTCTTTCTGCTTAAAAAATATAACAAAAAATTTACATTTCCAGAAATGATAAATGAATCTGGTGAGAGACCATTATTCAACACATTTTTAAACAAATGTGATGTGTTATTTGACTGTGATATAGGACTGCTTTTTTAAGTTAGCATTATGGATTACATCAGTAAAATCTACATTATATGACATCTGAAAACTCTTTGTTGCATTGGATTTGAACAACACTTGGAGGGAGAGCTTTAGAGAGTGTTTTTGCTTGTTTTGAGGTCTTATTATCAGGATGGCACCTATGCTATAAAAAATTTAGTTAGGGCACAACAATTTTTTGTTGCAAATGACTGAATTCTGATAAACTTACTAGTAAGGAATCCTGCAAAATGCTAGGAGTATCTTTTTCACAGAGTCCTCACTATCAGATATGACAAATGCATCTTTAAAATCATGGCAAAGAGTGTCAAAGCCAGAGTCTGACAAAGCAACCACCTGTTGTCTGCCAGCTTAAAAAATGTAGCAACAAAACTTCATCTTTAGTGTAATGAAGAATAAACCTGGAAACACCCATTCACATTTTATTGAGACGGTTTATTGTATATGCAGTATTAAACTAGAACTCACTGTCACAGTGAGGTAATAGAAAATATTTCAAACATCTTGTCTAAATAAGCCTAGTATGAATTTTTCTATGCCATTCCTGTAGTGGTAAAATTGTATTTTACTGTAGTGATCTGCACATGAGGTCTAACTAAGATATTTTAGACTTAAAATGGTAAGAATATTTTGTCAAGCAGTCAGGAAAAAAAGGTGGGTTTTTTCAAATTGTAGGCATTTTCTTGTGTTTCAGTGAAACATTTTTTTTTCCAATTGCTTGAAGGTGTTAGAAGACAATTAAGTCTCAAAAAAAATGAAGTATTATTTTAGATAAGCTCTCATGAAAGAAGAATTGTTATCAAGCTCTAAGACCCAATTTTAGTTAATTACAGTTGAGTTACAGAAAAAAATAATAAATTATTTTACCATAGTCAAATTTCAGGACATGATGTGAAGAAGAAAATCTGAACAGTATTTCAAATTATTCATTCATTAACTAAATCCTGCCACGGTACTACTGATTTTATCAGTCAATGAATTCGAGATGTCTGCTGTGGCAGGAAGTAGAGGGACAGTATATTCTCTCTTCTGTAACTTGGTGGGAGAATAAGTTCTGCAAGATGGTATTAGTGCATCAGGAGAGGAAAGACATGGTTCCTTTTCAGCCTCTCATTAAGGACATCTCTGAAAACCATCAGCTTAAGAGCTAAGGAAAATGTGAAATCATATTGATTTAACTGTTTTTTTTTGAGGTATTTAACAGATGTGGAACATATCTTCCCATGGATACACACTACTTGAGGGTGATCAGTGGCATAATAATTATCAATATGATAAGAAGTCACTAGTAAAATGAGAGATTCCTGAAAATTTAATGCATAGACCACTCTGTAGACAGTAATAATGTCACTGTCTAGAATCTGCCCATGGTTTGCTGGTTTGGGTTTGTTTTGTTTTATTTTGTTTTGATTTATTTTGTTTTGTTTTTTAATCTGAGGGCTTTAACAATGCTATATAATAGAATTACTATTTTTTTATTTACTAACCTTTACTTATCTATTATGACATAGAATGGAAGATATTCACTGTTCTAAAACAATTCCACTTCTGCAGCTCAGGAGAGCCTTTCTTCATTGTCATTTTAAAAGCTAATGAACTAGTTCCGATAGTCGTGAAATGGAGTTAGAACCAGTGCTATAACCAACGACTTAATGATTTAATAGATGAAACAGTGGAAGGCAATGAAAGTACGCAGCAACTTCTCTTTCCTGGTAATGGCTCATTTAATGAAGCCAAACCAAGAATAACACTCTTGTCAGACACATCCATCCCACTGATAATCCCCAACGGTGCTCTGTCTACAGTTTTGAATTTAAGTTTCTGGGAAAAAAAATCACTGCAATCAGTCTGTAATATTGTATTGCAAGACATAAACGGTGCCTGCATAAAAAGGCATCACTGTGTGAATGCAAATGATTCCGGTTTTTTGTCCTCAGTAGTAGGATAATTTTAGAAAAATTTTTAATTAAATTAAAAAATAATCCCTGAAACAGATTACTTAAAATATATTGACAACATTTTATGGCTGCCAGAAAAACTCATTCTCTGTCATATTGTCTGTTATACAGATTGACAACTGCACAGGAATGTATGAGGAAGCTGTTTATACATTTCATCAGCATTCTTTCAACAACCCACACTGCTATTGGACATCTGAAATCTAAAAATATACATTGTGCATTTCTGAAAACCATACTGGTCTCATCCACTAGAAAAAAAAAAATGCTAATTTGTTACCATGGCAAACTTGCCTTAAGGCATATATTGCTGCCATTCCCCTGTGGCTCAGTTCTGCTTTTGCAGAATCTTAAGCAACGAGCTTTTACCAGTTATAGTGTATGTCTATCATTCCTTCCTGTCAGAAGGGGCGCAACTTCACTCAAACTAACAGACACCAAGTGCTTATACAATATATGTGTGAACTAGCCCCAAAGAGAAATCAAAATGAAATATGCACTGGCACACCTAACCCTCTAGGGAAGCAATTCCACTCGAAAGTAGCTCCTTCAGTGCCTACTGTGTAAGGTCATTACTTGAAAAAGTTTAGTTTTCTGGCTCTCAACCAGAGGGCTCTTTGAGGACACACATACACATCTTAAAAAAAAAAAATTCTTCACAGTTTCCTTAAATTGTTATGTATTTTCATGTATTTTGGACACGACAGTAATCTGGATTGTGTTTCTTCTTTTTTGGAAGATTCAGAAAGCTGCACAGGAAAAGGTCACTGTCAAAACAGCATGTAAATGGGAACAGGCCTACCTCTTCATGTGCAGTGAATGTTTGAAGATTTTGCATTCAACTTGTCTATTTAGGACATAGGCTTTCTTCTCCTAGTCCTGTACTATGTTTGTATTAGCAGATAAGCATCTGTTCAGAAAAAGCTTTTGTGACTTCATTATCCATGCCTGTAAAAATTAATGATCCTTGGAATTTAAATCATTTTAACAAAAGTTAAGGAAACACCAATTTATGAGTGCTAAGAATTCGTAGTTGAGAACATTTCTATTTTCTGTTAAACGCTATCTGTAGAGACTACAATAGATAACAGAATAAGGGCTATGAATGTAGTCACATGTTTTCTAAAAAAATGAGGTTTCAAGCCAAGTGATTTCTGAGGATTCCACAATATTCCCCAAACGAACAGAATCCCTTCCAACTGAAAAGAGGAAGAAAAAAGCTTTCAAAATATTTTTCTATTTTCCTGCTTTCTAAATGTGAAAGTTCTAAATTTATAATACAGTTTGTATTAAAAAAAATAATTTTTCTTAACTTTTTGCTTTAAGGATACTCAAAGTAGGGTGTAATCGATGGCCTTGCTGGACTTGTCAATGCAAGACAAAAGACTTGCTCGGACTCAGGCGCCAAGAGACGAAGAGTTAACAAAGGGAGCAATTGACTTGTGCTTATCTTAGCAGACAGCAGTAAGGGGGGATAGCCCATCACTGTAACGTGGGGTGCAGCGGAGACCACGCAGCCAGAGATTGCTTCCGATAAGGAACAGATGGCCCCTGGAAGCGCATACCAAGATGCCCGCTCCATAGGCGTATCAAACGACTGAGTCCTGCTTCTGACAACATGACATTCCATGCCAAGAGCAAATCGACACATAATAATTGACTTAGTCCCACCTCACCAAAAGATTTTCAAACATATAAAAACTAGCACTTGAAAACTCTCTTTGGGAGGAGGAGCCAAGTGAGAACTTTACCTGATGGACGGGTAGATTGGCCTGAACCTCTCTTTCCCCCCCAAGAAGGGACGCCTTTTTGGTAAGAGTTGTGCCTCTGACTTTGTCAGACATATCCCTGGGAACACATTGTTAGCTAAAGTGCTAAGCCATTACTTTGAGCTCAACTTTTGCAAACAGTGCATTTATCAATGGCAATCCCGAATCTGTGATACCCGTCGCTTGAATAAATTACCTATTGTTTCAACTTTGTGAAACTGCTTCAGTGAAAGTCCTTGGAAGGGCTCTGACAGGAAAATGTTGAATCTGATAAGTGGCAACACACTTAACCCTTCAGACATAAACCGTTGACCAAGTCTGGGACTAGGATTGGATCCAGCAGCACCTAGACTCCTCTCTGAGCAAGAGTTTAGAATGCAAGGGGGTCTGCTCTGAACCTGGTGACTCAACGGGAGGGCTCTTCTTTTGCTGCTTATCAGACTCCCTTACCCCTTTTAACATGACATAGGGGAACCGGAAGGTAAAGAATAAAATAATTTAATCATTAATTAAACAGTGCTCAGATTTAATTTACATAGAGTTAATGCCTTGTTTTCCAATTGCCTTCCTGCAAGTTTTCCATAACTGTCACACAGTAAAGCATAACTATTCAAAACATCTGCATGTAAACTAAAAGCAAGACTTCAGTGAAGCACATATCAGAAAAAAAAAGCATCAGTTCTAACCTTATTAAAGGACAGTAGAACACCATTATTCCTTCAGGCTGGAACAAAATATTTATCAGCAACCTCAAACGTGATCTTATCATTCAGTATTTGCAAGTTATTTTCTCCATGACAGTGTAATTAAGTTTTTCAGATCATGGCACCATTCTTCTGAAGATGTTTTAGCATGGTTCTTTTGAAGTCAGAATTGTAATGTCAAATCAAGGGAAAGAGTCCTTTTACCTCCTCACAAGCTTTTTCTGCAATTTAATCATCTCAAATATTCTGTATTTCTGCCAGAAAAAACTTTTCTAGTCAGAGACCTGGGAACAATAAAAATAAGAAATGAGAGCTGGATGATGTATTTGATTTTTGTAGGCACTGAATGTGCTCCACAAATACTGGAAGGCTCTAGCAGTCTGTGAACCGTATACTTCATGAGATCTACTGCAGCCATGCTAGTCATTAAACAGATGAATAAAGGTATCGAACAAACGTTTGGACTAGAAAAGAATAAGTATACCTGGAGGTTATTGTTGACCGTTCCAGCATGTGAAACATTCTGAAATAAAAAAAATAGTCTCATACCACATCAAGAAGAAACAAAGAACTTCTGAAGAATTTTAAAGAAGAAGCAGCCACAGAAAAATACTTTACAAGGTGCCACAGTGCAGGGGCACTTACAAGATGTCCTGGTTTTGGTTAAAACAGATCCAGTTTTCTTTTAGTGAATCTTCCTTAAAGCTAAGTTCTTCTAAGTAACTGCATTTTTCTGAAGCTGGCTGCATAATTTACAGACACTCTCTGCTCCACAGCTGATAGCACCTAATGTCTATAGTTATACTGAGCTAATGGTAGGAATAGAATGCAGAAAAAGGCACCTATTTATAATTATTACCATAGCAGCCAAGGTCACTGATAGATCTTTTAGGTTGTGCAAGTGAGGAGTCGTAAAGGGTCACACCTGCATGAAGGAGTCAACAGAACAGGTGACCCAATATTGACCTACATGGTATTCCATGCCATGAACATCATACTCAGTTTAAAGCTCGGGGATCATGAGGGTTTCACTGTCTTCGTTCATGGTCAGCTTCTGAAGAGGACCCTGCACATTGTTCTGCCTGCAATCCTGATCCAGATCCCGACCTGTGCATTCCTGAGTCGAGTTCCTGACGTGCAGAGAGAAACTTCACAACTCATGGAGAATTATAAAGCAGGTATGTTTATTGCGGCACCGGGTGCAACGGGGATCGCTCCCCCTAACTTGCACACCAAGTCACAAAGCATGCACATATTTATTACGAAGTTTATCTAAGTAGGCTGGAATATTATAATTATTTCTAGGAATAAGCATGATTATTACAATTATTTCTAGGAATTCATTATCATACTCTGCCCCTCTTTAGCGCTTACGCAGTGTCGTCTTGTGGTGGTCTGTGGGGGTCTTCTGGATGAAGGCTTGTAGTCCTCCTCGCTGTGTGCTTTCACCTTTGGCTCAAAAATTCCTGAGTTGTCTGTGTTAGCCATAGAACCAGTTTCAGCTAGAGAGTTGCTTCTTACAGACAATAAAGTTCTGGTTATCAGTCCTTGTTTCTCTTAGTTTGTCTCGCAAGCAGTCCTTGTTAGCTACATATGAGCTCACAGCAGTCCTTGTTAGCAAGGTTACAAAGAACAGAACTAAACTAAATGTCAGTGGTTAATTCTTACCTTAACATAGCTGCAAATCTATATAACAAAATTAAACTAAAGTTATAACAAAATCGAACTAAACGTCAATTTCCCACATCATTCCTGTCTACTGCTGAGGCCAGTCCGGGACTTCCTGGTGCTGCCTGGCAGCTGCTGGCAGGATGCCAGCACCGCCGGCACCCAATTCTGGGAAACTTGATATTAGTTTTTTTATATTTTGCATTATTTCTCTTATTATTTATATTATTAGCATTATTAGTGCTATTAGTAAAACTTTTTATATTCAATTTTAAGTCTCTCTCCCTTTTCCTCCTTTTCCCTTTCACTGGTGGGAGGGTGGGGATTAACAGAGAGTGTCTGCCACTCAGTTTATTGCTGCCCTGCTCTAAACAGTGACACAGGGCTACATAAGGCAGGGTAGAAGTACCTTCCTGGAATTATCATGTGTTTGACCTCTTGGAGGTACAGAGCTTGAACAGATGCGTGTTACTTTAAAAGTAATGCACTCTCACAGAAATCTTCACATTTAAGGACTTCTCGCTTTTTGACTTCAAATAATAGAAAAGTTCCTAACCAGCTACAGATAGATCACCTGCTTGATCTTCAAGACAGATTGTATAGTCTGCTTTCAAACGCTGTTTCCTTTGTTCTTTTGTACATTTCAGTGATGAGTTTCCTCACTTTCTTTGGAAAACTAGTCTACAAGTTACTAAATATTAGCTTTGCTAGATCTAGCTGACCTCTGTGCAAGATATAGAGGTATTACTTTTATAACATGCATATATTTAATTGTTTCTTGTGATCTGGAAAATGAATCACAAATGTACTTCATATATCAGCAAAGTATTATTGTTTATTTTTTTATACACGTATACATGTATGCACACACGCAGAACCAGTGTTTTGCTTACTAGTTTGAAGTAGTCAGTTTAGTTTAGTTTTAGTTGCTTCAGTACAATTTGGTAAAGGTTTT
>Ga0065711_1029686_pt1 | contig 35213 bp, 24 predicted proteins | sample Hoacrofraction12_FD_59098 | JGI IMG/M metagenome (GOLD analysis project Ga0065711, IMG submission 59098) | Hoatzin crop microbial communities from Cojedes, Venezuela - Epithelial fraction 12 v2 (version 2) | ecosystem: Host-associated > Birds > Digestive system > Esophagus > Crop | place... | reverse complement strand
CCCGCCTGGACAAGATCCTGTGCGGCCTGCTGTAGGTGACCCTGCTTCGGCAGGGGGGTTGGACTAGATGACCCACAGAGGTCCCTTCCAACCCCTACTATTCTGTGATTCTGTAATCTGTGACTTGTAAGAAGGTGGGAGGCAGGGAGGATTATACTCGATTACATGGTCACACATTCAAGGATATCAGTGAAATGTAGAGGATTCAAATGCTCTAATTTTCACTGTACTGCTATACTTCTGTTATGTGCATGACAGTCTGGAGGCTCTTATGAACAGCTCTAAGCCCCATCCACAGACCCCTGGAATAGCACTGACTCCTGTCCAAGAGGTTTAATACTACGTGGTGTCATGATACTTGTTTTCTTGATAATGGTATTGGCAATGGGACATCTGTAGTCTTTGCCCTTTCAAGGGGTGCTGTCCCCAGGTTTTGACCTGCTCTAACAGCTCAGCCAATATATTGGGCTTTCCTTCTGAAGAACCTCTCCCCTCTGCTTTCCAAACCAGAGCAAAAATAAGCCTCTTTGGCCAGACAGTGGATTAAAGTCACTTAAACCTTTACTGACCTATCAAAGCAATAAGGAATTTAGATGAAGATTATACATTTGCATAAAATGGTGCTATATTTATTAATATATGGGGGGAGGGTGTATAGTTAAGTGAGCCAGTGCAATGTATGTGAAATGTATGTGAAGTGAATGGGAAGGTGCCCCAGAACACGGGTGTTGGTGATTGCTGAATCTGTGCAGTGAAACAGGAGTACTTTGAACACGCCTGGAATTTGGGAAGTATGTATCCACTCAGGAGCATTAGTTGCACTATTGTATTCAGATGACTTGTTTAATTCAGAGTTAATTATTGAATTCATGTTGAAAAACAGTCTGCTCATCTGCTGCTACTCGAAGTCTCAAGGAGGCTGAGTAAGTACAAAACAGCCATTTTGAGGAGCCATACTGAAGAGAAGGTAATTTTCTTACCTTTTAGCTCCTTTGTGGTAAGCAGCACTTATACTTCAAGCAGGTGCACCGGAAGGTGCTGCCAGTAAATGCTGATGAGCTCTTCCAGGAGGAAAGTAATGAATGGAAGATACGGTTATAACTACATAACCGTTTAAAAATCTCTTTCTTCCAATTATGCTGTGTGCAACAAGGATTGTAAGCATCCACTGAATACACAGTTTTCTGAGCTGCAGGGATTTATTGATTTATTATATTTTTCTCCCCTCCATGGAATCAGTGGGGAGGATTAACTTTCACTTAGACTCTGCTGTCATTTTTCACCAGTACTATCACCCCTGTTCTCCATCCAAATGTGCTGCTGAAATGTGGCAGGTGGTTTTGCCAGTAATTGCATGCTACTTCGTTCCATTTTGAATGAACGTATAGAGTACAGTGGCCTTCCTCTCTCATCACCAGCATACTTTGCAGCCATGCGGTATTGACTGAGAAAAGAGAGGGCTCCCCTTTAAATTACAAGGATATGTTATCTTGCGGTACGTTCCCTTAGAAGTCAGTAACTTAATTTCTGGGCAGTAAGCTTCTGACTCCAGCATTTTTTTCATGACAAAAACAAAACCAACAACAACAATGTTTTTAAATGTCCACAAATTTTTTTTTTTTTTTAATAGTAAAAGAAACTGAATGTGGTTTTGAGTATTTAAAATTAGCAGTGGCTCTTCTGTGGATCATAGGCAAGCTTCTATTAAGGTATAAATATGCTTGATCTTGTTCTAAGGCCGGTAACCATGCTCTGGTAGAAGGTGGCTTTTCTTTGGCCCCAGCTGTGCTAAACACTATTGTAATTAGCACGATGGTTAACTTAATCAGAGCGCTTGGCTCGAGAGAGAGGTGTTACAGAGTGCACCATAATTAGCATTTTTATTCCTTTGATCCTGAGTGTGCTCTTTATTGACAGAAGTATCAAGAACTGGTTTGTTTTTTCTTTTAACACTTCAGGAGGCGGAAATATATGTGGCTGGTGAGATTACGAATTTATTAGAGGTGTGGTTTTTTTTAAAAAAATACAGCACTCCCAAAGGATGTAGAAGGGAAAATGATCTGCATGTGTGGAAAAAATAGTATTGGGCTTCCATCTTCAGCGGGGCAGCATTTGGGCAGGTGTATGGCCGGGAAACACCTCCTGGGGCAGCTGTAGCCCTTTGGAATTGCATGAATGATGTTAACAGCATCCTAACCATTTCCAGCGTTCTGCTGCAGACCACATGGCTGTTGTTTGGGTCTATACGAAAGGTGCCATTTCCTTAAAGTGATGAAGGGGAATGCTGAATGTGTAATCCGTTTGGTAAAAAAAACCCAAAGGTTGGGATAATACTGTAGCAGCTAAAGCTTTATATACGTGCCAGCTCTGGTCACTGAAACACAAGCGTCCCATCCTACGTGCCTAATATAAGCAGGTGGTGAAAGCGTGCAGTGGAGCAGATGACTGGTTCGGTTCATGAAAAAACATAACATTTATGCTGTCAGACAAAATGCTGAAGAATTCCAAATTTGCATCTGGCATCACCTCCCCGATTGCAAGGGAGGAGGGTCGAGGCCCTGGGAGGCTCTTCTCGTTGCACGCCACTGAGCGGAGCGGTCGCTGGCACTGCCAACAAACCCAGGATGTTAAAGGTCGGGGATTTTTGGTAGATGAAGCCGATGCCTGCCTTGCTGGTATAGCCTTCGTTAGGCTTGATAAACACACTGACCTCTTCGCCCACGTTGCGATGGGATGCCTGGAACGCTTTGTATCTCTGGGCGCATCTGCGTTGAATTGGGTATAATTTGTCTGAGTTGGTTTTGAGCATTTGTTCAGCAATCTGGAGCAAGTGTTTTATGCACTTATTTTTATTGACTTTGGGATGACTGTAGCTTATGTATTGGTAGGCACATCCTCCATATTCAACTTCCATATGGCCTCTGTAATTTTTACTGTTGGTTTTAAAAAGAAGGCATAGCAATGTTTATAATGGAAAAACTGGGGAAAACACAGTTGAGGTTCCCTTTGTAAGAGCTCTTTGGAGGTTTTCACTCTTCCTTTATGTGTATGTGTATCTCTCTCTCTTACCAGTCTTTTACAAAGAGGAAGAGCTGTCCCACGCCTGTGTTCTTGCAGTTCATTTGTATCTACTTTGCCAGCAGAAAAATCATATGCTAATAGAAGCTGCAGAGAATGCAGCCATCATTAAGGGACTTCCTATGTTATCCTTGACTTCACTAGATTACTTTTATCTACTCAAGATGGATAAGTAATTTTTAAAACATTTATGTAACTAGGTTTTAGGTCAATAGCAGGTTAAACAGTTTATTTAAGTAATCTTTTCTGGCGGAAAGTATGTGGAAAGACCCTCTCTCAGTATTTTTACAAGATTATTTTCATATCAGCAGTAAAGCAGCAAGCAGTCTCCTTGACAGTAGGCTTGGAAGATACCCATTATTTGAGAGACATGATAAAAACAGTATAATCTTTTCCAATACCCATACAAAGCCAGCAATTGTCTGTTTCTGCCATTCCAGTTATTTATGTAATTATACTTAATGCCACACAGATTTGAGAAGAAAAAGAAATTGTTACTGCTGTTTCTGATTAATATTTTTCCATCCTGAGATCATAAAAACAGTAAATGCCTCTTATGGGGGTAGAGAGAAGAAAGGAGTATGGATTTGCAAACAATTCAGCAGAGGAGCTGAACCGGAGGCGAGAATGTGCCTTCTTTGATTCTGTCTCCTGTCCACATAAAGGCATCATTCCTAAAGCTCATGGACTGCTAGGAAATGCTGCCACCGCGTAATATCACTCCTGAGATGTTAATGCCGTTATTAAACTAAAATGTGCAGTAGTTTTGAAATGGATTTCAAAGGTATGGATTTAACTAGCTTAAACCTGGATATATCCAGGCTGTCCTGCTTTGCCCTGTTCTTCTGTGTTGCACTCCTGGTGAAATTATTTACTTGTTCGGTGGTCAGCAAGTATTTAAATACCACCATACCTCCTGTACTGTCCTGCTTAGCATAACTGGGTTGGCCAGGGTCAGGGATCTGTAGCTGGTAAGCCCCTGTCCTCCATCTAATCCGACATACTGGAACAAACCAAGGTTGCTTGGAAATGCCCCTGGAAAGCACGCCAGCGCTTCAGGCTCTTGGGTTAGGGGAGCTGCTTGAAAGCTTGCAGGCTTCTTGTCTTCAAATTCACTGCGTTCACTTGCGCTCAGTCTCAGGTGTTTGGGTTGCTTCCTCACAGTGTCTGAAGAGAAGGAAACTGGACATGTATCACTTCTACAGCAGAAGGCTCAAATTAGAAGGTCAAATTGGGTTCAGCAAAGCCTGTGTATTCATTTAAAGCAGATACAGGAAAAACTGGATTTTGTAGGCCCACTCAAGAAATAAATATGTGCTCGTGGGTTTTGTAATGTTATGATCATCTAGGTTGCTCAGCTATATTATATACTTGTACAAATTCGCTACTTCACTCGGGCTGCAAGTTCTGCTTGAGCTAGATAATATCGTTTTATAAAGACATCCCATCTCAATTTCTTTTAAAGACTTCAGGTGATGGCAAATTTACTGCATGCAAATGTAAAAGGTTCCAGTGACTTAATTGCATTCATTTCTAACATTTCCTCCTAATTTTTAGCCTGAATTGTGCCTTAAAGTTCCATTTTTTCAACTCTCTATCTTGTTATGCCCTTTATTAAATGACTCTCATTAACGTAAGTATTTATGGACTGTGATCAAGTCATTCTGAACTTTCTTTTTGTGAAAATAGACAGACTGAATTACTTCTGGCTCTTGCTTTAGGGCATCCTTCCCCCTTCTTGCAGCTCCATCCTGAATCCTTTCCAATTTGTCAACATCTTTTGTGCAGTGTGGTTGCCAGACATGGCCATGTATGCTTGCAATCATTTCAGTAATGCTGCGTGAAGTGACAGAACCAGTCCCAGGCATCTCAGCAATTTAAGAGAAACTGAATTTTTGCCACTCCAGGAATGAGGGTAAAATGAGTTCACCCTGAACATCTGGGCTTGCTACCCCAGCTGTGGAAGAGGGAAGGAAGAGAGAGTGTGGCCAGGGCTGGGAGGAGCTGGTTCCCACATCTCCTCCCATTGCCGCTTCTGCCAGCTGTGAAAGGAGGAAGCGCGGCTCTAGCATAGGCAAAGCAGACAGCAGGTCCATGACTACCACTTGGAATGGTTTTGCTTACTACCCCGTTGCCCTGGATAACCTCAGCTTGTTCCTAATAAATGCTACTCTGAAGAGCTACAATGATGCTTTCTGCTTTGTGTCTTCACCTAGCTGACTTATTGAAGGATCTCATTAATCGTCTTAGCCACTGCATCCCTGCCAGAGTTTTAGTTGCGGCTCACCGTGGCCCTGAAGTCATTCTTCAAGTTGCTGCTTTCCAGATTAGTTCAGCACCTTACAAGTTTAACCTGTATTTGAAGAAGCGTGACCTTGCATTCTGTGACTGCTATAAGTAATGTCATTCAAGGAGCCCATAGAGCATATTTTTCAGCTCACTCCAAACTGACTTGCCCTTAGTCTGGCTGCTATACCATTAGTCACATCACCTTTACCTTGACTGCCACAATGCTATTTTCTTCCACCTCACTTAAGACGATAGATTAGAGAAGGACCAAGATGTCTCTTTACACAAATCAACCAAACGTTTCGTTTAGCTCCAGGAGTCCCATCTTTCTGAAGTGTCTCCTGTTTAATTGCAACGCTTCTATTTTGTGGGATGCATGCTTCCACTTTACACTCCTCTCTGAGTGGAAGAATTAAAAAGACGAGTCGTCTTTCATCTTGCCGTTCTTGTAGTGCTGTGCGTGGGGTTCCTACTGCTGCAATGCAGCTGAAGAAGCTGCAGAGGAATATTTAAATTCAAGCCAAAAAAAAAAAAACAACTAATTAAAGTGAGGAAAAAATTATGAATGCGTTTCTATTTTTAGGATTCATGAAACTTGCCTTAACGGAACCTTTGGGCTTAAATTAGTAGACATTCCATTTTTAATTGGAGCATTTTGCTCCATACAATGGTTTAAAATAAAGGGTGAGTTAATTAGGAATTTATTTAAAAACTCAGGGAAGCCAATGCATGGTTTTGGATATGGTATTGACTGCCTAGATAAGATAAAGGGGCCGGGGAAGGGAGGCAGACGAGCAACAGACGAATGACACCGTTGGGCATCTTAGCTAGCTATGCTTTCAGGGTGCTGTGCTTAAGCAACCAGGGCAAGGCAAAGATACTGCAAAACATACCAAAAATGAATTCAAAATAACAAATTTGCACCTTGCAAACTGTACGTTCATGTGTGTGTCAGGAGTTACAGAATCTCTCAAGAGTTTTGCTTTGCTCACACTCCCTCCATAGATGAGTTTCAAGGTTGGTGCATTTGTGGTTTTTTGCTGCCACCCATGTTATGCATGCACTAAAATAAAGAGATTTGCTTCCCAGTGAGTAGTGTCAGCTAGCTGAGGGTTTTTGTGGCAGCCAGCAAAAATAACGAGGGAAGAGGAGAAGTCATGGAAGGCACAGTGGCACATGTGGTAGCCAGTGCTGCTGACTGACGGGAACACAGCTGCCAGGGGCAGCCCTGGCAGCTCGGGTCTGCTGCTCACTCCAGGTGATTTTGATTCCAGAGAGCTGGTCCTTCTCCCAGTATGCCGGATCCCGGAGGAGTTACGTCTGTACGTTGCTGGTGGTTACTGTGCTAGAGGCTGTTTGGGGGAAGAGCAAAGGAGCATTTGAGTTTGCAAGACTCTGTGTTTTCAAGTCACTGATGCACAGCAACCACTGCTCTTACTGCTGCTTAGTCATACTACCCTGAAAACTGCTAAAGCAGTTTAAAATTTTCCAATATCAGCAGATTAGGCTTCTGTGCTCTGTGTCAAAGAGTCTGCTTAGAAAAACTGGATTGCACTTTTTTCAGAAATGGAGTGACTGGTCACAACGCAGTGCTTCATTCCTGTCCTGGCTGTTGTCCTTAGCCGTGAGAGCAGGGCTATTGCTTAGTGTTTCATGTGCTGCGTGACCTCCCTCCCGAGCGCCAGAGCCAGCAGAGAAGCATTATTGCCTCCCGTACATACTGGCAATCTGAATTATAGCATCAGCCCCGGAATAAATGTACAGCTCATCAAATATGACGATGACAAGTAGAGTGATAGGCAGACTAGCAGGACTATGGTAAAAATGTCCTTTGGGCAAAGTTTTCCTGGTGCATTGCTTGGAACCAAGCAAAGTCCATCTCTTCCAAACATTGTGTAGCCATTTAGGTCACATTCACCCTTGTTGTACTTACGAAGCATCTCCGTTCATCTGAAAGACATTTTCCCTGAATGATTTGCTGGAGCCTGAGTTATCCTTTCAGATGGGGGGGGGGGAATTCTTGCTTCCATTTTTTCCTCCGTAGCGAGTCTTTAAAGCATGCTTCTGATCATCACAGCGATGCAAAGCGATGTTGCCTTACTTTACCAAGCACAAGCATAGATTTCAGTTTGGTAGCTGCAAAAATTGCTTGTCAAGATTGGTGATTATAGTTAGCTCAGAAAGGATACACTATTTTCCTAAGTGGACATTAGCATTAAATAGTGAATACCTGAATCGTGGCACTGTAGAGTTTGGAGAATAATGCTTTTTTGATCTAGTCTAAAACATCCTACTTCCAAATTTTACCAGCTTCCACATTTTCTTAAAATTGAGCAGGTTCTACTTTTGATACAACACCAGCTGTGCAAAAGTAGCTTACATCTCCCTCCTCAGAGAATGCTCTGCCCCTGCTATGTTTCCAGTCTTTTTAAAGCATAATTAGAAAGGATTGACTTTGTCCTTGAAGCTGCAACATAGACACAGGGATAGCACATCTAGAGTTACTTTATTCCAGTGTTCTTAATGGCAGTATTTGAAATCCAGGAGGGAGGATCCTGGTGGTCCAATACGGAGAGCAAAGAGGAGTGGATATTTTGAGCCGAATGCTCTAATATTTTAAATAAAAATGCTGAAATGGTAGTTTTAATGGAGACACATAGTACAGTATGACAGCACAAGCTTCTCTGATTTGAGGGAGGCTCCTTATTCCAGCAGACTAGTAAAGAGTTTCCTTTTTCAGTTATTTTTTCTTTTCCTTTTTCATAGTCGTCCTTGTTAGTGCTATATTGTAAGCATATTTTTAAAACAGACAATCATCTCCTTCTCTCCCTTTTCCTTTTTTTTTTATTTTTATTTTGAATTACTTGATCATTTAGAGATACCATCACAATGACCTTTCCTTTCCAAATAACTCTGCTAGGAGGACATGAGATTGTATGTCTCATTATTAGCCCCGTACTATTCAGACAATCAAGGAGTGATTTTTTTTTTTAATAATTCCAAGTTCAAGAGTGAAATCTTGGAAAATTACTAAAATTACTCATGTTTAAAAAATGAGATAACTTTTAAATGCAAATTGGTATGATAATGCTGAAATATAGAGGCATAATTTATTCTACAAATATGCAAAAAATTAATTTTAAGTATCTATTTTTGAAAAGTTCCAACTTATGTTGCAGCTCTTGCAATCTTGAAATAGATTGTGGCGTGCTCTTATAAAAAATTAAATATTATGTTAGCTAAACGGTAACAAATGAGCCAGTGTTTACCATGGTAAGGAGTACATTGGGGACATAACCATTAGACAAGGGTAATTTAGTTTTAGCATTATCAGTTAGAAATACTGCAGTTGAGTGGAATATTTTATTACATGAAAACATCTGTAACCAATATATCCCTTGGGAAGCTTACGTGACCTGTGATCTGTTCGGAAAAAAATGTTTCGGTTTTACGAGAGTGTTCAAAAGCAAATCTGCGTAGTGGGCCGTGTCCCAGCGAGTCTGGAAAGGGCTCCCTCCTCTTGGTGTGCCTCCTGGAATCTTCTGGGAGCCGTAGCAATGTTTCTGCGTTCCAGGATGTAGTTTTCAAACTCACTCTGTAACCTGTGGCACTGAAAAAGATCTGGGAAATGTGTACACCCGTGCGCTCTACCTTTATCGGTGTCACGCGGCACTTACACACAGTTATCCTTGCTGCGAGGTATCCTAAAGCTACTGCAATCATAGTAGGGTTCAGATCGACAAGCACGATGCAGACATCTGAAAGTATATTTATATTCAGTTGAAGTGTGCCAGTGATACAGGACGGAATAGCATCCTTAATATGTTTCTCAGGCCTTGCTGTGTACCTTTTCGTGGCTGCTTTTCGTTTTTTCCTTCTGTCCTTCAGTGAAGCCACAATATGTCATCCGAACTTAAATTTGCAAAGCAGTCGCCTGTGCTTAGGCCTTCATAGTGCTTTGGCAGGAAAACAAAGTCCCCAGCTGCTGAGGACCGTCAGTCAAGGCCTGGGAACTGGGGGAGCCGGGAAGACGGGCGGATAGACAGCCTGAACTTGACAGCCCATTAGGTACCTGACCCTCTGCCTAAATGACTATTGAATTCTTGAAGATGGGGATTAATGCTTGCTTTTGTTCCGTGAGTTCAGAGGTGAGATGGGCAGATAGGCATACCAATTAGAGACGGCTTTGCCATGGCGTGCCCTACCGCGCAGGGCTGTATCGCCAGCAGCGTCTTAGCACGCTGTTCCTACAGACAGGAGCTGCTGAGAAAAACGGCAACTTCTTCGCAGAGGGGGGAAAAACCATCACATTCACCAAGGATCTCATTGCACTGTAATACTCCGTAATTAGAGGCAAAGCTACTTGTTTCTAGTTACTTGGTTACTGCCTACACCCAGCAATCAAAATTGGCTAGTTTATGACCATAGGCTATATAGGCATGTTCCAGACCATAAGATGTCAAGCGCTTTTTCGAAATAGGCTACAAAAGTAGTAGGTTTCATGCCAGTAAGACCGCAGCAGTGCCTTTCTGGCATCGCTTCCAGTTCACGCTGCCTACATGCAGCTCTGCAGCCACTGAGGCCCAAACGCAGCAGAGTGGAGGGCATTTCTCAGTCAAAAGATCATTTTTCCTTTAAAGCAGAGTGAGCTAGTGATGCTTTTTTAAAAAGTCTACCTTGTTTGGGGAATATTTAAGCCACGGTGTTGCCCATTAAATACTTTGTCAGTGCAGAAGCAGAGCAAACCTTTACTGGCGTATGAAGCAGATCTGTGGGCTCCTTTGTCTGTGGTGATAACACTGTGCCTGGGATTGGGCTGACTGTGAAGCAGAGTGTAATTCATCCCCAAACTTCCATCTCTTTGAAAGATATGAAAAGTATGTGCTAACAGGTCGGTGGCAGTGCATGTTGGTGGAAGGCACAGAATTGGGAAGAGTGCAAAAGTCTGTTCTGATCCAACACGCAGAGGTGCTGTAAGGAAGGCAGATCATTCCCAGGGTGGAAAACCCTTCATTTCCAGTACCCTAAGAGGTAATTTCCACCCTGCAAAGTGAATTCCTGTGAGACATCAATGCTCCCTTTATGTATGGAGAGAAACGAGTGTGATCCAGGGAGTGGAACTGTGTGCGTCTCAGGATTTTACTTTTTATTTGAAAAGAGATGCAGATTTTATTCCAGCCCTGCAAATGGCACGTCTGGCAAGACTGTATATATTTCACATTCTTAACAAAACAAATGAAGCTAACCTGGGAGGCTGGACCAGTGTAAAAGTGATTTCCCATTTTTAACTGGTGCAAAAGGTAAGCCTGTTGTCGGTTGCTGGTGAGTGACTGGTCTTGGGAACTGGCCACCCTGCCTTGCTGGTGTGCTCAGCAGGATGGGTACATCATCAGAGCAGGATGGGTCTGGCTGCTCACGCCAGGTGTAAACTGGAGCCCTGTCTCTCTAAGGCTGGCCACACTGTGCCCTGTGGCAGATACTCCCAGCTTGGCAGCGACAAACCGTTTCTGCAAGCCATGTAACTACCTTAGTATTATCTTTCTTTCTTTCTCTGTAAGGAAGCAGCTCCTGACTCCCATCAGGTTTGGAATTACTAGGTGCTGGGAACGAGGGGCTGTTCCTCTGGGAGAAGCCAAGGGGCTTATTAGCCAAGAGATAATAATTAGCCATAAAACAATACCAGGCAAATGGTACTCTTCTTCTGGATCTCTCTGTGCAGAGCCGTAGCTACCCTCAGAACCAAAGATGAGTTCCATGGCTGTACTTGATCCACGTACGAGACAGTCCCAGGCAAGGCAAGGCAGGCTCTGTTTGGAGAAAGTTGCATCATTTATCATTCGTGACCAGAAAGGGTTATGATTTTTTTGATCGCTTCTGAGATCAGTGCACAGACAATATCTAGAAATGGGACAGCTTGTTTTGTCTATATTTTTTTGAGTCCGCTAATGTCAGGAGGTAAAAAGTTCAAGTCTAATGTTACTGGCTGCACTCTCTTTGTTTCCAGCAGATGGGACATAGAGGCGGCTATGGGGAAAAGCACCTGAATAAAGTGCAGGGAGAGTAAGGTGATGAGGGAAGAAGGTATTGTGTATTGAGGGAGGCAGGTGAGCCTCCCGTTTGGAGCAGAAATGTGTTGCAAAGTCAGTGTTTTCACTGTGAAAATGTCCCCTCATTGCCTCAAGCAGAGGAGGTGGGACGGAGCATGCAGGAAGCTCTTTGGCAGAACACCTACCTCATTTCTTAACCTCTCTGCTAAAATTTAGCCTTCAAAAGGCAATGGATGTTCTCCCGCCATGGGTACTTTTAGTCTCTGACACTTCTTTGGAGAGATACTCGGAGTGCTTTGGAAAATAAAACCAAACATGTACAAATCCAACTTTTTCTTTGAAGTGGTGTAAAGGTTTAGCTGGAGACAAATGGTTTAGTAGGATGAAAGCAGAGTAGCGTCAGACCGGCGACATGACAGCGACTGCGTGTGTTTTGCCCCAGTGATTCCCACTCACTCCATCCTGAATAACTGACTTAAGGAATGTTATAAATTAACACATAGTAAGTGTTTAATTGTGCAGCAAAGAGTGATTTACGCTGTTCTTCTGCTGACATCATCTTCTGTCACTGGAGCACTGTTTAACGAGAGGTATGTAGTTCTGGTCACCCCCAGTGTTTCATAAAGAAGAAATGTGCTTTGCCAAAGGACCTGTAGCATGTCAGACTAGAAAAATACTGCTTTTGTTGGCTGAGGGGAAGAAGCGCGTGCGTGGATATGAAAGCACAAGCCTTCATGGTAAGCACGTGGAGGTACTTGGCCAAGCCGTGGTGTTTTCCTGCCAGAAGCGGGAGGGCAGTCAGGCCATCTGCTTTCATGAATCTTACTCACAGGTCTGAAGACAGAGGTTTTGGAGAAGCACCTCGCTTCTTGCAGGTGATAACGGATCTTGCTGCTTACCTACAGCCAATGAGTCGAAGAGGCAGATTGGTTTTTCTTTTCTTTGGTCTTGTTTCATCCAGGTGGATGAAATTGTGGGCTTTAGTTTGCTCTGAACCTGGTATTGCAGAGGTTTTTTTTGCACTGCAAACTTTCCACTTAAACCATTTAGTGATTATAAATGTGTAATGATCTCTGTTAGCTCTGTGATCCACTCGCATTAATGACTTTTATTCTGTGCTGCTTGGTGCAGGAGGTGAAACAAATGAAGAGCTGTATTAATTATTCATCAGCTGATGAATTTTTTTCACTGTAACTCTGTTTTGGGTTTATAGATCACTTTGCATAAACTAATTGTTTTTTATCATAATATTCCAAGTGGTTTTAATTAATAATTTAAATATAATTGTTTTGGGAAGTTCTTCAGCCTTACTCTGGGCAGCTGGCGGCTGAAAACAGAATTTGGCTATGATTTGACTTCAAAAATATGGAGTTTGTTTTCTGCAGCTGTTATCAAATCACATTAGCAACTCAAAGGTGCGGGATTTTCTTTGGACGAAAGGTTAATCAAGTCCAAATCCAATTGTGTTCTAATCTAAAATTAAACATGAAAAAAATGTGGAGTAGTGACAGGGAGTTTCCTAAGCCTTTCACACCTCAGCGTGGCTGAGGAGGTGAGGGAAGGAGAAGGGAGAAGTTAGTGCCAAAGCAATCATATCTTTTATCTCAAGAACTATTTTCAGCAAGGCGTGCTGATCTTATTTTCCATCCTCCCACACTTTGGATAGGAGTTTCGGGAAAACTTTATTCTTCCTTTGCTGGGTATGGCCCTAATGGAGGTTTCAATATCAGGAGACTACCGACCTTTCCAGCAGACTAGTGGTTTGGCTCACCACAGAAGAAATTAAGGTACATAGGTTCAAATAGGAAGCTGATTTACCATGAATTGTCAGAAATATCTCTCTGCTTCCGACGCTAGCGTTGCAGGCTTTAACCGCTGTGTGCAGAGGGAAATGCTGCTTGTCAAATACAGTTTTCCCATGGATGAGAAAGGTTTTTAACACTGCAGCGTTACAAACAAGTGGGCTTGTGGTGGCGGAGCGGTAGCGCCCTGACCTGCTGGAGTGGGGTGGAAACAGGGCGAGAGCAAATGCTCCTCCAGAGCGGAGCAGCATACGCTGTGCAGAGGTCCCGGGGCAGCATCCCCTGCGCAGAGGTCCCGCATGGGCTTGCACAGGTTGCTGGCAGCGGGACGGCTCTCCGTCCATCTCCTGCTGCATATCTCCATGCTTTAGAACCCCCACCGCCCTCCCGGCGAGCGGGGTCCGTCCCGTCGGCAGCGGCACGGCGTGCCGCAGCGAGGATAAGGATGAGCCTGAGGCCTCCTGGTGTCCCCGCCGCCATGCCAGGCCTGCGCCGCGGCAGCCGCCCCCAGACAGGGCACGGGGCGCTTCCCAGCCTTTCGTGGAGCCAGTTTCAGCGGCTTTAATTACATCTGCGGTTTGGATCACTTTGCTTGGCCATTAAAATCCATTTCACAAAGAGTAGTATTGAAGCGAGCAAGGAATATTTGTGGCGGCTGTGGATTTCCTCCAGGCCTACAAGAAGAGTAAATTAGTTACTGAAAACTTGAGAGTTTGTCCCGAGTGCTTAACTCTTTCCTCTCTGGAAGCTGCCTCTTCACAGGCCAAGTGGCTTTAAAAGGAAATAATATGCTGGATGCTTTCCTCCCCGCCTTCTTTACGGTAGGGCTGTAATTGCAAAACCAGCCAGGAGTGATTTGTTTGGAGAGGAAGTGTGGGAACTTCCTTTATAAATATTGCCTTTCCCTGCGTGTGGATCCAAACACCGTTTCCTCTGCTGGCGGGAAAAAAAAAGTGCCTCAACTGAACAACAAGCACTTTTTCCCGTAGCTTGTGGCCCGTGTGAACATCAAAGAAAGAGGTTTCATAAAAAAAAACAAAACCACAACCCACAGCAGCACACACACACACACACAAAAAAAAAAAAACAACCCAAAAAAGAGCGGGTTGGTAGCCAGGGAAGGACTGGAGTTGGTTGGCCCCTCGGATCCGCTGGGTTTTTGCCTGGCCGTTGCCCGTCGATGCCAGCGGCTGCAAACACAGGCATCCTCTGCTCGGGACCGCCGGGCGAGTTACAGTCCCGCGGAGTGGGGGAAAATCAGTGTTTGCGGAGCCCGCGATTAGAGAACCCGCTGTGGCTTGCTCGGCAAGATAGGGCAGTATCAGCCCAAGCCCAGCTCCGATCGCACCTTGGAATGGTTTTCTTGCTTTAAAAAAACCCCAACACATGTATCTCTCCCAGTGAAGCAGAAACAATAAGCCTGCACCCTTCCCCCAGCCTGGAAATCCCTTTGAATTCTTTGCAGAGGAGTTCGCCCACCACCAAGAGTAGCTGCACCCCGGGAAGTGTCTGCACTCACAGCAGCAGGTGGGTGACGCTCACAGGGCAGGGAGCAAGTTTCAGCCCGGCAGGCGAAGCTCAGCTGGACTGTTACGCATTTTGGGGGTTGGTGTTGGGTTGTATTTGAAAAAGGCCACAGTATCAGAGTGTATGGGCTCCTTGGGTGTGCAGGCGGCCAGCTGGCCTGGCTCGCTAACATAAATCGCTGCAGATGATGGGAATCAAGGCAGGGGGTCCGGTTCCCAGTGCTGAAGGATTCCAGATTCGGAAGACAGCTCATGGAGGAAGCAGGAGGGGTTGGGAGAGGGATCAGTCTGATTCCTGAGAGACACTGAAGACGAGAAGAGCCCTTCTGCCTGATTTGAAGGAGGCCAGTGTTCTTATATTGCTGATAATTAGGCAGAGTTGCCTTGTTCCTTGGTTTTGATGGACAAATGAGACTTCCCTGGTATTTAAACTTGGGTTGCTGTGATCCTTTCTGATCTGGCCAGCAAGAGGCACAGCCAGGCCACTGTTGTATTGATGAGAAGCTTCGGATTTTTACACATTTCTCAGCGGTGAAGGTGAAATTTCATTCAAGCTTCCTTTTTGCACTTTTAGAAGCAAACAAAAGAAATAAAATTTGCAGTGTGATGGACTATCCTGGGAACAATCAGTGACAGTCAAGGGAGACACCCGAAACTTCACTGACCCTGTGGTCTGGGCCCTGGTGAGGCTTGCCTGACTCCGATGCCAGGAGTCCCGACAGCGTCTCATACTCTGCTCCAGAGGGGGACAAAAAAGGAGTGGAAAGTGAACCTTGGGTGACTTTTACTTTTTAAATAAAAATGAGAATAAAGCACTCGGCTCTCCACTCCCATTTGCTGTCTCTAACTGTTTCTTCTGCGCTTTCTTCTCTGTTCAATGTCTCGCAAATGTGTGTAAAGCCCTACGGTGTTCAGGATAAGCTCCCCATCCTTGTATGCTTTTCGTCTCGTTTTCCTCACCATCCTTTGCTGCTATCATCCATGCCCCATTCCCCGTTTAACGATGTCTTCTCCTTTTTACCTTCCTACACTTAGCATTTTTTCCTCTCCTTTTTCACACTCCCACTGTCATGCCCGCTCCTTTTTCCAGTGAGGCAGGCTGCATTTTGTGATTTAGGGAGTAAACCTTCAAATTCTTGCGCGTACTCCCACTGACTACGTGATGAAGAGACTGCAGGACGGGGCTGTAGCTTGGCAAATATATGGGGAAAGGTAGTGAAACCAATTTTAAAGCAGTCTTAATTACCTTGGTGGTTTGGATCACTTTGGTTGACTATTAAAATGCGTATTTCTAAGGCGAGGTGTGCACCAATAGCATTGTATAAATAATAAAGAATTTCAAGAGCTTGATATAAAAGACTTTATAGAGGTAATATATTACTTTCAGTGCAGAGAAATGGAGGGCACTTTAAAATGAGTTTTACTAGTACCCTGTGTTTAAAAAAGCCTTCTTTTTCTTTTTGTTTAACCTCCCGTGCAAGCCTGGGCATGTTTGAGGCTCCCAGGATCCAATTTCATGTAGTATCCTATTTCAAATCCAGGCCAGAGCAGATCGATCGAAAATCGGTGCTCTCAGAAATAAAACTGCCGGTGGAATGCCTTCAACGACATGAAGATGAAAGAGGGAATGTGATACAGCAGATAGTGGTTTTCTTTTTTGAGGTGGGAGGCTCGGAAGCAGTGTCCTTGGATGTCGTGCAATTTACGTTGATTGAGCAGTAATGGTCATAGGACAATTTTGGTGAATTTTTGTGTTCTTCAGTTAGTAGTTAACAGCCGTGTCTTGTGAAGGGGAGATAGTTGGTGTTGCTGGGGTTGTTTTAAGTCAAAACAGCGGCTGTAGAATATTTTGTGGCGAGTGCAGAGCTACCTGTAAGGCTGCACATCACCAGAATAACATGAGATTCCTAATAATTCCTGTCAGTGAAATAGTTATTGGTATTTTGAAATGATTGAGCTACTTCAGTACTTTGAAAACTGCTGGTGAATGCAAACTAGTCTAACTGATCCATGTTTGTACTGGTTTTTTACAGTCAGCACAAACATAGATGGCAGTCTGCTTCATTTTCCAATATACCTCTCTCTGCCTCTTCTCTTCCCTGGCCCTCAGAAGCAAAAGGAGAAAAAAAAAAGGGGGATTATCTGAGAACTGAGAACAGTGAGGAAACAGCAATATCATTTTAGGACCTTGAAGAAATAGGAAAGTGAAGGGAAAACTGAACTCATGAGCTTTGGGTAATTTTGAATTGTGGGTAATATAAAAATTTGACTCTGCCAGTATTATGTTGAATTCCTGGAAAACTAACAGTAAACTTTGTTCCGCTGTGTAGCAGTGGTGTCTCTCCTGTCACCTGCACTAGGTGATGCTTGTGATGCAGGGAGCATCTTGCATTGCTGAGCGACCACCGGCTTGCAGAAGTAGGCCCCTTGCGTGGAGGCAGCATGTCACGGCAGCTGGCCTTGGCCCCGTTTGCTGTCAGAGCAAGGGGGGAGGCTTCAGAGTAAAAAATCAGTGTCCTCACACGGTGAAAAAGTGTTGCCTGAGGCCAGCCAAGAAAGTAACAGTAAGCCCAAAGAGCGTTTGACTTTATTGTACACTGCCCCTTGGACAATGAAGGCTTGTCTGTTTGGGACCTTGAGCGTGGTGTGCTCTTTGAAGGCAGATATGTAAAAATGTATTTTAACTGAGCAAGGCTAGTTAAATGCACAGGCTCACCACAGTGGAAATGTGAGTGGTTTCTGGCATCGCCTAAGAGCATATTGGGTGCTCCTGTAGCCTTTCCCTATGTGAACACATTAATGCACACATGCACGTTCAGGACAACAGTTCTGGCCTTGTGGAAACTCTTCCTTCAGTGACAGTAGGATTTCACCTTTGGTCTCCAGAGTAGTACATGTTGTGTAAACTACTTGATGATTACCCTTCAGCTGGAATATAAGTGGCAAGTGTTTACTTAATAGTCAGAGATTGGGTGCATGCGTGCACGCAGCCTTTATTACTCAGGAAGCTGTGTGAGTTCGAAATGAAAGATCTGCCTCGGCAGCTTTCTGAGAATTCCACTCTGGTCTCCTGACTGATGGAGAAAAAGCAAAGTGCTTGATGAAAAGGCTAGTAAGACTGCTGTTGAAAGGCTGCATGTGGTCATCTTCAGGCTGGAAAAGACCTGCTAAGCTACGAAAGGGAGGTTCTTTACTGTCTTTCTCTGTTTATGCAGAGTATATCAGAGTAAAGACATTGATGAGTTTTTCACTGACTTCGGAATCTTTATTAGCCAGAGAGCACAAAATTAAGAAGGTATTATTCCGCTACATAATGAGGATTTTCACTTTAACAAATTGGACTCCTAACGTGAGCACCTGGGATGCTTCTCTAGCCAACAGGAAGAGGAAGTTTCCACTGCCTTCTGGAAGAGCCTATCTCCTTCCTTTGGCTGTACTGCGTACAGAGAAACTACCAGGTTTGATGAGACACCTACACTGGCATGTGTAAACCTCCTGTACTGTGATAGGAGTTACTTCTCACAGGATTCATTTTGAAACAATTTGCCAAATGGCATTTGAAGAGTCATGGGCATAGACTGTACTGTTGATGATTTTGAATTTATCGCCTTAACTCCCTGGAACTCAAGTTGGAGATAAAAAACAAATACATGGAGGTATCTTTAATGTGCATTTGTTCACCTAATGCGTAGGGAAATTTTTATCTTCTCTGATTTACGTATGGTGTTGAGCTGTGTCACATATTACTGGTCAGGGTCACTGCAGGTGTGCTTAAACCAAAGACAACCCGGAGTTCATTTTTACATCTGATTTGTAAAGTTTCACTTGCATGATGAAAAAAACGTACAGCCATTACTGTGCTAAAAGTCTGCCTCTCCTATTTGCTAGTTTAGCATTCACAGGTAACTAATATAGTTGAAATTACTGAGTAGCATGGCTTTTATGGTATGAGTTTTGGACAATGGTGTTAATTTGCAACACCATGAGTTACACTGGCCATCCCAAGTGTGTGCCAGTAAAATTCTTTGTATTACAGCTTACTATCAGGCATCATGTTTATGCCTCATAGTTCAGGATCTTTCTAAAATTGCTTTTTCTGCAAAGGCTTAAAACTTATGGATATGGTTTCTTGGTATCCTTACTCTTGTAAAGTCACCAAGCTAAATATGATGTTGGAAGAGAAGGAAATGAGGTTTAAGAGTTTTCCAAATAGTTTTTGAGAAATTGTGCTTCTCTGTTGCTTTGCATTGTATTAAATCCTTATGTTGAGTGGCCTGGCAGCTTGATGAGTCTGGGTGAGCATTTGGTGCTGGCTCAGCACCTTGCTGGTCAGAGACGAGTGCTGTTGCCTTAAGTGAGTGACAAGACAGGGGACAATTTTGTCCAATATCACCTGTAAGGTTTGATAAATACCCACCTGGAGTCCTCCATCCAGCTCTGGAGCCCTCAGCACAGGAAAGACATAGATCTGTTGGAGAGGGTCCAGAGGAGGGCCACAAAAATGGTCAGAGGTGTGGAACACCACTCCTGTGAGGAAAGGCTGAGAGGGTTGGGGTGCTTCAGCCTTGAGAAGAGAAGGCTGCAGGGAGACCTTATAGCAGCCTTCCAGTGCCTGAAGGCGGCCTACAAGAAAGATGGAGAGGCACTTTTTACAAGGACATGGAGTGATAGGAAAAGGGGGAATGGCTTCAAGCTGAAAGAGGGTAGATTTAGATTAGATATAAGGAAGAAATTCTTCACTATGAGGGTTGTGAGGCACTGGAACAGGTTTCCCGGAGAAGCTGTGGATGCCCCATTCCTGGAAGTGTTCAAGGCCGGGTTGGGTGGGGCTTTGAGCAGCCTTGTCTAGTGGGAGGTGTCCCTGCCCATGGCAGGGGGGTTGGAACTAGATGATCTTTAAGGTCCCTTCCAACCTAAACCATCCTATGTTTCTATATGATTCTATGATAAATGATGTTCTGAAGAGGCTGGGAAAAAGTGCTACTTGCCACTCCTTCTCTGATACTTGCTTCGATTCTTGCCCTAATATGCGAGATGCTGGACCTCAACTTGTTGGCAGTTCACAGGGTAGCGATCTTGCTGTTTGATCTTTACAGTGAAATACTTTTGAAAGAGCTGTTAGGTTTTCTAGACTGGTCAGAAGGGAGAGCAGAGAAAGAAGTACTTTGTGGTTAGTTTGTTTAATTCTGTAGTTAAGAAATCTCTCTGGAAAAGTCTATGAAGAGATAAAAGTATTTAGTCTCCTTAAAGTGAAGGATATCCAGAAAGGGTAATAGAGCACAAATTACTGGGTTTCAGTTTTGGGTTATGCTAGTCTTTGTTCCTATAGTGTATCTTTAAAACTCAGATTTTGGTCTGAGGCTTTTAAATTTTAAGAACAAAAAACTTTAGCTTATGTGGTTTTTTACTTTTAAAAAAATTTTTTTTCTTTTTACCCTGCAAACTACAGGAAGAGCAGAACTAACGGGCGGAGTAAAAGTGATTGTTCTTTGGAGGTATATCTGGCAATATTAAACACCTCCATTATTATTTTAATATTCTGTTAATATTTGCACAGGCTTGGTCAAGATCTTTTCATAGTGCATAAAACTGAGGTCGAAAGGATGCGCAATTGACTGACTGGAAATGAAAGCAAAAAAAAAAAAGAGTTTAAGCAGTATCAGGTTGAAGTGTATTGAAGGTAGAGCTATGTTGAGCAGCTTTAAGACAACGAGAATACTAAGCCCAAGGTAGCCAAGCAGAGGAGATAGAAAGGAATTCAGTAATAAAACTCGTGTTCATGTGCTAGAAGTGGAGCGGGTGTCTCTGAGGTCAAGGAGGTGGAGAGGGCAGAATGGAGACGACCAAGAGCGGTGTAAGTTGAAGAACTGAAGGTGGGGGAAGATACAGCATTAGCCCGATATTGGAGTGTGGTAGTGTGATACAGAGTTAATGAGAGGTATAAATGCACTGCAATGTTTAGAGTCTTAAGCTGACATTTGATATCACCCTAAAGTTTTTAATAGTAAATTCTGTATCCTGTTTCCATATGGACAAGGTCTTGGTGTTGTAACGTAGCCTTCCCAGCACTGAAATGTGAAGATCCGTTTTCAAAATTAAGCTCAAAAAAGCAGTATGTAGTGTTATCCTACATGCTCCATCCTATCAAGTGCTTTGTTATCTCAACAGCCGAGTAAAAGTTCCCTGGGTGTATACAAGCCTATACGAAAAGTATCGGCTCCGTATGTTACATGCAGCTGAAGGCTCAGGGGAATAAGGTCTGTGTCTGGGAACCGGATAGTGCAACTTTCTATCCCTGACCCAGTGACTGCCCTTTCTAACAAACAAACAAAAGCCTCCCTCAAAAAAATGTGGTTTGTGATCTGTTTTTAGCTCTAGAAGCAAACAAAAAAAAGAAAAAAGCACTCAATATGTTCTTACTCCTACTTATAGTCGGCTTTAGGCGCTGCAGGACAAGTGCCGCACTCTGTTCCTTGCAGCTTTTGGAAGCCACGATCCCCCCAGCAGCTGCAGCACAGGGGCAGCGCGTTGCCCACTTGCAAAATTTTGCACTTAGACACAACTGCTCAGCCTGAGATTTTCATATTTTTAAAAAATGGTATCTGAGATGTTCACCCTGTAATACAGAGTTGCAGCTGCTGGGGGAGGTTGTTTACAGTTGTCCTGTTTCAGCTGGGTTATTGATCTGTCCTGATGGTCTTAACTGCATGACGCGTCCGTGGGGGTCTGCTTCCTTTCACCCTAAAAGAGTATTTTGATTTGAAAGGTAGAAATTGTGTCGTATGAAAGGTGGGAGCTGTTAAGCACGTTCAGATTGTGACGGGTAAGAGCTAAATGTAGTCTAATGGCAGTAATCTCCCTGCTGTCCTCTGTGGGTTATAGAGGGAAGAGGGAGCCTCCTCTGAAAAGAAGCTCAGGGAAGACTGATTCCTCCTCTAGAAGGTGATCCATGGGAGGACCCTCTCTGTCAAGCCAGTGGAGAGAAAAGAAACAGGAAGATCAACCTGATGTTAGCTGGTGTGAGCATCACCCTACCCACTTGCTGTGTTTGTGCTCTGGCTTTCTGTCATTTGTAAAGAACAACTCCCCTATGTCATCTAAGTACTTTTAACTTCAGATCAGTCTGCAAGAGCCTCCAGCTGTCAGAGGACCTGTGACAGCAATGTGTGTTTTAGTTCCTTTAGTTCAGGCAGTCCATTTTGACTGGCCAGCTGGCCAAACCCATACTGTGAAAGACCAGTTCCTTGTGGTGTTCCAGTGTAAAATACTGAAAAAGAGCTGTTGTGCTACGAGCAGGAGGTAAAAGGAAAAAAAACCAGGAAGCCTTCCGGCAGATGGTACCACCGGTGTCCATCTAAACCTAGCCAAAGCAGCATGCAGTTTCAGTGGAGAAACCTGGAAGATGGTGACCCTGCTTCGGCAGGAGGGTTGGACTAGATGACCCACAGAGGTCCGTTCCAACCCCTACCATTCTGTGATTCTGTGAAGATCTGATGACTCAGTCTGAATAAATAGGGAGACAATGAGTGAGATTTCTGGCTTGTGTCCCAAGCCTCTTGTGAAAAAGGCTTCCTATTTTATAACACAGAAAATTGGAGTACGGTTTGGTAGCATCATTCTCTGGCACAGCTGATTATCAGCTACAGACTAAAATACCTGGTGTTCCCATGTGAGAACTGACACATAGGTAGTCCAATGACTCTCTGCCAGTTCCTGAGTTTTGGTGGAACCTGTTTTCCCAATAAATGAATTTGTGAGGTTATTAGCAGGGGACATAGCTTCATTACCGGGGGTATAACTGGCTGGACACAACAGTCAGGGCTGACAGCGTTCGATGCCTTTTCCAACCTCAGCCAAATACTAATTTCCATGCACTTCAGTTGTTGCATTGGTGAAGCTGGGTTGTGAACCAACTGAGCAAGACGTGCCTAAATCACCATTCAGCAATGCTTGCAAAAAGGCTGTAAAGGAGAGAGCCAACATGCAATGTAGAAAGGGAACTCCTCAGCAGGGTGAAGTCTTATTTCCTTGCTGAGTACCTCCACCTCCTTCCTTCTTGGCTGTTGACAGTGTCATGATCTTTCACATCCCTGTGCACTTCCTTTTACTTTTGTACTTCCTGCTCCTTTATATGCTAAAGTTGCACAAGATCTATTTTTCCCTTTGTCAGTAAGACGTAGAAAGAAATCTGCCCTTTCCATTGGTCCTAAAGTCTGAAATTGTTGCCTTTCTGTCTCTTGGGTTGGCTGCTTTACTTACTCTCCCCTCCTACGACTTCCCTCGGTCCCAGTCCAAACTTACACACTCCAGTTAGGCCATATCATGCAGCTGTGGTCTAAATATTTCACCCAGCTCTTCTCCCAGGTCCCTCATCTCGTGATTTTGCTGAGTATCCATGTTCATGCTCCACCCGGTGAGGGTGCGGGTTCCCTCAAACAGTTTTTTCCTGGGAAGAGATGAATGTATGTAGTCTTAAAGAACTTGTTACCACAGCAACTAGATAAGGGAAATGCAAACAAGAAATTAAATCCCATAGAACATTAACAAAATAAACTTGGTTTAGTACTGCGCAGCCTCAAGGAACACAACGGGAGAATAAAAGCCCTGCTGATGTTTATGTCTCGCCTCCCTGGGGAGCCAGTCTTACGCAAGTCTCAAAGTCAGGTTCAGCTGAGATGAGATGGCTTTGGAGAAAAGGTGGTGGGTTTTGGCGGGTGTTTGAGTCTCGCTCCCCTGGGAACTGCCATGGCGTGGTCTTTTAGTGCATGCATCCACATTCACTGCAAAGTGTTTGGGTGGGCATCGTGTGCTTTGCGAAAAGGTAACTGAGAAATAACTGTGTGTAAGAAACAGGTTGGGGCATTCAGTACTCACTACGTCTGTTGACTGGGATATTTTTACGAGGACAGTTATCATCTTCACGTTCATGCTGAACAGTCTACATGAACCCTTTTTTATCACTTTTTGGCATATACAGTGATGTTAAACAGTATCAGATGGTATTTTATCCTTCCCTGGAGGGACAGACACTGTTTCTCTTCCATTCTTAAATGTTTGATCGTGGGAGGTGCTGAGTACTGTCATTGATAAGAGCGTGTTCGAGCTCTAGCTAGAGGAGTGCCAAATCATACAATACCCCATCTGTAATGTCAGGCATTCTTTCTGGTAATATATCAGTTGAACTCTCAGTTCTTCAGTAATTAGTTGTACATCTGTGAGCAACTGTCCATCTGATTTATTATCCAAGTAGCTATTGAAATACAGAACTTTGCCCCATTTAGCCTCAGGATTGAAGGTTATGGTGTGCTAAAGTTGTGTTTAAAATGTAATAAAATTGACTATATATAAACAAATTACAAGTTTATTGAACGCTATAGATGATCTTAAATCAATTTTTTAAAGTTCATAAATTTAAGGTGATCGAGTATAGTTAATGCATATGAATATATTTTTAATTGCTGTCTTCTTTTATTTAGTAAGAAGATTAAACACTGTCCTGGAAAATAACTTGATTGTAGTGAAGAAGACTTAGTGGAAAAGTGAATGTAAGTATTTCACAGCATGTGTCAATTATTTATGTTTGCAGACTGTTGACATTGGTGATACTATATCTTGCTAAATTGGCAGCCTGTTTTACCAAAAAGACCACTTTTAGTACGGTAAGAATGCTGGATCTGATCATTGTGCATATATGTGTGAGGTATAAAATGTCTGTTATGTGCTTTTCAGTATGGGTCTGTAGTCTATGCGTACCTAAATGCTTTTAAGGGGGCCACATGCTAGTAGTTATTTGTACGCTTATGAACTGTTGACAGGAAAATCATCAACATGAAGTTGTCACTAAGTGCCCTTAAAAGGAAAAAAAACAACAAACCACTACCCCTGTATAAATACCCAAGGGGATCCTTAAATTCTGTAACACAGACATATTTTCCATTACCAGAGGAAATTAGTGTAACTTGGGATAATGCAGCCGGTGTATAGTATTTTTCTATATACTTGCCCCAAAGATGTGAGTTCATAGTAGAAGAAGATTGCACTGTGGATTGGCAATTCAATTTAGAGTGAAATACAGCGGCTGCAAGTTCCAGGCTAAGTGCATTATTGCTCACTTGAGGTCACTTTTTCAAACCTGGAGTCAATAGTTCTCTAACAATAAGAGCTTTGGTTCATTTTCTAGACCCTTTAGAAACTGTTACTTTGCTGGTGAATACTCCATTATTTTTCTTAAAGTAATTGCTTTCCCTAGCTGTATTTCATAATAATGTGAACTCACTTACTGTGTGCATACACATGCGTATATGTGCGTACATATACGTGTGTGAAGCAAAGCCATATCTCTGCAAGTCGTACCCCAGAAGGCTTTGAGTCGCTCTGGTGTGCAGGGCGGCGATAGTCATGAGCTTCTAGCTGCCACGGATTCGTTCCAGTATTTTTTCTTATTACATTTTTCCCACAATCTCACCTTCCACTTCCCAGAGCCTTGCCTGATGAGTTTGGAAGCAGTCAACTAAGCCATTCCCAATGCTGGATAAAGTACAGAATTCATGACTTAGATGTCAAATAGGATAATGATCCTGTCTTAAATGTCTAACAAGCTGGGACAGTTTTAATTTTAGCTTTTGGGCTTTTATAAACTTGTCTTCTAAAATTACAAACTGACCAATAGTACTGAAACAGTGAGATACTGCAGGAACGTTGCAAAATGCTGTCTGGTTTATGTGGAGTTGGCTACTGGTACAGGGTTGCTTGAAATTAAGATCCTCAGATTTGACAACATTGTACCTACGCTAAAGATTTACAGACTAGGCTTTGCATTGACACTCTTCATTACTGGTATCTGGCCCAGTCTGAAACCTGCATGGGCTTATGAGATGTAAAATCCTTAAAACCTTCTGGTGTGTATTGAACAAAAGAAAGCAAAGTTTGAAGGCATTTGCTGGGACCAGTCACTTTAGTTGCTTTAGAGTCCTAAAAGTACATCCCGAGTGACCTTGTTCAGGCCCGTGGCACTTCTTAAAGTGTTCCATATGTGTGTGACAAGTCTGTACATTTCTTGAGTTACCTTCACATTATTCTCACCAACTCAATCTTCAGTTGTTTCTACTGGGAAAGCTGGAAAGAGATACTGTTACCCTCCAATTTTTTATGAAATAAGCAGAACATTTGTGGGGTTTTTTTTCGTTTGTAGTTTTTTAAATGCCTGTTTAACGGGAGAGCACCATTTTGGTATGGGTTCAACTGTAAAAGATACCTTCCCAGTTAAAATGCCATTTCATGTATGTATGTATGTGAAAACAAATAAAAGACATGAAGTAGAGCTGTATTTTGGGAAGTGGAATAGAAGACTATTGGCAATGTGATCATTAGCTGGTCATGAAAGTGGCAGAGGAATAAACACATCCTTGTGGAGGGATGGATGCTAGCACTTTGACATAAAAATAAATATAATCTCCAACAGATGTTTTTCTGGTATTTTAATTTTGTGCATGTGTAGACTGAGCTGCTAAATGGAAACCTTCTTTTTGATCTGGCTCTTGCCACTATCAGACATTAAAGTTACAGATTTATCCTTCTAAACTTGAATAATTTTCAAAAATTAATTGGCCTCACGTTGGCTGAGATTTTTGCAGTAACATCAAATTAACAAGTCTATGTGGAGAGGAGAAAATACCTTCTCATTTCTCCTTTTGGTTTCGTGCCACAGAAATGTCTATGGAGTCATTCTCATATAAAAAGTCAGCAGAGCCCAAGAGAGGAAACAAAGCACTTAATGGGAACCTAGAGGAGCAGTGGCTTTACCTGCAGTCACTCACAAACTGCAGGTAGAGCCCTGAAACTATGAAATGCAGTACCTCTTCTTACAATGATCTGCTTTGATGTGTAGCATATCACGATATATTTATTAATAACATTTGTTTCAGTTAAAATTGAAAATGAAATGTAAAATTTTTTATATCACAGAATCACAGAATGGTAGGGGTTGTAGGGGACCTCTGTGGATCATCTGGTCCAATCCCCCGGCCAAAGCAGGGTCACCTAGAGCATCCCAAGCACGTGGGTCTTGAATATCTCCAGAGAAGGAGACTCCACAACCTCCGTGGGCAGCCTGTTCCAGCGCTCTGTCACCCTCAGAGGGAAGAAGTTCTTCCTCATGTTCAGCTGGAACTTCCTATGCTTCAGTTTGTGCCCATTGCCCCTTGTCCTGTCGCTGGGCTCCATTGAAAAGAGCTTGGCCCCATCCTCCTGACACCCACCCTTAAGATATTTGTAGGCATTTATGAGGTCTTCTCTTCTTTAGGCTAAACAGGCTGAGATCCCTCAGCCTTTCCTGGTAGGACAGATGCTCCAGTCCCCTCATCATCCTCGTAGCCCTCCTCTGGACTCTCTCCAGTAGTTCCTCATCTAAATTGGGTTAGAATACATTGTAACAATTTGGTAGGATAGCTGGTAGGATTTCGGCTTGGTTACCCATAAAACCAGAAAGTGGAATAAACTTGCAGAAACTTCCTCTTGTTCATTCTTTTCCTACGAACTTCTGGACTGACCTTTCACAGAGCTGAAAGCCAAAGCTGGGATGCTGGAGGAATCCAGTGAAATGTTGGTTTGCTGTGTTTCTTCACCTGGTGAAGAGGAGAAAGGAGATGAGGAGAGCAAGGGTTTTTTTCCTCTTAATAAAATAGGAAAAGGCTAGGAAAAAAGTAAAATGGACTGGAGGGGATGATAAGCTGCTCATTGTATTGCATTGTGCTGATCATACATCAAAATAATCCTGAGGTAGTGACTGCAAGGAGAAGGAAGGGGAGTGTGTACCTTAGGGAATGTGGAGCAGGCACTGTCAAGTAGAGCACAGGCAGGGAAGTGCACAGGGTGGGGGGAAGAACACCCAGCCCTAATTAGATACCAAAATTAGGTTCTCACTGCACATCTTGTAATCTGAGATCCCTGGAACAAGTTCTTAATGTAGCATTGAATGTTTTGTTCACTGTTCTCGACAGTATTTCTTTTATAAAATGTGTGCACTGGCACTGTAAATAGCCTGGTTCATACACCCTTGTGAAGGGGGAGGACCACGTCATGTCATGTGCCGTCACTAAGCTCTGCTTGCTGGAAGGCAGGTTCTTTATGTAAAGCCTACGGAGATGCTTTTTAGACTTCTAGGATTATAAAGTAGTTACTCAAAACCAGCATCCATCCCGAAAATGTCCACCTTGGTTTAAGGATCCAGCTGGGTATCGTAATGATTGTTTATAAGAAGTTGGCTCTTATATTGTGAATAATTCCCAGCAGCATTTGGGTAGCATGGTAGATAAGGCATAGAACCACACTGGATAATGAGGAGAAAAATAAATATTGAAGAGTTGCTGGTTCATTAAGTAATGTCTATGCTGTGCATGAAATGAGGCAGGGAAACAGGGGAAGAAGTCTCCCATCATAGAGACTATCATGAAGGATTTGCGTAAGGAACTTTCATTCTAGTGTTTTCTAGATGTGACAGTCAATCAGACTTGAGTCCCCAGAATCACCTTGAAGACTTATCTTTAGATCCATAGGACTTAAGTCACCAAAATATCGGGTAACATTTGTTCATATCTTCAGCATGTCTTGCGCAGCGGGTGGGAATGAGACATGGGCTTTGCAAAATGTTCTTACAGAATTTCTGCTGTCCTCACCCTGAGACCCCAAAGGGCGTTTGGGGAGACTACATAGGGGTTGAATTTATCTTCATGTGTGTGCTGTCTGGCGTCTCTTTCAGTACCTGTGTCCCATCTTTTTTTCTTTTCGTTCGGCACTATCTTCCCCATGTAGCCTGGCTGACGGTAAGGAAAATACTGCGGCTCCGGGAAAGAAGACATCTCTGCACTACCAGCACACATAGCCTGGGACATGAGGTCAGGATGTAACCACCAGCAGCAGCAACCGCAGGAAAGCCCTACATAATGATCTCTCTGGGGTGTGCAGAGCAGCTTACTTGGAGGCTTGTGCTGCTGTTTTCCCATATGCTATCAAGTACAATCTTTTATATCCCTCTAATCTGGGTTTATATTCACTGGGCCATGTAAAGGCCAAATGTCATGCCTTTGCTTCTAGATCTTTGCGATGAGTTCCCATGGTGAAAGTCCTGCCCTTATTATCAAGCACGGAGTGGCTGGGCAGGAGCTGGCTCCACAGGCAGGCCTTGGCTCTCCCTCTTTCTCTGCCAGCAGCCTACAAGGGTGACCCATCTAACAAAAGCATCATGCGGCTTTGGACATATTTCATATCACTGACTGCAGATGAAACTGTAATAGAGTTTTGCCCATATGTTGGCACCTTTGCCTCTACGGAGAAATGAGGCCACGCTTCACCACTAAATGCAGTACTTGAATGTCTGCAACATGTTACGAACGTCACATACATTACTTTGAGACCTGCCTTGTAAAAAATAGCAGTAGGTTAGTTATAAAAAGGTGGTTTATTCGGGGGTGGGGGTGTCCTTTCTCCCTACGCTCAGTAACATTTGACCTATGTCTACGGGTCTGGCTACAGGACCCACAGGAGAGAAGATTCTTGCAACAGAACACAGCTTTTTATTTGTTGAAACATAGATCCGTATGTCAATCTGCCTTTCTCACATTTCTCCGGAATAGTCTCCTGGGGAATACATAGAAAAAACAAACAGTAGATTCTTTACTGTTTTAGGAGAGGGATGGAAACAAATTCATCTTCAAAATACTAGCTGTTTTGAATGCAAAATGATCCTTCCTTAATTAATACTTGGCAAAGCATTTTAAAGATCAAAGTGTCAATATTAGCTAATTCTCATGACACACCTGTCAGGTAAGTAAAAATTACATCCATTTATAGCCCAGGAAGCTGAAATACTGTCTAACATCAGCATTTTCACAGTTGCTACCTACTTAATTCACTGGAAGAACTAGACTAGTTCTCAGAGGTTCTGCATATTCTTGGTTGTCCTAAATTATATTTGGAGCTCGAGAGTATTCGCACTTTTGAAACTGAGTGCAAGTATTCTGGTACAGAAACGTGGGTATGGCAGCTGAACCTGAGGCATCCACACTTCAGGCTTTTTCCCAGCATAAGCATCCCTAAAAGGTCTAGAGCTGGAACGTGCATGCTGTCAACTCCCAGGCTGGGCTCGGGCTCCTGCGCTGCCCGGCTCTCGTAGCCTCAGGCAAAGGGTGGTTTCTCAGTGGAGCTGCAGAAGGTATGAGGTATAGATGGGCTTGGGAGGGTCAGACTTTAAAGATCTCTTTTTGCAGGAAGGTGTGTACAGAAGGAGTGCTTAGAGAGAGAGAAGGTGCTTGAAGTGGGGAGAAAAATGGTGTGTGATGGCAGTTAATTTTTCTACCTCCTGCTGTCGCTTCCGTTCGAGATGCAGGTTACCTTGTTATTTCTGTCGTGGCTCTTTCTCCTTTTGTTACAGCATCAGCAGAGTGGTATAATTGGGTTGGAGGACAAATTTGTTGCTGCCCTGTTGAGCAACGACCGAAAAGGGGAGAGTTTTTGAACAAGTGCTGTCTCCCCTTCAGTGCAACTTGTTTCCAAGTGGTGTTTTAGTTGGAGCCCTGGTGGTTTTCAAGTGCCTTTCTTTGTCTGCGCAAGCAGTTTTTGTAACCTGTTTGCTCCGTTCGGTGTGGCAATGCCCAGCCCTGAATACAGCACAGAACTTAAGGATGGCGTCACTCTGTCCCAGTCTGTTCTCCCTCTCGCAGGAGCAGGTGGGAACGGACAAAACCCCAGCCAAAGGCCGTCGATGGGTTGGCACTTAAAGGAGGGAAAAGCCTAGGCTACAAAAAGGGGTCTCAAGGGATTGAACAGCCTGGAGCAGGCGAACACGGCTAAATTAGTAGTTGGAATTGTTTAGCTTTCAAATTCAGAGGACTTGTTTGCTGTCTTGGCGCTGCTCACAGTGAATAAGCACTGCTGCTAAGAATAAAGCCCAAAACAGAGGAGTGAAGGATTAAAACCAGAAGATGATGACTCACCCTCCCCTCTCCCCCCTCCCCAGTTTCAGTCCCCACTAAACCACTTTACCTCACCAAAGCCGTGGTGGCTTTTCGTTTATAAATAATCATGTGTTTGAAATGTTAAAATGTGTAGGCAGAGATTAAAAGGAGATGTGATGCTACACCATTAAAACAGTGCAGAACTCTGCAAAGGAATTGCGAAGGAAAATTAAAACGTAGTTATTTTTGGCCAGGCCTGCTGCATCCTGGGGAGATCAAGAGAAAGCGAAAAGGAGTTTACCCAAGCCTAGTGAAACCAAGTAGAAAAGCTGGGTGCAGTAAAATAGGGCTTTCCATCAGTTCTTCGTCCTACTAAAGCCAAATTTGAAGTTTAGGGGTTGTGTCAGTTTTGGAGGGATGCAAGGAGAAGGTTCATGGAGAAATTTCTGTCAGAGGTACCAGCCTAAACTGTCCTCCTGTTCCTCCTGCAAAGGTTGGTGAATACAACTGCTTGGTTATCACCCCGCGTTGTAACAGCTTTCTTCCTTCTGCTAATCCACAGTGGGACTGAGAGGCGGATGGGTGCCTGTCACACTCTCAACTCGGTGTGTTAGCCCACAGGATTATACAGAATAAGCAGGCTGTGATGCCCATTTGGGGTATTATTCTGTATTCTCACAGAAGTGAGAATATTGGCACCAGGTTTCGTGTTGTGTCTGGCAAGGAAAATTGAGAATTGTTCCCTCTTAGAAAAAGAAATGCGTTACCGACCTAGAGGGAACAGTTGCAAATCAGTTGTCAGGATTGACTCTAGCATTGATTCTGCAGTTTGAGTATCATTTTCAGTGTCATTCTCGGATGCTACCTTAGCTTTGTCCTGGTAAACCTTTGATTCCTGGCGAAAGTGAGCCCTTTCCTGGGACTGCTGGTGTTGGAGTCAGTGAAATCATCTTCCTCATCCCCCTTCTTTTTAATTTTGAGGGAGTGAGTGATGCAAGTGTGGATGATTCCAGTGTGAACAGGTGCAGATAAAGGCACTGTTCTGCTGCTTCTCTTCCGCATGATCTTGATGCTGTTGTCTGCTTGTTGGTACAGGGGAAGCATCTGAATGCTGTGTCTGTAGCAACTGTGCAATGACTAATAAAGGAACAATTTCAGGAGGCCCCATTCACTTCAGGTCTAATTACTTTTTGAGCCTACCGACCGCAGGGAGTGGGGCTTTGGGGGGGATCTCCTTGGGGAAAGCAGGGCAGTGCGGCCCCCACATCTCCCTTCTGCCTCGCAGGCTGGAGCAGCGGCCCCTGCTGCTCCCAGCTCCCTGCACGGGGCTTTCGGACCAGAACTGGGCTTCTGCAAAAGCCCATTTGAAGCCTTCGTGCTTCTGACCACCCTGGGTTTGGTGCAGGAGCAGGCTGGCTGCAGGGTCTCTCCATACCTCGCAGTCCGAGTTCTGTGTACAGGAGGACTTCTGCTCCGTTCCTGCCCTGCATCCCCTGGCTTTATGACAGCAATGATGTTGTTTAAGTAATTGTCTTAGGTGAACTGGTATGTCGCTTTGCTAAATGGAAACGGTTTGCATTAACATGTTGATTTGTACGGAATACGCCACCTCCACTGCTGTTAACCTTTGCTGTTATTTTTGTGCTAGCAAACATGAAAAAATGCCCTGTGCTCCCAGGGTGTTACTTTTTTAGTGCTGTTCACATGCATCTGTTTATAAGCCCAGCTTGTGTTCTTGTTTTGTTTTTCTCCTTGCTTTAATGCATGTAAACGTATTAGTTGAGAAAAATCACCATAATAATCTGTAGTTCAATTAATGTTATATTTAATTAAAGGATTTAACAAGGATAAAAGTAAGAATTAAATCGTTGTCTGCTTAATAATTTTTTAGGGCTAAATTCAAGGCAAGCCTCAGCCTTATTTGATTCACTTAATGCAATACATGTAAAAGACATTACATTTAAAAACAGCTGTTCCTTTGGACATCAAGACAATATTCTTCTAGTGTTCTGTTACTGCAGCACTCAATTTGATCAAGAACAATGTCATGAAGTAATGTCAAGTCATAAAAATATCTAGTTTTGAGGGATGACATTTCTTATTATCCATCAGTAAGCCAATGACTTCATAAACATAGGTCTTCCAGGGATGCACAAAATACAGCCTTGCTGCTTTCCTTAAAATTACATCAGTGTAATTTGTGACTGGTTAAATGAACTGTGTTGAATTACAGTTCCTGGGAACCTCTGAGTTTGTGAAACATTGTAACTTTTGTGTTTATACACAGGTAGTGTTTTCTTTAAAATGTCTCTGGAAGTATCCAGACAACTGAAAGGATCTGCCACGGTTTTCTTCAAAGCACAACCTGTGTTTTCAAAAAGCATAGTTTTTAGAGCTTGTTTGGTTTTTTTTTGTGGATTTTCTGAACCATTCAGGAAGAATGATGGTGCCAGTTGCACTGAGGAGGCAGAAGGTGTGCATCACTTTGAGAGCTCTGACTGGTTATTTTTCATACATAAACACAGAGCTGTGTTTATTTCTAAAAAAAAAATATTTTTTCCTCTCCTGTGGCAATGATGACTTCACAAATCATAGTGCCCGTTATGGGCAATGTTATGGGGATTTATACTCTGACACCCTCTTCTTGCCTTCCTCTGTTGAGCCGTTTTCTGCCAAGATCCTCTTACTTCATGTCGGAGATGTCCTGAGGACACCACAGGGGATGCTGGGGGACCCTCACTAAGAACAGAAAGCTGGATCACAGTTTTGGCTTTGGCATCCTCTGCATCAGTTCCACATCCAAAAATCTCCACCATAGGCCATTGGCCATTTGGCTCTTCAGGGTATTCATAGAGGCAAAAAAAAGGGTCGCAATACCATTTCCATTGTAATGAGTAAAAACACATTGTAGAATTGGTGTCAGGGGTGGTGGTGCAGATTCCCGAAGCCCCTTAGCACTGCTTACAGCCAGCGTCTTTAGAAGTGAGCTATATCATTATGTACAGGAGAAACTTGCTTCGTTTGGTCAGTGGCATCGATTACCAGTGCTTCATCAGAAGTATCCAGAAATGGAATGACTAGAGAGGTCTGCTTGGTCATAGCACCAAGGAGATCCTGTTCAAAAGCCAGGATGGTGCTAGGAAGGATAGGTGTCTGTGGTCAGTAACCCAGGGATGAGCTGATTCGTTGCTTTCCCAGGTTTTTCATATGCTTGAGTAAACTCAAATCAGGCCATCCATCCATATTTGAATTCTTCGGTTGATTGACTTCAAAGATACATTGGATAAAGTTTGTTTATAGCGGTCCAGGCTGCAGGATATGGATTTTATCTGGTGTATAAATATTTGTGATTCTACCCTGGGTTTGCTTTGCAGGATGTGTATGCTTCCTTCTTGAGCTGCAACACATGGGAACGTTCTACCTGTTTGCGTGATTACAGATGTTGCCTAAAGAAGCTCTGTGCAAAGAAGTTATCTCTCCTAAGGGAGGAGGTGTATGTGAGCAAAGGTTTTAAAGCTGGGGGGCAAGCTATGCTGAGAGAAATTATTCTTTGAAAATACGTCTTTGAAGTGTATATAGGACCAGGAGGAAAAGAACAAGTAAATGAGGTAGACAGGGAATGGAAACAAAAAAACTAAAGAAAGGAAAATGTTCCAAATACATCTATTTTGCGCTACTTGAGCAAAATTGAATATGATATCATTATCGTAAGCAAATGCGGTACCCTGAAAATAGTCATCTTATACAAAAGCAGGCATTTATTCTTACAAAAGAATAACGAGCAGAAATAGCGTCCTCTCCCAGCAAGCCTGTCTGTTGTCTGTGAGAAGGTGAGGAGCAGCGTTTCTCTCTCCAGTTGTAGGAAACCTGCTGAAGGTGTTTCACTTAAATTGTGTCGGGACACGTTTATACAGTTGCTTTATTGGGTACCAGTCCACACTGTTGCTGAACGAGGTTTTTTGGTTCTCCAATCTCCCCTAGCTACTTGTTTCTGCCACTTCCGTGGGTGGCATAAGTATGGGTGCAACCAAACCTCAAGCCTAAGCAAGAGCTGAAAACTAACCTGTCCAGGAGCTGAAAAATGGGTAGTTCCTGCTGGAGCAGCTCCATGAGTGTCTTCTTACCACCTCTTGCATGCCAGTACCAGCCCAAAGCAGAGAGATTTCCCTTTCAGAGCAAGGGACTGCTGCTCCTAGAGGCAACATAGATTCTGTCTGGTGATGAATTAGGGATCAACTGATCTGCCCAGATGTTAGGCAAAGTACAATATTTACCCAAAATCATTCTTTGAAATGAATGGCAGGACAACCTGTGGAGAGAGGGGCAAGCTGCTTGCTGTCAGATTCACTAGATGAAACTGAAACACTGACCTTGTGGGACAGCAGAGGAAAAAGAAGATGTCCCAAGTGAGGTATTAGGCATGCTGTGATCTTCCTCATGCGTCTGTTAAGCAGCTGACAGGAGCCTTGCCTGTGACTCCAATTGCTGAATAACTGGGGAGAGGAAAGGGGGGGGGGGGGG